>Ga0224531_1000963_pt1 | contig 13481 bp, 10 predicted proteins | sample CBST100metaG_FD_179876 | JGI IMG/M metagenome (GOLD analysis project Ga0224531, IMG submission 179876) | Peat soil microbial communities from Stordalen Mire, Sweden - C.B.S.T100 | ecosystem: Environmental > Terrestrial > Soil > Wetlands > Peat | place: Sweden: Norrbotten County, Stordalen Mire... | reverse complement strand
CCTCCACACAGGCCCTTCTCCCGGCTTCCCGCACCCTTGACGCCCATCCCGCCCTCTGTTCTACTTCATTCAAGGTCATGCACACCTCCATAGCCAACGCGAACCTCTTCCCGGTCCTGCGCGGAGTTATGCCGATTCCCTCCATGCGAATTAGCGGCCCCAACTTGCGCGCGGGAAACCTAGCCTGACCAACCGGATTTAGCAACAGAGCAGCACCCACAGGCCACCACCCGCAAACGCGGCTGGTGGTTTTTTGATTCTCAGCCCAATTTTTGACTTATCGAGGAGAACTTATTGGAATCCGTCACCTTAGCCAGCATCCAGACGGCACGCGCACGCATCGGCGACGCCATTCATGTTTCTCCATGCCAGCTTTCGCATCATCTCTCGGAGCTGACCGGCCTGCCGCTGCACCTGAAGCTTGAGAACTTGCAGCGCACCGGCTCCTTCAAGGAGCGAGGTGCGCTGAACAAGCTGCTCACGCTGAGCAAAGTGGAGCGGGAGCGCGGAGTTATAGCTGCCAGCGCCGGCAATCATGCCCAGGGCGTCGCCTTCCACGCCACCGCACGCGGCATCCGCGCGCAGATCGTCATGCCCCTGGCTACCCCGCAGATCAAGGTCGCCGCCACCCGCGGCTACGGCGCCGAGGTTATCCTGCACGGCGCCAGCTACGACGAGGCTTGCGAAGAGGCACTGCGCCGTTGCGCCCTTGAGGGCTGCACCTTCATCCATCCCTTTGACGACGCGGAGGTGATCTGCGGCCAGGGCACCATCGGCCTGGAACTGCTCGAACAGGTGCCTGATATCGAAGCCGTCGTCGTCCCCATCGGCGGCGGCGGCCTCATTGCCGGCATCGCCTGCGCCCTCAAGGAGACCAATCCCAGAATTCGCGTGGTCGGCGTCGAGCCGGAGAAGCTGCCCTCGATGCTGCGCGCCCGCGAAGCCGGGGCTCCAGTCACTATCGCCGCCGAGGCCACCATCGCCGACGGCATTGCCGTCCGCCGCGCCGGCGACCTGACCTTGCCGCTGGTCAACCGCTACGTGGACGAAATCGTCTCCGTGGACGACGAGGAGATCGCCAGCGCCATCCTCATGCTTCTGGAGCAGGAAAAGACCCTGGCCGAAGGCGCGGGCGCCGCCGCATTGGCCGCGGTAGTCCAGTCCAAGACCAACCTCCGCCCTCGCCGCACCGTGGTGCTGGTTTGCGGCGGCAACATCGACGTGACCCTGCTGGCCAAGATCATCGAGCGCGGCCTGGTCAAGGACGGCCGGCTGCTGCGCGTCCGCGTCTATCTGCAGGACCGCCCCGGCGCGCTGCTGGCCCTCACCCAGATCCTGGCCCGCGAGCGCGCCAACATTGTGGAAACCCTGCACAACCGCGCTTACTATGGTGTCAGCCTGGGAGAAACCGTGATCGATGTAACCCTTGAAACTCGCGGCGCCACCCACATCACCGCCATTAGCCACGCGCTGCGCGAGGCCGGCTTCCGCTTCGAGCGCATTCAATAAGGAGCGCCATGTACACGCCCAGCTTCAACCAGGTCACCGACCGCGCAGTCCTCATCGAGGCCATGCGGGCCTATTCGTTCGCCATTCTCATCGGTCCGCGATCGGAGGCGGCTGGCGGCTTGGTTGCCACTCATCTGCCGCTGGTGGTGAAAGACGAAGGCGAGCATGGCCTGCTCGAAGGCCACTTCGCCCGCGCCAATCGCCATTGGCAGGCCCTGGCCGGGCGCGAAACGCTGGTTGTCTTCCCAGGGCCGCACAGCTACGTCTCGCCCACGCTTTACGTCGATCCGATTTCGGTCCCCACATGGAACTACATCGCCGTCCACGCCTGCGGAACCCTATCGCTTATTGAAGACGAGCCCGGCAAGGACGCCTTGCTCACCGGCCTGATCCAGGCCCATGAACCGTCTTTTGCCGAAAAATGGCGCCAGATGCCCAGTGATTTCCGCCGCTCGATGCTTGCTGGCATCGTCGGCTTCCGCATCGCCATCACTCGCATCGAAGGCAAGTTCAAGATCAGCCAGAACCGCGATGAGGCTGAACGCCGCAATGTTCAGGCAGCCCAAGCGATTGGCACTTCCGATCAGCAGGAGTTGGCCGCCTGGATGGCGCGGCTGGGGGTGTGAGCCGAACCGGAAACAGGGGCAAACTGGCGCATTCCCTGGCTCTCGATTCCCGGCTCACCAACAACCCTCAATATTTGCTATACTCATAAGGTTCCTCCAGTGCGGAGGTGGCGAAATTGGCAGACGCACCAGCTTGAGGTGCTGGCGCCCAAAAGGCATAGGGGTTCAAGTCCCCTCTTCCGCACCAAAGATCAAGTAAACTCTTTAGAAATCAAACAGATAACCCAATATCGAATCATCGAACGGCCTCTTCGGAGGCCGTTCCTGTCTCACCAGTCTCATTGGGGGACAGTGGGGACACCAAAAAATTGATGAGAGCTAACTATAGTATCCACATGAGGTTGCAGATCTTTTTCTGAAAATCAAGGCTGAGCCGGTGCCATGTTCAAATTCCCACAGTCAGAAAAAATATTGCTAAAAACTAACTAAGACTGACTATGGTTCCGTATGCGTTTCGGGCAGGGGGAGGGATTCCGGCGGATAGACCTCCGGGAGGCCGCAAGAGGCAGGGGCGGACTCCCTTATGATGGTTCCGGGAGCATTGTGCATTGAGTAAGGTACGGGCAATATCGGCGGAACTAGAGGACGGGACAGAGCCCCTGTACGCCCGCGTTGCCCGTACCCTCTCCACAACGCAGCCTCAGCCGCTCTGCGTGTCACCAAAGGGCAAACTGTTACGCTGTCGGTGACCGAGCCACGCAGGAGGAGAATCCTTCATGCCCCACTTCGACCGTTACATCGGCATCGACTATTCCGGCGTGGAGACGCCGGACTCCAGTTGCAAAGGGCTCCGGGTACCTGCCATCGGAGGTCTTCCTCGGACGGCCTGACCAACTCATCCTCCGCCAGCAGCGGGCCGGAGGCCGGTAGCGCCTCGGCTGTAAATCACAAAGAAATTTTCTCCAGCTTGTCGCGAAAAACCGTTCCGAACCGCACTATATATATGAAGAATTCAGTTGGCGTCGGTGGCGAGGCCGGTGATGTTCGACCCCGATGCCCACATGCCAAAAATCAACCGAGGGATGGTCTACCTCGGCGCGTGCCTCATCGCCGGGATTCGGCTGGCACGGGAGCAGCAGGTCACCGTGCGGGTGGTGCCGACCGGCAAGGCCATCGAGGAATCGGTTTCAAGGTGAAATCTGTCACGGCGCCAATATTTCCCGTCCCTGTGCAATGATTGGCAGGGACGCTGGATGCGTTACCGAATCCCACAATCAATTTGCATCCGGCTTTTCAACGTGATCGATGACAATCGAGAATCCCTGGTATTTTCCGGGCTTGATATCCAGGCCGAGCGGATGGACATCAAAGGGCGTCGGCTCGTTCTCGTCATCGTCACTACCTTCAGGGTATGGTCTCAACTTGAAGTCGTAGCGGCCGGTGAGGCCTGTCGCGTCATCTATAGGAGGACGTCCTGCACCTATATTCAAAAAGGTGCAAAGATCCTGCATGGTCGCCGCATGGAAGTACTCTTCCAATATGTGCCGACCCTCCATTTGGGTGACGGCCATATAACCACCGCCCGCGAGGTGGTCGAATGGCGTGAGCTTAGGATCCGCTGCGTTCAGCATCATTTTGGATCCCTTTTTCGCAATCACCAACTTGTAGTCCGGGACTTCCTTCGGCTGCAAATGAACCACGAGCTTACAGCGTTCTTTCAGCATAGCCCGAAGAGCAGAATGGAGCAGTTCACGATTGGGGCCTTGATGCTGCCATGCCTCCAGATCTTCATTGGCCACGCGCGCATTGATTTCATACGCATTCCCATTCCCATAAAACCACTTTGGCTCGTTCACCAGGGGTGTGTTCCCCCAATTTTCGAAGTTCCCAGGAGCATAGGCAGTCTTAATCATTTGCCAGACAGCCATTGTTGTATGGTAGCCATCAGGCGCAGGAAGAAGGCCCATGCCTCCTCTTTCCTGTCCAGGCTTGACAGGCCGAATAGATACCACTTCGAATTTGAATTTTTTTTGTGACGCTGCGCTATTTTGCGTCTTGGGCTTCTGGCCGGCATGGCTTTCCTGTGCGCCCGCTGAAATGCATATCAGTGCAGACCCCGCCAATAAACACATGATGGTCAAAAACAGACTGCATAACTCATTTCCGAGCGTACGTCTCATTGCCGATTCATCCTTTCAAGGTGCAATCTGTCACGGCACCAACATCACCGGCGCGCGCCAGAAGGCCGACTTTTGCGTTGCTGGATCGAGCACGGTGATCTGGCAGTCGTATTGGCCGCCGGGCAGTGCGTCGGTATCGATGTCGAAGCTGAAGGGCATTTTGCCGAAGTTGTTGCCCGCATCGGGCGTTATGGCTGTTGGTTGAGTTTCGTAGAACTTCTTGCCGTCTCGATAGAGCGTGACGAAGGCGTAGAGGGGTGAGGCTTTTTCCGTTTTTGCTGCTGGAGCGGGAGTGTCCGCCTCCTGCCGCTTTTCCTTGTACGCCTGGAAGTAGACGTAGAGCTTGTGCCCGATGGTGATGACGCGGGTAACGCTGGGGATGATCTTTTTGCCGTCCTGCACCAGAGGATTCACGGCCTCGGCGATGGCGCGGTCTTTGGCTTTTTCGGCGTCATAGAGAGCATCCTTGAGATCGACGCGCTGGCTGCTGAGCACGACCGAACTGATGGGGACGCGCTGGTCCTGCTTGCTGAGGTTGGGGATGACGAAGTCGGTCTGATAGGTGCCGATGCGGCCGGTCTCGTTGTCGCGCGCCAGGAACTTGATTCTGTATTTGCCGGGCAGCAGCGTGTAGCCGGTGTCATACTCGATGGGCCGGTGAGCCAGCTCCGCGGCGGTTGCGTCGGTGAGCTTGATGTTGGGGACTTTGTCGCGGACGTTGGTGACGGTGGTGCCGCCGATCAGGTCCTTGATTTCGCCGATAAAGTCGATGCTTGTATATTGCGCGCCGCCGCGTTTGGCCAGAGCTAACTCGCGGCCCGGGATCTTGACGATGATGGGAACAAAGTATTCGGCGCGATTGATCTGGAAGTGATCGATCTCCATGGCGATGGAGAGTTCGGTGATGGGGTCTTCGAGCATCAGCGCGTCTTCAAGCTGACGCTCTTTATCGACCGAGTTGAAGTTGGTGAACTCCTTGTCGGCATAGTAGCCCTGGCGGTAGCTGAGATTGGCGGCCTGATCCCCGGCAAGCGAAACCTTGATGCGCCGAAAGTGTCCGTTCTTGGCTGTGTTGGTGGCGTAGTAGCCGAGGATGTAGTAGTCGGAGATGGCTTGCTGGGCTTGCACGATGCCACGGTTAAGGTCATTGGTGTCAAGGAGGGCTTTGCCTCCGGTATCGCCGGCAAGGGAAAAAAGAGTGTCCTGCGACTGCTCGAAGCCGGAGTTGACGGCCAGAGCGGCGGCGCCGTTATACATGCCCGCGTTGCCCGGCGAGCCATGGGTCGCGTCGCCCAGCGGAGCCTCAGCGACCAGACCACGCGCGTCGATGGGCCAAAAGGAAACGCCGGCCTTGATGGCGGTATCGACTGTGGCGTGAAGCTGAGCCTGGTTGTTGAGGCCGTTGAGGCGTAGACCGCTGGAGAAGTAGACGAGCGATTTCTTCTCGTTTAACTGGCCAAGCATTTTGGCCGCGGTCTGCAGGGCGGCGAGCTGGCGATCGGTACTGAAGACGTTGAACTCACTGTCGTCCTGGCCGAAGGCGGAGCCGGTGTCGGCGCTGCTGGCATCGTCCACTGACCCCGCGAAGTCCTGGTTTTCGCCAACGGTGAGGGTTTCAAGGATGCTGAGCAGCTTGTTGCGGTCGGCGGTGAAGTCCTGGAGGATATCAACCGAAGCGCCCTTGTAGCTAAGGATGGAGACCAGATCGACGGTGGTCAACTGAGTGCGGATAAACTGCTCAGCGGCGGCGAGGGCGCGATACTGATCCGCCTGGGACAACGAGGACATGTCGAAGTAGAGGGCGAGCAGTCGGCGATTCTTGTAGCGTTCGTTCTCCAGAGTCTCTGGCGCGATGAGAGTGTGGGCGAGATGCTTGTAGATTTTTATGTCTTCGCTGCCCGGCGCCGCAACCGGCACAGGCTCCGCAAGGGCGGAAAGCGTCTGATGCTCGCAGATGCGAATCGTCTGCGGAACGCCATCCTCGGTGAGAGCGAAATCCTTGGCCGTGAGCCCCTGAATGGGTTTCCCCTGCTTATCTTTGACGGCGACAGCTTCGACGACCAGTTGCACCTTCACTGAGAGGGTGAAGCCCTGCTCGGTGGCGGGAGAGTTGTTTTGGCCGATTTGTTGCGCGGTTGCCGGTGCAACGACGCCGAGAAACAGCAGAAAAGCGAGCAGATTTCGCATCTTAGAACCTCAGCCGAAGCGTGGTTTGCAGGCTGCGCATCGAATTAGCCGCAACGGGCGCACCGAATTGCGTGCTGTTCCAGGTCGTGTTCCAGCCGGTGAAGACTGCGTGATTGAGCAGGTTGGTGGCGTCCACGCGGGCATCCAGGTAAAACCGCTGACTGGGGCGGAAGGTGCGGGCAAACGAACCGTCAAGGCTGAACGTGCCGGGGCCGGTGATCGAGTTTCTGCCCGCGGTGCCCCACTGGCCAGAGGTTGGCGCTGTGTAATCCGCGGCGTTCAAGTGCAGGCCGGCGGTGGAGTTATAAACGCGCGTGCCGGTGAAGTTAGGGCGCATGATGTTTGAGAAGCCTGTGCCCGGAACCGCCGCCATATAGACGGGCGTCTCTGGCAGGCCTGAGCCGGTAACAATTTGTGTGAGCACGGTCCACTCCTTGAGCAGCCGGCCGGGCCAACCCTTCATCAGATCTCCGCCGCCCAGCCCTTCGCCGCTGGTGTATTGGGCTTGCAGGTTGAGCAGGTGCCGTTGATCGAAGCTGGAGAGCGAACGCTCAGCCCGCGGTTTGAGCCAGTTCTGTGCAATGGGGGCATTGCCGCTGCCATTGCCGCCCAACTGGGAGGCATCGTCGATCGACTTCGACCATGTATAAAGGGCCGTCGCTGTGAAGCCGCTGCGCAGCCTGCGGTGCAATTGGAACTGCCCGGACTGGCGCGTCGAGTTACCGCCCGAGGTGAGATAAGCAAAGCCCGAGGGGCAATCCGGGCACGGATTGGTTGCGCCGATGGGATAAGTGTTAGGCAAAAACTCCTGCACCCCGTGCGTGCCTTTCACGCCGAGATAGGTTGCGGAGAGCTTAAGTGCGGCAGGCAGATCGCGCTGCACGGCCAACTGCCAGTTCTGTGCGTAGCCGACGCGGAAGTTGGGGTCGATGGCGAAGGTGTCGGCGGTGACTGAGCTGCATGTGCCAAAGCCGTTGGCGAGCGTAAGCGGACAGGCCGCGCTGTTTTGCACGCTCAGGCTCTTTGAGAGCGGGGCCTGCTGGGCGAGCTGGAGCGCGGGCGACAGATAAACGGAAGCGTCGTAATAAATGCCGTATCCGGCGCGGACCACGACAGTCGAAGCGGGGATGGGCCGCCAGGAGATGCCGATGCGCGGTTGAACGGCGCTCCGGTCCGGGCGAATCAGCGAACTGGGATAGTGGCTGCCGGTGACGGAGCCAATCGGGTCGCTGCCCAGCACCGGAGCCGCTGCGGCAAAGTCGGGAGCGAGATCGAGATTCACCAGGCGTCCGTGTATCTCAGTGATGGGCGCGCCGTACTCCCAGCGCAGCCCGGCGTTGATGGTGAGGACAGAGAGGATGCGCCAGTCGTCTGTGCCATACGCGTCGTAGAAGGGCTGGCGGAAGTATTTGTCCGCATTGCCGAAGGCGATGGAACTGGTATCGGGCACGCCGATAAGGAAATCGGCAAGGTCAGAACCTCCGGCCGCGGCTCCGCTGGCCGTGCTCTGGGTTGCGGCTCCGGTAAATGTGAACGCGCCGCGCGGGTTCTGCTCAAAAAAGTCGTTGTACTGCTGCTTGCGCAGATCGGCGCCAACGGTAATGAAATGTTTGCGGCGATACATGGAGGCGGATACCGCAAAAGCATCGGTGCGGTTGCGATTGAACTGGCTGTTGACGTCGGAAAGAGCGGCGAAGCCACTGGAAAAGTTGAGCGCGGGCGGACCCCAATTGGCTGGGTCCTGGTCGTTGCCGGCGATGCCCGCCGCGCCCGACACATTCCGGCGATTCTCAAATTCGGGTGTGACCTCTGTCCGCGACCGGCTGAAGTTGTACTCGGCAGTGGTGGAAATGCCGTGGCTGAAGTAGCGAGACCAATGGATGCCGGTATTGATGCCCAGCGTATCGGTTTTATCGTCAAAGCCGAAGAGATTGGTGTTACCGGCTCTCGTGCTCTGTAGGTTGAAGGTTCCCCGCAGCAGGGTGCGCCCCATCCACTTGTCCACACGCGCTTCCAATGCGTCCTGGTGAGTGCTATTGAGTACGGCCGTCTGGTAGTTATAGAGCGCGCCGCCGGCGATGTTCGGCGCGGGGTAGAGTTGCAGCAGCGACTGCGCTTGCGAACTGACCGGGACCGCGTTATTGGTAAATGGCAGCCCGGTTGCGGGATTGAGAATGGAGACCGGCTGGCCCAGCGCATCGAGCAGGCCAGCGAGATCGCCGGTCCGCTCCGCTTCGGTGGGGACCAGCCCGGACATGGTTGCGGCGGTCTGGTTGCGCGTCCACTGGTAGCCGACGAAGAAGTTGGGCCCGCGCGGCAGCAGGTGCGGAATCCTGATCGGCCCGCCCACATAGAGGCCGCCGGTGAAGCGACTGTAGACGGGTTTCTCCGTCTCCAGACCGCTCAGCGAGTATGGCCGCGCATCAAACGCGGAGTTATCGAAGACCGCCGACAACCCGCCGTTGTAGAGGCTCCTGCCGCTGCTGCGTGTATTTCCGAAGGCCTGAGAGAGCGAATACTGCGAGGTTGCCGCGTTGTTGACGCTGCCATTCACCAGAAATCCATCCGAGGCCTGCTCGTTTGTCTCCTGCTGCGGCTTGGGCATATCGGGAACGGCCGCCGGCGCTTCCGGCTTTTTCGCCACGGCGGCGTTGGGCGCGGGCGTCGCGCTGGCTGTTGCCTGTGTCAGCTTGGCGCGCGCCACTAGTTGGCCCGGCGGCAGCAGCTTCAGCTCCCACTTGCCGGCAGGCGTGTTCGGCGCAATGGTCACCCCGGCATGGATCGTCGAGAAGCACTGCATCTCGATTTCGATCTTCCAGTTCCCATCCGGCAGGTCCGCGAATGAGTAGACGCCGTCCGCATCGGTGGCAATGGCTACCTTCTTCTCCCCCAGCGTTGCCGTAACCATGGCTCCGGGAACAGGGAAGCCGCCGTAAGTAACTTGCCCACGGTACTCCGAGGCTGCCGCCATGCTTGAGGCGCAAAGCCACGCAAGAACAAAAAAGATCGAGATTTTGGCAAAACGCCGCGTCATTCGTCCGCTCCAATCGGTGTTTAGTTTGGCGATGGTTGCTATGTACGCATAAAGATGAATCTTGAGAGGCATATCGTGACGGTAGACGGCGACCGCGTACGGATGTTGAGCAACGAATTGATCGAGGTCAGTCATCGGCCAGCGCGCAAAAAGGACATTGGTAATCGGTGAATTCGACGATCTTGAAGCCGGCTGTAGGTGTACTCCCGCCGTTGAGATAGAGAGGCTGCGCAAACAGTCAATTGCCGGGACTATACACCTAGTTCGGAGTCGGCTTTTCGATGTGATCCAGCACCAGCACCGGAAGCTGTGCTGTCGCCGGCACAATCTTCAAACCAAGCTGTTCCTGTACTTCGTCGCGATATTTGTCCCCGATATAGTCCATCCAGGTTTCCCCTTGCGGCGGATCTCCTTGCACGTAGGCAAAGTCAACATCGTATCGACCGCTCAACCCCGTCTGATCCACCAGGGCGCGATCCAGGCCCATGTTTGGGCCAAGGTAAGCGGCCAACTCAGCCATCGAAACATCCGAGATTGCGCGGCGACCCCGCCCGTGATCGTTCCAATACTGTCCACCGCAATAAAGCTGCTCCTTATCGTTCATTTGCTCCGTGCCGAGGCCGTCATGGCAGGAGCTCTGCGACGTATGGAGCTTGAGCCCTGGCCCAAACTTTCCCGACTTGACCAGTTTCAGCGCATATACCTCCTGCTTTCGATTTTCAAAATGAAGAGCCAGCTTGAACCGCGTCTTCAACAGTGACCGCATCATCTGCTGCGTTTCCGCACGCGTAGGAACACCCTCCGCGCGTGCTTCGATATCCCACTGACTCTCTTTCACCCATTTCGGCAGGCTGCCATCCGCCGGCCTCCACTCTTGAACGCTGATAAGGTCATACGCAAAATTCACATAAGCCATAAAGGGCGCGTTCAACGAAAACAACCCGCTCGTGGGCCGCAGATTGCTGCCAGGGACCACAAACGGGTATCCCTTGTCGGGCGAGCTCCACAGACTGGGACGGATCGATGCAACCTCAAATTCCAGTTCCTTCGATGGCGTCTTCTGCTGCGCCCCAGCTATCGAAACCAGCCCCAATGCACCAAGCACGAAAGCCAAACACCGTAACACTCCGCCGCGCATTCTCATCCATCTCTCCTTTCAGTTTTTGCCTTCCGCTATCCGTCCCCGAAGTTATCTCGCACCTCGACGCCGTAGTGGCCGAAGCCAAAGAACTCGGCGAGATGCCCACCCTGCCAGCAGGCAATTGACGGGACTATACAGCTAGTTCGGAGTTGGCTTTTCGATGTGATCCAGCACCAACCTCGGAAGTTCCGCGGTCGTTGGCACGAGTTTCAGGCCAAGCTCTTTCTTAAGAGCTTCGCGAATTCGGTCGTGTGCATACTCCTGCCACTCTTCGCCGCTGAGAGATTCTCCCTTGTCGAAGGCAATGTGAATGTCATATCGTCCGCTCAGTCCCGTCTGATTCACCACGCTGCGGTCGGCGCCCGAATTTCCGCCAAGGAAACTGGCCGCCTCGTCCATCGAGACATCCGAGATGGCATAGTGGACCTGTCCGTGGTCACCCCACGCAAGTCCGCCGCAGTAAAGCGGCTCCTTGTCATCATTCCGTGCCGCGCCGGCTTCAGAGGAGCGAATGGTGGAGCACGACTTCTGCGATGTGTGGCGTTTCAGCCCCGGCCCAGGCTGGCCCGGCTTGATGAGTGTGAGCGCATACACCGGCCGCATTCGATTTTCATAATGGACCACCAGCTTGAACCGCGTCTTCAATAGCGACTGCATCATCAGCCGCAACTGCGCACGCGTAGGAATTCCTTCCGAACGTGCTTCAATGTCCCAAAAGTTCGCGTTCACCCATGACGGCAGGCTGTTGGCGATCGGCATCCACTCATTTGAATCGCGAATGTCGTACGCAAAGTTCAGATAATCCAAGAACATCGTCTTCGCCGAAAACAGTCCGCTCTCTGGCGCAAGATTGCTCGATGGTTTCAGGAACAAGCGTCCCCTAATCGGCGGTTCCATCGCGGCGGGACGGATCGATGCAACCTCAAATTCCAGTTCCTTCGATGGCGTCTTCTGCTGCGCCCCAGCTATCGAAACCAGCCCCAATGCACCAAGCACGAAAGCCAAACACCGTACCACTCCGCTGCACATTCTCATCCCGATCACCTTTCAATTTTCGCCTTCTGCTATCCATCCCCGGAGTTCTATCGCACCTCGACGCCGTAGTGGCCGAACAGGCTGCGGAAAAACTCGGGATTTCAGGTGGAATTGGCGCAAAGTGTCCCTCCGTGGCTAAAGCCATCGTTGATTCTATTGGCTTTATGCGGGGGTTGAAACCCCCGCCTCCCTCCGGATTGAGTTTTTCCGCAGCCTGTAAAGTCGTGCCCTTTCAAAGCCACTCTCCACCTACTGGAAAAATGCTAGAAAAGCCGCGTTTCTCCCTAATCCCTAACAGCCCGGGGTGAAAGTCGGAATTGCTGAAAAACATCCCTCAGTGGCTAAAGCCAGTCCTTTATTTTCAGCGTCTTACGGCACGACTGAAGTCGTGCCCTTTCAAAACCCGACTTTCACCACGGGCTGCTAACCCCTGCCTTATTCGTGCCTCAGCGCCTCCATCGGCTGCACGCTCGATGCCCGCCGCGCCGGAATCCAGCTTGCCCCCAGCGCAACCAGCAGCAACAGCAGCACCGCCGCCGCCAGGGTCACCGGATCGTAGGAATGAATGCCATAGAGCATCCACGCCACCATGCGCATAAGGAACAGCGCCGCCAGCACGCCCGCCACAATGCCCACCAGCGCCAGCCGGCCGCTCTCGCGCAAAATCATGCCGCGCACCTGCTCCGGTTGCGCGCCCAGCGCCAGGCGAATGCCGATCTCGTTTCTGCGATTGGCCACCGAATACGCCATCACGCCATAGATGCCCACGCAGGCTAGCCCCAGCGCCAGCACGCCAAAGCCCGAGGTCAGCGAAGCAAACGCGATCTCCGAGTGCATGGTCTCGTTAATCACCTCCTGCTGGGTTTGAATGTCGCTGACGGCGGCCTCGGAATCGACGGTTTTGGCCATCTTCCGCAGCACCGGCAAAAGCGAGACCGGCTGAAGATGAGTACGAATCGCATACGTCATTCCACCCGTAAATGTCGCCTGCGCATAGTCGAAAATGACCTGCGGCGTGGGCGCTTCGCGCAGATTCTCATAGCGCGTATCGGCGCAGATGCCCACAATCCGCACCCACTTGTTCTTCGACGGATCTTCCGTGGTAAACAGCCGTCCAATCGGGTTGGTCCCCGGAAAACGGCTCCGCGCCAGGCTCTGGTTGACGATGGCCACCGGCGTTGAATCAACCGTATCCTGGGGACCAAAGGCGCGCCCGGCAATCAGCGGAATGCCCATGGTCTTGAAGAAGTCGTTCCCCACAAGGTTCCAGTGCTCGCCCTGGCCTTTACTAGGGTCGCCGCTCTCCTCGTCGATCACCATATTTTGGGTTGTATTCGTCGCGCCCGAGATATAAGTGACTCTCGCAGCCGACGCCGACTCCACCCCCGGCACGGCCGCAATCACCTGCTCCAGCCGCTGATACGCCGGTACATCGCCAGCCGGAAGGTAGTGGTCCTGTGGCACTCCAATGCTCACCACCAGCAGGTGGTCCACGCGAAAACCCGGATCGGTCGAGCTTAGCCCCAGCAGCGTGCGCAGAAACATCCCCGCGCCAATCACCAGCAGCGTCGAGAGAGCAATTTGAACGCTCACCAGCGCCTTGCCGCCCAATCCCTTGCGCCGCCGCGTGGTCGTCTGCTCGCTGTCTTTCAGATTTCCGCCCACCTCGGCCTGCGCCGCGCTCCATGCCGGAGCCAGGCCAAACAGCAGCCCGGTCATCAGCGTCACCACGGCCACAAAGGCGAAGATGCCCCAATCGAAATGAATCTTCAGCACGCTCTGTTGGTGAGGGAGAAACAGAATCGGAATCAGATTGCGCCCCAGGTAGC
>Ga0224531_1000962_pt1 | contig 13482 bp, 11 predicted proteins | sample CBST100metaG_FD_179876 | JGI IMG/M metagenome (GOLD analysis project Ga0224531, IMG submission 179876) | Peat soil microbial communities from Stordalen Mire, Sweden - C.B.S.T100 | ecosystem: Environmental > Terrestrial > Soil > Wetlands > Peat | place: Sweden: Norrbotten County, Stordalen Mire... | reverse complement strand
CCATCGACGGTGGCCGCAGTCCTCAATGGGTCATGGGAAGCCAGGCGCATCAAGGAGAGTACAGCAAAGACAATTCAGAGGATCGCAGCCGCCCGAGGATACAGCATAAACATGCAGGCGCGCGGCCTGCGCAAGGCTCGCTCCGGGCTCATGGGGATGATCATTCCTCTTCTCGACAATCGCTTTTTCAGTTCGCTCGCGCAGGCCTTCGAGATCGACACGAGGTCGCAGCATCTCTGTCCTGTTGTGGTAAGCACGTGGCGAGACCCTGCGAATGAACAGGCTACTGTCCGAACGCTCATTTCGCACAATGTTGAGGCCCTCTTCCTGGCGGGCGCCATGGATCCTGACGGTCTGTCAGACATCTGCCACGCAGCGGGGATCAAACACGTCAACGTCGACTTGCCCGGAACGAAAGCGCCGTCAGTGATCAGCGATAGTTTTCAAGGAGCCGTGGATCTTGCGCGTGCCATAGTGTGCCGCGTGCAAGCAATCGCGCCGGGGCCACGGAAGCATACGATCTATTTTATAGGGGGAAATGCGTCTGATTACAACACGAAGCAACGTATAAAAGGATTTCACTCGCATCTTGAAAGCATCGGATGGCCTATTGCATTATCTCAGGTGCGTCCTGGCGGCTTCGATGCGCGGTTCGCAGAGGCCGATATTTGTAACGTCTATTCAGAGCTTGGGCACCTTCCTGATGGCCTTTTTGTCAATTCTACTATCGCCTTTGAGGGTGTCGTGCGGTTCTTGAAAATTCTGCCGTTGGAGGAGGTCCAGCGCTGCGCGATCGGCTGCTTTGACTGGGACCCCTATATAGAATTACTTCATTTCCCTGTCACGATGGTTCGTCAGAACGTAAACGGCATGATTGCGGAGGCCTATCGGATTTTGAGGCGACAGAAGATCGATCCATCCTTGATCATCAAGATTCCGACGCAATTGGTGAACGGTGATCCGCCGATGGTGGCAGAATAGATCCCGATCCCCTACGCCAGTCGGACCGGTTCAGTGCGGGCGCACCGAGAGTGGCCTTCAAGGCCCATTGACGGAACAGGTCGCGTCGTGTACCTAATCAACAGCACCATCGATTGTGCATAAATACGCAACATGCGGTACCATAAGAAAACAGTCCTACCGGGGAAAAACCACGGTACATTTCCGACAATCGCCGGCTGGGTGTTCGGTGTTGGTGTGCTCGCCTGCATTCCAGGGGCTGCCTACGCCACTGACATGGTCCCGAAGGATCTCGGTGCGCCGGGTTATGCCCCTGTCGCTACATTTCCCGTAAACCTGCTTTCGACGCACATTTTAACACACCGCATGTCAGCGCGGCGGGAAAGGGGTTGAAGGAGATCTTGACCAAGGACATCGATGTCAAATTCCCCGGCCGTCTTTCCTGACCGGTGAGTGGCTACCCGGTAATCCAGAGCGGAAAGTTCGATGAAGACGTTCACTACTATCTCGACACCGGAAGGGAGCTCGGATACATCATCGAACTCGGCAATGCCGGAAGGATCCGTCCGGCGGAGCGCCGCTATCCGAGCTGATGCAAGCGACACGCGCCAGGTGCGGTGCGTGGGAAATAGTCCCGTAATGGGGAAGGAGGTCCTCTTGATCCGTAGACGTGAGACACTGGCCCTGGCGGGCGCAGCAGGTGCGTTGCTCGGCCTAAGTGCTGCCGGCTCCCGCATGGGCAGGGCGTTCGCCGCCGAACAGTACAAGATGGTCGCCGTACCGAAGCTGCGCGCGCCCTGGTTCAACGAGTTCGAAAAGGGGCTCTTGAAGGCCGGCAAGGACTTCGGCGTGAACGCCTACCAGCAGGCGCCGGAATCGGCCGACGAGGCGCTGCAGGTGCGGCTGATCGGCGACGCCATCAACCAGGGTATCAATGCGCTGCTGGTGGTGCCGAACGACGCCAAGTCGATCGTGCCGGTGCTGGGCAAGGCGCGGCAGCAGAAGATCGTCACCCTGACGCACGAATCGCCGCAGCAGAAGAATGCTGATTTTGATGTCGAGATGATCGACAACAAGGCGTTCGGCGAGAAGGCGATGGACATTCTGGCGAAGGGAATGGGCACGCCGGAAGGTGAGTATGCCATCTTCGTCGGCTCGCTCACGGTGCCCGCCCACAACATCTGGGCGGACGCGGCGATCGCGCAGGCCAAGGCGCACTATCCGAACCTGAAGCCGGTCGGCGACCGCTACCCGGTGTCGGAGGACCAGAGCGCCGCGCATCAGACCGCGCTCGACATCCTCACCGCGCATCCGAACCTGAAGGGCTTCCTCTGCTTCGGCAGCCAAGGCGCTCCGGGTTCCGCGCAGGCGACGGGCGAGAAGGGCCTGACCGGCAAGGTCTCGGTGATCGGCACCACCTCGCCGCAACAGGCCGCGCAGTACCTGAAGGACGGCTCGATGTATGCCTCGATCCTGTGGGATCCGGGCGAGGCCGCCTATGCCATGGTGTACATCGCCAAGCTGATCCTGGAGGGGAAGCGGGCGAGCATCAACGCCAGCCTGGACATTCCCACGCTCGGCAAGCCGCTCTCGTTCACCGGCAATACGTTGATCTATGACCGTCCGCTGGTCGTGACCAAGGACAATCTCGACCAGTACAACACCTTCTGATCGCGTGTCGTCCCGCCCATGCCTCGGCTCCGAGGCATGGGCGGTCGCGTTGCCCGTTTGCAGATATTGATCCGTTCCGGCTGCTTGCGGCGGGGGTGGAGGAGCAGATGCCGACGATGGACGATTTTCTACGTCTCCGGAACATTCACAAAAGCTTCGTGGGCGTTTATGCCTTAAAAGGGGTCGATTTTTCCCTTCGCTCGGGCGAAATCCATTGCCTTATCGGTGAGAACGGCTCCGGTAAGTCCACCCTCATTAAAATCATTTCCGGCGTGCAGCCGGCCGACAGCGGTGAAATATGGGTGAGTGGAACGCGCGTCACGCGTGCCACCACCAGCGAAATGATCCGCGCCGGCATCCAGGTGATCTACCAGGACCTCTCGCTATTGCCGAATCTGACGGTCGCCGAGAACATCGCCTTCGCCGAACTCGTCAAGGCACGGCGGGCGATGGTGCACTGGCCGAAGATTCGCGAGATTGCGCGCGCCGCCATCGCGCGCATCGGGGTCAATCTCGACCTGGACGCCGTCGTCGGCGAACTGCCCGTCGGCCTGCAGCAGATGGTGGCGATCTGCCGCGCGCTCACCGGCGAGTTGAAACTGCTGGTGCTGGACGAGCCGACCGCCTCGCTCACCAAGGGCGAGATCGACAACCTCATCAAGGTGGTGCGCGACATGCAGTCGCGCGGCATCACCATTATGTTCATCAGCCACAAGCTCAATGAGGTGCTCGCCATCGCCGACCGAGTGACGGTGTTGCGCGACGGACAGATGGTCGGCACCATCGACCGTTCCGAGCTGACGAACGACCGCCTGATCGAGATGATGGCCGGCAAGGTGCTGAAGCAGACGCGCTTCACCTATGCCGACGGGCACCGCAAGAAGCTGCTGGAGGTAAGCCATCTTACCAAGGCCAACAACTTCGCTGATATTTCTTTCGATCTCTACGAAGGCGAGATACTTGGCATTGCTGGCCTGATCGGTTCCGGCCGCACCGAGCTGGCGCTGGCGCTGTTCGGCATCGCCCCGGCGGATTCAGGCACCATCAAGGTCGGAGGCGTCGAGCGTTCCATCGAGTCGGTGCAAGACGCCGTGGCCGCGGGCTTCGCCTATGTGCCGGAAAACCGGCTGACCGAGGGGCTCGTGCTCAAGCACTCGGTGGGCGAGAACCTGGTCGCCGCGATCATCCGCCAGTTGGTCTCGCCGGTGCGGCTGATCGACGAGAAGCGGCGTGACAATACCATCGCCGAGTGGATCCGTTCGCTGTCCATCCGCGTCGCCTACCCGGAGGTGGCGGTGCAGACGCTCTCCGGCGGCAACCAGCAGCGCGTGGTGATCGGCAAGTGGCTGGCGACGAAGCCGAAGATCCTGATCCTTGACGGGCCCACGATCGGCATCGACGTCGCCGCGAAAAGCAGCATCCACCAGATCGTGCGCGACCTCGCGGCGCAGGGGACGGGTGTCATCCTGATTTCCGACGAGATGTCGGAAGTGGTCACGAACAGCAACCGCTTGCTGCTGATGCGCGCCGGCCGTATCCGTGCCGAGATCGAATCGGCGACCGTGACGGACACGGACGTACAGGCCATGGTCGAGGCCGCGGCATGAATGTGAAGGGACGTACCGCTGGCGCAGGTGAAAGACGATGAAGCGGCTGCTCAAATACAATGAATTCTATCTTGCGGTGCTGGTCGTGGTGCTGTGCATCTGCATCACCGCAGCCAATCCAGCATTCTTGACGCCAGAAAACATCCTCAGCTTCCTCAAGACGGCGTCGGTGAACGGCATCATGGCGGTCGGCGTGCTGTTCGTGTTGATCGTCGGCGGCCAGCCGGACGTCTCGTTCACCGCCATCGCCCAGGTGGTGGAATACGCCGTCGTGCTGGCCACCCTGCGCTGGGGCGGCAACATCGCGATCGCGCTGGTCGGCGCCTGCATCCTGGGCGGGCTGATGGGCTCCCTCAACGGGTTCGTCATCCACTATTTCCGGGTGACGACGATCATCGTCACCATCGCGACCCTCAACCTCTACTTCGGCTTGCTCTACGTGTTCACGGGCGGCAACGTGATCTTTGTCGTGCCCTCGATGTTCAAGCACTTCGCCACCCTGCCGATTTTCCCGATGCACGGGGCCAACGGTTCCACCTACGACTTCTCCGCGATGACGCTGATGTGGTTCGCGGCGCTGCTGCTGGGGTGGTTCATCCTGAAGCGCACCTATCTCGGCCGCTCCATCTTCGCGGTGGGCGGTAACGAGGTCGCCGCGCAGCGCCTGGGCATCAATACGCTGTGGGTGCGGGTGTTCGTGTTCAGCTTCGTCGGCGTGCTTTCGGGCATCGCGGCGATCGCGCACACCTCGATCGTACTCTCGGCGATCCCGAACATCATCGTCGGCCACGAAATGGAGGTGATCGCGGCGGTGGTGCTGGGCGGCGCCAGCCTGTTCGGCGGCAAGGGAACGATCATCGGCACTTTCCTCGGCGTGCTGCTGTTCGCCATTCTGCAGAACGGCCTCGTGCTGCTGAATTTCTCCTCCTACTGGTATGACGTCACCGTCGGCCTCGCCATTACCATCGGCATGACCGTCAGCTCCTACCAGCAACTGCGGGTGCGGCGGTCGAGGGTGAACGTGAAGGTCGAACAGGTGGCCGTGTCATGAGTGCTACAACCGCGCGGCGTCGGCGCATCCCCGACGCGACACTCTACGTCATCCTGGGCTGCATCGTCGTGCTGATGGTGGGGCTCAACCCGGACCGGTTCCCGACGCTCTCGAACCTGCAGTCGATGGCCTCGCAGCTACCGATCCTGGCGTTCCTCTGCCTCGGCATGATGGTCTCGATGGTCGGCGGCGGCATCAACCTCGCCATTGTCAGTACGGCCAACTTCACCGGCATCATCACCGCTCTGATGCTGCGCCTGCTGACCGGCGGGCATTCCGGTGACGCCACGCTTGGCATCGCCGTGGCGGCCATGGTGGTGGGCGTGATTGCCTGCCTGCTGATTGGCGCCCTGATGGGCTGGCTGGTGGCCTGGATCGAGGTGCCGGCCATCCTGGCGACACTCGGCGTGATGATGCTGCTCAACGGCACCAACGTGGTGTTGACCCGTGGCTACACGATTTCCGACTTCCCCGACGCGCTGCTCGCGATCGGCAACGGCGACATCTACGGCGTGCCGATCGCGTTCGTGATCCTGGTGGTGGCGATCGTGGGGCTGCACTTCGTGCTCAATCGCATGCCGTTCGGCTTCAGCCTGTACATGCTGGGATCGAATCCGATTGCCGCACGCTATTCCAACATCAACATCCGCCGCGTGCTGCTGTTCGACTACATGCTGTCGTCGCTGTTCTCGGCGCTGACCGCGTTCGTGATGATGGGCCAGCTCAACTCCGTGAAGGCGAACTACGCACAGTCCTACGTGCTGGTGTCGGTGCTGGCGTGCTTCCTGGGCGGGGTCGATCCATTCGGCGGATCCGGCCGGCTGTCGAGCATGGTGGTCGCCGTGGTGATCCTGCAGGTCATTTCCAGCGGTGTGAACCTGTTGCGCGTCGATCCGTTCTTCGTCACCGCCATGTGGGGCGCGATCATCCTGGTGCTAATCGCGGTGAACCACTTCACCAGCCACTGGCAGGAAATGCGCCGCTTGGCCAAGCTGCGTCATCCCGAGAAACCCGCCGCCAGCGCATCCTGAACGCGCCGCCGGGTACAGCGAAAGGGGCCGACCGTTCAGCGACGGTCGGCCCCAATCGTTTCTAGTCGGCCTCGGCCCGGATCGCCTGGGCCAGGGTCTCGAAGATGCGGTCGATGTGCGACTTCTCGGCGATCAGCGGCGGCGACAGCGCGATGATGTCGGCGGTGGTGCGGATCAGCACGCCGGCATCGAAGCAACGATGGAACACCTTCGTCGCCCGGTCACCCACTTGCCCCGGGCGTGACGTCAGCTCGACGCCGGCGACCAGCCCCATGTTGCGGATGTCCACCACGTTCGGCAGCCCCTTCAGGCTGTGCGCGGCGTCCTCGAAGTACTTCTCCAGGGCGAGGGCGCGGCCGGGCAAGTCCTCGCGCACATGCACGTCGATGGTGGCGATCGCCGCCGCGCAGGCCAGCGGGTGACCGGAATAGGTGTAGCCGTGGAACAGCTCGATGCCGGCCGGCGCCCCCTCGACGATGGTGTTGTAGACCGCGTCGCTGGCCGCCACCGCGCCCATCGGCACGACGGCGTTGGTGAGTCCCTTGGCCATCGCCAGGATGTCCGGCGTGACGCCCAGACGCTCACAGCCGAAATGCGCGCCAAGCCGACCGAAGCCGCAGATCACTTCGTCGAAGATCAGCAGCAGTCCGTGCTTGTCGCACAGCGCGCGCAGCCGCTGCAGGTAGCCGACGGGCGGCACCAGCACGCCGGTCGAACCGGCCATCGGCTCGACGATTACCGCGGCGATGGTGTCGCCGTGCAGTGCCACCAGGTTCTCCAGGCTGTCGGCGAGATGCGCGCCCCAGGCCGGCTGGCCGCGGCTGAACGCGTTGTGCTCGGGCGCGTGGGTGTGCGGCAGATGGTCGACGTATGGCAGCAGGGCGCCGAACTGCTTGCGGTTGCCGCCGATGCCGCCGACCGACAGGCCGCCGAAGCCGACGCCGTGATAGGCGCGCTCGCGCCCGACCAGCCGCACCCGCTGCGCCTGGCCGCGCGCGCGCTGGTAGGCGAGCGCGATCTTGAGCGCGGTGTCGTCGCTTTCCGAGCCAGAGTTGGTGAAGAAGATGTGGTCCAGGCCCGGCGGCGTGATCTGGGCGACCTTCGTGGCCGCCTGGAAGGCGAGCGGATGGCCGAGCTGGAACGTGGGCGCGAAATCGAGCACCGCTGCCTGTTTTTGCACCGCCTCGATGATCTCGGGCCGCGCGTGGCCAGCGTTGCAGCACCACAACCCGGCGGTGCCGTCGATCACCTCGCGTCCGTCGGGCGTGTAGTACGACATGCCCTTGGCGCTGGCGAGCAGACGCGGTGCGGTCTTGAAGGCGCGGTTGGCCGTGAACGGCATCCAGAATGCGTCGAGATTGTTGGGTCGAGGCGAGGTCGTTTCGTTCATGGGGTTCTTCCTGCCGAGGCGAAGGGGGCAGGTTCGCGCTTTGTGACGAGGCAGGCAAGGTTTCGCAGGCGCGTTTTTTGCATGACTTTGGCGGCAACTTGCAGAGCTGCGCCGCTGTGCCATGCTGTGCGCGGCAACGGCGGAGAGAAGTCATGCCTGAAGGCACGCTGTATATCGGCACGCGCCGCTATTCGTCCTGGAGCCTGCGCGGCTGGCTGCCGGTAAAGTTGGCGCGGCTGGATGTCGCGGAGAAGGTAATCCGGCTGGCCGGGGGCAACACCCCGGCGGTGAAGGCGATCAGTCCCGGCGGCACCGTGCCCTATCTGGAGCACCGGGGCGCGCGCATTTGGGAAACGCTCGCCATCGCCGAGTATTGCGCCGAGCTGGCGCCGGGGCTGTGGCCCGAGGAGCGGCTGGCGCGGGCGCATGCGCGGGCAATCGCCGCCGAGATGCACGCGGGCTTTCGCGAACTGCGCGAGGCGATGACGATGAGCCTGTTCCGCAGCGCGGTCGGTGCCGGCCGCACGCCCGGCGCGCTGGCCGACATTCGGCGCATCGACGCACTGTGGCGGGAGACGCGGGCGCGTTTCGGTGCCGGCGGGCCGTTCCTGTTCGGCGCGGCGTTCGGCAACGCCGACGCGATGTACGCGCCGGTGGTGGCGCGCTTCCTGACCTACCGGCCCGAGATTTCGGCCGAGGCGATGGCCTATTGCGAGGCGGTGCGGGCGCATCCACTGGTGGCGGAATGGTATGACGCCGCCGCGCGCGAGCCGGCCGAGTGGCTCCTGCCGAAATACGAGACGCCGGTCTGAACGGAGCAGTTGGAGCCGTCGCTCCGATGCCATCAGACACCGTCGCCGTGATCCTGCCGCCGCGGGAGGGGTTTTCGCCTGCCGCGAGCGGAGCCGTCGGGCTGCTGGTGCATCGGCTCGCCACCGCTTCGTCCCGGTTCACGCCCCTGGTGGTCGGCATGCCCGTCGCCGTTCCGTTCGCCGACGTGCCGTTCCGCGCCGCCCGCCCGGTGTGGTGGTGGCCGGGCACGCAGGCACGGCGCTACGCGGCCGGCGTGGCGCGGTTGCTGGACGAAGTGCGACCGGCTTTGATCGAGGTACACAACCGGCCGGACGTGGCACTGTTCCTGACCGGGCGGTTCGCCGCCGTTCCGGTCAGCCTGTTCCTGCACAACGACCCGCAGGGCATGCGGCGCGCTCATAGCTCGGCGGAGCGGACACGGCTGCTCGCCCGGCTGGCCCGCGTCGTCACCGTCTCATCGTTCCTGCGCGGCCGGTTGCTGGAGGGGGTGCGTCCCGTCCACTCGCCGATGGTGCTGCCGAACTGCCTGGACCTGCGGCAGATCCCGCCGCCGGGCGTCCGGGGAAACCTGATCTTGTTCGCCGGCCGGGTGGTGGCGGACAAGGGAGCGGACGTGTTCGTGCGCGCCTGCGCCCGCGCGCTGCCGGCGCTGCCGGGCTGGCGGGCGGAAATGGTGGGGGCCGACCGATTCGGCGCCGCCAGCCCGGACACGCCGTTCCTGCGCGCGCTGCGGCCGCAGGCCCGCACCGCCGGCGTCGCCATGCTTGGCTACCGGCCGCACGCCGAGGTGCTGGCGGCGATGGCGCGGGCCGCCATCGTGGTGGTGCCGAGCCGCTGGCAGGAACCGTTCGGCCTGAGCGCACTGGAGGCCATGGCGTGCGGCGCCGCCCTGCTCTGCTCGCCGCGCGGGGGACTGGCCGAGGTGACCGGGGAGGCCGCAGTGCCGATCGACCCGGACGACGCCGACGGGCTGGCGGAACGGCTGGCAGCGCTGGCGAACGACCCGGCCCGCCGGGCCGCGCTGGGTGAGGCCGGCCGCGCCCGCGCCCGCGCGTTCGATCTGCCGCACGCCGCCGCCCGGCTGGACGCATTGCGGGCCGACATCCTCGCCACGTGGTCGCCGCCCAGCCGCCGCCCTATATGAAGCGTCCGGCAGAGATTGGTTACGGAGTGAATGATGATGACGGAAGCCCAGACAGCAGCGGCACAGGTGCCGGTGACCGTGCTCACCGGCTATCTCGGAGCGGGCAAGACCACCCTGCTCAACCGCATCCTCACCGAGAACCACGGCGGTAAGTATGCCGTGATCATCAATGAGTTCGGCGAGCTGGGCGTGGACAACGACCTCGTGGTGGACACCGACGAGGAAGTGTTCGAGATGAACAACGGCTGTATCTGCTGTACCGTGCGTGGCGATCTGATCCGCATCATCGGCGGGCTGATGAAGCGACGCACCAAGTTCGATGGCATCATCATCGAAACGACCGGCCTGGCCGACCCGGCGCCGGTGGCGCAAACCTTCTTCGTCGACGATGCCGTGCGGGCGAAGACGCGGCTCGATGCGGTGGTGACGGTGGTGGACGCGAAATTCCTGCCGGCGCGCCTGGCGGACAGTCACGAGGCGGCCGAACAGATCGCCTTCGCCGACGTGATCGTGCTGAACAAGACCGATCTCGTCACGCCCGAGGAATTGGCCGACGTCGAGGCGCGCATCCGCCAGATCAACAAGTTCGCGCGCATCCATCACGCCACCAAGGCAAACGTGCCAATCGCGGATATTCTGAACCAGGGCGCCTTCGACCTGCAGCGCGTGCTGGCCCGCGAGCCGGACTTCCTGACCGATGACGATCACGAGCACAGCGAGGACGTCGGCTCGGTGAGCTTCGAGGCGAAGCAACCGCTCGACCCGGAGAAGTTCGGCGCCTGGATGGGCCCGCTGCTGGCCCAGCACGGGCAGGACATGCTGCGCACCAAGGGCATCCTGGCCTACGCGGGCGAGGAGCGGCGGTTCGCCTTCCAGGCGGTGCACATGATGGCGGATGGCGCGTTCATCGGGCCGTGGAAGGAGGGCGAGCCGCACGTGAGCCGCATCGTCTTCATCGGCCGCAACCTGAGCCGGCCGCAGTTGCGGCGCGGCTTCGAATCCTGTCAGGTGCGCCAAGCCTGAGATGACAGGGTTGCCATGAGCCAGACCGTCTCCGCCGACCAAATCCTGAATGCCCGCGGCGTGCAGCGGGAGCTGGGCGCGTTCGTGGTGGCCGCCGCGTTCGACCGCGCCGCCAACGTCGCCTTCGCCCTCGGCGACGGCACGCTGCGACTGGCGCCCCGCAGCGGCGCGGGGGAGTGGCGCAGCGTGGCCGCGCACGACGGTGCCGCGCTGGCGCTGACGGCGGACGCCGCGCCCGCCGGTTTCATCTCCGGCGGCGACGACGGCCGGCTGGTGCGTGTCGGCGATGACGGCACGGTGGCGGAGCTGGCCGGCTTCGGCATGAAATGGGTCGAGCACGTCGCCAGCTTCGCCGATGGCAAGGCGCCGCTGCTGGCCTGCAGCGTCGGCCGCCAGGTGCTCCTGTTCGATGCCGCCGGCAGCCGACTGAAGTCGCTCGACCATCCCTCCACCGTCACCGGGCTGGCGTTCGACGCCAAGGGCAAGCGTGTCGGCGCGTCGCACTACAACGGCGCCAGCCTGTGGTTCGTCGCCGCCAGGGTTGACAGCCCGCGCCGGCTGGAATGGAAGGGCAGCCACACCGGCATCGTCCTCAGCCCGGACGGCGACTGCGTGGTCACCGCCATGCAGGAGAACACGCTGCACGGCTGGCGGCTGTCCGACGGCCAGCACATGAGCATGTCCGGCTATCCGGCCAAGACCGACTCGATGGCGTTCACCCGCAGCGGCAAGTGGCTGGCGACGTCGGGAGCGGACTCGATCATCCTGTGGCCGTTCAGCGGCGGCGGCCCGATGGGCAAGGCGCCGACCGAGCTGGCCGGCGGGGCCGGCGCCCCCTGCATGGTGGTGGCCTGCCACCCGCAGCAGGAGACGGTGGCGGCTGGCTTTTCCGACGGCTCGGTGGTGCTGGCCGACATCGCCTCGGCCCGCATCCTGCCGGTGGCCGGCCCGAACTCCGGCCGTGGTCCGGTTTCGGCGCTGACCTGGAGCGGCGACGGCGCCACCCTTGCGTTCGGCACCGAATCCGGCTTTGCCGCGCTGGTGGATTTCGCGAAACGCTGAAGGAGAGAGAGTCGTGGAGGTGATTGCGACACGCGGGATGCGCATGCCGAAGCTCGGGCTGGGTACCTGGCGCAGTTGGGGCGACGAGTGCCGCCGCGCGGTGGAGAGTGGGTTGGCGCTCGGCTACCGCCACATCGACACCGCCGCGATGTATGAGAACGAAGACCAGGTCGGCGCCGCCATCGCCGCCAGCGGTGTGCCGCGCGGCGAGCTGTTCCTCACCACCAAGGTGTGGCACGACCAGCTCGCGCCGGAGGCGATGCGCCGTTCCATCGAGCACAGCCTGCGGCAGCTCCGCACCGACTACCTCGACCTTTACCTGCTCCACTGGCCGGTGCCGGGGATGGACATGGGCGCCGTGCTGGGCAGCCTGACGCGGCTCAAGGAAGCCGGGCTGACGCGTTCCATCGGCGTGTCGAACTTCACCATCGCGCTGCTGCGCGAGGCGGTGGAGGTGGTGCAGGCGCCGATCGCCTGCAACCAGATCGAGTACCACGTGCTGCTCGACGAATCGAAGCTGGTCGCCTATGCGCGGAGCCAGGGTGTGGCGACCGCGGCGTACCGGCCGGTCGCCAAGAACCTCGTGGCCGAATTCCCCTCGGTCGCGGCGATCGCCCGCAAGCACGAAGCGACCCCGGCGCAGGTGGCGCTGGCCTGGCTGCTGGAACAGGATCTGGTGGCCGCGATTCCGAAGAGCACGCACCCCGAGCGGCAGCGCGAGAACCTGGCGGCGCTGCAACTGCGGCTGGACGACGAGGACCGTGCGGCGATCGCCCGGCTGCCGAAGAACCGCCGCCTAGCCAGCGGAGCGTTCCCGCTGAAGTGGGATTCGCCGGCGTGAGCGCGGTGCCGGAAGCCGTGGTGTTCGACCTCGGCGACGTGCTGATCGACTGGAACCCGCGCCATCTCTACCGCAAGCTCTTTCCGGGCGACGAAGCGGCGATGGAGCGGTTCCTGGCCGAGGTGTGTTCGTCGGAGTGGAACCTGGCGCAGGACGCCGGCCGCTCCCTGGCCGAGGGCACCGCGCTGCTGGTGGCCGAGCACCCCGACAAGGCCGCGCTGATCGAGGCGTATTACGGGCGCTGGGAAGAAATGCTGGCCGGGTCCATTCAGGGTACGGTCGAAATTCTCGCCCGGCTGCGCGCGGCCGGGGTGCGAGTGCTGGCGCTGAGCAACTGGTCGGCCGAGACGTTCGCGCGCGCGCGGCGCCGGTTCGCCTTCCTGGACTGGTTCGAGGGCATCGTGGTGTCCGGCGCGGAGCGGATGATCAAGCCAGACCCGCGCATCTACCGGCTGTTGGTCGAGCGGTACCGGCTGACGCCCGGACGGAGCGTGTTCATCGACGATCTGCCCCGCAACGTCGCGGCGGCGACAGCGGCGGGACTGATCGGGCTGCGGTTCGTCGGCGCGCAGAAGCTGGCCGAAGACCTGCGCGGGCTCGGGTTGCCGGCGTAACAGGGTCTTCAACCGGCCGGGACATCCACCCAGCCGCCACCGGCGGCGCGCGAGGCCACGGCCGCTTCCACGAAGGCCAGCCCCGCCACGCCATCGGCGGCGGTGGGGAAATCGAGCGCCAGAGGGTCGGCTGGCTGGCCGGTGAGCCGGGAGGCGATCGCCTCCGCCGCGTCGCGATAGAGGTTGGCGAAGGCCTCGAAATAGCCCTCGGGATGGCCGCGGGCGATACGGATCAGACGGGCGGCGGCGGGGAGCAGATCGGCGTCCCCGCGGGC
>Ga0224531_1000960_pt1 | contig 13485 bp, 10 predicted proteins | sample CBST100metaG_FD_179876 | JGI IMG/M metagenome (GOLD analysis project Ga0224531, IMG submission 179876) | Peat soil microbial communities from Stordalen Mire, Sweden - C.B.S.T100 | ecosystem: Environmental > Terrestrial > Soil > Wetlands > Peat | place: Sweden: Norrbotten County, Stordalen Mire... | reverse complement strand
CAGTATAGGCGTCGTCGCGCCCCATCTCTGTGTCGAGTTCTTTGCCCAGCCGGCCGAGGTACTTCGGCTTGTGGTCAACAACAGGAAGCATCCCGCTAAAGAAGAGCAGGTTGCCCGTCTGCACTGTCTCCACATAACTGCCAAACGGCGTCGGAGCGGCGGGCAGTTGAATGCCAAGCTCCAGCAGTCGGCGTTCTGCCCCACCCTGCCGCGAACCTTGCGCGCTTACCATTTGCCCACGTGCGCACCGTCGTCTACGTGGAGCACCTCCCCGGTCACGTGCCCAGCTTCCGCCAGATAAACCACCGCCTCGGCGATGTCTTTTGCCTCAGAAATCGTGCCCATCGGAGTGCGGGACTTTAGAACTTCCTTCGTATCGTTTTTGTGCATCGGGGTGTCGACGATGCCAGGCGCGACCGCGTTGAAGCGTATTTTGTCCCTTGCGTATTCGTTTGCGAGGCTCAAGGTAATCGCGTTAAGTCCGCCTTTGGTGATCATTGGGATTGATGCCGGGATCCCCGCGATAGGGTTGTCTGCCAATGCTGCTGTAATGCTGGTCACGCTGCCGCCTGTGCCCTGCGCTAACATCTGCTTGACGGCTCGCTGCGTGATGAACACGAACCCCTCCAGGTTAGTCGAGACAAATTGGTGAAACTCGTCTGCGGTGTAATCTGTAAAGCGCTTGACTGAGAAGATACCCGCGTTGTTGACAACATGGTCGATCGAGCCGAACTTGTCGATTGCGGTCTGCGCGACCTTCTCTGCCGTAGCCGCCTGACCAATGTCTCCGTCGACGAGCACGAATTTCGGTGACGGTGCAAACCCCGCCTTGGAAGCGCTGCGCGCGAGGTTGCTACCACGCTATAACCGCGGTCCAAAAACGCCTGGACAATGGCCGCTCCGATGCCTTGCGAAGCGCCGGTCACGATGACGGTCTTCTTGCCTGCCACACTTACCTCCCGTCGTATTCTTGTAGAATGTGTTGGAGTCCCACTATCCACGCATGTGATCCGACAACCACCAACCGCTCGTGTTTACGCCAATACGCAATCAGATTTCTCTAGCGCCTGCCGAGATTCGCAAAAAGGCAAGCATCTTTGGTGGAAGTGTTCGGTCCCCGTGCGGACCGATTGCTCTCTGACCAGGACGTCACGCGGATGTTGTTGAACTTCGCCGAGGAGCTGGACTGCCGGCCTGTTCGCGCAGAAGATCGCCGCCTATGAACGCTGGCAGGTGGATTATCTGCCCGGCCACGTCGCCCCGGGGTCCCCACGGGCAGTTCTTCGTCCGTGGGGTGGGAACGCATCCATAATGCGATAAGGTGACCGTTACGCTCGAGAATGTTGGAGCGAACGGCGAACTGAGTCTTAACGGCTTGTCTCACCCAAGGGGGCAGCCCCAAAACGATACGCTCTTGAAGAAATTAGTGATATGCGCGCATTGCCTTCGGTTTAATTCTTAAGCCGTCAGCTGCGGAACTTCCGAAATGGGCCGGCTTGATGAGCCTGGCTTTCAAGCAAATCGTGTTCCGTAACGAAAAGTCACCTTGTCGCAAGTCTTCCCTGGTCACGACGCCGGTCCGAAGAATCGACAGCAACTCGTCTTCGACGCCATTCAGGCGTAGACCGATTGCCATGGCCGCGCTTCAGACGCTTGCCGCTTTGCTCTATATGCTCGGGTGGAAGTAGTCGTCGCAAACATAAAGGCCCTGAGGTCGATGGCCTCGGGGCCTTTATGCGTTTGGGTACTCGCGGACTACTCCGCTGTGGGAACGACCAATGCGGCCTTAGCTGCCTTTTTCTTTTCCCGCTTGACCTTGGCCCAGCGCTTTTGCTGAGCAGCGGCGATTCTGGCTCGCCCCTCATCGCTCATGCCGCCCCTGGCGGCCTTTTTTGCTGGCGCCTTTGTTACCTTGGCTGCCTTCGCTACGATTGCCCTCGCCTTCGGTGCAACAGCCTCACCCTTCAAACACAAGGCACGTGCCTTCTGCAAGGCGTTGATGCCGCGATCGATTTCAGCCAGTAGTTGTTTCGTGCTCATTAAAATCCTCCTTTATGAGTCTACACGAGATGCAGAAAGGGTTAGCCGCATCCGCGCCTGCGAATACCGGGACACCCTCAGCTCTGTCTTCGGAAGGCACTTGCTGCGTTACGGTCGCGAATTCAGGAGTATCTTCATTGCACTTAGCGTCGGCGCTCCGAAAATGGGATCTCTCAGTTTCAATAGCCTGCTCGCTTTTACCGAAGATAACCCCTATTACCAAAGCCTCGTTGTCAATCCCGCCACCGGGCTTCCAACCGCGGTTCAGTATGATTACTCGTCTCGGGAAACAGAATATTTCGTCCAGAACGATTGGAAAGTCAACATGCGCCAGACAGTCGACGCTGGAATCCGGTGGAACTATTTTGGCGGACCAAGCGAGCGCCGCGGGGAACTTTCATCCATTACCTTTGGCCCAGGTACAACATTTGACGAGCGGTTCGCTGGCGCGTCCGTCGGAAAAGTGTCGAGACTGTTCAATGCGCAAAGGACCAACTTTCCGCCCCGAGTCGGTCTGGCCTATGATCCGTTCTGGGATGGCGGGAGTTCGATCAGGGCAGGCTTCAGCCTCTCCTATGAACCCGTGCATGGATTGACCCTTCTGAGTGGTACTGGAAATCCGCCGTTTGCGGTCATGGCAACTCTTCAGCCCAATGCTGGATACGGCACAAACATCCTTTATGGCATCCCGGTGCCGAACAACCCGGAGTTCAAGACCACTCTGAATGCCCAAGGTGGAATCGTGAGTCCGGCCGGGACTCCGCCGATTCGGATTTCTCCCTGGATGATCGATCCAGGGCTCAAGACGCAGTACAGAGAAAACTGGTTCTTGAGTCTTCAACATGAATTTGCAGAAAGTTGGATTGCGGAACTCGGGTATATTGGCACAAACGGAATTAATCTGGAACGCCGAGACGACGTAAACCTGTTCGACGGCGATCTACTCATCAACAATGGCGTGCAAAAGCGACTCAATCACAATTGGTCCGGTGTCGCCTATGCAACCAACGGCGTCACTTCCAACTACAACGCTATGACAGCCGAAATTCGCCATCAGGCGGGCAGAACGCTGTCGTTGCATGCTGACTACCGATGGTCCAAGTGGTTCGACGACGAGTCTGACACCGCCTCGTCCTTCTGGGCCGATAACTCGCAAGGATCGCGTGGAGCGCAGGATGCGAACTGCTTGAAATGTGAGCGGGGCCGCTCGGAATTCGACATTCCCAAGCGCTTTACAGCTTCATCTTGCGCGGATTCACAAACTTGGTGTCGGTTCCCTCGGGAACATCAAGATCTTCAAACACGGTGTCTTCATCCAGCGGCGTTCGAATCGCACTCGGTTGATCTTTTCGCGGCGGATCTTTGTGCGGCACCTGGAGGTTGACGTAAGCTTCGTTCATCGGCGCGATCCCGACGAGTCCAGCGCCATAGAATCGCGCGGCGGCCTTCACCGTGTTCGCCATCTCTTCAGGCGACGCGATGTAGCGCTCAGCGCCCAACTCTCCCGGTCACTGCACCGCGATACGTGTCCACGACAACAGGCCGGTGTCCGGCTTGGTACTACGCATGACGGTAAAACCGCCTTCACTCAGCTGGCGATCGGTCAAACTGAATCCGGGCTTCTTCTCTTTGGTCCATTCAGCCAGGCGCTTGCTTTTGTCAGCTTGCTCTGCCTCAAACGACCCGGCGCCATCGTGCTGAGTCTTCAGCGGACGATAAAGCGCAAACATGTCGAAGCCCGAGAAGCGCTTGTAAGCGGTGTTTGTCTCTTCGAGCGTTGGATGGTGAACGACCTCGATCCACATGGCGCGCCCTCGCGTGTTTCCCTTCGCGCCAACGCTCGTCATGAATGCCCAAGCCGACCCAAGTGCACCGCTTGCCGCTACGAATCCGCCTGCCTTCAAGAAGGCGCGCCGACCCGCCTGCTTGCGAGTCTCCTCCACGTGATTACTCCTTTTTCGAAAAGTCTAATCCGCTGGATGGTCACTGTCTTCCGTAGAAGGGTTGACTGTTCCGTCCACCTTGCGGAGGTCATCGCTCTCTGCAGCGACACGATGTCAAGTGATTCAGCAAGCGAAAAGGCGGCAATTAACAGGACGAATCCAGTAGCTAATGATTGCGAATTCAAAGAAAATGCGGCGCACGCGAGAGACTGTGTTTCCAACCATGACGATGCGCTCGCTTAGGCTGTACCTCAGATCGTTCTGTATCTCCACCATTTGATCGAAGACCGAAGCGCTCGTTTGAGATACTCTGGCGCTTCCCCAGATTGGAGCGCTAAGGGTGCGTGAAAGTTGGCAGGACCGATTTGCCGAACTTCCTGATGATCTGAAAACCAGGCAGTTCCAGCAGGCGAGTTCGCTGGTGCTCGAAACAAAAAAGAGTGAGCCTGATTCCATCACCACGGCTGGCAGGTGTCCATTGGAAATGAGATTCAGCTGATGCCCACCGCTAACCACTCACGCCGTGCCGATGCCTGCTTTCTTGCGAGCGGTGCGGAGGAACAGCACAGTGGCGCCAAGGAAGAAGTTACGCCCAAGAAATCGGTGCGCATGGTGGTGGTCGACGATCACCACGTGGTGCGTGAGGGACTTGTGTCACTCTTGAACGGAGTGCGCGACATCGAGGTGGTTGCCGAAGCAGCGGACGGGATCGAAGCCATCGCGCAGATTCGCCATCACGAGCCGAATATCACCCTGCTCGACCTTCGGATGCCGCGAATGGGCGGCGTAGAAGTGATTCAGCAGATTCGATCGGAGTTGCCGCAAATCCGGTTTATTGTGCTGACCACCTTCGATGGAGACGAAGACATCTATCGCGCGCTGCAGGCGGGCGCAAGCGCCTATCTACTGAAGGGCGTTACGGCCGAGGAGATGTTCAAAACCATCAGAACAGTTCATGCCGGAAACACGTATTTTCCACCCGCCATTACGCAGAAACTGGCAGAGCGCATAGGTACAAGGGCGTTGACGTCACGAGAACTGGATGTTCTCGAGCAGATCGTCCACGGAAAAAGCAATCAGGAGATCAGTGCGGAACTAAGGATTTACCAAACCACAGTAAAGTCTCACGTCAACAGCCTGCTTGCAAAACTGTGCGTGAACGACCGGACTCAGGCGGTAGCGGTTGCGCTCCAGCGCGGTATCATTTCGATTGAATTTCCAAGGAGAGAAGCACCTCTCTCGGACTCTGAGAGGTGAGACTTCCTGATGGAGGCATCAGGTGATTCCTCAGTTTCTCCAGAAACTTACGTGGAGTTCGCTGCGACATTGATGCGCCGGAGAAGCACCGCGTGCAGGCCATCGGCATCCGAACAAGGTGAGACTCAAGCTGCCGTCACGCGCCGAGTTAGAGCGGTTCCGCAGAGCTCGGCCCATTGGGTGAATCACTAGAGGGACGAGGGAAAGGCCGGTCTGAGGAAGGCCTGACGCGTTCCGTGTCCCACTCCTTAGCGCCGTGTATATATATTCTGTCCACCAGGCTCTGTATCGCGAGGGCCATTGCGACCGAGCCCGAGGTTCTGTTGCTCGACGAACCTTGTTCCGCGCTGGACCCAGTTGCTACACGCAGCATCGAAGAACTCATGAAGCAATTGAAGGCCCGCTTCACAATCGCCATTGTCACGCACAATCTCCAGCAGGCGGAGCGCGTCTCCGACAAGACGGGCTTCTTGTATGTCGATACCTCGGAAGGCAGCCGGACGGGCTACCTGGCGGAGTTCGGCGACTCCAACCAGATCCTTCATGACCCCAAGGAGAAAGAAACTCAGCAATACATCAAGAGAGATCAGCTAATCTGGGAACACATGGGAGCCTGATCCACGGTTCCCTCCTTTCAGGTGATAGCAGACACAAGGAGAAAACCTATGAGCGATCCAGCGGGGGGTAGCCAATCGGCCTACGGCCGTCTGCCCACGGAAATTGAGGGTTTTGAATCCCTGGCTGAGCTTGCCCTGAATCTGCGCTGGTCGTGGAACCATCGCGCCGATCAGGTGTGGCGGCAGATCGATCCTATCCAGTGGAAGTTTACGCAGAACGCCTGGGTGATTCTGCAAACGACTTCACGGGAAAAACTCGGGAATCTGCTGGCCGATCCCGCATTCCGCAAGAGCGTCAATGACCTGTTGAGCGACGAGCGGCACGCAGCGGAGGCGCCGGGATGGTTTCAGCAACATTATGCTCAGGCTGCCTTGAGCTGCGTCGCGTATTTCAGCCTCGAATTCATGTTGAGCGAAGCGCTGCCGATTTACTCAGGCGGGCTCGGCAACGTGGCTGGAGATCAGCTCAAGAGCGCCAGTGACCTGGGTGTGCCGGTGGCTGCGGTTGGGCTACTCTACCAGCAAGGCTATTTTCGACAGGTGATCGACAAGGCGGGCGCGCAAGAGGCTCTCTTCCCCTATAACGACCCTGGACAGTTGCCGATCACGCCGGTGCGCCGCGAAAACGGCGAGTGGTTGCGGTTGGAGATTCCCTTGCACGGCTACACGACTTGGGTGCGGGCGTGGCAGGTTCAGGTTGGCAGAGTGAAGCTCTACCTGCTGGACAGCAACGACCCGGCCAACTCCCCCGAGGATCGGGCCATTACCAGCGAGCTGTATGGGGGCGATCCGGAACTGCGCCTCAAACAAGAGATGGTTCTCGGCATCGGCGGTTGGAGGCTACTTGCCGAACTCGGCATCCATCCGGAGGTTTGTCACCTGAATGAGGGGCATGCGGCCTTCGCAGTTTTGGAACGCGCCCGCAGTTTCATGCTTGACGCCGCGCAGTCCTTTGAGGTTGCTCTGACCGTCACGCGCGTGGGGAACTTGTTCACCACCCACACGGCTGTGGCCGCCGGATTCGATCGCTTCTCGCCGCCTCTGATCGAGCAATATCTCGGCCGCTATGCCGAACGCGAACTCGGCATCAATCTTCAAAGTTTGCTGGCCCTGGGTCGCCGGAATCCGAACGATTGGTCGGAGAGTTTCAACATGGCCTATCTGGCCATTCGCGGCAGCGGGGCAGTGAATGGAGTGAGCCAATTGCATGGGCAGGTCAGTCGGGATCTCTTCGCGCCTCTTTTTCCCCACTGGCCGGTAGTCGAAGTGCCCATTGGCCACGTGACCAACGGGATCCACGTATCCACTTGGGATTCACATCCGGCCAACGATCTCTGGACCAAGGCATGTGGAGAACATCGCTGGCTGGGGGCGACGGAAGCCCTGGAGCAGAACATCCGCGGCGCCTCCGACGAGGGCCTCTGGCAACTCCGCACAGCCGCCAGGAAGTCTCTTGTCTCCTACGCTCGCGAACGATTGTCCAGGCAACTGGCCGTCTCCGGCGCATCACCCGAAGAGGTTGACGGCGCAAAGCATATTTTCGATCCCAAGGTATTGACGCTGGGGTTTGCGCGGCGGTTCGCGACCTACAAGAGGCCAAACTTGTTGTTGTATGACACCGAGCGGCTGCTTCGCCTACTAACCAATCCCGAGCGGCCGGTGCAACTCATCCTTGCCGGCAAGGCCCATCCGGCGGATCAAGGTGGGCAGGCCTTGATTCAGGAGTGGATACGCTTCATCCGAGGGACCGAGGCTCGAAACCACGTCATCTTTCTTAGCGACTACGACATGCGCATGTCCGAACACTTGGTGCACGGAATAGATGTCTGGCTGAACACTCCGCGGCGGCCGTGGGAGGCGTGTGGAACCAGCGGCATGAAGGTGCTTGTGAACGGCGGGCTCAATTATTCGGAATTGGACGGCTGGTGGGCCGAAGCGTATGCCCCGGATCTGGGCTGGTCGCTCGGCGACGGCCTGGAACATGGCGCCGATCCAGCACTGGACCACATCGAAGCGGAGATGTTCTATGACACGCTCGAGCGGCAAGTTGTCCCAGAATTCTATACCCGAGGTGAAAACGGAATTCCCACAGCCTGGGTAGCGCGTATCCGCGAGAGCATGGCGCGGTTGACGCCGCAATTCTCTGCCGACCGCGCGGTGCGCGAATACACGGAGCAATACTACCTGCCGGCTGCCTCGGCCTACCGCTTGCGCACCGCGGACAAAGGCGCAACCGGCGGGCAGATGGCCGATTGGCGGCACAGCCTGGATGAAAAATGGGCCTCCTTGCACTTTGGCGAGGTGAAAGTTGAAACTCGTGGCGACAAGCACGAATTCGAAGTTCAAATTTGGCTCAACGATCTCGACCCCGACGCGGTGAGGGTGGAACTTTATGCCGATGGCATCAAGGGGGGCGCTCCCGGCCGGCAAGAGATGAAGCGCAGTGAAGAATTGTTGGGCGCGCCGGGTGGCCACGTATACACCGCGACAGTTTCCGCAGCCCGGCCCGCGGCGGATTACACAGCGCGCGCGATCCCTCACTTCGAAGGTGTCGCTGTCCCACTGGAAGAGGTGCGAGTCCTTTGGCAACGATGATCCGGCAAATGGCGCCGACATTCATGGTGCCGGCCACTCCATATGGACTAGATCCAACTTCTCCGCAGCAACCAGACTTCGACTTTGCGCAGGACCTGACGCGCGATCGCCAAACGACTGTTCAATTTGTGCTGAAAGTCACGAATCCAGACACTGCCTCGATTAGCCGCCGGAGTCTCCACATATCAGCTTGGATTCTCCGAAGGGGTGCGCCACGTTCATCTGTTGATATTGGAACGAACGGACGCACTCGATCGAAGAGTGAGTTGGCGTGCGAGAGCGGGAACGCCTACGACCGCCTTCTTGATCAATGACGCGACAACTTCAGGATCGGAGAGAAAGATCGAACGGCTGTCCGGAGTTTCCGTTACCTCTGCACCGGCCCTCTTTGCCATTGCGCGCCGGGCTGGCGGAGGGATCATCTTGTCATCCTTCGTGACCAGGTACCAACTTGGCTTGGAGCGCCACGGCGGCTGGCTGACAGCACACTGCAACGCATCAAGGCCCCATGGAACCTGCGAATCGGCCATGAAGGAAGCGAGGCTCGGCTTAACATCAGCAGCGAAGGAAGCGGAAAACTTCTCCCGGTCGAATAACAAGAGACCGTCGTCCGGTGGCAGAATTGGCGGTACAGGAGCGTCGGGCGCAGGATTCGTGAGTAAGGACGCGACCGACTCACCTTTATCCAGAGAAAAGGCTGTGATGTAGACAAGGCCGACAACCTTGGGCTCGTTCCCGCCCTCCGAGATTACCGCGCCGCCATAAGAGTGGCCAACGAGAATGACGTCCCTCCTGGCTGTTGCGATTGCGCGCCTTGTCACGGCCACGTCATCCGTGACCGTAATGGTGGGATTTTGAACGACGATGACATCGAAGCCGTCCTTCTTCAGGATGATATAGACCGGCTCCCAGCCGGAGCCGTCGACGAAGCCGCCGTGGACGAGAACAATTGATTTTTAGTTAGACAGGATGCCTCCTTAGATTTGAGGAAATGTTGGTACGGCTTTGCGCGTTGCAAGCCGTAGGGACTTAGTGCAGGAACGTTCGCAACGTGCGGCTCAAAAAGCTGGAGCCCAGCCAGTTCAGAAGAGCAAGGTAGCCTCTGAAGTGCGAGGCTCCAGCACAACCTCACGAAATCACTACATCAATGCATGGCTTCCGGCTGCCGCCTGCTCAATGATTGAAGCAACCGACTCGAGGTGTGAAAGGAAGACGCGTGTCAAGGGCGGAGTAAAAGTGGAAGCTCGTCATCAATGAGCTCGTTGAGGCTGACTTTTGATTCCCACATCGTACATTCAGGAGTGGAGCGCCACAGCTCCATGGCCGACCTCGCAGCAGGTCGAGCAGGATTTAATTATCAGTCGCGCGCTGTGCGACCTGTTCAACGCGCCAGCGTTGGCGGGCAAGATCGCGTTTCGCGGCGGCACCGCCATCCCCAAACTGCCCTTCAAGCAGCCGCTTCGCTACTCCGAAGACATAGACCTGGTTCAGACACAAGCCGAGCAAATCGGCGCCACTGCCGACGCCATCCGTCAAGCTCGAGCGTGGTTCAAACCCGGTCATCAGATACTCGGCTTGAATGATGCGAATTGCAAAATGATGGCTCACCTTGAGATCCAATCCTCCGCCGGCCGTCATAGCAAATGAATCTTCTCATGGAAGTACCACGCAACCAGCGCCCGTGCAACCGGAGGAGGCGGTCACAGCACGGGAATCAATTCCACCAAATAGTGCTTGCACAAAGGGCGTGATTCTCTCGTGGTTTCAGATTGGGAATGCCGGCCTTAGAACCGTTTGCATGCTGTGTAGCTTCCGGTTCCTGCACCTTAACAAGGAACGCAGTCATTAGGAAAATGGCAAATGCCGCTATGGCAGTCGTTCTCACGATCAATCTCATGGTCCTCTCCTGTAATACGGTTCGCCTTTACCGGAAGACCGCAGCGGCGGGTCAACCTAACTCGAACAGAACCCGCAGACACAGCATCGCCGGAAACCGAATGAGACCGCTCTGAGGGCGGTCTCGGCAAGACCTCACGGAGCAGGCACATTGATGACTGTGTTTACGAGTGTGACCGAAGCACCCAAAGCCAGCAGTCTGCCGTTGATCGTTGTTACTGTGGCAACTCCGGCAGTTGAAACCGAAATTCCCGCTTGAGAGATGATGGTTCCCGCCATTGTCCCGCCTCCCAAAATCCCATTGATCGTTGCGGCGCTCCCGACCTGCCAGAAAACATTGCTGGTCTTGCCGCCATTGATCAGGAGAACACTTTCAGGTGCCGAGAGCGTGCCGACGGTGAGAGATGATCCCATCTGGAAGACCCAGTAGGCATTGGGATCGCCCTGGGCGTCGAGAGTAAGAGGTCCCGTTGTTATTTGATAGATGCTTGTTGATGTGTAAGTGCCGGGAGCCAGAGTTCGATTGCCCAGTTCGTTTGTGGACAGGGTAATCCCTGCTGGGAGGTTTTGAAGAGCGGTGTAAGCGGCTTGAGCTTCCAACGCAGCTTCGGCTGCGATAGCGGCTGTTGCGGTGGTTCCTTCATTGGGACAATCGACCGTGGGAGGTGGCGGAGCGGTGTCGATCGTTCCATTTACTTCTCCCATGTTGGATGGCGTTTCCGTATAGGTGCATTCAAAGACGCCGCCGACCAGAACGCTGATATCGTGGAATCCGGAAATCAGCGAAGAAGCGCCCGTGGTTCCGATATTCCCATTGATGACCGTAGATATTCCCGTGTTGGTCATCCCAGCGGCCCCGCCAAAGCCGCCAAAGAGGGATATGGTGGGCCCAAGGACGACTGGCGGCGGGATGACTGCCGTAGCGGTAGTAAAGCTCCATGGATCGGGAGCACCGGAGTTGCCCAGCGGATTGCCGGTGAGATCCATTGCTCCGGAGGTAATCGTCGCGATATAGGTAGTGCTGGCGTTCAGCGCGGCCGTCGGCGTGAAGGTTGCGATGAAGTTGATGGCATCGTAGGAAACCGTTCCAGCTACCGCAACTCCGCCCGGCCCCGCCAGTGTGAAGGTTGCCGTAGTAATGGTCAGTGGATTCATCGCTTCGGTGAAGGTCGCGCTGACCGCCTGATTAAGAGGCACACCTGCGATCGCGTTGACTGGAACCGTCGAAACAATCTCTGGCGAAACGACGGCTGGAGCGGTGCCGGTGGTAAAGGTCCAGACATAGTTGCTGGCCAGTGCCGTGCCCGCCAGATTCTGAACCCCGGTGGTAATGGTGGCTGTAAACGTGGTGCTGCCCGCGAGATTTGCTGTCGGCGTAAAGGTCAGCGAATTGCTGATCGCCGAGTAAGCAACCAGGCCGGTAACGGGAGTGGCGCCTGGTCCTGTCAGCGTAAAGGTTGTTGCATTGATCGTGGCAGGATTCATCGCCGTGCTGAAGGTGGCGCTGACGATCTGGTTGAAAGGCACATTCGTGGCCAGGTCGGCTGGGATGGTTGAGATCACCGTCGGCGGTACAAGAACGGGGAGGGCTGCTGTGGTGAAGGTCCAGACATAGTTCTGGGCCGGTGCGTTGCCGTTCAGATCCGTTGTCCCTGTGGTGATGGTGGCTGTGTATTCGGTGTTGGGTGCAAGGCTGGCAACTGGTGTAAGGGTGGCCACCGAGCCGGCTGCGACATAAGTCGCCACGCCTGTCACGCTGGCTCCGGCCGTCGCCGTCAGCCGGAAGGTCGCCGAGTTGATCGTGGCCGGATTCATGGCCTCACTGAAGGTGGCAGTGAGGGACTGGTTGGTGGGCACGGCCATGGCGCTGTTGACGGGCACGGTGGAGATGACCGTTGGCAGAGTGGGAGCAGGGGCCGTTAAGAAGGTCCACACGTAATTGCTGGTCAGCGAAGCGCCTGCCAGATCCTGGGCAGCGGTAGTGATGGTGGCCGTAAACAGGGTGTTGGATGCAAGGTCGTCTGCCGGCGTGAACGTGGCCACGGCGCTCGTGCAGCCGATGGTTCCGGGGACGGGAGATGCGCCGGGGCCTGTGATTGTAAACGCGGCAGCTGGAAATGCCGGGCAGTTCATCGGCTCGTTGAAGGCTACCCTCAATGCCTGGGTGACGGGCACGCCCGTGGCTGTGCCCACAGGGGCCGTGGATATCACCGCAAGCGCCGGGTTAATCGTAGTGAAAGTCCATACGTAGTTGGCCGCCAGCCCAGTGCCTGCCAAGTCCTCGGCCCCGGTGGTGATCGTGGCGGTGTAGGAAGTGCTGTAGGCCAGAGGTGCAGTGGGCGTAAACACTGCGACGTTTCCGGCATACGCAATGGCTCCAGGCATGGTAACTCCGCCCGGCCCCGTTACCGTGAAAGATGCCGCATTGATCGTGCCATGCCTCATCGCCTCGCTGAAGGTGGCGCTGAGCATCTGGCCAATCGGCACACTTGTGGATCCATTCGCAGGAACCACCGCCGTCACCGTTGGCGCCGCGGTAATCGTCGTGAAGCTCCATACGTAGTTGCTGGCCAGAGGAGTGCCCGCCAGGTTCTCAGCCCCGGTGGTGATCGTGGCCGTGTAGGTGGTGCTATAAGCGAGCTTGGCCGTGGGCGTGAACGTCGCTTCTTCGCCTGCGTATGTCACGGCTCCGGGCACGGCAACTCCGCCGGCCGAAACTGTAAAGGTGGTCGCGCTGATCGAGCCGGGGTTCATTACCTCGCTGAAGGTCGCAGTCAAAGCTCGGCCGACGAACACATTTGCGGCTCCCTTCACTGGCACCGCCGACACGACTGTAGGCGCCACGAGCGTCGGGGTAACCGTGGTAAAACTCCATACATAATTGGCCAACAATCGCGCGCCGGCAGGGTTCTCAGTCCCCGTGGTGATCGTAGCCGTGTAGGTCTTCCCGTATGCCAAAACGACCATCGGCCTAAACGTAGCGGTTCTACCGCTGTACGTAACGCCGCCGACTACGGCGGTCCCGTCCTGCCCGGTAAGTGTGAAGGTTCCGGTGGTAATTGAGGCCGGATCCATCTCCATGCTGAAGGTCGCGCTGACGGACGTGTTGATGATGACGCCGGTCTCACCTGCAGTGG
>Ga0224531_1000954_pt1 | contig 13547 bp, 12 predicted proteins | sample CBST100metaG_FD_179876 | JGI IMG/M metagenome (GOLD analysis project Ga0224531, IMG submission 179876) | Peat soil microbial communities from Stordalen Mire, Sweden - C.B.S.T100 | ecosystem: Environmental > Terrestrial > Soil > Wetlands > Peat | place: Sweden: Norrbotten County, Stordalen Mire... | reverse complement strand
CACCAAAAGTGAGACTGCCGCGCCGACGCCGGACCGCTCCCAGGCCTACTATCACCTCGCGCTGGCCGGCAGCTATGAAGAAGACGCCGTCGCGCTGGGCAAGCCGGAGTATGTTACTCACGCCATCGAGGAGTACAAGCTGGCGCTCAATGCCGATCCGTCTTCTCCGCAGTTGAACAATGGCCTGGCCGATCTTTACTTCCGCACCGGACGGGTCCGCGACGCCGAAGTGACCGCCCGCGCCCTGCTCAAGAACTCGCCCGACGACATCGACGCCAACAAACTGCTGGGCCGCATCTATCTGCGCCAGTTGGGCGAAAACCAAAACGGCGTCTCATCCGCCTCGCCCTCCGGCAACGTACTTGATCTGGCCGTGGCCGAGTTTGAAAAGATCGTTATCCTGCAACCCAAAAGCGTTGAGGATCGCATGGTCCTCGGACAGCTCTACACCGTCAAGCACGAAGCTAAAAAGGCGGAAGAACAGTTCAAGACAGCCCAGGCCATCGAGCCCGACTCCGAAGAAGTGGTGCTTAACCTGGCCCGCCTCTATGCCGAAAGCGGCGACATCGCTCACGCAGCCAAGGTGATTGAGGACGTTGCCGTCACCTCACGTTCCCCCAAGATGGAGTTCGCTCTCGGCGCAGCCTACGACCAGTTGAAGCAACCCAAAAACGCCATCGCCGCTTATCAGCGCGCCATCGCCCTGGAGCCGGGGGACGCGCATACCCTCAGCGCGCTAGCTCAGGCCCTGCTCGCCGACAGCCAATACGACGAAGCCCTCAAGCAGTACAAGCTGGTCATTGAAATCGATCCCAGCGACATCCAGGCTCTCATCCGCATCAGCGAAATTCAGCGTCGCCAGGGTAAGTACGAGGACGCGCTGGCCACCATCCGCACCGCGCGCAAACAGGATCCGACCTCGCTCGAAGCTGGCTATAACGAAGGACTGTTGCTCGACGTGCTGGCCCGCTACGACGATGCCGCCATCCTCTACGAGAAGATGGTGGATCTCACCTCCCACGCCAACGGCGCCTACACCGCCGAGGAAAAGAACAACCGCGGCATCTTCCTGGAGCGGCTCGGCGCCGTCTATCACGAGCAGAACAAGGTCGAGCAGGCCATTGCCACCTACCAGAAGATGATCGACATGGGCGGCGATAACTCCCTGCACGGCTTCCAGGGCCAGGTGGATACCTACCGCGACGCCCACATGTTCGATCGCGCCATTGAAGTCTCCCGCAAGGCCGTCGAGGCCAACCCCAAGGACCGCGACCTGAAGCTGATGCTGGCTGGTGAGCTCACCGACCAGAACAAGCCCGACGAGGGCATTGCCCTGGCCAAAGCGATGCTCAACAACACCGCCGACGACCGCACCGTCTGGCTGGCGCTGGGCCAGATGAACGTCCGCCTGCGCCGTTGGAAAGACGCCGACGAAGCTTTCACCAAGGCCGCCACTCTCACCACCAAAAAGGAAGACCGCACTTACCTACTCTTCCTCCGTGGCGAACTGGCCGAACGCCAAAAGCACTACGAGCCTGCCGAGCAGTTCTTCCGCCAGGCTCTGGAGTTGGAACCCAACAGCGCCATGGCCCTGAATTACCTGGGCTACATGCTTGCCGACAAAGGAACCCGCCTCACCGAGGCTCTCAAGCTGATCCGCAAGGCCGTCGAGCTGGAGCCGATGAACGGCGCCTATCTCGATTCGCTGGGCTGGGTCTACTTCAAGATGGGGCAATATGAGCTGGCCGAGGAGAACCTGCGCCAGGCCGCCGAACGCGACCGCACCGACCCCACCGTCCACGAGCATCTGGGCGACCTCTACGAGAAGACCGGCCGCATCCGGCTGGCAGCCGCGCAGTGGGAGCTTTCGCTGGCCCAGTATGCCAAATCGGCCGCGGCCGACGTGGAGCCCGGCGACGTAGCCAAGGTACAGCGCAAGCTGGACAGCGCCCGCGTCAAGTTGGCCCGCCAGGATAGCGCCACCGGCCAGCCCAAAACCGAGTAGGCTACGGCAAACGCACCAAGCCATAAAAGGGAACGGCGGCTTTCTTCTTCAAGAAAGCCGCCGTTCCCTTTTTAGCCTGTCACCAAGCCGTTCGCCGCTCTACTTGCGCCCTTCCGCTTCCGAGGCAAGGTAGAGATCCACATTGCTCTTGTCCACCAGTGAAGTGCCGGTATCGATAAACACCGGGTACGGCGCAAACGAATCCGCCGTATAGTCCTTGTTCAGCTTCGCGGGTGGATTATGAAAGATTTCGTCCAGAGCCTTCATTCCTACGTAAGCCATGGCGTAGGGCTTCTGGGCAATCGTCGCTTCAATGGTCCCGCCCTTGATCCCGTCCAGCGTGTCCTGGTTCACATCCCAGGCAAGCACCAGCCGGTCTTTCACGTTGGTCCTCTTGACCGCATCGGATACCATCTTGCCCGACGCCGAATCCAGACAGATGAAGGCGTCGATCTTCTTGGGACCGGTCTGTGCCAGCAGTAACAGGGTCCTGTCGAACGCGTCCCGCACATCGCCCTTGATGTCCACCGTTTCCGCAATCTTGATGTCTGGACGAGTGGCCAAGACGTCCTTGAATCCCTTCAGGCGTTCCTCCAAATTGGGCTGGCCGGGGATGGTGAAGAAAACCACGTTTCCCTTGCCGCCCAGCCTCTCGATCACCCGGTGGCCTCCCAGACGTCCTGCCTCCAGGTTATTGGTCCCGATAAAGTAGAGCCTCCGGCTGCCCGCCGCATCGGAGTCCATCGTGATCACGGGGATTCCAGCATTGATGGCCGCATCGATCTCCGGCTGCAGAACGGAAGCGTCAGCCACCGAAATCAATATGCCCGCGGGTTTGGCCGCGATGGCCTTTTGCAATTCGGCAAGCTCGGCCTGCGGATCGTAGCCTTCCGGCCCTACCACCCTTGCCTTCACCTTGTAGAGCGCCGCCGCCTTGTTGAATCCAACCGCAGCCGTCTGCCAGTAAGGCAATGCCGTATTCACCGTGATCAGGTAGTAAACCTCTTTGGTTGAGTGCCGGTTGCCACACCCTGCGGTGAATGCAACTGCCAGAGCCAGCACGGCCAACGCAAACGTCTTAAGAGCCTTCATGTTTGCCTCCTTCTGCGCACCTTCGTCGCCCTGAGGACTGGCAGCTGATTTCGTCACCGGGTCAGCCCCCATGAAAAATTCGGCAGGATACTACTCCCACGCAATTGGCGTTGTCCAATCCCGCCGATTTGAGGGACTTTATAGCATTTTCCGACCCAACAAATTGGTGATTTACGGCACCGAAGCACCCTGCTTTTCAGCAGGCCAGTCCCCGACTGCGGTATAACCAGACGTGAACGCTTCCATTGCTTGGCGATGATCGAAATGAATAGAAAACCGGCTGATGCATTGCCCCCCGGAATCGCCGTTTGCGGCGCCGCGGACAGTGAACTGACCCACCGTGCGCACTCTGAACCCCCTCATCCCTATCGCACGCCCTTTGCCCGCGACGCCGGCCGCATTCTGCATGCGCGCGCCTTTCGCCGTCTGGCCGGCAAAACTCAGGTCTTCCCTCGCCTGCCCGGCGATCCGCCCTCCGACCACTTTCGCAGCCGCCTCACTCACACTTTGGAAGTCACGCAGATTGCCCGCACCCTGGCCGCGGCCCTAGGCCTGAATGTGGAACTGACCGAGGCCCTGGCGCTGGCCCACGACATCGGCCATCCGCCCTTCGGCCACGCCGGAGAAAAGGCCCTCAACCACGCGCTCCAGGCCCACGGGCTGGGCTTCGACCACAACCTCCATGCGCTGCGCATTGTCACTTGGTTCGAGGAGCGCTATGTGCCCTTCCGCGGCCTCAACCTGACCCTGGCCGTGCGCGAAGGCATCGTCAAGCACTCCCGCGACTACTCCGCCGCTGCCCACCCGGAGCTGGCCGAGTTTTTCCTCGACCGCTTTCCGCCCGTCGAGGCTCAACTCATCGACATGGCCGACGAAATAGCCTACCTGACCGCCGATCTTGACGACGGACTGGGTTCCGGCATCCTCACCCTGGCGCAGGTGCGCGAAGACGTCCCCCTGTTCCGCGGCTTCCATGACGCGGTGTTCGCGGAGTATCCCGCTGCCAAGCCAAAACTGGCCGTCACTGAAGCCATCAATCGCGTCTTGAACGCGCTGGTGACCGACCTGATGCAGGAGATGCGGACCCACGTCACCGCGCTCGGCGCCGTCACCCTCGACGACATCCGCCGCGCCCCGCAGCGGCTGGCCGTCCTCAGCCCCGCCATGGAGGAAGCACGCGCCATGGTTAAGACCTTCCTCTATGCCAATCTCTACAACTCCCCTGTCATGGAGGAGAGCCACAATCACGCCGCCGAGGTGGTCGAGGAGCTGTTTGCCGTCCTCATCGCCGACCCCGGCATGTTGCCCGAAGACCACTTGGCGCAGATTCCCGCCGAAGGCCTCGCCCGCACCGTAGCCGACTACATCGCCGGCATGACCGACAGCTACGTCGAGCAGCTTTGGGCGCGCTGCAGCGGCTCATGACTCAGTCCCGCTCCATCGACCTGCACAACTGCACCGTCCCGGAAGCGATCCGGGAGTTTGTGCATTTCTATAATGCCTGTGTAAGCGCCGGATACCATGGCCGCATAGAAGTCATCCACGGGTACGGTTCCAGCGGTGCCGGCGGGGCTATCAAACAGGAATTGCGCAAGTATCTCACGGCCCATGCGAACAAGTTCGGCGCGTTTCTGGCCGGAGACAGCGTCGGAAACCCCGGCGTCACCATTCTCTACCCCAGGGAGTCTCTGGCGGCCGTGCCCCAGGGTAGCGGCTCCATGCCCCTGCTCAACACAGCCCAGGAAGCCATCCGCAGATTCTGCGATAAGCCCAAGACCAAGGAGCGAATTCTGATCAAGCTGCGCGGACGTTTTGGTGATCGCGTCCTGTCCGCAGAAATCCGCAACATGGTACAAAGCGGCGCTCTTGAAGCGATCTCCGCGGCCAACGGCGCTATCCAGTACCGGGCCCTCGAATAATCAGAGTCATGATCAAGCGAGAACAAGTGGAATCAGTCCTGGGTGCCCCACCCTTGCGACTTGCTTGCATCCGCACATACTGGGTGCCCCATCCTCGCCACGCTTTTGTTTTTGTGGCTAGGGTGGGAAAGCAGCCAAGCTGGAATTGGACCAATCCACGCCGACTTTTTCATTTGCTGGCTTCACGGCGTGCGATTGACCCAACCACAGATGATCGCCTCAAAAGCCAGTCCCCGCGCCTTTTTTCTGGCGCGGGCAAGCCGAAGGCGATTGGCCCCACCGCAGGTGGTGAGGGCTACTGTACCGTTCCTTGCGGGCGCAGCCGTCGCAGGTCCAGCGCGCACTCGATTGCATTTTGCGCGTGCAGCCGCAGATTGTCGCTGGTGGCCCACAGCCAGAACCGCGAAGTTTCGTTGGGGTTGCGGCTTTCTCCCGGCTCCGGCCGCAGCCGCACCAGCACGTCGTTCTGCCCGGTAGCGGCCAGGTTCGACGGCGAATCCGTGTCTTCCAGCACCAAGTCCACATGTTCGCCGCTCAACGCCTCTTCCAGAGCGGCAATCTCCACCGGCCGTTCCAGTTCCACGGCGATTGAGAACGCCTGGCCGTGGAAGACCGGCGCATGAATCACCTGCAAGGCCAGCGCGGGCCAGCGTCCGGCCCCCAGCGACTCATAGTGGCGGCGAATGCGCGCATCCACCGCGCTCAGACTGACCGTCGCGCTCTCGCCTAGCCCAGAAAGCAGGTTATAGGCCAACTGCGCATCGTAGACGGCGCGCGGCATGTTCTGAAAGCTGAGCAGGCTTACGGTCTGCTGGTGCAGTTCGTCCATGGCGGCGCGGCCAAACTCGCTGGCCGGCTGCAGCAGCGTGGCAGAGGCTAAACGTACCGGCGCAGCCTGTTGCAGGCGATCCAGCAGCAGCGCCAAGGCCAGGGCAGCGGGGTGCGCCGGAACCACGGCAGGGGTAAACAGATCTGGAGCAGCTTCTTCCGAGCCCAGCCAGGGAGCGCGGATCAGCACGCCCGTCTCCTGATCCAGAGCGCCAGAAAGATCAAGCACAGTGGAGCCGGAACGCAGCGCTTGCCGCCAGTACTTGCGGGTCATGCTCTCCGTGCCGCAGAAGAAGGTAAAATCCACATGCTCAAACGTGTCCGGCTCGATGGCGCGGATGAAGGTAATCTCGTCCCCCACCTGGTCCAACTGGCCCAACGCGTCGTCTTCGTCCAACAGAATAAAATTGGCCGCCGCCAAGGGCGACTCCGAGAGCGCATCTTTCAGCTCCCGGCCCAACAGACTTGCGGCTCCGGCAATTGCAATCTTGTACACAAGCATCCTTTTCGGTTAGGGAAACACTACTGAAAATGCGGCGGTTCCGTTTTTTCTACTTCGACAGGATTGCCTACCGGAAGGCCGGCCGACCGCCAGCGCCTCCGCCGCGACCACGAATACGCCGCCCGCGCCCAGATGCCAGAGAACGTGTAGACCAGCGCTAGCGCAAACAGCGCCACCTGGGAGAAGCGGACCAGGATATACGCCACAATCGCGATCAGCACCAGCAACTGGAAGGGATGGCTGCGGCTGAAGTTGATCTCCTTGCCCGACCAGAACCGCCAGGTGCTGACCATCAGGAACCCGGACAGGCCCACCAAGCAGAGGCAGATCAGACTCACCCACCACAAATACACGGGAATTCCGTAGAAGAAGTGAATGGTAGCGGCTAGCAGTCCCGCTGCCGCCGGAATCGGCATGCCCACAAAATACTTGCGCCCTGGCCGCCCCGGATTGCGCGGCTGCGGATCGTGGCTGATGTTGAACCGTGCCAGCCGCGATGCGCCACACAGTAGAAACAGGAAGCTGACAAACACACCGGCTTGCAGCAGATGATGATGCAGTTCCACATTGAGCGTATCGGGCAGAAAGTGAAAGCCCCACACAAAAGCCAGCAGGCTGGGCGCAACGCCAAAGGCGATCACGTCGGCCAGCGAATCCAGCTCCTTGCCAAACTCGCTGGTGGTGTTGGTCATGCGCGCAATGCGCCCATCCAGCGCATCGAAAGGAATGGCAAACAGAATGGCGATAGCCGCCCAATCCAAGTGCATTTGCGCGTTGCCGCCCATCGCCTCAATCGTCTGAGTAATGGAAAAATACCCGGCAGCTATATTTCCCGCAGTAAACAGCGAAGGCAGCAGATACATGCCCCGCCGCGGCCGGGCTTTTCCCCTGGCCAAAGACTCCTCTTGAAAGCTCACAGGCCTTCTCCCTTATTGGTAGGCATCACGGCCAGCACGCTTGCTCCACCCTTGACCCGCTGGCCTTTCTTCACCTGCAACACTGCCTCAGCCGGAAGCACCACATCCACCCTGGAACCAAACTTGATCAGGCCCACGCGCTGTCCGCGCTCCACCGTATCGCCCTCGCTGTAGTTGAAGACGATGCGCCGCGCCAGCAGCCCGGCGATCTGTTTGAATGTGACTTCGATGCCCTCGCCGCGGACCGTAACGACGTTCTGTTCGTTCTTGTCCGCCGAGGCCGGATTCATGGCGTTCAAATACTGGCCCTTCTGATAGCGCACACTGCTCAGCACGCCCGCAATCGGCGAACGGTTGATGTGTACATCAAAAACGCTCAGGAAGATGCTGATCCGCTGCCGAGGCCCGTCTGGAGTGGCCAGAGTGACTGTTTCCGTCACCAGTCCGTCACCGGGCGATACGATCAGCCCCTCGCCAGCCGGAACGGTCCGCTGGGGATCGCGAAAGAACCATAGAAAAAATGCCGCCAAAAGCAGGGGCGCAATGCACCACGCCCAACCGCCCGTAGCCCACGCCAGCACAACCGCAACTGCCAGCAAGCTCAAACCGTAGATGTAACCGTCGCGAACCATTGTCCCAACGATTATACGGTGATCTCGCCCGCATCGCGCTTCTGCATGGAACAGCTGGCGCTTGCGCCTTCAGCCGCTCGGCCGCGTTGGGTTGAGAACGGCTGGTTCACACACTGCCAGCAATGAGGCCGCCTAGGGGGCACCGCCTGGCGAATCGCCTGCATGAACCAACCGTTCGGGAAAAACCAGGAAGCAGCCGCTCTACCGGTGCTCCAGGGCGAATATCAGATCCTTGGCGTGCAGTTTGAGCTTCTTCAATCGCACTTCCTCGAGCTGTTCCTCTGCGGAAAGATATGGTTTTTGGAGCAGCTCTTCCAGTTGCTGTGAATAGCGGCTGTGTTCGGCAAGCAGGCGGTTGATTTCTTCGCCCTGCGGAGCGACTAATACTTCGTCCATCCAGCACCTCCGTGGTCCAGAACAACTACATATATCCCGGCAGGCACACGAACGGCAAGATGCAAACTGCACCAAAATGATCGAAAGTCACTGGAAGCTGTGGATTATTACAGAAAAGTGAAAGCCCTGTGCCCGGGGTCACACCAGGGTCGTGACCACCGCCACGCCTGTGGAGTCACCCAGCCGCAGCGCAAACAAAAGCGCATCCTCAACCGGATCAATGTAGTAGCGCGACCTGCGCCCGGTCTCCTTGAAGCCCAAAGACAGGTAGAGCGCCAGCGCCGCGCGGTTGGAGGCTCGTACCTCCAAAAAAAGTTCCTCTGCGTGCGCAATTGCCAGTTCCCCAACCAAAACCGCAAATAAATTCCGGCCCACGCCGCGCCGCTGCCCCTCCGCCGCCACCGCAATCGTCTCCAGCTCTGCTTGGGGTGGCACCACGCTGGCCACGGCGAAACCCACCACGCCGCTCTCTACGCCCTCCGCCACCAGCGCAATCCGCAGCGGCGCAGACTGCGCGTTCAGCGCCGTTTCGTAGGCCGACAACGGCCAGTGCGGCGCTTCCTTCAGGCTTTGCGCAATCTCCATCACCCGGCCCAGGTCCGCCGGGGTCATGCGCCGCACACGCACCGGCAAGGAAATCATGTCAGCGGCCGCACAGCCATCTCGCCGAATATCTCCGCATCGGAGCGGCGCAGGTAGTGCCCATCCAACTCCGCCACGTCGGCAAACTCACCAGCCGCCACGCGCACCGCGCCCAGTTCCAGCGCATCGGCGGCATTGGGCGGCGCAGTCCGCACCATCTCCGCAGCCGGCCACGCCGCCCCCAGCACCAGAGCCGCGGCATCGTCGCAAATCGCAATCCGCTCCGGCACGGGATCAATAGCCGCCAGTTCCCGAGCCCCCGCCAGCAATTCCCTTGCCGGCTCGTCCGTCCGTAAAAACACTTCGCCGCGATGCGCATCCAGCGCCGACACCGTCACCCCAGCCTTCCGGCCTAAAATCTCCAGACGCGAAAGCGCCACCACAGGAACCTGCGTCGCCTCGGCCAGCCCTTTCACCGCAGCCAGGGCAATGCGCACGCCGGTAAAACTGCCCGGCCCACTCACCGCCACAATTGCGCCCAAATCCAGGACTTTGAAGCTGCTTGCCGCCAGCAGATCGGCAATCGCCGCCACCAGCGTGGTGGAGTAGCTGCGCCCTTCGAGTTCGGTCTGGCCAAGAATCTCCACGCCGCCCGAGCCGGTCGTCCGGCCCAGAGCCACGGAGCCCATGGGTCCGCACGTATCAATACCCAGCAGTAGCGTGGGTTCCAGCATCTTTCTCCTCGTAAAGCATTTACACGAATCGTGTCCTAGACTTTCCTGTCCTCGGAAAACTGGGTGCCCCACCCTCGCCGCGTATTTGTTTTTGCGGCTAGGGTGGGAAGGCAGTACGCCAGTCGTCCAGAATCAGTGGAAATGCCCTTAAACCGCCGCCAGAGCCTGCTCCAGGTCGGCAATCAGGTCTTCCTTGTCCTCGATGCCGATCGACAGCCGAATCCTGCTCTGGGTAATCCCCATAATGCCGCGCTGCTCTTCGCTCACCGAGCCGTGGGTCGTCGTGGCCGAGTGCGAAGCCAGAGACTCCACCCCGCCCAGCGACTCCGCGCTCAGGAAAATCTTCAGCGCCGACAGAAACCGTCCCGCAGCCTCGCGCGACTCCACTTCAAAGCTCATCATGGACCCGAAGCCCTTCTGCTGCCGCAGCGCCAGTTCATGCTGCGGATGGCTCTTCAAGCCCGGATACGCCAGCTTCTTCACCTTGGGCTGAGTTTCCAGCCAGGCGGCAACGGCGCGCCCGTTCTCTTCGTGCTGCTTCACGCGCAGAGGCATCGTCTTGATGCCGCGCAGAACCAGGAAACACTCAAACGGCGACATGATGCCGCCCGCCGCCTTCTGCACCAGCCCAAAGCGCTCCTTGTGCTCCGCCGTCGAGCCGATCAGCGCCCCACCCAGCCCGTCCGAGTGGCCATTGAGATATTTGGTCGTCGAATGCATCACGATGTCCGCGCCCAGCGCCAGCGGGCTTTGCAGCACCGGCGACATGAACGTATTGTCCACGCTCACTTCCACACCCCGCGCGTGCGCAATTTTGCTGATCGCCGCAATATCGCTCAGCACCATCAGCGGATTGCTGGGCGTCTCCACGTGAATCAGCTTGGTGTTGGGCTTGAAGGCCGCTTCCACCGCCTTCAGATCGCTCGTATCCACAAATTCGATCTCGATGCCGTAGCCCGACACAATCCGGTCCAGCAAGCGCACTGTTCCGGCATACACGTCCTTGGAACAGATCAGGTGGTCGCCCGCCTTCAGCATGGCAAACAGCGCGGAGAGCGCCGCCATCCCGGAGGTGAACGCATGAGCGCTGTATCCGCCTTCCAGGGCCGCCAGCGACTCTTCCAGCCGGTCCCTGGTCGGATTTCCGGCGCGCGAGTAGTCCCAGCCGCGATCCGTACCGATCCCGGTCAGTTCAAAGTTCGAAGTCAGATAAACAGGGACGCTCACAGCGCCCGTCAGGGGGTCGGGGTACTGCCCGGCATGTACGGCAAGGGTCGAGTATTTGTAATCGGACATGATTGTTTTTCTATCTCCAGTTCCTAGTCTTTAGCTTATCGCGGAGGACTGGGCGCATTGCCAGTGACCATGGCAACAAGGTGCCAAACCTATCCCCCATGCCGGCTCCGTGAGCCTCAATGCGGGCTGTCGCTACTTTTTCCCCGCCGCGCCCTGCTTCACCATGCGCACCACCGGGAAGTAGCCGGTGCGGGTGCGCACGTTCAGCTTGCTCTGCCCCTTGCTCTCGGCCACTACCTGCACCCGCCGGAAGCCCGGTTCGGTGGTTGGCTTGGTCGAGTGGTAACCCAGCGTGTACTGGTTGCGGATGTCCCGCGCTACCTCGGCAGCAATCTGGTCCACCTGTTCGATGTTCTTGGGGAAGAACGCCATGCCGCCAGTCTCGGTCGACAGCATCTCCAGCGCGCGCCGGGCGTGGCGTACTTCGGAGTGGCTCATCTCGTCGCCGAACAGCAGCCCGATGGAGTAGATAACCGGCCCGGAAAGCTGCTGCACGCGGCGAATGGTCTGCTCCAGGTTCAGCGTCGAGGCGTTGTCTTCGCCGTCGGTAATCAGGATGAGCACCTGCTTGGGCCGCTTGGCGTCGTTGGCCAGCTTGTCCGCCGAGGCCACCACGGCATCGTACAGCGCCGTCCCACCCCTGGATTCCAGGTGTCCCAGTCCGTCGCGCAGCTTGTTCAGATCAGAGGTAAACTCCTGGTCGATGAAAGCCTCATCGGAAAAGTTCACCACAAAGGCTTCGTCCTCGGGGTTCGAGGCATGAATCAGATCCAGCGCGCTCTTGTTCACCGCCGGACGCTTTCTCGACATGGACCCGGAGTTATCCACCACAATAGCGATGGAAACCGGAAGGTCGGTGTGTTGAAAGCTGATGACCGACTGCTTGACACCGTCCTCGAAGATCTGGAAATTTTCCTTCTTCAGATCCTGAACCAGCTTGGTGCCGTCCAATACCGAGGCGTTCAGCACCACTTCTTCCACGTCGGTGTGCAGAACATAGCCCTCGCCCTGCTTGTGCTGCGATCCGGTTGAAATCAGTTGGGGTGGTTCAACATCCGGAGAGCGCACCGGATCCCGGTCCACCGTAAGAGGCGGAGCCTGCGTAACGGCCGGTTTAGAGGGCGATTGTTGCGCCGCGAGCGAGAGCGCCGCTGCCGACAGAAGAACCGCGAGTGCCGCATTATTGCAAAGGCGCATAGTAACCGGTGCGTGCATGGACCGTAAGCGGTGGCAATCCTGGTGGAGGATTCACCTTCACCTTCACTTTACGCCACTTACCGTCCCTGGTCAGGTCTTTGGGCCGGTAGCCGATCACATATTGGTTCCGCAGTTCGGTGGAAATCTTTTCGGCAATGTCGCTCATCTCGGAAACATCGTCCACGCGGAACAGCCGCCCTCCCGTTTCCTCGCTCAAATCGTTCAGAAGTTGCGGCCCGGTGCGTTCCTCGGGAGTGGCGGCGTAAGGGTCGAAAATGCCAATCGCGTACATCTCCACATCCGCCTCCCGCACCTGCGCCCGCACCTCGCCCTCGGTATAGCGGGATCGGTTGTCGCCGCCATCTGAAACCACCAGCAGCGCCTTGCGCTCGTGCCGTGCGTCCTTCATCTTGGCTACGCCATAGTAGATGGCGTCCAGCAGCGCCGTGCGATGCCCGCTGCGCACCGTCGCCAGCCGCGCCTGAATGTCCTCCACCGAAGTGGTGAAGTCCTCAATCAGCTCCGGCCGGTCGTTGAACCCGATCACAAAAAACTCATCCTGCGGGTTGGCCGTCTTGATGAACTGCAGAATCGATTCCCTGGCCCGGATCAGCTTCTGGTTCATGGAACCGGAGAGATCAAACACAATGCCGATGGAAACCGGCGCGTCCTCGCTGGCAAAGGTGTTGATCTTCTGGGTACTGCCGTTCTCATACACCTGAAAGTCTTCCTTCTCCAGCCCGGTGACCAGCCGGTTCATGGGATCGGTGATCGTCACCGGCACCAGAACCAGGTCCACATTCAAGCGAAGGCGCTCTCCAGGGCGAATCTTCAGCGCATCCGGGCCGCTCACGGCGGGCGCTTCTGCTCCCGCGGGCGCTCCTGCTGCCGGTACGGTAGCGGCCGGCGGCTGCACATGCACCTTGTTCAGCGGATCGTCCTGCGCCATGCCCCCCGCCACGCAAAGTCCGATCGCCACACCGCAAACCACAAGCGCTCGCTTCAGCAGCCGGAGAGAACCGCGCCAGTGTAAGAATTTGCGCCGGATCAGATGCATTCTCATGCTCCATCACCAAAGTTGAAGCCGATAGTACCACGCTTTACATGCCGCAGGTCTACCCTCTTGCCACCCTTGAATCCCATATCCCGGCATCCGATCTGCCGGTCGCGCGATGAATGCTGGGATACAATCGTCCCTATGCGGGCACGTCTTCCGGAGGCAGTACTAACGGATACCGCGCGCAAATTCCACCGTTTGAACGGGGAGCAGGAACTACCGTATGGCCAGCATCTATCCCTTCCGCGCTTGGCGCTATAATCCTTCCGCCGTCCGTCTGGATGACGTCGTCACCCAGCCTTACGACAAGATTTCGCCGTCCATGCAACAGGCCTACTACCAGCGCAGCCCCTTCAATCTGGTCCGCATCATCCTCGGCCTGCCAGAACT
>Ga0224531_1000953_pt1 | contig 13549 bp, 10 predicted proteins | sample CBST100metaG_FD_179876 | JGI IMG/M metagenome (GOLD analysis project Ga0224531, IMG submission 179876) | Peat soil microbial communities from Stordalen Mire, Sweden - C.B.S.T100 | ecosystem: Environmental > Terrestrial > Soil > Wetlands > Peat | place: Sweden: Norrbotten County, Stordalen Mire... | reverse complement strand
AACCAGTGGAGCCTTCAGTCGGCGTGGAACGGATTGCTCCGTCCTCGTCCATCGAATTATCGCAAAGAAGCGCGGAGGATGCAAAGTGGAATCGTCCTCCTGTGGAGCAACGGGTGGATAAAATAAAATACTTCCTCTACGCGAGAAAGTCATCGGAATCCGAGGATCGCCAGATGGCGTCCATCGAGTCCCAGATCGACGAACTCAAAAAGCTCGCATCGGAGAACAACCTTGAAATCGTGGATATCCTATCGGAAGCCCAATCAGCAAAGGAGCCGGGCCGTCCCGTGTTCAATAAAATGATGATGCGGATCGCGAAGGGAGAAGGACAGGGTATCGTCTGCTGGAAGTTGAATCGGTTAGCGAGAAACCCCGTCGATGGCGGGCAGATCAGCTGGCTTCTCCAGCAAGGCATCATCAAGCATGTCCAGACCTACGGACGGAGCTACTATCCAACGGATAACGTTCTTATGATGAATGTGGAGTTTGGGATGGCGAACCAGTTCGTGCGGGACTTGAGCGTCGATACGAAGCGAGGCATGCGGGCAAAAGCGGAGCGTGGATGGATTCCCGGCCCTGCTCCCGTCGGATACCTGCACAATCCAATAAAGAAGCATGACGAGAAAGAAGTGCTGAAGGACGAGACGAAGTTCGACCTCGTCCGCAAATGTTGGGACATGATGCTTACGGGAGCGCACACGGTACCGCAGGTATGGGAAGTCGCTGTGCATCAATGGGATCTCACCGGCCGGATGGGAGCGAAGATCAATCTCAGTAATATGTATCTCATATTCACCAATCCCTTCTACTGCGGAGAGTTTGAATATCCCCTGCGAAGCGGCATCTGGCATCACGGGAAGCACGAACGGATGGTAACGAGGACCGAATTCGAAAAAGTACAAACTATCATGAAGGGGCGGAGCCATCCCCGCCCCAAGATCCATGACATCTCGATGCGCGGGCCGATCAGGTGTGGCGAATGTGGCGCGGTCATTACGGCCGAGGAGAAAATCAAAATCCAGAAGAACGGCAACCGCCATGAATATATTTACTATCACTGCACAAAGCGGATGCACCCAGAATGCTCACAGGGGCGTGTCACGGAGAAAGATTTGCAGAAACAGGTCATGGAAATACTTTCGGACATCGAGATCCCGCAGGAGTTCTATGCGTGGGCCATGGACGTACTTCGGGAATCGAACAACGATGAGTCGGTGGGTCGACAGAAAATTATGGAAAGTCAGCGAGTGGAATACGATAAATGCGTGAAGGTTATCGATGCTTTGATTGATATGCGGGCACGCGGTGAGATCACGGAACAGGAATTTGCGGGGCGCAGGGCATCGCTTATGACGGAGAAAAATCGCCTGCAAGGGATTTTGAACGACGCCGACAAGGGCGTGGACGAATGGCTTAATACGGCAGACAAGTACTTCAGCTTCGCGGCGAACGCTCGACAAAAATTCGAAAATGGGACGTCCGCGGAGATACGGGAGCTGTTGACGCTCTTAGGTTCGGACCTCTCGCTAAAGCAAGGAAAACTCAGCGTTTCCTTGGCAAAACCGCTGGTCGTGATCGAAAAATTAGCACCTGAGGCAAGGCGGATAAATAAGAGGTTCGGACCTCTGAAAAATGCAGATGACACAAGGGCTTTGCGGGTCTTGTACGCTAAAAATTCTGTAAGGGGTCGAATCGTGGAGGATGTTCGAACCAGAATTATGAGGCAGAATGGGCATATTTATATACCAGAACTAGTCAGAGCATAACCGCATAACTCGCAATCGCCAGAAGGTTTCGGTGTTCTACCGCCCAAACATGGATTTTCTTTATAAATCCAAGAGTTCAGCAGCCTCTTCGGGGTCAAGACCTGTGTCATCGACAGACTCTTGAAGCTCCTCGGCTTCGTCGAGGGTTAGGTCATTTTCCTTAGCGAACTCAAAAACCTCTTCATCCATGCCTTTATTCTAGTCTCTTTTAAATTTTGTTGAAAATGTACCCAAGCTGAAATGGTTGCTTGTCATTATTACTGTGTTGATTGATACGATTGTCTAATAAGATTGAAAATATAATCCAAGTCGCTTTCGGAAGTGAACTTAACCATTCCTCGATAACCCCATTTGTTATCAGTTACATCTTTGACGAGTTTTTTACTGTCGCTTGCATATTGCGGGTCTCGCAATAAAAGTTGTATCCATGTCGGGCGGAACTCAAGGCGGGTAAAACTTTTTGTGGAGCGATAATAGATGCCAGTCTTGCCGAAGTGTTCGGTTATGTCAGCTAGCTCAAGGATTTTTGAGCGCAAGATGTTCGCCGCCTTTTGCATTTCTGGAGAGGTGATATTCAGATGGTATCCGAGGCTATATTCGGATTCCTCTTTGGTAGCAACCATTTTTTTTCTATGGCTAGTTACTTTAACGGCTGATGGCGTATAAACATCCTCGACCTGGAGAATATCTGGTGCGTAATAGGTATAGGTTTTTAACTCAACATTTTCTTGTTGTTGCACCGCTCCAAGAATGTAACGGCTGAATCCTTGCGCTATTAGTATCACTCGCGGCTGTTCCCAGTTTACCTTCAAATCGCCACCTAGCTTTTTATCAACAAGAAGCTCAAAGTGTTTTTTGCTTCTCATCAGCCAGTTGAAATAGAAAAGTCCTTGTGCGAGAACCTCCTCATTATCCTTCCATTTGTACTCGATAATTACGGGTGAATTATTTTCATCCAGGCCGAGCGTATCAATTCTGCCGTCAGTTATTGGATATTCCTTTTCCAAGAAGCGCACACCCAAAATTTCATTAAGATTTGCTGCAAAAAAATCTCTCAATTCAAATTCGTCGCCAAAACCATCTTCTTTCACAGATACTTGCGATGCTTTTGAGTTTTGTATTTTGAAAATTGGCATAGCATATTAGGCCAGATACTGATTGGCGAATTGCTCGTAGTTCTCAACTTCTTTATATTTTACTTCAATCACTTCAAAATGTCTCTTGGCTGCGGCGATTTTTGCCTGCTCGGATGGCCTAAGATTTGAGACATCGCCTTTAGTTTCAATAACAAAATAAACCCGTTCATCGCTCTCGTTGCCCTGGAGGTCTCGCTTAGCCGTTACGATTGCCCAATCTGGGTTATACCCGCCGACGGGAGTTTCCACCTTAAACCAATTCGGCAATTTGATAAAGAGTTTTATCCGCCCGTCTGCATCTAGCTCAACCGCAAAGTTTTTTTCAACGTCGGAATCGTACACTACCGCCTCATAGATTGAATTTTTCACTGGTTGGACTGCATCTTTATAGCTTTCGATATTTTCAAATTGACCGACGGCGTACCTATCGGAAACGACCTCATAGCGAACCTGCTCAACGTAGTCCTTGATAAGCTCCTCTTTGATGGCTCGTGAGGCTTCAAAACAGAATCGCTCTGGGTTATTCAAAAATGCCGTGATGTTATCAGCTTTGATAAGAATTTCAGCCACTGTCTGCCTCGTAAGTTTCGTTTCATTTTTAATGAACTCAACACAATCAATAGGCCGTTTCGTCTGGTTCAAGCTGTTTGCATGACTGCCGATAATCCTTGCGCTGATGCCTCTTTCGGCTATATCAAGACCAGCCCGTTCAACTTTGATTTGTGGCCTGGCGATGTTGAGCTGTTGTATTTTCTTGGCACAATTTTCAGTAAGCCGCTCGGTGTTCACCCGCACAAAAAATTTTGTTTTCTTTGAAATCCGCTCCCAAATAGCACCAAAGTCGGAATCCCTCTCGAATCCCTTCTTTAGCCTCACAGTAGCCCTTCTTTTGGCATTATTGGGCACTGGCGGGGCTTTATAGATGCCGTCCTCCACGAACTCGCCCTGGAGCTGCCCCACATACTCCGCATAGCTCTCGTTGGCGATTACCGAGAGCAGATTGACCTGTTTCAAAAAGACACGCTCGCCGTCTTGGTTAACGCATAAACGCATCCCGCGCCCAATCTCCTGGCGTTTGCGAATTGTAGCGATGGTATCGCGCAACGTGCAGATATTAAAGATATTCGGATTATCCCAGCCTTCTTTTAGTGCGGAGTGCGAGAAGATAAATTCGGTTGGTTCATCAAAAGAAAGTAGCCGTTCCTTATCCTTCATTATGAGTTCGTAAGCTTCCTGATTCTCGGCGATGCTTGATTCCCGTTCCAGATACTCATCGCCTTTTTTTGCGAAATAACCCTTGTGGATTTTATCAACGTCCAGCTCCTTGACTTTGTACTCAATTTTGAGGCGATTAAATTCCTGGACGAAAGTCTTGCGGATGAAGCCATCACCCTGAACGTAATTGGCAACCTTATCAATAAAAAGAAGTGAGAGCACTTTTATACCCATCTCTCGCATCTTCTCCCGCTTTTCAAAATGCAATCGGATGGTTTGCTCAATCTGCTCCCGCATTATCTGCTCGCGGTTGCCGCCGATGCCCTCACCCTGCTTTATCTCGACATTATTGCGGAAGCGAATCTTGCCCACCGCGCCGAAATCGGGCGCGTCGGCATCGAGGGAATCAACCACGTACCCAGAGTACGTGTCGGTGCGAGTCTTCCGCGCTAGGTCATCGCCCTGCTTGAGTATAAATCGCTTCTTTTTCGGATTGCCCTTTGCATCTTTTGCGATTGCTTCAACTGTAGCCTTGATGGTTTTGCCTGGCGCAACCGAGATGAGGTTGAGATAAGGTCGGGAAACACCAGTATCATCGTCGGTAACTGAATACACCTCGATTTTCTTTACTAAGCCCAACTGGTAGGCATCGTAGGGCGTGAGCTGGTACATCAGATTATAGGGATTGCGATGCGTCGCTGAATAGCGGAGTCGAAGGAGGGAACTAAAGTTTTTCAACGCTTCCTTCGTGGCTTCGCCTTCCATATTCTGCGGCTCGTCCAAAATCAAAATCGGGTTGGTTTTTTGGATATAGCTGATGGGTTGCTCTCCTTGCATCTGGTCTCGCGCGGCGTACAGCACGTTGGCATCTTTATTGAACGCGCCGACAGTCATCACCATGATATTGATGTTGCTGGAATCGGCGAAGTGCTTTACTTGGGAAATATTCCGCGATTTATACTCATAGAAGCTGTAGGGCGTATTGTTGTAGAGTTTGGCAAAATGCTCCTTGGTAATTTGCAGCGTCTTTATAACCCCTTCGCGGATGGCAACCGAAGGAACTAAGATGATAAATTTTTTCCAGCCGTATCGTTTGTTAAGCTCGAAAATTGTGCGAAGGTACACGTAGGTTTTACCTGTGCCCGTCTCCATTTCGATAGAGAAATCATAATCCTCAACTGTGCCGTTCTTAATGTGATTGCGCTCTCGGATTTTGTGGACGTTATGGAAAATCTCCTCATCGGAAAGACTTAGGTAATTCGGATAGATTCCCAGCAATCCGCTGCCCGCAATTACCTTATCCGCAGATGCTTTTTCCTGCCCTTCAAAAATATCAACGATGGCGTTGATGGCTTCAATCTGAAAATCTTGGTTGGCATCAAATTTGAACTTCATATCGTTTTCAGCTCTACGTGCAGCCCGAGGTTAGCCTTGGCGGTATCGTCAAGCGCATTGTCCAGGCAAATGAAAGTTTTTCCCTTATAATCCTTGCCAGTCAGTTCGTTTATGGTTTTCTCATCAATTTTTTTATTCAAACATACCAAAAGCTGTCGTTCGCCGTCGGCTACGAAGTAGGCGGTATTCTTTCCGATTTCTCGTTCGATGATTTTTGAGTTTAACGAAAGACCTTCTTTGATGATGGTTTCGTAAACCACATCAATAGCTTTGGTGTCATCAAACAGCTTCATTTGTGTTGTTTTAGAGAGATATTCTCCAAATGCCTTTCTATTTTCTTCCTCGGATTTTTCGGGGTCAAAGTCAAAAAGATTTTCGGGATAATTAGATTCAGCGAGTTTGAAAACTTTGAAACCGTCATCAATGGGTTGTGGCTCATCGCCATATCCTTTAATAACTCGGCGGATACGTTCCTTTGCTATATCGGTGATTGTTTTGTAGCCAGATTTATAGGCCTCACTCTTGGTCTCGATAACTTCGGGAAGTTGTACGAGAACAAATTTCCTATTCTCGTCTTCCTCTTTGTTTAGCGTTAAAACTGCCTGAGCTGTTGTCCCAGAGCCAGCAAAAAAATCAAGAATTAAATCTCCATCTCTTGTAGAGAATTTTACAAGATGTTTTATTAGTGATACTGGTTTTGGGTAAGAAAAAATCTTCTTGCCGAATAGTTCAAAAATATCGTTATTCCCATCTTCGCTCATCCCGACCTCTTTTGGCAGGCCTGTTGTTATTGCCTTCATAGCCTCCTCTGAGCCATATTTTTTTAATGCTTTTGCCTTATCTTCGCTCTCAAAAACTCGGTATGCTGGTATTGTTATATTTAAGAAATCGTAATCATCGGGGAAAACTATTTTCCCCTTATCATAATAATCTTTGAAAGTATCTTTCGTTATGCCCCACAGCCTCTTTGGATTATAGGGATAAATTTTTCCTGTCTTTGGGTTAACCAAATCAAACACGGAGTTTGGACGGTCTGCTTCTAATTTTTGGGTTGTGAGGTCAGATAATCTCCATCTGTCATTCGGATAATCAGGAGTTTTATAGTATTTCCTTTCAAAGAATAATCCACCAACAAAATTTGGTTTTGCATAACAAATAATCCATTCGTACTCTTGGGATACACCGAATGGTACATCGCTTTTTGCGGTTCGCTTTTTCCAAGGGAAGACGGCCACAAAGCTTTCTTCACCAAACACCTCATCTAAAAGCATCATTAAACGATGTGCCTCGTTATCATCAATACTTATAAAAATTACGCCATCATTCCGTAATAAATCCCACGCCAACTTTAGACGCGGATACATCATTGAGAGCCAATCGCTGTGATAGCGTCCGCTGGTTTCTCGATTGGTTTGCAGTTTATTGCCCTCAGCGTCAACTTGCCCAGTCTGTTGAAGATAATTTTTAAGTGGTGCAGCAAAATTATCGTGATAGACAAAATCGCCGCCAGTATTGTACGGAGGGTCTATATAAATCATCTTCACGCTCTCGAAATAGGTCTTTTTGAGAAGTTTTAGAACTTCCAGGTTATCGCCCTCTATAAAAAGATTCTCGCTCACATCAAACTTCACGCTTTCATCCTTGGCGGGTCGAAGCGTCGCGCTGCTGGGAATTAAAACATTTTTGACGGCGTTGCTTTTACCAGCCCAGGTAAAGCTAAATTTTTCTATACGGTCATCAACTGCATCGCCAAGCACTGCACGTAACCTTTCCCAGTCAATTTTGTTTTCGCTAAAAGCCTCCGGCAAAACACGGCGTAATTCTGCCAGCTTTTCCTCACTAAGATTAGATGAGGTAAGATTAACTTTTGAATAATTTTTCCCTGCCATCCCTATATTGTTAGCGTTGATTTTTCACTTAACATTGATTAACATAAAGCATACAACAAGAATAAATTGTCCGCAATATAATCGTCATGACCCCAGAGGAAAAATTTAATCGGGAAGTTTGGTGGACGCTGAAAGTAATCAAGGGCGAGTATCTTTTAACGACGACCGGCGAAAATGCGGAAATTGACATGAACCGCGCAACCAACAGAGACGCTGACGCGCCGCCGACCGATGATGTCGCAAAGTGCGTTCGTAAGTTGGAGGAATGGGGCGCATTTACGGTAGTGCGGAAATACGATGCCAACGATACATATTTTACCGACGATTGGAATGGTGCAAGTTATTTTGAACTTGCCATCAATCAGCAGAAATTCGACGAGCTTTACCGCATATACGAGAGGGGCGGCAGTTATCCTAAAAATCAAGAAGAGAAAACAACCGCTGCGACATCAAAAAATAAGCCGATTATTCGGGAGAAGACGCTGGAGCTGATTGCTAAAAAAATCGGCGATTTGGATAGCAGGGGCAATCTCATAAAGTTTTTGGTAGATTGCGGCGTTGATGACATGGAATTTATATTTACTTCGGAGGCAAAGTGGCAAATGGTGCTTGATGCGATGCTGCGTCTTGCTAGTTCCCAAAAGAAGGGCGACAAAGAAGTTTTATTTAAGATAATCGGCGAGGCGGTTCATCCGCTCATGCACAAAGGGGACGAATCATCAGCCGAAGAGTTAAGAAAAGAATTTGATAGCTATTTGAAGTATGACAACATCGGAATCGCTTATGACAAAGCCAGTGGTACTTATTTAGCCCTTAAAAACGCGGGGGAAGATGAAATAGAGAATATGATGTTTACGGAGATAGAGGAATTGGAGGAACGGGCAAAAAAACAACTGGAAGTTTTGTGTCAGCCCGAAAACAAAGAAAAGGTTTCCTTGCTCCGAAAAGCATACCAATCACTGATGAACGTGGTTTATGTTTTTTGCGAAAATCCGACCCATCCGACCATAGAACTAAACAATCACTTTCAATTTCTCTCGCGGCTTGTAAATAAGACAGTGAACGAACTCGGATTATCGGGGGCTTTTGAGCCTCCGTTTGGGCGCAATGAACATTTTTTCTATTTACCATTCACAAATCTTTTTGCCGCAGAAAAGCATTATCGTGAGCAGGGCGAGGAGTTGGGCTGGCGGAAGCTCAGGCCAGAAATGAACGCCATGTACGGCGACATCGAAGCTATTTACCAAGAGGTGAGTGGGAGCGACATTCTCGCCGAATCGGATAAGCAGGAAAAAATAAACGAGATTCAGCTTTATCTATCCAAGCTTAAGGAAAAAAGCGTCGAGATTAAGAAGGAGCAAAAAATCGAGGAGAAGCCTGTCGCAAAAATTGAAATTACAAATTGGCCTCCGTTACAACTTGGTAATGTGTCGAAAAATAAACTGAATGACGGGCAAATTTTAACCCTCGTTCCCATAAAAGATGCGCGGCTTGATGAACTGAACCATTACTTAGAATTGAACGGTGGCGATACAATCATTTCTTTCAAGTCAAAAAAGAGCGGCAACGGCCTGGAAAAAGAGACAAAGCAATTCAAAATCTTATATCAGCTTTGGGATTTTAGGTGGGAGCTAAAGAACGGCGCGGTTCTCAAAAAGGGAGATTACTCATCGCTTACCAACCTTGCAACAGCGAGTAAGAGTGAGAGCACGGATGCGGCCTATAAGCACATCCAAAGATTGAACGAACGATTTAAGAAAGCGGGCGTGGCGATTGAAATAGATGGTGAGAATGAAAAATATCGTCTCGTTATAAATAAAGCATAGACTCTGTCTCGGCTATTTCTCGGACATACCTTCTTGATTTGCGTTGCCATAGCTACGCGGGAATTGGAAGCAGATAGGACACAAAAAGTTATGTCTTAACCATTGGTGCGCTCTATTGTTGGTAGATTGGAAGCAGGATACGTTTCGGTTTCTTAACCCGCCGAAGCACCGACCTGCTAATGCTTTCAGACGAACAAATCAAAAAATTTCAACAACTTTGGCTAAAACGCTTCGGCAAAGAAATCAGCCGAGAGGAAGCGTACGAAAAAGGCGCGAAGCTCAGACGCATCGTCGAATTGACGTACAAGCCGATGACGCAGGAGGAGTACGAACTGGTCGAAAAACGGCGGAAAGAAACACGCCTATGATTGATAGCATCGTACTCCAGTTGAATAGCGGCCAGTTCAAGTTACGGGAAAAACATCGCTTTCACGAGGCAAAGACGCAACAAGGTCGAGGGTTCAGCACGGATACCAAGTATTGCGCCGAATACTCGGAATCGTGGCGGAAAAAGGGCATCTATTGTCCTGTATTCGGGCTTCCGACGAAAAAGCAGGGCGATGCCGAGGCGCAGGAATTTTTGGAAATCCAAGTTTCTTTGCCGAAACTCGTGCACGGGACAAACCTATTTGACGTTGATATAAGGGACTTGGATTTTATTCTTAAAAGACTTTTATTTTTTTTGGACGATTTAGGCGTTGATACCACAGAGGACGAACTGCGGAAAGCAGTCGTAAAGCGGGCGGATTTCTCAAAAATCTTTAAGCTTCCAGATTATTTAGGCGAAGCGTTTGATGTCGTTAGAACGCTTGCATATTTCGACTATAAACCGCAATCGGAATTTTATCTGAATTGGTATGGAAGCGGGAGTGATGGCATCGCCATAAAGTTTTGGAACAATACGCAAGGATATGTCATTTACGACAAATTCGGGGAAATCTTGAGCGAGGGATATACCAAGCAGGAAATGAGACTGAAGGAATTGTACGAGCAAGGCAAGATGAGGAGGAACGCCTTGAGGTTTGAGCTTTCCTTTCATCGAAAAGACAGCTTTGAGGCGATGCTAAGAAGACGGGTCAAGACGGGCAAGAAGAAGGATTTTTGCCTCGAAGAACTGCTGGATGCAGATATTGCACAAGCCATTCTCTCCGATGTGTTTGAGAAGGTATTTAGCGGTTTTGCAGTAGGGCTTATCAGCCTATCCCAAATGGAGGACAACAAGCTTTGGGCGTATCTCGCCGCCTCTGGATTGAGTCAAATCAAGCAGGAGAAGTTGTGCTATTGGGTGCGTATGGCTACTAAATCTGGTATCGCTGGAACGTGGGAGCAGATGAAGCTGAAGCTCAAGGGAGGGAGCGTTGCCCAGCGGAAAAAAGAGGTCTCTCTTGCACTTCAGGAGTTAGGCACGATAAGTGGGAATATACCGAATTTGATAGGCTTTCTGCGAGCCGAACACGAGAGGTTCGAGATTATACGGCCAAAAGGGACTGCTCTGGACTTGTTAACCATTGTTAAATGACTTATAATCAGAATACAGCACAAAATAGAATTACATCAATATAGCTACTAATAATCATGTCGCCGAAAACAACAAAAACCGAAAAAGAATTTTATCTTGTCGAGGAACTCGCCGCCGCCCTTCGGGTTTCCAATATGACAATTTACCGCTACATCAAAAAGGGCAAAATCAGCGCGTACAAAATCGGCAAGGAGTTTAGAATCGGCAAAGCCGAATTTCAAGCCTTCCTGCACAAGGTAAAAACTAAATAGCATGAGCCAAGACCCGAAGCAGGAGAAAATTAAATACTTCTTATACGCCCGCAAGTCTTCCGAAAGCGAAGACCGACAGGTGCAGTCCATTGATGACCAAATAAATCGGCTCAAACAGCTTGCTTCCACTTTGAACTTGGACATCAAGAAAATCTATACCGAGGCGAAGTCAGCCAAGAAGCCGAACAATCGTCCCGTTTTCGAGGAGGTCATGCAACGCATCGAAGACGGCGAAGCGGGCGGTATCTTGTGTTGGCAGATAAACCGCCTTTCACGCAATCCGATTGACAGCGGCAAGTTGAGCTGGCTTCTGCAGCGAGGTGTGCTTAAATCCATTCAGACCATAGACCGCCAATATCTGCCAGACGACAATGTATTACTGTTCAATGTGGAAAGCGGCATGGCCAACCAGTTCATCATTGATTTGCGGAAAAACACGAAGCGTGGCGTTGAGGGCAAGCTTCAACGGGGCTGGCTTCCATCTCGCGCTCCCCTCGGCTATTTGAATGAAAAAATCGAGAAGGTGATAACCAAAGACCCCGAACGCTTCCACCTCGTCCGCAAGATGTGGGACATGATGCTCACCGGCAACTATACGCCCCCGAAGGTTCTTGAGATTGCGAATAACGATTGGGGCATGAGGACAATAAAGTATAAAAAAGAGGGCGGCAAAGAATTGTCGGTCAGCGGCATCTACCGGCTATTCACCAATCTATTCTACGCGGGCATTTTGGAGTGGGACGGCCAGCAATACGAGGGCAAGCACGAACCGATGATAACACTCGAAGAATATGACCGCGTTCAAATGCTACTTGGCAGGGAGGGCAGACCGAGGCCACAAAAACACAATTTTGCCTTCACGGGCGCGATGCGATGCGGCATGTGTGGGTGTTTCTATACGGCGGAAACCAAAAAGAAGCTCATCAAGAAGACGGGAGAGATGAAGGAATTTACCTATTATCACTGCACACGGAAAACAAAAAGGGTTAAATGCAATCAGACTCAACCTATCACACTCGCTGATTTGGAATTGTCTATCGAGCGGGAGATTGAAAAATACACCATTCTGCCAGAATTTCTGGAGTGGGCGTTGGAAGGGTTAAATAAAGACAACGATACTGAAATTGAAACCACTACAAAAATCTACGAGGCACAACACGCCGCCCTAGAGCAAGCACAAAAGGAACTTGGCGAGCTTACCAAGATGCGCTATCGCCAGCTTATCGACGACGAAGCGTTCCTCGTAGAGAAAAGCAAATTACAGGCGACCATAGCACAAATGAAAGGCAAGGTTGGAGAAATCGAAGCACGAGCAGAGAAGTGGCTTGAGCTTACTGAAAAAACATTCTGCTTCGCCACCTACGCCCGCAAAGCGTTCATCGCGGCAAAAGGGAAGGAAGGGTTAGAACTGAAAAAAGAAATTCTGCTTGCGCTCGGGAAAATGCCGATAATCCAAGACAAAAAGCTCACCATCGAGCCGAATGAGTGGTTTGTACCCATCAACGAAGGTTATCCTGCGCTCGAAAAAGAATACGCAAGGTTAGAACTGGATAAAACCCTTACAGAATCAGTACGAAATGAGGCATTGGCATCAATTCGTACACGATGGGGTGCCTTACGGGATGTATTTAGAACTGTGGATTGGGGAGAAATGCTGCAAAATATGGATGTTTTGCAAGGAAGGGTGGATAATCTGTGTATTAAAAGCTATACTTAAATCATCATGAAAAAGGCGCTTGAGGTTGCAAATGCGTTTCTGAAATTATCCCAACCAAGCGTTGGCGATACTATTTCAAATTTAAAGCTACAGAAGCTTCTTTATTATGCGCAGGGTTTTTATATCGCTATTTATAACAAGCCTTTATTTAAAGAGGATATTCTTCGGTGGGAGCATGGCCCTGTTATCCGAGAAGTTTATGATGAATTTAGTATCTTTGGGGCTAATCCGATCCCCGTGCCAAATATGGAAATTAAGCTTTCTAAAAGTGAGGGCGATTTAATTGCAAGCGTTTGGGAGGTATATGGTCAATTTTCTGCATGGAAACTTCGAGATATGACGCACAAAGAAATGCCTTGGTTGAATACTGCTAAAAACCATATTATTTCGCACGAAAAACTATCTAAGTTTTTCAAGACGTTGGTTGTAAATGAAAAATAAGAGTTTTGCTAATCCGCTCTTAACCAAACAGAGCGGCAAGGTTGGATTGGATGTTTCCGCATCGGTTGGTTCGGCGGGGATTGATTATCCCATCTTCTGTTTTAGGCATCTTCACGGAAACTATAATTTTGAGAACTGTCTTTCGGCAGATAGAAAATTTATAAAAGGATTTGTTCAAAAACTAAAGAACCTAAGTGATGCGCCATGGCATCAGATACAGTTCTCAGATAAGCATGGAATCGGATCTGAAAAAATAGCCAAAAGTTCAATTCAAGCTTCTATTCCATCCTCAATAACAAAAGATGTTACAGATTTTTTATCATTCTATTTTGCCGGTGCTAAAGGAAGGATAATCGGATATCGAAGTGGGGTAATATTTCATGTTATATATATT
>Ga0224531_1000952_pt1 | contig 13586 bp, 13 predicted proteins | sample CBST100metaG_FD_179876 | JGI IMG/M metagenome (GOLD analysis project Ga0224531, IMG submission 179876) | Peat soil microbial communities from Stordalen Mire, Sweden - C.B.S.T100 | ecosystem: Environmental > Terrestrial > Soil > Wetlands > Peat | place: Sweden: Norrbotten County, Stordalen Mire... | reverse complement strand
ATAAAGAACTGCGCGGCGGAGCGGCCGCCGAAGGGTCAGCGGAGATCAGGGGCCGGGTGATGGCCGCGCGCGAACGGCAGCGGCAGCGCTTCCACAAGTTCGGAGAAAAAATCTACGCCAATGCGCAAATGACCACCCGCCAGATTCGCACCCATTGCGAACTCGGCGCCGACGCGGAACGACTACTCGAGCGGGCCATGCAACAGCAGGGCCTGACCGCGCGCGCTCACGACCGCATCCTCAAGGTGGCCCGCACCATTGCCGATCTGGAAGGCTCCGAGCACCTCTCCGTCTCCCACCTGGCCGAGGCCATCCAATACCGCACCCTCGACCGCAGCTACTGGGCGTAAAAAAGCCGGACTCAGCGATGAGGGATCAGTTCTACCTCAGCATCCAGGACGCATGAGCTCCAAGGCGGCAGCTTTCCCCTACTCCCTACCGGTTACTTTTGTTATTAACGAATTTTCAATCTTTGGCCGATAACCGCATTGACTGCATGAGGAACCTCTCATGCAAGCCCTTGGGTATTGCGGAGGCCAAAAATGCACGACCTGATTCTGAAGTCGGGCAGGGATACGCTTCTCGTCGCGATTCCCTTCATTGCCATGCTGTTCATCGGCCTCTTCCGTCTGGATGAGTTGATTTTCAAGCCCAAGAAGAGCTGCAATCAGCAGAGGCCGCCGCGCGGCGTGGACAAAGACGGGCGAACGATCTTCTGCGACCCCAACAGCAAGCCGCGCTAGCTTTGCCGCCTCCCGGCGCCAGAATTGCTTCCTCCGCGCCAGAATGTGTTCCAGCCGCCGGCACGGTTGCCGGGGCGGCAGAGGAAGATTCACCCTGCATGAAGCCCCCATCTCCTTGATTGAAAACACGTTCCGCGCAAGGCCCTGGGAGCCGGCCGCGAGCGGGCCACGAACCGAAAAAGCTCAAAAAAACAGTTGACCCAAAAGCCGACTGGGTATACATTCATGAGTGCCATCCATTAATGGGCAGATTGCAGTGTGCAATTTTGCGCAGACGTCTGTAGTTTTCCGCATCATAATCTGAGCCAAGGCTCATCTGTTGATGCCCCGGTGCGTTTTTAATTTCCACCGGAACGGGAATACAGGGTGCATGGTTCCCAAGGCGGCAATCTGTATCTCCGATACGGCATGAGGCCTGTTCCATAGTGTGCAATTGTGCGTCAAGATTTTTTAGCTGGACGCTCAGTTTGTGCGTCTAAGCCTTGGGAGTGGCAATTTTGGGCAGCCCTCGATTGTATTGGCTCCCCTGCTGCACCGGCGGCGCGAGGTAAGTCCGGCCGGGCAGGAAACTGAAAAAGGAGAGATTCGCAATGCGTTCCGATTTAGTATTTGGGGCACTTTCTCATGTGTCCAATCGCTACCAGCTCTGTCAACTGGCCAGCAAGGCAACCCGGAAGTTGCACAAGCCGAATACACGGCTACAGGACACGGCCAATGAGGTCTTTGCCCGCTTCCAAACTGTCAATCCTGGTTCGTTGGCTCCCTTTGAGGAGTCTGCGGCCCAGCCGGTCGAGCAGCGCCGCGCCGCCTGACGGCGACTCCCGAAGGTATAGTTGAGCGTGGCTACGGTTTCAAGGCGGCTTCCCATCAGAAGGCAGCCGCACTTCTCCGGAGTTTACCTGCTCCACTGAATTTCGGGAGATGCTTCAAACGCTGTCCGCATCGGCAACTTTTTTGAACTCCCGCCTGGTTTTCCTCTGGAGCACTTCCCCCTCTCGCATCTCCTCACACCCATCCCTCCTTATTGCAGGTGAACATGACCATCGCTGAACTAAAAGAGAAGAACATCACCGAACTGAGCCGCATAGCGCGTACCCTGGAAATCCCAGGCACCAGCGGCCTTCGCAAACAGGATCTGATCTTCAAGATTCTTCAGGCACAAAGCGAAAAGGAAGGCCACATCTTTGCCGAGGGCGTACTCGAGATTCTGCCCGACGGCTACGGCTTCCTTCGCTCCCCCGACTACAACTATCTGCCCGGCCCCGACGACATCTACGTCTCGCCCTCGCAGATTCGCAAGTTTGACCTGAAGACCGGCGACTCGATCAGCGGCAATGTGCGTCCGCCCCACGAGGGCGAGAAGTATTTTGCCCTGGTCAAGATCGAGGCCATCAACTTCGAGTCGCCCGAGGAGACGCGCAACAAGATTCTCTTTGATAACCTCACCCCGCTCTATCCCCAGGAACGCCTCAAGCTGGAGACGGTGCGCGAGGCCATCAGCGGCCGGGTCATGGACCTGTTGACGCCGGTGGGCAAGGGCCAGCGCGGCCTGATCGTCGCTCCGCCCCGCACCGGCAAGACCATGCTCTTGCAGTCGCTCGCCAATTCCATCACCGCCAATCACCCTGAGGTGGTGCTGATCGTGCTGCTCATCGATGAGCGCCCCGAGGAAGTCACCGACATGCAGCGCTCGGTGAAGGGCGAAGTCATCAGCTCCACATTCGATGAGCCGGCGGCGCGCCACGTACAGGTGGCCGAGATGGTCATCGAAAAGGCCAAGCGACTTGTCGAGCACAAGCGCGACGTGGTCATTCTGCTCGATTCGATCACTCGTCTGGCCCGCGCCTACAACACCATCGTGCCGCCTTCGGGCAAGGTGCTGTCGGGCGGCGTTGACTCCAACGCCCTGCAGCGGCCCAAGCGCTTCTTCGGCGCGGCCCGCAATATCGAAGAGGGCGGTTCGCTCACCATCATCGCCACTGCTCTCGTTGACACCGGCTCGCGCATGGACGAGGTCATTTTTGAAGAATTCAAGGGCACCGGCAACATGGAAATCATCCTGGACCGCAAGCTGGTGGACAAGCGCGTCTTCCCGGCCATCGACATCCAGCGCTCCGGCACCCGCAAGGAAGAGTTGCTCATCCCCAAAGAGGATTTGCAGCGCATCTGGATTCTGCGCAAGGTGCTGAATCCGTTGTCGCCTGTCGAGGCTATGGAATTGTTGATCAGCCGCCTTGAAAAGGTGCGCAACAACGCCGAGTTCCTGGCCAATATGAACCAGTTGTAAGGCTGATTGACGGGCTGTTTCGGAACGCTTGTTGCTTTGAAAGGGCGCGGCTTCAGCCGCGCCGCCGAGACGGCTCGAAACTGGCAGGCCGGGACTGTAAGTATCCACCGGCAGAGCCGGTGGCTTTACGGTTGCTGGCCCCTCAAAGGGGCCTTTTCGCAACCGTCCGAAGCAAAAGCAAGAACAAAAGCAAAAACCTCGTACTGCTGTCTTCACTGCCGCAGCACGGGCAATTCGAGGGAGAACATACTCCCGGAATTCTCAAAGTTCGACTGCCACCCCGGCAGAGCCGGGGGATCTCCCTTTTGGATTAGCACTGGCGTTTCTTATTGCGGCGGCGTCCGCTGTTTCGGCGCAGGTAGAAACCAAGGTACCCGCTGTTATTCCAGATGCGAAGCCAGTTGCGACCGAGCATATCAAGATCCATGGGAAGGCCTTGGAGGGCAATCTGGAAGGAGATGCGGTTGATCGCGACGTGATCGTCTATCTTCCACCCAGCTACGCTGCCGATAAGAAGCGCCACTACCCGGTGGTCTATGCGCTGCACGGATTCTTCATTGGCGCTGAGCAGTGGACGCATGAGATTCGAGCGCCCCAGACGATTGAGGGTGCGTTTGCGCAGGGCAGCCAGGAGATGATCGTGGTCCTGCCCGACTAGAAGACCATCTACAACGGATCGATTCGAGTTCGGCAACCACAGGCGACTTTGAGAATTTCATTGCACGCGATGTCGTGGCCTATATCGACGCGCATTACCGCACCATTCCGGATCGCAACAGCCGGGGACTGGTAGGTCACTCCATGGGTGGATATGGGGCATCCCGCATTGGCATGAAGCATGCGGATGTATTCGGAGCCCTGTACATCATGAGCCCCTGTTGCATGTCGCCCATGGGTGGCGGAGCACCGGGGGGGCACAGTCGGAAAGGTTCGCCGCCATGGCGCGGCAGATGGAGAAGTCCGTTGCGGATGTGAAGTCACCGGCGGAAGCGGCAGCCTTGCCGGGGGCCGCTACTCAACTGGCGATTGCCGCCGCCTGGGTGCCCAATCCGAAAAAACCTCCGCTCTATCTCGATCTACCCACCAAGGATGGCGTGTCGCTGCCGGAAATTGCCGCAAAAATGACGGCGAATTCGCCCTCGGCTTTTGTCCACCAGTACATCGGAAATCTCAAGATGTACCGCGCCATTTCGATGGATGTGGGCGATCAGGACGGGTTGCGGTTCGATGCGATCAAACTGCATGGCATCTTGGACAGCTACGGCATTCCGAACGGCTTTGAGATTTACCAGGGCACACATACGAGTGCGGTCGCCGACCGCTTTCAGAATCATGTGATGCCGTTCTTCAGCAAGAACCTGCTTTTCACTGCGCCTAACAAGTAACAATTCTCCGGAGGAAACATGAAAAGACTCTTTTGCGCACTTGCCGTCCTCTTCTTCGGACTGTCAGCCGTCTCCGCGAAAGCCGCTGACATCACCGGCAATTGGACAGCTAACATGACAACGCCTGACGGTGGAAGCATCGAGATGGCATTCACATTCAAGCAGGATGGGGCCGTGGTGACAGGCTCGGTACAAGGGCCACAGGGGAGTCCGATCGGAATCAGCAACGGCAAGATTGACGGCAACGATTTTCGATTCGACGTTTCATTCAACGGCATGACGATTCATCATCTGTGTACCGTCAGCGGCGATGAAATTCTGCTGAAAACCAAGCTTGACGGCAACGATCAAGGAGGAAATTTTCCGGCTATGGAAATGACCCTCAAACGTGAAAGAAGCAAATGAAGGCATAGGGTTTTGCTTGACTTTTCAGGATGCAACCTTCAACCGCTCAAGCCACCATAAGGCTTGGCGCAAGACACTGAAGGTGGGGCTATGATACAAACCATGCAACTGCACATGCGAGACATGGATCTGTCTGCTGTTTCTTGCAGCAGCTTGCTCGCTTGGTGCTCAAGAATTTACGGGACGTGTCACGGACAAGACCGGCGCGGTCATGTAGAAAGTTACGGTGACCGCACGCAAAGTCGGGAGTGAATGTCTCCACGGTAACCAACAACAGTGGCGCCGTGCCGACACCGACACTTCCTTCGATGCCAACCTCGGCGTCATCACCAAGGGACCGACGGGGGCGTCTAACGATCCTCGGCGTATGCAGTTTTCCGCCAAAATCGTCTGGTAGATTGCCGCTTCAGTGAACCGACGAAAGGGCGAGGTGCATAACCTCTCCCTTTCAGTCTGTAGCCGCTCGCATTTCGCACCGCGAGTTCAGAAGCAATTTTTCACATGAGGAGATCAATGAAAAAGACAGCCGTTACTTTGGCGCTTTTGGCTTCGGGAATCTGTTGGGCGCAGGCCCCCGCCGACTGCAAGCCGTCTTCGCTCAATATTCCGGGGGCTCCGTACCCCTGCGTCTTCGCCGACCATCGCGCCATCTTTCGGGTATCAGCGCCCGACGCCCAAAAGGTACGGGTCCGTGTCGGCCCCGGTTTCGACATGACGAAGCAGGCCGACGGGCTCTGGTATGCCACCACGACGCCGCTCGTTGAAGGTTTTCACTACTACATGGTGTCGGTCGACGGCGCCGATGTCTCTGATCCCGCAACTGCATCCTTTTTTGGCGGAGGCATGTGGAGCAGCGCTATCGAAATCCCCGCTGCGGATGCCGACTTCTACAGTCACAAAGACGTGCCCCACGGCGTCGTGCGCGTACAGTGGTACTTCTCCTCGGTAACCCAGCAGTGGCGCCGCTGTCTTATCTACACGCCCCCCGGATACGACACCGATACGAGCACGCGCTATCCCGTGCTGTACCTCTTGCACGGCTGGGGAGAAAACGAACTTGGGTGGAGCGTCCAGGGCCACGTGGACCAGATTATGGATAATTTGATCGCCAATAATAAGGCCAAGCCGATGCTGATCGTCATGGACAACCTGAACGCCGTGAAGCCCGGCGAAGATAGCTCGCTCTTCAACGCGCGCGGTACGCTCACGCAAGCCGTGGTCGAGCCCAATGCTGGCCAGCCAGGAGCACCGGGAGTACCAGGTGCAGGTCCCGGCGGACAGCGGCCTCCGGCTGGAGCAGTGCCGCCTCGTCGCCCGATGTTTCGGCTGAGCACGACGTTCACCGAGATGATGTTCGCTGATTTGATTCCGATGGTCGAGAAGAACTACCGCATCGCGCCCGGCCGCGAAAACCGCGCGATGGCCGGCCTCTCGATGGGCGGAATGCAGACCTTTAACACCGGGCTGCTCAATTTGGACAAGTTTGCCTACCTGGGTGGCTTCAGCGGAAATTGCGGCGCGTTCGGCGGGCCAGTCGATCCCAAGACGAGCTGCGGCGGAGCCTTTGCCGATCCGGTGGGGTTCAATGCAAAGGTGAAAGTGCTGTTCCTGTCCACCGGCTCGGTGGAAGGGCCGCGCGTAAAAGAGTTCAGCGATGAGCTGACCAAGGCAGGCATCAAGAACGTGTACTTTGAGTCGCAGGGCACCGCGCACGAATGGCTCAGTTGGCGCCGCGCCTTCCTGGACTTCGCTCCGCGGCTCTTCCAATAACGTCGCTCAAAGAAACGCCCCGCACTTCTGTATTCCGAACGCCACGACGCTTCACACCGTCGTGGCGTTCGGAATGGGAAAAGGGCCAAACGGATCGGGCGGGGTGGCATCAGCTAGAGCATTTTCACAGTTCCTGTAATGCTGGCATGGCTTGTCTGAACCAAGCTTTTGCATTGTCTGGAGTGATGAGTTTGAGGGCTTCGGTAATTGCTCTATCGAGATCCTCCTTGCTTCTGGCGCGTGTCGAGCGCAGATATTGTTTGATCTTCGACCAAGCTTTTTCGATGGGATTCAGGTCGGGAGAATAGGGCGGAAGATAGAGCACCTCGGCCCCCCGCGACGCAATCAGTTCCGACACTCGGCTGACCTTGTGTGAACTGAGATTGTCCATCACCACTAGGTCGCCAATCTCCAGTGTGGGGCACAAAATATCTTCGACATAAGCCAGGAAAATGTCGGCGTCGGTGGCTTCCTCGATGGTCATCGCCGCCGTGATTCCGTGCAGCCGCATCGCCCCCCAAAATGGTCAGTATCCTCCAATGGGCACCAGGCGTTGCTTCGTGAATGCGGCGACCGTCGGCACGGCGTGCGTAGACCCGCGTCATTGAGGTGGTAACGCCGCTTTCATCCAGAAAAATCAGGTGTTCCGGCGGCGTTGAACGAATGCGCTCGACGAACTGACACCGCTTCTGACGGTTGGCATCGGTGTCGCGCTCGGAGGCGTGGAGCGACTTTTTTCAGTCTCATCCCCAAACGCTTGAGCACGTTCGCCACCTGCGCGATGCATAAGCGAACGCCCTGTTGTTCAAGCAGAATCACTTGTAATTCGGCCAAAGTCAGATCGGGACGCTCTTGGATGGCTTTGAGCAAGCAGGCTTTACCCGTCGCATCCACACGGCTCACGGGGCCATGGCGCTGCTCAATGCGCTCTGCCTGTCCGCTTTTGCGCTATTGTCGGCAGACCTTCTCCGCCCATCCAACACTGACGCCAAAAACCATCGCAAGCTCTGCCTGCGTGCCCTTGCCCGCCGCATAAGCGGACAAGAACATCCGTCGCAAATCGTTATCGTAAGGTCGTGGCATATGCACCGCGGAGAAATGCAGAGCATCCTTATATTATCACTGGAAATGCTCTAAAGGGAGCCACACCAGGCAGGCAAGAGCGCCCGGCTGTATCGGCGAAGTTGCGGAGGAGCGCTCTTCAAGCATGAGGGGACACGCTTTGTATCTGCTCCTCTTCCGCTGAAATCCGGACAGAACGCCCTAAAGTGCCGACCGTCAGACTTGCGCGGCGAGTTGGTCCCTTTGCCCGCTATTCTTTCGATAGCACTCATCCAACTCGACTGACTGCAAAGGAGCAAGAATTGGTTTCCCGGATCGTTGAATTCCGTTGGTGTTTGCGAATTGCCGTGCTGGTGTTTGCAGCACACTTGGGCGGCGCGCAGACCCCCGCAACCAGCGCGCATACCGCGCCGAACAACTCTTCAATAGCGCCCTCGCAAGGGGAGCATTCGGCGGCGATCGCCTCCGGAGCGGTATCCATTGTCTCGCACCCAGGGCGAGGTGAAGGCGCGTATGCAACCGGCGCGTATCGCAACCTCTTCCAGGAACAGGGCCATACCCAGGAAGCGACGCGCGCAAAGATCGAGAAGGCTTTCCAGCAGTTGTTCCATGGCGATGCAGTCTCCGAACGTGTCTACTTCGAAGCCGGGTCGAACGAGAACGGGCCACTGGCGTACATCACGGATTGGGCCAATAACGACGCTCGATCCGAGGGCATGAGCTATGGAATGATGATCGCGGTTCAAATGGACAAGAGGCGCGAGTTCGATGCCCTTTGGAACTGGTCGAACACGTACATGCTCATCACGGACAAGCAGAATCCGGATGTGGGCTATTATGCCTGGTCCATGAACACCGACGGCACCCCGCGATCGACGGGCCCCGCTCCGGATGGCGAGCAGTATTACGCCATGGCGCTGCTGTTCGCCGCTCACCGCTGGGGAAATGGACAGGGCATCTATAACTACCAGGAACAGGCGGAACGTATTTTGCGGGAGATGCGGCACCATTCCATTCTCTCCGGTACCGGACCGTTCAAGATTCACCCCAACGATCCTCCCTTCGTTCCCACTCCGTCCAGCTTTACAAGCCCGAACAACACTGAGCGGCAACAAGCAAACACCAATCTGGCTATCGAGCGGGGACAAAATCCGCATGCCCCCAATTTTCCGCGCTTTGGCTTCGGGGGGAATCATGCCCCATCGTACTCTGGGCCCATGGTCAACGAAACCTACTTTATGGTGCGCTTTTTGGCCAGTAATGACTCCATCGATACGGACCCCTCCTATCATCTGCCCGCTTTTTACGAGTTGTTTGCGCTCTGGGGGCCCAAAGAAGATAGACAATTCTGGGCGACCGCGGCGGACGCCAGCCGGGCGCTGTTCTATCGGGTGGTAGGTCCAAAAACAGGTCTATCGCCGGACCGGAACAACATGGACGGTTCTCCACTGCGGGATTGGAATGGCAAGCCGATTGAGTTCGGATATGATTCCTGGCGAACCGTCAGTAACTGGTCGGTGGATTATTCCTGGTGGCGCAAGGATCCGCATGAGGTCGAGTTGAGCGACAGAGTGCAGCGATTTCTGGTCGCCGAGGGAATCAGCACCTTCAGCGATCGCTACACGCTCGATGGAATGCCTCTTTCCACGCGCCACTCCACGGGCATGGTTGCCGCTGCGACGGTGGGTGGCTTGGCCGCCAGCAATAAACAAAATGCCAGGGCCTTCGTCGAGGAGCTGTGGCGCACTCCAATTCCCGTTGGAGATCAACGATACTTTGACGGGATGTTATACATCATGAGCATGCTTCACTGCAGTGGTAATTTCCGCATCTGGATGCCGAAATAGCAGCACGCGGGCGCAGGGCGGGTTACACCTCCACGACGATTGTGGATTAGCTGGCGAATCCGCCCCGCGCAAATCGCGGCTGTCCGAAGATCTTCTACCCGCTTTTCGAGGTGGCGATCTTGTCCCAGGCTGCGGAACTGTTCGAGATTGAGAATCGGAGTGCCGAGGATTCCAGGGGCAGGATGTATCGCAATCACCATGCCCCTAACTTGCTTGCCATCGGCGACGTTACGGCTTCTTAAAATCCCAGCGTGTCTTATCGCTCTTAGGGTCGAACTTGGCCAGCGTGGGTGTACTGGAACCCGCTGCGGTCAGAACCACCGGTTCCTTGGAGTCGGGCATCATCTTTGGCATGATGCGGTAGGTGCCATCGGTCAACTGGTCGATGCGCCACAGTTGTTCGGGGCCGCCGGTAAAGGTGGGAACCGCTATAACCTCGCCCTCAGCCGTTGCCGCCAGCGCACGATCGGTGCCGGCGATTGTGATCTTGAAATAGGGCGAGCCGGGGTAACCTCCAACTTCAGCGACGGGAGCAATGGTCCACTTCTGATGGGGGCGCACCATGTAATCGCCGATACGGACGGCAATATTGCCCGCAGGCCAGTTCGCCGAATCCTCGGCGAGGGTCTGATCCGGAAGCGACGTTACGGGACCCGTGGGAGGGCCGAAGAAGCCAACCGCAGGAGGCGCGGGCGGATGAGGCCCGGCGCCTTGCGCAGCCGCCGGAGAGTTCGCTCCTGGGTTAGGCCGCGCGGGCATTGGTCCACCGAAGCCGCCAAAACCGCTGCGGGCCATCCGTACGAAATCTACGCCCAGTTCCAGCGCGCCGCCGCTGCGTTGGGATTGGATCTCATAGGTTCCTCCCGGGAAATTGTCGCCGCCCACCGGCCATTCGTCTTTCCAAAGCAGCGGTCGAATATCCAGCACGCTGCGGCCGCCACGGTCCATGTCGGCCTCGTAATGCATCGAGAATTTCTGCACTCCGTCGCCCAAGTCGAGCAGGCCAAAGTGGCCGAGACCTAGATGGCGTCCGCTGGCGGCAGCCACGAGCTTGCCTCCCCCTTTCAGCAACTCGATACCCATGTTGTCGACGTACGGGCCTGTCGGGTTTCGGGAGCGGCCTACGCGGATATTGTAGGTAGAGTTGGCGCCGTCGCAGCAGGTGCCGTGAGTTCCCAGAAGGTAGTACCAGCCATCGCGATACATCAGATCGGTGGCTTCCATATCGATGGCGACGTTCACCGGCTCATTGCCAAGCATGCGCTTTCCGGTTTTGGGATCGAGTTCGATCATGCGAATATACCCGAAGTAGGTTCCATAGCTGAGCCACAAGTGACCTTCGGCATACAGAAATGCCGGATCGATGGCATCGCAGTCCTCTACCCCGTCGCTCGATACGACAACGCTGTCGTCATGGAATTCGAAGTCGGGAGATTTGGGGTCGAGGGTTTTGGTCCACATGGTCTTGACATTGCTGGCGTGCCCTCCGGACATGCCTCCACCCCCGACGGCGTAAGCCATGTAATAACGATCCCCGATCTTGATCACGTCAGGTGCAACTCCGCCGCCGGGACGCACGGCCCCGCTATGCCAGGTCCAGCCATCGTCCGATATCAAGCCCCCACCGCCGGTTCCGAACGTGTAATACTTGCCATCCGACTGGATGACAGTTGAGGGATCATGGATGTACGGTTCGCCATTCAACTGCGCGGATGCAGCACTGGACGCGCCGAGACAGAGCACAGGAAAGAGCACTGCCGCGAAAACTTGACAATTCATGAGAGCTCCAGAAGCCATTATTCAACTGTTGTGGTAATGTCTTTGATCGGATCGCCGTTCTCGTCGATAAAGCGAATGCAGAAATCGCTTAGGCCGGGCCCGTTGATGACGGCGCCGCGAAGGATGTTCTTGCCCTTATTCAACTTGAGCCGCTTGGAGACGACGTCATCCATCACCATGCGTCGGTCATCGAAAAGGTCGACGGCATCCTCGCCGTTGAGCCACCACATCGACGCCGAATTGGATCCGGCCGCCAAACGAACATTCTTCATCTCGCGGGGACTGTTGACGACAGTAACCGCCCAGAAGATGACACCGTATGTCGGCTTCTTCAGTCCATCGGCGAAGCGAAAGAGCTTCACGTTAAAGTTGAGCGAATCCAGAGCGTGCCATGTCAAATCCTGACCGGCTACCGTGACCTTGTCGCCATCGTGCGGAACGACCGTGAATTGATTGGAAAAGTATTCGGTTTGGAAGGTTTTCCGAACGTAGGTCCCGGTGAAAATGGCGTTGGTGCGGTTTGGTTTTGGGATCGGCTCGAGAAGCAGCCAACGCTGCAGGAAGCCGTCGGCGTCTGGTGCCTTGGGAAGCGACGTGGCCGGCGTAAAGTAGGAGGCCAAGGTGTGAGTAGCATTGTCAGGCGCGGCCGGTGCCGCGGAAGAGATTTGAGCAGCCGATAGGGCCAAGATGCCCATTGGCAGCAACACAGATCTGCAGAGTGTGTTCATCGTGTGTCCTTTTGAGAAATTTCCATTGCTTTACGCGGTGCGAGGAGAACTCTTCTCGAGCAAGGCGGTGGGCACGATTTGAACCGCCGCGTTGATGCCTGGATCGACGCGGCGATGGTAACCACTTGGTCACCACTGGCGGGCGGATGGGGGCCAGGCCCGAGATGCGCATTCGGCTTGGCCCCGATGCTGATCTGTCGAGTCTACTTTGCTCTTATTGCAGAGAATTCAGTCGCCGGACGATCTCCCATCTGTCGGCTGAACTTGATGCTATCCGCGCCATCCGACTTGCCGGTATAGGTGATCTTGAATTCGTTGTCGTTGAATTTCACCACCTGCGCGAAGCTGAGAGAATCAGCGTCAACCTTGCCCTCCGTGATGTCCGACTCGCCGCGCGGAGTGCTCACCGTGCCAGTCAGCTTGGCGCCATCCACGTGAAAATTGAAGGTAATGGCCTGCGTGCCCATCGGGGTCTCGACGTTGGCTGTCCATTTGCCGTTGAAGTCGGCGGCCATGGCGCCAACCGAAGCCAGCGCGAAGAACACAAAAGCGAATACTATTTTCTTGAACATGCGAAATCTCCGATCGGTTAGTGCGGTTGACAAAACGTGGAACTTGCCGCAGAAGATCGGCCTTGTGTTCGATCTTCCGCGGATTACGATCTCCGATTCAACTGTTCCCTCGATCTCATTCCGACGTTGAGGATAGCCCCACAACGTGGAAATCACAGGCCGCGATAGCACAACGTAGGTTTCCTGAGTGCCACCCACTTTAGTGGAAAGCACTCTTGCCGTCGTGACCTTCGACGGGTGAACTCAATCCGACGCCTGTACGCTGACACAATCGTGATGACTGTTCCGTCAATCTCGGTGATCGTGCAGCGCAACTACGACGTGGCTTGCCCGGCCAGCGATGCGCGGAGAATACAAAGCCGGCCAACAATGGAATCGCGCCGAGTGAGCACCCGATAAAAGTCGTTCCATGGTCTCCCATACGATATCTTCTCCCCCGACCGTGTCCGGCTAGGGTCCAAGGAGTTACGTGATGTCTAGTCGTAAAGACGACCGGGAACCGAGCCAGGACGAAGCCGTAATGAATTCGTGTAAAAAATCGGCCTATTCCAATCGAGTCTCTCGATCCTTGCACCACAGTCCCCGGAATGAACGTTGATAGGCGAGGCCCATTCGGATGACCTGCTGCGGAAGGTTCTACCGGACTCGGCGCAGGACAGCGTCTCAGGAAAAGCGGCACGGAAAGCGTTTCGCCTTCGAAAAAGCTGGATCGGACCCTCGATATCGACGGCGCCATGATCAAGGTCCCGACCGTGATCGCGAATGATTTTGGGGATTCCTCGCCAGCGGACCGCTGCTGGTACAGGTTGACGCGGCAATCGGCGGCATCGAATCAGTGCAGCAACGCCGCCTGGGACAGGGGTGCACCCGCGATCGGGTCTCAAGTGAGTGGCAGGCTCGATAATTGCGCTTGTCTTATGTTGATGATTGGCTTAGAACTTATCCGTAAATAGATATGGTCTGTCTCCAGCAAATCAGGGCTGCGGCTAAGGAAAGCAAGGCGAAGTA
>Ga0224531_1000944_pt1 | contig 13710 bp, 13 predicted proteins | sample CBST100metaG_FD_179876 | JGI IMG/M metagenome (GOLD analysis project Ga0224531, IMG submission 179876) | Peat soil microbial communities from Stordalen Mire, Sweden - C.B.S.T100 | ecosystem: Environmental > Terrestrial > Soil > Wetlands > Peat | place: Sweden: Norrbotten County, Stordalen Mire... | reverse complement strand
AGGATGGGGCACCCAGTTTGGATCGGGTACCCGGTTTGGAGGTGGTACCCGGTTTTTTCTTGGGGGCTGAAGGCGGGGGAGCGGCGGTGGCGCGCTCGATCAGGCCTTTGGGCAGGTGGAGGCGGGCGCGGAGAACTAGCTCGCGGCGGGCCATTTTGCCGTTGTCGATTTCGTGGTCGTAGCCGGCCAAGTGGAGCAAGCCATGCAGAATGAGCACCTTGACTTCCGTCGAGAGGGGGTGGCCCTGTTCGGCGGCTTGGCGCAGAGCCGTGGGGACGCTGATGGCCAGGTCGCCGGCTATTTGCGCGGCGGCGGCCATGCCGGGGAAGGCGGCTTCGGCGGGAAACGAAAGGACGTCGGTGGCTTTGTTTTTGCCGCGGAACTGGCGATTGAGGCGGCGGATGGCGGGGTCGGTGGTGAGCAGGACTGAGACCTGTCCCTTGAGACGCACTGCGGCCTGCGCGAGGGCCAGAAAATGGGCCAGGGTGCGCACGGTAGGCAGGCGGAGATTGCGGGGGATGGCGGACGCGGCCGATGTCTGCGCCGAAGTTGCCGCCGGCGCGAGGTCAGGGTCCAGATCTGGGTCGAGAAGGATCATGGTTGTCAGGGCCGCAACGAGCGCGGCCCCGATTCATCTTTAATTCTACGCGAAGTGGCGTTCCGGTTCTTTGGAGTTGTGGCTGCGAAGCCCACCCTAGCCGCAAAAACAAAGGCGCGGCGAGGGTGGGGCACCCGATCTATCTCAATCCGCAGAGCCGGATCTACTGCGGTTTGGGCGGACGAAGCGAGCGTGCGGCGGGGCGCTTTTCGTCGGCCGGGGGCGGAATCTGAATAGGCTCGCCGAGAGACAGAGGGAGTTCCTGCTGCTGGGTTTTGGACTCGTAGGCACGCACGATGCGCTGGACCAGGGCATGGCGCACGACGTCGCAGTCTTCGAAGTGGCAGAAGTGGATGCCCTCGACGCCGTCGAGCACGTTGATGGCATCGAGCAGGCCGGAGCGGCGCGGATTGGGCAGGTCGATCTGGGTGATGTCGCCGGTGATGACGGCCTTGGAGTTGTTGCCCATGCGGGTGAGGAACATCTTCATCTGCTCGATGGTGGTGTTCTGGGCCTCGTCCATGATGATGAAGGCGTCATTGAGGGTGCGACCGCGCATGAAGGCGAGGGGCGCCACCTCAATGATGTTCTTCTCCAGCATTTTGTCGACCTTGTCGGGTTCGAGCAGGTCGTAGAGGGCGTCGTAGAGCGGGCGCAGGTAGGGGTCGACCTTTTCCTGGAGGCTGCCGGGGAGGAAGCCGAGGCGCTCGCCAGCCTCGACTGCGGGACGGACAAGGATGATGCGGGTCACCTTTTTGGCGTTGATGGCGGCCACGGCCATGGCTACGGCAAGATAGGTTTTGCCGGTGCCGGCGGGGCCGACGCCGAAGACCATGTCGTTCTGCTCGATGGACTCGATGTATTTGCGCTGATTGGTGGAGCGGGGTTGAACGGTGCGCTTGACGCCGGTGGAGCGCTGCTTGCCGGCATCGCCCAGGGAGCGGAGGGTGATTTCGGGGTCAGCCACGACCAGACGCAGCATCCCGTTCAGTTCCCCGTTGTGGGGATGGATGCCCTGGCGGCGGAGCGCCTCGAAGTCCTGAAAGATTTGCTTGACCGCGGCCACTCCTTCTTCTGGCCCCTGCACGTGTACGGCGTCGGAGCGAAGATCGATGCGCACTCCGAGCGAGTCTTCCATCAGCCTGAGATTTTCATCGCGAGTCCCGAACAGGGGCTCAAGATTGGGAGTGATCTCCAGAGCGATCTTCAAAGGTTTCGATAGCCTCCAGGGTGGCGTTGTGGGAGTGGATGGATTGGAGACGCCGCGCGGCAAGAAAGCACACGGCAGCGGCTCCGGCGAGGTGAAGGTTTGGGTTTTGAAGGGAAATTCAGGGCGCAGGGCAGGGCCAAGCCTAAGCTGTGGGCTGCCTTACGGAACCGCGGGATGGCGTTGGCGACCAAATCCGGTATCTGCGCTTGAGATTAGCGCCAGTCGGCTCAGGAGTCAATGCGGCAGAGCAAAGATTCATGGGGAGGGCTGTACTGGGTTGGTCCCCTGGCACCGACGAGTCTCTTGCATGGACGGCGTTAGGCGCCAAAACGCATCTTTGCGGAGTGCGGCAGCCGCCCTTCTCAGGCACAGGTGAGAATCGAGCGAAAGAAGCTGGAGTAGACGATAGACAAATGGCCATTGAAAGTATCGGCACCACTGCCGATAGGTTCTTGAGCCGGTCGACGCGGATCCTATCGCTCGCCGCTTGCAGGATGGACACACCGAAATGGCGCAATTGATACATCTTATCTACGCAAGCTGCGCAACACGGGAACTCGGGCCAAACGGTCTTACCGATATTCTGCGGATATCCCGTGAGTTGAATCAACCGCTGGGCATTACCGGGATGCTTTTATATTCCGATGGCAGTTTTTTTCAGGTGCTGGAAGGCGAAGCCGCAGCGGTAGATACCCTCTACGAGAAACTCGATCGAGACAAGCGCCACCAACAGTTAACGCTGATTATCCGGGAACCGATCGCAAAACGGTCCTTTGCTGAATGGAGCATGGGTTTCTCTAGCGCTACGCCGGAAGAGTTGGCGAAGATCGATGGGCTGAACGACTTTTTCGAAGCGGGCTCGTGCTTTTCAAATCTCGATGCCGGCCGCGCGAAGAAGCTGCTGGCCGCGTTTGCAGAAGGCCACTGGCACTCAGAGCTCCTCGGTATAGAACCGCAGGAAGCATGAGCATAGAGCCGCATGACGCCTCCGACCCGAGCTTCACTTTTGCTTTTCAGCCGATTGTCGATGTTAAGGCACATGAAGTCTTCTCCTATGAAGCGCTGATCCGCGGGTCGGCCAATGAGCCCGCCGATCAAATTCTGGGGCAGGTGCAAGCCGAGAGATTGCTCCTGTTCGACCAGGAAGCCCGCATTGCAGCCATTGAGCTTGCCACGCGAATGGGAATCGGCTGCCATCTCAACGTCAATTTCATTCCGCAAAACCTCAAATCCACAACATCGATCCTGACTGCCCTGGAAGCCGCAAGTCGATGCAATCTGCCCATAGAACGCCTGGTTTTCGAAGTAACGGAGGGGGCAGGCATCGACGATCATGCTCAATTTGCCGCTACAATCAACAGATTTCGGGGACTCGGGCTGATGGTGGCAATCGACGATTTTGGCTCTGGATATTCTGGACTCAACATGCTGGTTGATTTTCAGCCGGACCAGATCAAGCTGGACATGAAACTTGTACGCGGCATTGAACACCATGGCCCGCGCCAGGCCATTGTGCGCGCCATCCGCCAAGTCTGTGTCGATCTCGGAATTGACGTGATTGCCGAGGGGGTTGAAACCGTGAAGGAGTACGTCTGGCTGGCGAATGCAGGGATACAGCTGTTTCAGGGATTTCTGTTTGCAAAGCCCGCTTTCGAGGCCTTTCCGCCGGTCCACTATCCAGGGAGACTGGTGAAGCTGCCCGTTGCCCAGCCGGGGCCACCGATGCCTGAAAGCGCCCCACATGGTCCGGGAAAGGAACCGGACCCTTGCCCGGATTTGGCCTTCGCATTGACCCGCCGGGCGCTTTCCCGTAGACTATGAAATTGCGAGGGGTGCGGCTCAAGCTTGCATTCTGGCCCGCATTTCACCACTAGATAAGGAAGATCAATGGCAAACCATGTATCGTCGCTGAAGCGCGTCCGCCAGACAGTGACCCGCACAGATGTAAACCGCGCCAACCGCAGCCGCGTGCGCACCAGCCTGCGCACTATGCGTGAGGCATTGGCAAAGGGCGACGTCAAGGTAGCCCAAGACCAGTATCGCGAGACCACCTCTGCACTAGACAAGAGCGTGCAGAAGGGGATCTTCCACCAGAACACCGTTTCCCGCTATAAGAGCCGCCTGAACGCGCGGCTGAAGGCCCTGGTTCTCGCCAAGGTGTAGTGAGCGGCCCGGCTAGGGCTACAAAACAGGATTCGATTGACCAAAGACAGCCGGGGGCAACCTCGGCTGCTTTTTGTGCTCCCACCACCTGCGGTGGGGCCAATCTCCGCCTGCGGCGGAAAGAACGCTTGCTGGTGGAGTTTGTGTTAGCCCACCCTAGCCGCAAGTACAAAAACGCGGCGAGGGCGGGGCACCCGAACGTCTTGTTGGGCCAACGACATGCATCCCCGGCATGATGGGCCAAAGATCAGTCCGGCACGTCCAGCAGTGTCCATACATTTTTGGAATAGAAGTGGTAGACGGTGCGGTGCTCGATGACCGAATCGGCCAGGGCGTCGTGGTCCAGGCGGGCGGGGCGGTGCGTCATGCCGATCTGGACCTCGTGGATGTGCTGCGGCGAGGCGGGATCGATGCCCCAGTTGAAGCCCAGAACCTGGCTGGGGTCGTGGACTTGCAGGCGCTCGGTTTCTGGCGCGGAGGCCAGCACATGGGGCTGCGCCGGATCGCCGGAAAAGAAGACCAGCAGCGAGACTGTTCCCTGCGCCGCACACAGAACCGCCCAATCGGAGGAGCCGGGCCGCTCCAGGCTGGCATGGATTACGTTCTCTGGGCCGTGCGCCTCATAGGTTTGGGGGATGAGGCAGCCGCGCTGGTTGAGCTGGTCGGCGATGGCGGCGGGCAGGCCGGGGTACGAGCTGACCGGCAGATGGCGAATGAGGTAGGCCATGGGCTGCCCGGCGACAACAATCTGGCCGGACTCGACGAGCTGCGCCGATGGCCGCTCCGCAGGAAGCAGAGCGCCCTGGCCCCTGGCCGGGAGGGTTCCCAGCGCCAGAGACGCGGCCGTCAGCAGGATCATCGTCGTTCGCTTCATGGTCGTTCCGTAAAGGCAAGCTTCTGAGAAATCGTACTCCAGCGGAGGCTTCTGCGGGGGGCGAGGAGGAGGCGTTGGGCATTTTCAGTTGCAAAACTAGCTAATCTAGCGATAATATCTATATCGGCTAGTTTATTGGGAGGCGCGAATGATCAAGATGACTTCAGTGGCGGCACAGAACGGCTTCGGGAAGCTGCTCGACACGGTGCAGCGCGAGGCGGTCACGATTACGCGCCATGGGCGGCCTACGGCTTTTGTCGTTTCGCCGCAAGACATGGAAGAACTGCTGGATGCGCGGCGCAAACGCAGCCGGGCGGTAGACGATCTTGAGGCGTGGCGGGCGCAGGCCGTTGAGCGCGCGAGCGCAGAGCAGACAGCCGCAGCCGCCGCGTTGACCGACGAGGATGTGACTCGCATGGTTCATGAAGCTCGATGAGCCGGCGGATCATTCTGGACACAAGCACGCTGGTAAGCGCTGCGCTCCGCTCCGGGTCCGTACCCGAGCAAGCCTTGATGAAAGCGCTGCGCACCTGTGAGGTTTGCGCCAGCGCGGAGACGCTGGACGAACTGGCCCGAGTGCTGGAGCGCGATAAGTTCGACCGCTATCTCGACCGGGATTCGCGGCGCGCTTTTGTAGCGCTGCTGCGCAGGCATGTGCGGTTGTTCGACGTGCAGGGGGATGTAACAGTCGATCCACCCTGCCGCGACCCCAGGGATCATCCGTTTCTGGCTTTGGCGCTGGTGTGCGAAGCCGATGCCCTGATCAGCAGCGACGAGGACTTATTGGTGTTGCATCCTTGGCGGGGAATCCCGATTGTGACTCCGGCGGAGTTTCTTCAGTAGGTATCAATCACAGAATTTTTGGGCGCGATGGAGTTTGTGCTTTCCCAGGTCCCAAAAGCGGGACCTGGGGCACCCGGCGCGCAACTGCAAGGTCGAAACTATCTCGAACAGATCTTATCTCGACTTATAGCGCGTTAGACAAAGTATTCCGTCTTCAGGTGAAACGGTAATACTGCAAGGCTCATACGACTCGACACGAACGGTTGCATCGTTGTGAAGATCGATTTGTGCCAAACATAAATCCGTCTTTTCATCCAGGAACACCGTGCATCTCCAAAATTCCCCCGTATCCCTCCAGAAAATCTCTAATTTTCGATTGTCACGATGCCGTTGTTCAACCGGTTCGTTGCTCCGCAGATTGCAGACCAAGCGTCCTAATATGAAAGGATCATCCATCCTCTGCTCGACAATTTCCGCCAATTCCTGCTGGGTCATATGTCCCTTTCTAATGCGGCAACATCATATCAGGCGGACATACTGTACCTTGCCTAGATTCTGGGAACCTGCGCTGCCATGCCACCCGGTTTGACCCTGCCTAGGCGGGGGCAATAGCTTGGAGGAGTGCGTAGGGCGATCTTGCTCCCGCGAACACAATCCGGACAAACAGCCGCACAAGGAGCTTGGATGCAAAGCAGAAAAAATTTCTGGTTACGGAATGGGGCTATGGCGCTGGCAGCCTGCGTCCTGGTTCTGGCTGGCGCGCAGGCTCAGGACCTGAAGAGTTTCGAGCAGCGGACCACGACCAAGGTGCTGGCCAACGGGCTGACGCTGATTGTCTGCGAGCGGCCGGATGCGCCGGTCTTCAGCTACTCCACCTTTATTGACGCGGGCGACGCGAACGACCCCTCGGGCGAGAGCGGGCTGGCGCACATGTTCGAGCATCTGGCTTTCAAGGGGACAAGCCAGATTGGCACCACGGACTATGCCGCCGAGAAGGTGGCGCTGGCCAAGGTGGAAGCGGCGAACGACGCCTACGAGGCCGAGTACTTGAAGGCCGTGGGCCGCGACGCGAAGAAGCTGGCAGAGCTGAAGAAAGCCTTCACTGAGGCGGAGACCGAGGCGCACAAGTTCGTGGTGCCGAACCAGTTCACCGAGGTGGCGCAGCGCAACGGGGCGGCGGGTTTGAACGCATCCACCGGGCTGGACGAGACGATGTACTACTGGTCGATGCCGGAGAACCGGCTGGAGCTGTGGGCGTGGCTGGAGAGCGGCAGGCTGGCTGACGTGGTTCCGCGCGAGTTCTACAAGGAGCGCAACGTGGTGATGGAGGAGCGGCGGATGCGCACCGACTCCAGCCCCGAGGGACGGCTGTTTGAGCAGTTTCTGGCGACGGCGTATGTGGCGCACAACTACGGCCGCAGCGGCATCGGATGGCCGAGCGAGGTGGGCCAGATTACGGCCACCGAGGCCATGGCGTTCCACAAGAAATACTATGTGGGCGCGAATATCGTGGTTTCAGTCGTGGGCGACGTGAAGGCCGCCACGGCGATGCCGGTGCTGGAGAAATATTTCAGCCGGGTTCCGGCCGGGCCCAAGCCGCAGGAGATGACTACGGTGGAGCCGGCGCAGTTTGCCGAGAAGACGGTGGCGATCCACGACGCGAGCCAGCCGATTTATATGGAGGGCTATCACCGGCCCGACTTTCGCAATCCCGATGACGCGGTGTACGACGCGATCAGCGACATCATGTCCAATGGGCGGGTTTCGCGGCTCTATCGCAGCCTGGTGCGCGACCAGCAGATTGCCGCAGCGGCGGAGGGCGTGAGCCCTTATCCGGGCAGCAAATATCCGGGGCTGTTCGTCTTTTTTGCCGCTCCCTTGCCGGGCCACACCTCGGCGGAGATGCGCGACGCCATCCACAAAGAGATAGACAAGCTGAAGACGGCGGACGTGACCGACGAGGAGCTGGCCATGTACAAGACCCGCACCCGCGCCAGCCTGCTGCATGGGCTGGCCGACAACCAGGGGCTGGCCAACCAACTGGCCGAGTACCAGACCCGCTACGGCGATTGGCGGGAGCTTTTCCGGCAACTGGACCGGGTAGACAAAGTGACCAAGGCCGACATTCGGCGTGTGGCGAACCAGGTGTTTGTGTCCGGCAACCGGACCAGCGCATGGATTGAAACCGAGGCTCCCACAGCCGCGGCCAAGAAAGACGGAGGCGCGCTATGAAGAGCCTTTTCCTGAACCTCGAAAAACAGACCGCAGGGGCTAAAGCCCGCGTCGATTTTGCGGAGTCTTCGGCACAACTGAAGTCGTGCCCTAATAAGAATCAAGAAGGCAACGTCAACAAAAGCACTTTCGTATCGTTACGAGCTGTGCTGCTTTCCCACCCTTCCGCAAAGTACGCGAAAGGATGGGGCACCCAGTTTCATCCACTGCGGGTCGGAAAAAACCGGTGCGAGACTGTCACAAAGCGGAGGCCTTCTGCCACGCGTATTTTCGCGGCTTGTTTGGCGGGTGCGATCGGGCTTGCGCTTTTTGCGCCCTTCGCGATCCAGGCACAGCAGAGCAAGCCGTGGGAGAAGATTCCTACGCCCAAGCTGCACGACTTTAAGCCGCAGCAGCCCAAGCGAATTGTGCTGAAGAACGGCATTGTGCTGTTTCTGCAAGAAGATCATGAGCTGCCGTTTGTGTCGGGGTCGGTGCTGATTCCGGGCGGGTCGCGGGATGAGGATGCGGCCAAGGCCGGGCTGGTGAGCCTGTATGGGCAAAGCTGGCGGACGAGCGGCACGGCCAAGCTGAGCGGCGATGCGCTGGACGACCTGCTAGAGGCCAAGGCGGCGCACATTGAGACTGGGGGCGGAGAAGATTCCACGACTCTCGGGTGGGACTCGCTGAAGGGCGATGCGGACCAGGTGTTTGCGCTGGCTCTGGACCTGCTGCTGCATCCGGCCTTCAATGAGGAGAAGCTGGCGCTGGCTCAGCAGCAGGAGGCCACGGGGATTGTCCGGCGCAACGACGACGAGGGCGAGATTGCCGGGCGCGAGTCGGAAAAGCTGGTGTACGGGGCGAACAGCCCCTATACGCGGCAGCCGGAACTGGCCACCATTGGCAAGGTTACGGTGGCCGATCTGAAGGCGTGGCACGACCGCACGCTGGGCGGCAAGCTGATTGTGGGCATCAGCGGCGACTTTGACGCGGTAGCCATGGAAGCCAAGCTGCGCGCGGCTTTTGAGACGCTGCCGCCGGTCAAAACTGCCCCGGCGCGGCACGACGTTTTTGCCGGACCCAAGCCGGGCGTTTCGTTTATCGACAAGGAAGACGTGAACCAGAGCAACGTGGAGATTGTGGGCCTGGGCACGGACCGGCACAATCCCGACGTGCCGACGCTGGCCGTGATGAACAACATTCTAGGCGGCGGATTTAGCAGCCGGCTGTTCCAGAAAGTGCGCACCGAAAAGGGGCTGGCGTATGCGGTGGGCGGCGGCATGAGCTTTGCCTATGACCATCCGGCGACCTTCCAGGTGATGGTGCTGACCAAGAGCGCCTCGACGGTGGAAGCCACCACGACTGCGATGGCGGAGATTGCCGGGCTGACGACGACTCCCTTCACGCAGGAAGAACTGGACCGGGCCAAGGACAATATTCTGAACTCGTTCCTGTTCCGCTACGACACCAAGGACAAGGTGCTGAGCGCGCGGGTGCTGCTGGAGTTCTATGGCTATCCGGCGGACTATCTGGAGACTTACAAGGCGGGGTTGGAGAAGGTGACGGTGGCCGATTTGACCGCTGTGGCCAAGAAGTATATCCACCCGGAAAAGCTGGCCGTGCTAGTGGTGGGCAACGGGCCGGAGATCAAGCCAGGGCTGGAAGAACTGAAGCTGGGGCCGGTGCAGACGTTGGACATTACCATTCCGCAGCCGGGACCGGCGGGGAAGAAGCAGTAGAAGTTGGCGGTTGTAAGTCGGCTTCTGGAGTGCATGGGCAGCCCACCCTAGCCGCAAAAACAAGAACGCGGCGAGGGTGGGGCACCCGATCTTGATTGGTGAGTACACGGTTTTTCAATTTGTCGGCATATGTTTATGAGGAGATAGAGCGTGAAATCGAGTTCGAAACTGGCAGTGGTGATCATGGCGGCGGGCAAAGGCACGCGGCTCAAATCGAGCCGGCCCAAGGTGCTGCACGAGATTGGCGGCAAGCCGCTGCTGGGCCATGTGATTGCCGCGGCCAGCAAGATTGTGGCTCCGGGCGACATCTACGCCGTGGTAGGCCATCAGGCGGAGCGGGTGAAGACGGCGATGGCCTCCACCGGAATCAATTTTGTCGATCAGACGGAGCAGCACGGGACCGGGCACGCAGTGCAGTGCGCGGGCAAGGCCATTGCAGACTACGAGAACATTCTGGTGCTCTCGGGTGACGCCCCGCTGGTCCGGCCAGAGACGATCGATCGGCTGTGGCAAGTACACCAGGCAGAGAAGGCAGCCATGACACTGACGTCGGCGGAGCCGGAGCAGCCCACCGGCTACGGGCGGGTGCTGCATAAGACTCCAGAGTCAAAAGAAGTCGTCGCCATCGTCGAGCAGAAGATGCTTACCCCCGAGCAGTTGTCGCTGCGCGAGGTGAACATGGGCATGTACGCCTTCCAGACCGCGCCGCTGCTCAAACACTTGGGCAAGCTGACCGCCGACAATCCGCACGGGGAGCTTTATCTGACGGACATGGCCCACGTGCTGAGCGCGGCCGGCGAGCGGGTTGTGGCCTTCAAGACGGACGAGCCAAACGAGTTGCTGGGCGCGAACACCATTGCCGAGATGATGGCTCTGGACGCCGACCTGCGCACCAAGACGGCGAACCGTTTGATGGCCTCCGGGGTGACGATCTTCCGGCCCGACACCTGCGTGATCGACGCCGATGTGGAGGTTGCGCCAGACACGGTAATCGAGCCGTATGTGCAGTTGCTGGGAAAGACGCGGATCGGCGCGGACTGCCTGATCCGGTCTTACACCGTGATTGAAAGCTGCACGCTGGGCGACGGAGTGATCGTGCAGCAGAGCTGCGTGCTGACCGACAGCACGGTGGCCGATGGCGCGACGATTGGGCCGATGGCGCATCTGCGGCCAGACAGCGAGATTGGCGAAGGCGCACATGTGGGAAACTTTGTGGAAACCAAGAAAGCCAAGCTGGGCAAGGGCGTGAAGGTGGGCCACCTGACTTACCTGGGCAATGCCGAGGTGGGCGAAAAGACCAACATTGGCGCGGGCGTGATCACATGCAACTACGACGGCGTACACAAGCACAACACCAAGATCGGCAAGAACGTGTTTGTGGGTAGCGACTCGACGCTGGTTGCGCCGGTGAACGTGGAGGACGGGGCGTACATCGGAGCCGGATCGTGCATTACCAAAGACGTGCCGCCGGAATCGCTGGCTGTGGCGCGGTCTCACCAGACCATTAAGGAAGGTTGGGTCGCCATCCGACGCGCTAAGCAGGCTGAGAAGAGGTAGGGCCTTTGGGCTTTGTGCTGGCCCACCCTAGCGGCAAGAACAAAGACGCCGCGAGGGTGGGGCACCCGGAGTTTGTGCGGGCAGAAAATAAGGGCGCGGCTGAATGACTTCAGCCGCGCCCTTTTCGTTGCTGTGGGAATTGAATTGCTAGGCGATCACTGCGACTTTGGCGCGCTTGCCGAGGCGGACGACGATGCGGGCTGGCAGAACTGCCACGGGAAGAAGATTGCCCTCGGCGGTCTCGCCGTCCAGCTTGACGGCTTTTTCGGCGATCTTGCGGTTGGCTTCTGCGCCGCTGGCTGCCAGTCCCAGATGGACGAGCAGCTTGGGTAGGCGAATCTGCTGCGTCTCGGCCGGTCCGGCCACATCGGCAAAGGCAATATTGATTTCTTCAAGATCATCGGTTTCGATCTTAAGCTGGAACATCCTCCACCAGTTGTCCTCTGCGACTTTGGCTTCGTCAAGAGAATGGAAATCCGTGACGATTTGGAAGGCGAGGCTCTTCTTTACTTCCATCGGGTGTTTGCGGCCATCCTCGACGGCAGCCCGCATCGCGTCCACTTCAGACTGCTTGAGGTCGGTGAGGAAGACCCAGTACTTCCACATCAGCTCGTCGTCGATGCTCATCAGCTTGCCGTACATCTCAGTCGGCGGCTCGTTGATGCCGATGGCGTTGCCTAGCGACTTGGACATCTTCTGCACGCCGCCCAGGCCCTCGAGGATGGGCGTCATCAGCACGATCTGGGGCTTTTGGCCGTAGTGGCGCTGCAACTCGCGTCCGCAGAGCAGGTTGAACTTCTGGTCGGTGCCGCCCAGCTCCACGTCGCACTCCAGGGCCACGGAGTCGTAGCCCTGCATGACGGGATAGAGAAACTCGTGCAGGCTGATGGGCTGCTCGGCGTTGTAGCGCTTGTTGAAGTCGTCGCGCTCGAGCATCTGCGAGACGGTGAAGTGCGCGGTGAGGCGGATGATCTGCTCGTAGGTCAGCTTGCCCAGCCACTCGGAGTTGTAGCGAATCTCGGTGACGTTCTTGTCCAGAATTTTGAAGGCCTGCGCGAGGTAGGTCTGGGCATTTACGGCGATCTGTTCCACGGTGAGCGGCTTGCGGGTGATGTTGCGCCCGGTGGGGTCGCCGATGAGGGCGGTCGAGTCGCCCACCAGGAAGATGACCGTGTGGCCCAACTGCTGAAAATGGCGCAACTTGCGCATCAGCACGGTGTGGCCGAGATGGAGGTCGGGCGAGGTGGGGTCGAAGCCTGCCTTGACGCGCAAGGGGCGGCCGGTTTTGCGGCTTTCTTCAAGGCGCTCGCGCAGGTCGCTGACGCGGATGATCTCTGCCGCGCCCTTCTGGAGCAGGTCAAGCTGTTGGTCTACGGGTAGGAATTCTTGCATGTCAGAACAAGTATAAAGTTTGCGGGCTCGATGGTCCCGGACGAAGTCGCGCTTTCGCGGAGTTTCAGAGCGCGGCGCACCTTTCCTGCTTCAGTTCGCATCCAAAACGCAGGAGATAAACCACCATGCCTTCTGTATCTGGACGTGCAGTACAGGTAACCGCCGCGGGCGGAGCCTTTGAGATTGTTCAGCGTGAATTTCCCGAACCCGGTCCGGGGCAGGTGCGCATCCGCGTGCAGGCCTGCGGCGTGTGTCACAGCGACGCCATCACCAAGTTTGGAGCCTTCCCCGGCATTGCCTATCCGCGGGTGCCCGGCCATGAAGTGGCCGGAGTGGTGGACGCCGTGGGGGCCGATGTGCCGCTCTACAAGGTTGGCCAGCGTGTGGGACTGGGCTGGCACGGCGGGCACTGCAACTATTGCGCGCCCTGCCGCCGCGGCGACTTCATCCTTTGCGAGAACCAGCAAATCTCTGGCGTCAGCTTCGACGGCGGCTATGCAGACTATGTGATTGCTCCGGCCAACGCGCTGGCGCTGATTCCCGAGGATCTGGCGGATGTGGATGCTGCGCCGCTGATGTGCGCCGGCATTACGACTTTCAACGCCCTGCGCAACAGCGGAGCGCGGCCCGGCGATACGGTGGCGATTCTGGGCATCGGCGGCCTGGGGCACCTGGCGGTGCAGTTTGCGGCCAAGAGCGGCTACCGCACGGTGGCGATTGCACGCGGCAAGGACAAAGGCCCGCTGGCTCACCAACTGGGCGCGCACATCTACATCGACAGCACCACGCAGGACCCGGCGGCCGAGCTGCAAAAGCTGGGCGGGGCCGCGGTGATTCTTTCTACGGTGACCAATGCAGAAGCTTTGGCGCCAGCGGTCAACGGACTCGGCCCCAACGGCAAGCTGATCATTGTCGGCGTGCCGGAAAAGCCGTTTGAGGTGGGCGCGGTCCCGCTGATCATGGGGAATCGCTCCATTGCCGGATGGGCTTCAGGGACGGGGATGGACTCGGAGGACACGCTCAACTTCAGCGCGTTGGCTGGCATCAAGCCGCTGATCGAGACCTATCCGCTGGACAAGGCGGCGGAGGCGTTCGATCGGATGATGAGCGGCAAAGCGCGCTTCCGCGTGGTGCTCACCACCGGGGCGTAAGAGGATTGTTCTTGTCGTGGAAGTGTTGTGCC
>Ga0224531_1000942_pt1 | contig 13735 bp, 14 predicted proteins | sample CBST100metaG_FD_179876 | JGI IMG/M metagenome (GOLD analysis project Ga0224531, IMG submission 179876) | Peat soil microbial communities from Stordalen Mire, Sweden - C.B.S.T100 | ecosystem: Environmental > Terrestrial > Soil > Wetlands > Peat | place: Sweden: Norrbotten County, Stordalen Mire... | reverse complement strand
GCGGACCAACATGCGCAACTGTGCGCCCTCGGCGGCCAAGGCCCGCGCCACATGATGGCCAACAAATCCGGTTGCGCCTGTAAGGAAGATTTTCATAGATGTTGTCAGTATCAGTTTACAGCAGTCGGTGTCTGGTTCCCGTGGTTTGCAAATACCATTGTTGCCGCGTCAAATACTGAGCGCAACTGCGGATAACTCGCGCAAAGCTCATCCGCAACTGACCACTGACCTCCGATAACTGACAACTGTCTCGTTACTCCAGCGCTTCGGGCGCCAGCGCAATATTCGTCTCGCCGGCGGCCTTCTTTTCGTTGTAATTCTTGACCCAGTCTTCCCAGTGCTTGCCGGCGGCGCGATCCTTGCCGCTGAATTCCAAGCGGGCTATCTCGGCATAACTCACCTTGCGCTTGTCAGGCGCGCTGGGCATGAAGTACTGCACATAGGAATCGGCCAGCGTGGCCCCAGTGCGCCGATTGAAGATAAACGCTTCAATGCGCTCGCCATTCTTGAGCGTGATCGTCACGTCGCCACGATAATCGAAGGCCTTTTCCAGTGCGTCGAACAACTCAGCTTCGTTGGCCAGTTCGGGAACCCAGCCTTCGAGGTTTGCGTGGTCCGTACCGGGAGCCAGTTCCAGCGCCTCAACCTGTGCCAGCGTGTATTTCATCACTTCAGCGCTCATACGTGGGTCTCCTCAAGGCTGTGAGCTGGCTCTTCGATCTGCACCAGCGAAGCCGGCGCGTGCGGCGCAATCTCGTCCAGCAGCTTCAGCGCGCCCGCGTCGGGATATTTGTTGAAGGTGCCGCGAACCATGCCCAGAAAGCCCTTCCATGAACCAAAGCCTTCAATGATGGCAGGCGTCTCGTAGCCGCAACTGACCATGCAGTTGGCGCACTGGGGATTGCCGCTGGCCACGCCATAGTTCTCCCAGGCGGTGGTTTCCAGTAACTCCTTGTAACTGTCGACGTAGCCATCCTGAAGCAGGTAGCAGGGTTTCTGCCAACCGAAGATATTGAAGGTCGGCATGCCCCACGGAACGCACTCGTAAGTGCGGTCGCCCATCAGGAATTCCAGGAACAGGGGCGACATATTGAACTTCCAAGTCGGCTTGCGATTGGAGAGAATGGCGCGGAACAAGCGGCGCACGCGGGCTCGGCCCATGAAGTGATTCTGGTCCGGCGCCTTGTCGTAGCTGTAACCGGGCGAAAGGATGATGCCCTCCACACCCATGCCCATTACCTCATCAAAGAATGCGCGAACGCTGTTCGGATCGGTGCCGTCAAAGAAGGTGGCATTGGTAGTCACGCGGAAGCCGCGCTTGACCGCCTCTTTAATGCCCTCGACGGCGATGTCGTACCCGCCCTCGCGGCAAACCGAGAAGTCGTGATGTTCGCGCTGTCCGTCCAGATGCACCGAGAAGGTCAGGTACTTGGACGGGGTGAACTCCGGCAACCGGCGCTTGAGTTCCAGCGCGTTGGTACACAGGTAGATGTACTTTTTGCGCGCGATCAGGCCGTTGACGATCTCCACGATCTGCGGATGCAGCAGCGGTTCTCCACCAGGGATGGAGACCATCGGCGCGCCACACTCGTCCACCGCGGCAAAACACTCCTCGGGGGTGAGCTGTTTCTTGAGGATGTGGGGCGGATATTGCACCTTGCCGCAGCCAGCGCATGCCAAGCTACAGCGGAAGAGCGGCTCCAGCATCAGTACCAGCGGAAAGCGCTTGGTGCCGGTCAACTTCTGCTTCAGCACATAGCTGGAAACCGTCCACATCTGAGAGATGGGAATTGCCATCTTGGGGTTAACCTCCGGCGCCGATTGCGGCGCGTTCCATGGCCCGCTGGTAGCTGGTCAGAGCCAGAAGCGGGAAGTATTGGCGATACATGTGGTAGGCCAGGTAAAAAACTCGGGGAAAGCCTGTACCTGTGATGATACTCTGGCGCATTTTTCCTTCACCCATGGATTCGTCCCAACTGCCGTCGGCCTGTTGCCGTGCAAGCAGCCAACGAACGCCCTTGGCCAAGGAGTCGGAGCGATCGTCTCCGGCGGCAAGCAGGGCAAGCAGCGCCCAAGCCGTCTGCGACGGAGTGCTCTCACCCTCGCCGCGCGTATCCGGATCGTCGTAAGTGCCGCAGGTTTCGCCCCAGCCGCCGTCGGCATTCTGCACCATGCGAATCCACTCCGCACCCTGTTGTACCTGCGGTTCAAGGTGGTCCACGCCGATGGCGTCCAATCCGCGCAGCACCAAGAAGGTTCCATAGATGTAGTTCACGCCCCAGCGGCCAAACCAGCTTCCGTCCGGCTCCTGCTGGCTGAAGATGAACTTGATGGCCTTCTCCACGCGCTTGTCGCCGCGCGAAAATCCATAGCAAGCCAGCATCTCCAGAATGCGCCCTGTAATATCCACCGTTGGCGGATCCAGCATCGCGTTGTGATCGGCGAAGGGAATGTACTGGAAGATCATCTTGGTGTTGTCTTTGTCGAAGCTGCCCCAGCCGCCGTTCTTGCACTGCATGGCCCACTCCCAGGCAATGGCGCGCTCGGCCACGTCGTGCTGATAGCGCTCGCGGGGATTGTCCACCTTATTAATCGCCAGCAGCACCTGCGCAGTGTCGTCAGTGTCGGGATAGAACTCGTTGTTGAACTCGAAGTACCAGCCGCCCGGTTCCACGTTGGGGACCTTCACGGCCCAGTCGCCCTTGTGGCGGACCTCCTTGGACAGCATCCAGTCCACGGCCTTGAGCAGGCGCGGATCGTTGCGCGGCACGCCGGCTTCGCCCAGGGCAAAGACCGCCTGCGCCGTATCCCACACCGGCGACACGCAGGGCTGCATGCGGAAGGTCGGCTCCGGCATCACCTCGTTGGCCGGCTCCTCGATGCCCAGCTTCTCAAACTCGTCGCGGGCGCGAATCACCTGCGGGTCGTCCTCGGAGTAGCCCAGGCAGCGCAGCGCAATGATGGCGTTCAGCATGGCCGGATAAATGGCGCCCAGGCCGTCGGACATCTCCAGCCGCTCCAGAATCCACTTCTCTGCCCGCTTCAGCGCCAGCTTGCGCAGGGGGCGGATGTGAACGGCTTCGGCCACATGCATGATGCGGTCAAGGATGATGAAGAAATTGCGCCAGGAAAAGAACTTCTTGCGATCCCTGCGCAGGCGCAGTGTGGCGTTGGCGCGCCCGCCCACAAACAACTCGTCGATTCCCTGCTCTGGCGGCAGCTTCTTGAACGGCTTCTTCGCGAACAGAACCGCCAGCGGGACCAGAATTCCGCGCGACCACGACGAAATCTCGTAGATGTTGAAGTAGAACCACTTGGGAAAAAGGACAATCTCCGGCGGAATCGCCGGCACTGCATCGTAGTCGTACTCGCCCAGCGAGCAGAGATACATCTTGGTGAAGGTGTTGCACTCCACCACGCCGCCATGCGCCAGCACCCACTCGCGGCACTTGACCATGCGCGGATCGTCCGCGGTCAGGCCCATGATCTTGGCCCCTGAATAGCACTTGACCGAGAGCGAGATGTTGCCTGGCCCGCCAGGATAGATGCTCCAACTGCCGTCTTCGTTCTGGTAGCGCATCATCTCGGCAAAAGCGCGCTGCATCCGGCCGGGATCGCCGCTTTCCAAAACCGTGTGCAAGTAAATGTAGTCGGCCTCGAGCATTGAATCGGCTTCGAGTTCCCCACACCAGTAACCGTCAGGATGCTGTTGGGAGAGGAGATAGTCTCGTGAGCGAACTACGGCCGACTCGACATCAGCCAGGTCCGCATCCAGCCGCCCAAACCTGGGTGCTGCGGTTTGCGTCTTCCGTTTCGTGATGGTCATACGGTCTGAAACGCCTCAGTTCTTAGACGGAGAAAACCCCATGCGCGGTTCAAATTGCGGTATTGCTGCCTGGCGCAAGCGCAATACGGGTTCCCCGACCATCCCGCTACTCTATCTGAAAAAGGGCGGGATGGCGCGCGACTTCATTGTTATTCTGCCGGCCAGCGCGTTCCTCTGAACGCTCCTGAACTGCCGCCAAATCAGCGGGCAGGCACCGGTGCGCCGCCTCCGGCGCTGCTAATAGCCTGCACAATCTCCGGCGGCAAGCCGAAGCGAACATTCTCCGGCATGACTTCTACTTCTTCGACGTTGGCGTAGCCATTCTGTTTCAAATAGTTCACCACGTCTTCCACCAGCACCTCGGGAGCCGACGCGCCGGCCGTAACCGCAACCGTATCAACACCCTTGAGCCAAGCCGGATCGATGGACTGGGAGTTGTCAATCAAATAACCAATCGTTCCCAGGTTGCGCGAAACCTCAACAAGGCGGTTGGAGTTGGAACTGTTGGTGGACCCCACCACCAGCACCAGTCCGGCGTTGTGGGCCACGTTGCGCACCGCCACCTGGCGATTCTCAGTGGCATAGCAGATGTCTTGCGAGTGAGGTCCGACAATGTTGGGATACTTCGCCTTGAGGGCGTGGATAATGTCCCGCGCCTCGTCCAGGCTGAGCGTGGTTTGTGTCAGGTAGGCCACGCGCTCCGGGTCGGGGATCTGGAGTTGCGCCACCTCGGCAACGTCCGAAACCACCTGGGTTGCCTCCGGCGCTTCGCCCAGCGTTCCCTCAATCTCGTCGTGATCGCGGTGGCCGATCAGCACCAGTGAGTAGCCCTGCTTGGCGAACTTGACGGCCTCGATGTGGACCTTGGTCACCAGCGGGCAGGTTGCGTCGATCACCTTCAGGCCGCGGCCCTTGCTCAGTTCCCGCACGGCGGGCGAAACTCCGTGGGCACTATAGATGACACGCTGGCCGTCGGGCACGTCGTCGATTTCATGAACAAAAATCGCGCCCTTCTCTGCCAACTCATGGACAACATAGCGGTTATGGACAATCTCCCGGCGCACATAAATTGGTGCGCCGAAGGTTTCCAGAGCGATCTTTACAATGTCGATCGCGCGTACAACACCGGCGCAGAATCCGCGCGGCTTGAGCAACAACACCCGTTTCTGACTTGGGGAAGTCTCGGCGTTGTTAACCTTCGAGATGGGGTCGGAGACAGTAAGGGTCACATTGCCCAGTATACCAATGCCCCGGCAAAGGCGCAGCGATTCGAGGGCAGATGGCAGCGAGGGCCAATCCGCGACCCGATCGAAAAGACAACCTGTTGAGGCTTCACAAGCTGGGCGTTCCTGAGCAAAAAACGCCATTTAAGAATCGAATTCTTCCTCATAAACGCAAAATCGATGTAGTAAAGAAGAAACATTGTTTCCCGATGAGGTAAAACGTGTTAAAACACCAACATGGCAAAGGGTAAGCTCACAACGCCGCCAGGACACGTAAACCTCAGAATGCTGGCCGAGCATCTGGAACTCTCTCAGACCACTGTTTCCCTGGTACTGAACGATTCTCCTTCGGCCAAGTCGATTCCGCAGGAGACCCGCAACCGGGTAGTGGAAGCGGCCGAGCGGCTCAACTACCGGCCCAACTACTTTGCCCGATCCCTGCGCCAAAGCCGGTCCATGAGCGTGGGCGTGCTGGCCCCGGACCTGAGCGAGGGTTATTTCACCCGCGTCATGGGCGGCGTGGTCCAAGAATTGACCGACGCGCACTACTTCTACTTCACGGCCTGCCACGACTGGAAACGCGACCTGATCGAAAAATATCCGCGCATGCTGGTGGAGCGCGCGGTGGACGGATTTCTGCTGCTAAACACACCCGCCGACCATATCGCAGTGCCCGTACCGGTGGTGGCGCTGTCGTCGCACAGCGCGGTAGAAAACGTAACCAACATCGTGCTCGACCATCATCTGGCCGTGCAACAGGCTCTGACGCATCTGTACGAACTGGGCCACCGCCGCATTGCCATCATGCGCGGCCCCCGCGCCATTCCCGACTCCGAATTTCGCTGGGAGAGCATCCAGCAGGTGGCGCGTGAACTGGGCCTCAAACTGGACCCGGCGCATGTGATTCGCATTGACTCTGCCGCATGGTCGATGAAAGCCGGGCAGCACCCCATGGCGCCAGAGATTGGCTACAAACCCATGAAGGCCCTGCTGGAGAAATCGCGCGACTTTACCGCCATTTTCTGCTTCAACGATATCGCCGCGATTGGCGCCATCCGTGCCCTGAAGGAAGCGGGACTCAATGTGCCCGGCGACGTCTCCGTGGTGGGATTTGACGACATTCTGTCGGCGGCCTATTACACGCCGTCGCTGACCACGGTGCGCCAGCCGCTGGCCGAAATGGGCAAGCGCGGCGCGCAGGTTCTACTGGAACGGATCGCCGACCGGGAGAAGGAATATCCCACCGAGATCGTGATGGCCCCGGAACTGGTTGTTCGCGAATCCAGCGGACCGGCTCCGGCCAAGAGCAAGGAATAAGTCGAACAGCAATTGCGCCGGGAACTTATCCGCAGACCGACTCGAACCAGCGGTTGATGTAAACCTGTGCGTGGGCCTGGCCGCAATAGTGGCGGGCGTGAGGTGCGTCGGCTGCTTCCTTGGTCCATTTGAAGACCGTCAGTTGTGCATCGCTGCAGTGGATAACAACCCACTTGACCGGGTGCTCGTCCTCTTCGCCGCAAATCTCACATCGATACATCTGTTCGATCATCGTCCACCCTCAAAGCATTCCCAAGTCTACACGCGGCTCACTGCTTCGTGCTGCCTCAAAAAGCGGATTCCCGGGACGGCTTCCGCACCAGGAAAAGCACCTATCTGAAAACTAACAACTGATCGCTGACGGCTGTTTCGTTACTCAAGCATCTGCAAATCCAGCGGCTCTTCCAGCAGGCAGTCCATGGCGCTGATGCTGGCCAAAGCCTGCTTGAGCGCCGACGACTTGCAGGGCTCCACGGTGACCACAAACGGCAGCGCGTGCTGCGGATAGCCCGGCTTCTGCACAATGGCGCGAATGTTGATGCGCTCCCTGGCCAGAGCGCCGGTAATCTCCGCCACAATGCCCGGCCGGTCGTCGACCAGAAAGCGGATGTAGTGCGGAACCTCAAACTCTGCGCCCACCGTGGCCGGAACGGATGGAACCTCGACGCGCCGCGAGCCGTGCGCCAGGGCTAGCAAATCGCTGACCACCGCCACCGCCGTGGGATGGCCGCCTGCGCCGTGGCCGGAGAAGACCACATCGCCGCCGTAGTGGCCGGAGAAGATCACCATATTCTCTGTTCCCCGCGACCAGGCCAGCGGCGAACGCGAAGCCACCAGCATGGGTCCCACAGTGGCCGCCACTTGACCCGAGACCTGCTCGGCGCGCGCAATCTGGCGAATGGTGCAGCCCAGGTCCCGCGCATAACTGAAGTCCACGGCAGAAATCGTGGTGATGGAGCGGGGAACAATCTCTTCCGGATCGACCTGCACGCGCAGCGCAAGGCGCATCAGAATGGCCAGCTTGGCGCGCGCGTCAAATCCGCCCACATCCTCGGTGGGATCGGCTTCGGCATAGCCCAGCGCCTGCGCGGAGGCCAGCACCGGAGCGTAGTCCGCGCCTTCTTCCATCTTGCTCAGGATGAAGTTGCAGGTGCCGTTCAGGATGCCTTCAATGCGCTCGATGCGATCCCCGGCCAGCCCCTGTTCGAGGCCTGGAATCACGGGAATTCCACCCGCCACGGCGGCGCCATATTTGAGGTGCCCGCCATGCTCCACTGCCAGCCGTTCCAGTTCCACTCCCTGGTAGGAGATCAGTTTTTTGTTGGCCGTGACCACGCTCTTACCCGCGCTGAGGGCGCGGCGCACCCAATCACCAGCCGGATCGAGCCCGCCCGCCAACTCCACGATCACGTCTACATCCGAGGCCAGAACCGCGTCGACATCCTCACTCCACTCCACCGTGTCGGGAACCCAGTCCACGCGCTTGCGCTCCACGCCCCGGTTGAAGATGTGAGTCAGCTTCAGCCCTTTCGGCTGCGACTCCACCAGAATGCGCGCCACTGAACTGCCCACGGTGCCAAAGCCGAAAAGGGCAATGCGCAGGGGGCGGCGAACCCGGGATTTGGGCGCGAACGGAGCAACTGAGGCTTGCGGCGATACAGGTGCATTGGCTTCGGACAAAGGACTTTCCTCGTATGAAGGGTTGATAGAGCCGATGCCCCGATGATACCTGACTCGCAGGCCCGGAATCTCAGCTTGCGGGCTGGATGTTGCGATGCAGCCCCTCTTTGGCCGCGCTTCTCTTGCGTGGAGCGGGACAAAAACGTGACTTCACTTGCTCTCCGCGGCGAGAGATGGAACGGACAGACTGCGGAGTCGGGTGCTGCTTGTGCTCCTGTGTTTTCTCGATGGTGTTAACAAATAACGACTTACAGAGATTCAATATTCCTTATGCGGAGTCACTTGCCAAGAAGGAGCGAACGGTATACTTTACTAACCAGTTAGTTAAGATGATGAAAAGGACAATCCCAATCCGTACCCAGTCCGAACGCGCCGACCAAACCCGCGTCCGTATCCTTGACGCTGCCATAGGCCAGTTCAGCATCAACGGCCTGGCCGGGGCGCGCACCGAGCAGATTGCCGAAGAAGCGGGCGTCAACAAGGCGCTCATCTACTACTACTTCGCTGGCAAAGATGCTCTCTACAAGGCAGCGTTGGAATCGGTTGCCCAAGGCGTGCTGGCTGACAACATGGCGGTGCTGGAGGCCGATGCGTCTGCCGGCGAGAAGTTTGTGCAGTCGGCGCTTAACCATTTCGACAAAGTCCACACCAACCGCGGCTTCCAGAGCCTGATGCAGCAAGAAATGGTGCGCCTGCACCGCGGCGAAGCCAACGCGCTGACCCAACTGGTGGAGACGGTCTTCCGGCCGCTCACACTGAAGATGAACGAGGTCATCGCCGAGGGTATCACTTCTGGAGAACTGATTGCCGTAGACCCCGCGCAAATCCGCTATGCCGCGATGGGCGCCAACGTCTTTTACTTCCTCTCCGCTCCGATGATGAAGATGATTCAGGGCACCGATCCCATGAGCCTCGATGCGATCAAGCACTTCCGCATAGCGGCCATGGAGTATCTGGGCCAGACCATCTTTGTTGAGCGGGATCACGGAGCCGAGGTAGCCGCCAAGGTGCTCAAGGCCACGCCGATGCCCAAAGACAGCGGCACAAGGCCCCACCCCTTTCTGCAACATCACAAAGTCCCCAAAGTCCGTTTAACCAAGACGAATGGAGAACCACGCTCGTGAACGCACGCAATAAAGTTTTTCTGATCATGGCTTTGCTCACCGTGGGCTCGCTCATCTGGTACCTGGTCACGGTTCGGCCCACCACTGACCTGCAACTGATCGGGACCGTGGATGCCAACGAAGTGCTGGTCAGCGCAAAAATCGCAGGCCGCATCCAGACCCTGACCGTCGACGAAGGGCAGGAAGTGAAAGCCGGCCAGCTGATCGCCGTCATTGAGAGCGACGACCTGCAGGCCGCGCGCAACGCCGCCGAAGCCACCGTCTCCAGCCAGAAGTCCAAGCTGAACGAAACGGTGGAGACGGAGCGCCAGACCCGCGGCGAGACCACCAGCCAGACAGCCAACGCCGAAGCGCAGGTGCAAGCCTCCCAGGCTTCGCTGGCCCAGGCCCAGGCGAACCTCGAACACCAGAAGGCCGACACCAGCCGCACCGTGGCCCTGGCCCAGCAAGGCATTATGAGCGCCCAGGCGCGGGACGACGCCGCCACCAGCCTGCAGGCCTCGCAAGCGGCCGTTGAAACCGCGCGGCATAACGTCGTGGCCGCGGAAGCTTCGCTGCGCCAGGCCCGCGCTCATGAGCTGGCCACCGCCGTTGCCGCCCGCACCGTGGATTCCACCCGCGGGCTGGTCCACAACGCCAGCGCGCTGGCCGATCAGGCCAAAGTGCAGCAAGGTTACTCCCAGGTGTTCGCGCCGGTCAGCGGGCGGGTCAACGTCCGCGCCGCCCGCCAGGGCGAAGTGGTCACCGCCGGAGCCACCATCGTCACCATCATGGATCTGACCCAAACCTGGGTCTACGCGCCCTTGCCTGAAACGCAAGCCGACGCCGTTCAACTCGGCGACTCGCTGCGCATCGTCATGCCCAGCGGCACAACCCTCCAGGGCAAGATCATCAACAAGGCCGCGCAGGCCGACTTTGCCACCCAGCGCGATGTGAGCGCCCGCAAGCGCGACATCAAGACCATCCAGTTGAAGATGCTCATAGACAACCCCGGCGAGCGCTTTGTTCCCGGCATGACCGCTGAAATCTACATCCCCAAGAGCAAGCTGGTGAAGCAATGACGGCGGCATCCATAAGCTTCACTGAGATGCAAAACGGCCAGCGCCCACCCGCGATTGCCGTAGAGCATATCGTCAAGCGCTACGGGGAGTTTGAAGCCGTCAAGGACGTGAATTTCTCCGTGGCCGAGGGCGAAATCTTCGGGCTGCTGGGTCCCAACGGCGCAGGCAAAAGCACGCTGATCCGCATGATGACCACGCTGGTCCCCATCACCGGCGGCAAGGCCATCGTGGCCGGTCACGATGTGGCCAAGGAAGCCGATGCAGTGCGCCGCTTGATCGGCGTCATTCCTCAGGCGCTGACAAGCGATCCCGACCTCACTGTCGAAGAAAACCTGAGCATCTATGCCAAGCTTTACAGCGTTCCCAAGGTCCAACGCGAAAAGAGCATCACTGAAGTGCTGGAGGCCGTGGATTTGATCAAGTGGCGCGGCGAGCAGGTGAAGACGCTCTCCGGTGGAATGCGCCGCCGCGTGGAGATTGCCCGCGGCCTGGTCCACAACCCCAGCATCTTTTTTCTCGACGAACCCACCACCGGCCTCGATCCCGTCTCGCGCATCGCCGTCTGGGAGATGCTCGATAACCTGCGCCGCACGCGCAACCTGACCATGCTGCTGACCACGCACTACATGGAAGAGGCCGACAAGCTCTGCGACCGCATCGCCATTGTCGATCACGGAACACTGGTGGCCCTGGGCACGCCCATGGAACTGAAGCACAGCGTCCCCGGCGCCAACGTCGTCGAGATTCGCTTCGACCACGATTCCGGCGAGTGGAAGCAGCGCCTCGAATCGCTGGACGGCGTGACCAGCGTGCAGGCCGAGAGCGCCGGCTTCTATCGTGTGCTTACGTCCTCCGGCTCGCGCACCACCATGCAATTGGTGGAGATGGCCTCCAACCTCGGCGAAACGCTGGCTTCTCTCAGCGTTCAGAACACCTCGCTCGACGACGTTTTTGTCCACTACACGGGCCGCCAACTCCGCGATGAGCAGGTCAAGCCGCCTGCCTTCACCATGCCGCCCCGCCCCGGAGCCCAGCCATGAGCCGAATGTTTGCTATTGTCGAGCGCGAGATGCGCAAGTTCTTCCGTTCGCCCACCCTCATGATCATGTCGATGATGATGCCGATTCTGCAGCTCATCATCATGGGCAACGCTTTCGGCGGCAAGATCGTCGGCACCCACGTCGCTGTGGTGGACTACGATCACGGCCCAGAGGCAGTCCGGCTCCGCGAGGCCTTCGACTCCATTGCCGTCAACATCAAGACCTTCACCACCGTTAATTACACCGACGAGAAGCAGGCCCGCGAAGACGTCCGCACCGGCAAGATCGACGGCGCAATTGTCATCCCCGCGCAATACTCCCGCCGCGTCTACTCCAAGGATGCTCCAGTCATCGGCTTTGTCGTCGATAACTCCGACCAGTTCACCTCCGGCTCCCTCGAAAATGAAATGCAGTCGGTGGTCACCGCTCTCACCAACCCGTCCATCCAGCCCCGCATGGCCGAATCCATTGCCCTGCACATCGTCGAGCTCTATCCCTACGTCGGTTATATGAAGTTCTTGCTCCCGGCCTGCGTCGCGCTGGCCATGTATATCTCCGTCATGATCGGCGGCGGCATGTTATACATCGACGACAAGGCGCGTGGCGTGCATGAGGGCTATCTTGTTACTCCCATCACCAAGCTCGAATTGGTCATGGGCCTGAACATGGCCGGCGCAATCAAGGCCGTGCTGTCTGGCATCTGCCTCACAGTCATTGGCTCGCTCATGGCCGGACTTGGCGTCATCTTCCATCCCGAAGCCATGCTGGAACTTCTCTGCCTCATTGTCGGCACCTCCATCGCCTTCAACGGCATGATGTTTCTTCTCATGGTCCGCGTGGAAGATCCACTTACGCCGCGCGCCATGTTCGGCATCCTCAACATGCTCCTGTTTTATCCTTCAGGCGCCATGTATCCCATCTCCGCATTCCCACCTTGGCTCCGCGCCATCGCAGTCGTCGATCCCTTCACCTACTGCATCCACGGCTTCAAAGCCATTCTGCTCAAAGACGGCGGCTTTCAGGCCATTCAGTTCGACCTGCTCTTTCTGTTTACCTTCGGCATCGGCACGCTGCTGATTGCCACGCCGCTGTTCAAGCGCACTCTGTAAGTGAGTCGCTTGCCAGCGGTATGAAGTCATCGGATGCAATCTGCCGACGAGCATTCAGCGGAGATTAAGCGAGCAGTTGTTAACTGTGAGAGCGGACAAACAAGTTTCCGGCGGGCAAGATTTCATAGTCGGAATGTGCAAAGGCGGTCCATTCCTTGTGGGAGGATGGACCGCCTTTGTGCGTACTCCCTAGATTCAGGCAATCAACCGGATGCGACGGCCATCTTCGATCGCCCCTATCTTGGTGTCCAATGTGGGATCCTCCTCGTCTTCTTCCAGGGGTTCGTCGAATGCCTCTTCATCGCCGCCTGCGGACTCGCCGTTGGCAGGCGAGTAGGTTTCATCGCCGATCCCGACCAGAGATTCAGTCTCAAGCACCGCAGGCAGGCCGAATGCCACCGCTTTGGACTGAACGGCCGGTACGTCACGAATTCCGGGGACAGGGCTGATTTCCATGGTGGCCTGCTCCTTTTGTCCGGCCTTTTGGGCTCACGGACTCTCGAACTGTCGGGCTTTCAAGTTCCCCTTCAGTGCGCATATCGGCGGAACCTGGGCAGGCTTTAATCTTTGCTGGCATTTCTGTGCGATTTCAGGACACTGTGGCATATTCAGGCTGTGCTGCGGCGTAATCGCACCTACCGGCGAAGAGAGAGGGCTTTCCGGCTCACCATCGGGACATAGCTGGCATCCGTCTGGTCGAGCAGCGCCATCCCCTGGGCCAATGTCATGGATTCGGGAACGGAAACAAAACCGCCGCGCACCTCGCTGGCTTCCCGCGCAATGGTCTTGAAAAGCATGGCGCGGCCCAGCATGTGAACCTCAAGGCGCTCCGTCTTCCAATCCGTGGCACTAACTTGGGTGCGCTGCAGACGGAACCAGCCGTCTTTGTAGAGCCGGCCCAGGATGCCGAAACCGAAGTCCACATTCTCTTCAAGATGGCCGTCGAGGCGGGCCAGCCGCTTGGAGCGGGCATCGACCCACAGGTCGCCGCTCATGGCGTGGAAGATGCGCGCCTCGATGGAATGGGCGGGATAGCTGGGGTTGGGACGAAAGCGCAGTCGATGACAGCCGTTCTCCTCGCCTGCATATTCATAGAGGAAGGCGTCAGGCAGCAGGGCCATGATCCGGCCAATGCGTTTTTCGTCGTCGGCATATTCCTGGCGGTGGCGGGCTTGCTCCTGGGGTGAGGTGAGCAAATGCTGGAGGCGGGCCTGCTCAGCCCGCTGGCCTGAGCCGGTTCGGGAAATTCGGGCAGTGAGATAGGTGGAAAAGTTGTTCCGTAACGGCCATTAAGATGGCAGAAACGAGGAGCAACGATGACGCGACGTCCACGCCGGAATCATACATCGGCCTTC
>Ga0224531_1000941_pt1 | contig 13747 bp, 10 predicted proteins | sample CBST100metaG_FD_179876 | JGI IMG/M metagenome (GOLD analysis project Ga0224531, IMG submission 179876) | Peat soil microbial communities from Stordalen Mire, Sweden - C.B.S.T100 | ecosystem: Environmental > Terrestrial > Soil > Wetlands > Peat | place: Sweden: Norrbotten County, Stordalen Mire... | reverse complement strand
ATTCCCGTAGCCGTCGCCACAGTGATGTGCCATAACCGCTCGGCACCGAAACCTCGAAGCCGCGTTCGCCCGAGAAGCTGACGCGCGCGATGCGTCCGCGCACGCCTTCGATGTCGCCCTCGGCCAGCGCCATGTGCGGCAGCGCCGCGTCCGACAGGTCGATGTCGGTGGCGAGCCCGCGCACCACCTCGCGCGCTTCCGGCCCGCTGACCGCGATGGTGGCCCAGGCGGCGGTGACGTCATGGAAGGCCACGCGCAGCGAGGGGTATTCCGTCTGATGCCACCGTTCCAGGCCCGCCAGCACGCCGGCGGTATGGCTGGACGAGGGCGACAGCAGGTAGCGCTCCGGCCCCAGCCGCGCCACCACGCCGTCATCGAAGACGATGCCGGTCTCGTGCAGCAGCAGGCAGTAGCGCAGCCGCCCCGGCTTCAGGGTGGCCACCTCGTTGTAGTAGATCAGGTTCAGGAACGCCGCCGCGTCCGGCCCCTGCACCAGGATTTTGCCCAGGCTCGATCCGTCGAGCAGGCCGACCTCGCGGCGCACCGCGAGCGCCTCGCGGCGGATCGCGTCGGGGATGCTCTCGCCCTGGCGCGGATAGCAGGCCGGGCGCAACCAGCCACCGTATTCGCGCATGTCGCAGCCGAGCGCCACGTGTTCCGCGTTGGCCGGCAGCAGCCGCAGGGCCGAATGGAACTGCCCGTACCTGAGGCCGGTCAGCGCGCCCATGGAGACGCCGGCGTAGGGCGGGCGGAACGTCGTCGTGCCGACCGCCGTTATCGGCTGTCCGCTGAATTCGGCCAACAGCGCGACGGCGTTGATATTGCTGGTCTTGCCCTGGTCGGCGGCCATGCCGAGGGTAGTGTAGCGCTTCAGGTGCTCGACCGAGACGTAGTGCTCCTGGGCGGCGAGCGCGATGTCCTTGCTGGTGACGTCACTTTGCAGGTCCACCCACTGCCGCGTGCCCTTCGCCGGCACGTGCCAATAGGCGCAAAGCGGTTGCGGTTCGGCCTCGGCCGCGGCGCGCGGCGGCGCCAGCGTGACGGAGTGCTGCAACGCCTGCGCCGCGGCGAGCCCCGCCCGATGGCCGGCGGCGAGGCAGTCCGCCAGGCTCGCCGCGCCGGTGATGGCGCCGGCGAGGTACTGGCCCGCCAGCTCGGCGCACGGCACGAACGTGGCGAGTGCCTCGTTCCAGTTCAGCTTGCCGCCGGCCTGGCTGAACAGATGCACCGAAGGCGACCAGCCGCCGGAACTGGCGAACAGCGTGGCCGGCAGACGCTCTTTCGCCTCCCGCGCCGAGTGGGCGCTCGCCGGGCCGACCTCCACCCAGCGCAGGCCGCCGGCACCGCCGGTGCGCAGCACGGCACTGCCGGGCAGCACGCGCACGCCCGCCGCCTCGGCCGCCACTGCCGCCGCCGGCGCCTCGCGCACGTCGGCCAGCGTCACCGTGGCACCGGCCTGGCGCAGCGCCAGCGCCGTCTCGTAGGCGGAATCGTTATTGGTCGCGATCACCACGCGCTCGCCCGCCAGCACCGCGTACTGCCGCAGATATTGCAGCGCGGCACCGGCCAGCATCACGCCCGGCCGATCGTTGTCGGGGAACACCAGCGGCCGCTCGATCGCCCCGGTGGCCAGCACCACCTGCCGCGCCCGCACGGTCCACAACCGCTCTTCGGCCCAGCCGGCGGCGGCGGTGACGCGGCTTTCCAGCAGACCCACCGCGTTATCGTCGTAATAGCCGAACGCGCTGGTGCGCGGCAGCAGCCGGACGGTGTCGCGCTGCGCCAGCGCGGCCACCGTCTCGGCGACCCATGCGGGCGCCGGACAGTCGTCGATGGCGCGCTCGTTCCACAGCAGCGAGCCGCCCCAATCCGGGCGTTCGTCGACGACGATGACGGAGAGCCCGCTCGCCGCCGCGGCCCGCGCCGCCGCCAGCCCGGCCGGGCCGCCGCCCACCACCAGCACGTCGCAGTGTGCCGAGCGGGTCTCGTAGTGCCGCGGATCGGGGGTCGCGCGCAGCGTGCCGAGCCCGGCCATGGCGCGGACGCGCGGCTCCCAGGTGCCCCACTTCGGCCGCATGAAGGTCTTGTAGTAGAAGCCGGCCGGCATGAAGCGGTGGAACAGGTCCAGCACGCCATAGAGGTCGTGCGCGACGTTGGGCGTGCCGTTCAGCCCGCGCGCCGCCATGCCGGATTCCAACGCCACCATGGTGGCCCGCGCGTTCGGGTCGTGCCGCTCGCCCCAGCTCAGATCGACGATGGCGTTCGGCTCCTCCACCCCGGCGCTGAAGATGCCGCGCGGGCGGTGGTACTTGAAGCTGCGGCCGACCACGCGCACGTCGTTGGCCAGCAGCGCGGAGGCCAGCGTGTCGCCGGCGAACCCGCTCAGGCTGCGCCCGTCCCAGGTGAACGGAACGGGGCGCGTGCGGTCGATGCGTCCACCGGCCGGCAGCCGCCGGCTCATGCCGGCTCTCCCGGCTTGTGGCTGGCGAGCACCGCGTGCGTCACTGTGTCGCGCTCCATGAGGAACCATTGGCCGCATCCGCCGGAATGGCACCAGACTTCCCGGTGCGGCCCCTTTTCGTTGTTACGCTGGAAGAGATAGTCGGCCCATGCGGCATCCGAGACGTCGGCGGCCGGCGTGGGGCGGATGGCGGGCTCGCCGCCGTAGCTGAATTCCGGTTCGGCGCGGTTGCCGCACCAGGGGCAAGGGATCAGCAACATGATTGCCTCCTCAGTGCGCGATGCCGGCGCCGGCGACTTCGTCGATCAGCCGGCCGGCGATGAAGCGGGAGAGGTCGAATGGCGCCGACAGCTCATGGTGCCGGCCGGTGGCCATCAGCCAGGCCAGCATGTAGCCGCCGACCGGCGTGCCCTTGAAGCCGCCGGTGCCCCAGCCGCAGTTGAGGAACAGGTTTTCCACCGGCGACGGTCCGATGATGGGCGAGTAGTCCCAGCACACGTCGCAGGTGCCGCCCCACTGGCGCATCACTTTCAGCCGGCGAAAGGCGGGGAAGAGCTGCGTCATCGCCGCCACGATGGCCTGTGTCACCGGCAGGCCGCCGCGCCGGGCATACGAGGGATACATATCGAGGCCGGCGCCGAACACCAGCTCGCCCTTGCTGGACTGGCTGACGTACGTGCCGGTGGCGGACGAGAAGGCGATGGTGTTCAGCATCGGCTTCAGCGGCTCGCTGACCATGGCCTGCAGCGTGTAGCTCTGCAGCGGCAGTTTGAACCCGGCCAGGCCCGCCAGCACGCCGGAATGCCCGGCCACCGCCATGCCGAACACGTCGGCCGAAACCGGTCCCTGCGTGGTCTGCACGCCAACGACCCGCCCGGCCTCGATGTCGAACCCGGTCACCGCGCAGTTCTGGATGATGTCCACGCCCAGCCGGTCGGCGGCGCGCGCATAGCCCCAGGCCACCGCATCGTGCCGCGCGGTGCCGCCGCGGCGCTGGATGTGGCCGCCGAAGATCGGGTAGCGGGCGGTGGGCGAGAAATCGGCCAGCGGCAGCGCCTCGCGCACCTGCTTGGCGTCCAGCAGCTCGGCATCGATGCCATTGATCTGCATCGCGTTGACGCTGCGGGTCATCATTTCCAGCATGTGCTCGCTGTGCGCGATCGTCAGTTCGCCGCACTGGCTCAGCATGATGTTGAAGTTCAGCTCCTGGCTGAGCTGCTCGTAGGCGCGCAGGGCGAACTCGTAGAGCTTCGCGCTCTCCGGGAAGAAGTAGTTGGAGCGCACGATGGTGGTGTTGCGCCCGGTGTTGCCGCCGCCCAGCCAGCCGCTTTCGAGCACGGCGACGTTGCGAATCCGATGCACGTGGGCGAGGTAGTAGGCAGCGGCGAGGCCATGCCCGCCGCCGCCGATCACCACCGCGTCGTAGCCGCGCTTGAGTTCGGGCAGCCGCCAGGCCGGGGACCAGATGGCGGGCCCGGAGAGGCCGTGGCGCAGCAGTTGCAGCGCCGAGTAGCGCATGGGTTTGCGGGTCATGGACGCGAAACAATCATGACGGGGCTCTCCTGACCGGGACATCGGCTCCCGGCTGGTCGGCCGTCGTGGCGACCGTGCGCGCCAGCTCGGTGTGGCGGGGCGGTACGACGACGGCAGGGACGAAGGCACCCCGCTGCGCGCGCGGCACTTCTTCACGCAGCAGCATGCGGGCGCCGGTGAACAGGGCGAGGGCGCCGAGCGCGACGGCGAGGTAGGCGAACAGGCCGGACGGGCCGATCCGGCCCATCATTTCGCCGGCGATGGAGGGTCCGATCGAGGAGCCGAGCGACCAGGCGAACAGCAGCCCGCCGCTGGCCGCCACGTAGTCGCCGCGCTGCATGCGGTCGTTGGTCTGCCCGGCGCCGAGCCCATAGAGCGGCGCCATCATGCCCGCGAGCAGGAAGCCCAGGACGGTGAGCAGCGTCAGCGACGAACCTTCGATCAGATCCATCAGTCCCGCCAGCAGGAATCCGGCGACCAGTATCACGATGATGATCGGCCGCCGGCCGAAACGGTCCGATAGCATACCCACGGGGTACTGCACCAGTAGCCCGGCCACCGAAATGATCGAGATGAAGCCGCCGACCGTGGTGGTATCGTAACCTTGGCGCTGCAAATAGACCGGCACGAGCGGATAGTAGGCGCTGTTCAGCAGCCCAGCGGCGACGCAGCACACCACGCCCACCGGCGAGATTCGATACAGGTGCCACAGGTTCAGTCGCGCGCGCTGGTGGATCTCCGGGTTCGATTCATGGGTTAGCGCCATCGGCAGCAGCGACAGGGCGAACCCCATGCCGGCCAGCACGTAGAGTTGCGGGGAGGCCTCCACCACGCTCAGCACCAGCGGGCCGAGCACGGAGGCGCCCCAGGAGGCGACCAGATAGGCGCCGAAGATGCGGCCGCGCGTGCCGCTGTCGGCGCGGTCGTTCAGCCAGCTTTCCGCCACTAGGGTCAGGCCGGAGCTGGCGTAGCCGATCACCAGCCGCAGCAGGCCCGCCAGCACGGGCGCGTCGAAGAACAGCATCAGCAGCGTGGCGTTGGCGGCCAGGGACGCGAAGGTGGCGAAGGCGCGGATATGTCCCACCCGCATCACCACCCGCTGCGCGGTGAGCGCGCCGGCCAGGAAGCCGATGAAATAGGCGCTGGCCACCGCGCCGATGGCGGGCGACGAGGCGCCCGCCCGCAGCAGCAGCAGCGGAATGAGCGGGGTCATGATCCCCAGCGCCACCTGGGAGCTGACCACGCCAAGCAGCACCGGGGCGATCGGGGTCAAGCGGACGGGCATACCGCATCATGCCGCGCCCATCGCTGCGCCGCGCCAGCCAATTTTGTCATGGTTCGATCGACATTTGCGATGTTGCGTCGTTGCCGTCGATCTGTCGGGACGTCCAGGTCAGCGCCGAAATGCCGTCATGCCATGTTGGAATCATCACTATTTGATGTCATAATCTACGCACCGTGTTGACGGATTTTGCCGTGGCACGCAATGATCCGACGATCGTCCGGGGCCAGCCATGGGGATGCCACGGCCCCGGTGGAGTTACCAAGGAGACGCAAGCGTTGCTGCAACGCCGGCAGGATCGGCTGGACCGCCTCGGCAGTGCCATCGGGGCACGGGGCGTACTGCGTCTCCGCGAGGCCGCCGCCTTGCTCTCGGTGTCGGAGATGACGGTGCGCCGCGACATCGCCACCTGCGACGACCGGTTCATCTACCTCGGCGGCTACATCGTCGGCGGACAGAATGCCGCGGGACGGGAAGCTGGCGGGCCGAGGCCTTACGTGTTCGACCACGAGGCCGAGACCAACGCACAAGGCAAGCGCGACGCCTGCATCCGGGCGGCCGAACTGATCGAACCAGGCGACACGGTTTTTATCGACTGCGGCACCACCCTGCCGCAACTGGCCGCGCGCCTGCCGACCGAGGGAACGCCCACGGTCGTCTGCTATGCCATGAACATCGCCGAAATCATCTGCAAGCAGACGAACCTGACCGTGATGCTGCTCGGCGGTCTGTACCAGGCTTCGTCGGATTCGTTCTTCAGCAGTCCCGAGTCGCTCGAAATGCTCGGCCGCATTGGTATCACCAAGGCCTTCCTGTCGGCTGGCGGAGTCCATATTGGGCGTGGGGTGAGCTGCTCGAACTTCCACGAGGTGCCGATCAAGCAGAAGGCTCTGGGGGTCTCTCTCAAACGCTATCTGGTGGTCGATTCCAGCAAGTTCGGCATCGTCCGTCCGGCCTTCTTCGCCCCCCTCGATGCCTTCGACGCGGTCGTCACCGACGGCGGGCTGACCGCCGCCGACCGCGCCGCCCTCGACGAGGCTGGCATTCCGGTCCTGGTTGGGGGCGACCAGAACCTGTGAGTTTTTCAGATTGACAACCCGTATGGCCCAGCGTGTAATAATCCTCACATAAGGGGAGCAGCCGAATCAGGCCGGACAGGCCGGGCGGGTGTCGCCAGTCCGGTCATCTCGGTTCTGGATCGCTGCTATCCATCGCCGGGGAGACAGCATGAAAACGTCGCCTCTCGTAACTACGATATCCGCCCTGGCGTGTGCCGTCTTTCCCGGCCCGCGCACGGCGGAGGACCACAGAACGCAATAAGCCCCCCTGTCCCTCGACGGGGCAGCAAGGGCGGAGCCAGCAAGATGTCCGATAAGCCTTTGATCCGGGTGCCTACCGACCTGGCGGCGCTGATCGATCATACCATCCTCAAGCCCGATGCCACCGCCGCGGACGTCCGCCGCCTGTGCGCCGAAGCGAGGCAGCATCATTTCCGCTCGGTCTGCGTGAACCCGATCTTCGCCGCTCTGGTCGCGGGCGAGTTGGCGGGCTCGGGAGTGACCACCTGCTCGGTGGTGGCTTTCCCGTTCGGCGCCACCACGACGGTGGCGAAGGCGGCGGAGACGCGCCAGGCGGTGGCCGACGGCGCCGGCGAGATCGACATGGTGATCGCCATCGGCGCCTTGAAGGCGGGCGAGTACGACTATGTGCGCCGCGACATCGCCGAGGTGAAGCGGGCCTGCGGGGCGTCAGCTCTGAAGGTGATCATCGAGACCTGCCTGCTGACCGACGAGGAGAAGGTGCGCGCCTGCCGGCTGGCACAGGAGGCCGGTGCCGACTTCGTCAAGACCTCCACCGGGTACGGCGGCGGCGGGGCGACGGTGGAGGACATCGCGCTGATGCGCCGCACGGTCGGGCCGAAGCTGGGCGTAAAAGCGTCGGGCGGCGTGCGCAGCTTCGCTCAGGCGTTGGCGATGGTAGAGGCCGGTGCAACGCGCATCGGTACCAGTTCCGGCGTGGCCATGGTTGCGACGGCAACGCCGGCTTGAAGGAACCGGCGCCGGTTTGCGCCGGTGCCGGAGGCTGAAACAAGGGTGCCGGCGCGACGCCGGGGTCACACGACATAAACGCGTAGGAAACTCACCATGATCAACAGACGGCAATTCACGACTATGACGCTTGCGGGGGCGCTGCTGGCCGGCACCGCCCGCTCCTCTCACGCGGCGCTCGGCCCGGTCGATGTCAGCAAGGTCCGCACCGACATCAACGCCGCCGGCGGCAAGAAGCTCTCCATGGCCACCGTGGTGAAGGTTGACGGCATCGCCTGGTTCGACCGCATGCGCGAAGGCGTGAAGGAATTCGGTTCGCTCACCGGCAACGACGTGTGGATGGTCGGCCCGAGCCACACCGACGCCGCCGAGCAGGTGGCGCTGGTCGAGAACCTGATCGCCCAGGGCGTGGACGCCATCTGCATCGTGCCGTTCTCGGTCGAGGCGGTTGAGCCGGTACTCAAGAAGGCTCGCGACCGCGGCATCATCGTGGTGGCACACGAGGCGTCGAACCTGCAGAACGCCGACTACATCATCGAGGCGTTCGACAACAAGGCGTACGGCGCCGCCCTGATGCAGAGTCTGGCCAAGCAGATGGGTGGCGAAGGCAAGTACGTCGCCACCGTCGGCAGCCTGACCTCGCAGTCGCAGAACGAGTGGATCGACGGCGGCATCGATTACCAGAAGGCGCATTTCCCGAAGATGCAGCTTGCCACTCAGCGGTTGGAGACCTACGACGATGCAAACCAGGACTACAACAAGCTGAAGGAAGCGCTGACCGCCTATCCGGACCTCAAGGGCGTCCTCGGTGGCCCGATGCCGACTTCGGCGGGTGCCGGCCGGCTGATCGCCGAGCGCGGCCTGAAGGGCAAGCTGTTCTTCGCCGGCACCGGCTTGGTGTCCGTCGCGGGCGAGTACCTGAAGAGCGGCGATATCGCCTACATCCAGTTCTGGGACCCGGCGGTGGCCGGTATCGCCATGAACATCATCGCTGCCTTGGCGGTGAAGGGTAAGAAGGGCGAACTGAAGACTGGTCTGGACCTTGGCCTGCCTGGCTACGAGAAGCTGATCCAGCCGGCCGCCGACCGGCCGAACCTGCTCTACGGAGCCGGCTGGGTGTCGGTGACCAAGGACAACATGAGCCAGTACAACTTCTGAGTCTGATTGACACCAGAGGGGGCGCCCGGTGCGGCGCCCCCCGCGTTTTTCGAACGGTAGCTATCGCATGCCCCCTCCGCTGATCGAACTGCGCCACGTCAGCAAGCATTTTGCCGGCGTAAAGGCGCTGGACGACGTCTCGCTGTCCATCGCCCCAGGCGAGATCCATTGTCTGGCCGGCGAAAACGGCTCGGGCAAGTCCACCATCATCAAGGTCATTTCCGGCGTCTACCAGCCTGACGGCGGCGAAATCCTGATTGACGGCGCGTCAGTGCACGCACTGACTCCCATTTCCGCCATTGCCCATGGCGTGCAGGTGATCTTTCAGGACTTCTCGTTGTTCGGTAACCTTACCGTTGCCGAGAATCTGGCGCTGAGCACCGAGCTGCGCGAGCGGCGCAACGTGGTGAGTTGGCGGCACGTGCGCGCGGTGGCGGAAGAGGCGGTTTCGCGTCTCGGCGTGCACCTCGACCTCGACGCCGACCTCGACCGGTTGCCTACCTCCGGCCGGCAGCTCGTGGCCATCGCCCGCGCGCTGATGTCGGACGCGCGTCTGCTGATTATGGACGAGCCGACGACCGCGCTCACCAGCAAGGAGGTCGAGGCGCTGTTCACCCTCGTGCGCGATATCCAGAGCCGCGGCATTTCGATCGTGTTCGTCAGCCACAAGATGCGCGAGATGCTGGAGATCAGCGAGCGCATCACGGTGCTGCGCAACGGCCGGGTGGTCGGCGGCGGCCCCACCCGCGAGTGGAACGAGACGTCCATCACCCGGGCGATGACGGGGCACGACCTTAGCCGCGAGCCTTACCGCTGGACCAAGCCGGCGGGCGAGGTGACGCCGCGCCTTGAGATCAAGGACCTCGGCGTGCCCGGCCTGTACTCCGGCGCCAACCTGACCGTGTATCCCGGCGAGATCGTCGGGCTTTCCGGCCTGCTCGGCGCCGGGCGGACCGAGTTCGCGCTGACGCTGTTCGGCATGCAGCCGTCCTATCACGGCAGCATTCGCATCGACGGCAAGGAAGTGCGGCTGGCGAGCGTGCAGGACGCCATCGCGCAGGGCATTGTCTACGTGCCGGAAGACCGGCTGGGCGAGGGGCTGTTCCTGAACCAGACGATCAATCGTAACTTGCTTGCCAGCTCTTATGGCGATCTGGCGCGGTACGGCTTCATCGACTTCACCCAGGCGCGTGCGCGCGCCACGGCGATGATCGAGGGCATGCAGATCGTGACGCCGACCGGAGAGCGGCCGGTGATCGAGCTTTCCGGTGGCAACCAGCAGCGCGTGGTGATCGGCCGCTGGCTGATGAACGACGCCCGCATCCTGGTGCTGAACGGCCCGACCGTGGGCGTGGACGTCGGCTCGAAGGCCGGCATCCACCACAAGATCCACGATCTGGCCGTCACCCACGGCATCGCCGTGCTGATGATCTCCGACGACGTGCCGGAGCTGGTTGGCAACTGCAGCCGCATCGTGCTGATGCACCGTGGCCGCTTCACCGAAGATTTGTCCACGTCGGAAGTCACCGAGGCGATGGTCGCCGACAAACTCAAGGCTCTGGTATGAGTGCCCTGTTGCGGCGGTCGGAGACCGTCATTTTCCTGGTGCTGGTCGCCGCCATCGTGGTGATCGGGCTGATCAGGCCGGAGGCCTGGGAACTCGCCAACCTGTTCAGCCTGCTGCGCGCGAACGTCATCACCGGCATCATGGCGCTCGGCGTGCTGACGGTGATGATCTCCGGTGGCTTCGACGTGTCGTTTCCCTACTTCGCCATGGCGGCGATGTACATCACCCTGCTCGGCATGCTGGCGACCGGCTATTCCGGCGTGGTGCTGCCGTTCATTGTCGCCACGCTGATCGGCTTGCTGCTGGGCGTGCTGAACGGCTTCCTGGTGTATTACCTGCGCATGATCCCGCTGATCGCGACGCTGGGCAGCGGCGCCATGGTGCGCGGCTTCCTGCTCGGCGCCATCGGCACCGCCAACATCAACATCGACCGCATGCCGCCTGCGCTGATCAAGTTCGCCAGTCTGCATCTGGTGAAGCTGACCGAGCCGGACGGCACAACCATCGAACTCAGCGCGATGGTGCTGATCTATCTGGCCTTGGCGCTGGTGGTGCATCTGGTGCTGAACCACACCATGATCGGCCGCGGCGTGTTCGCCGTCGGCGGCGACCGTGAGGCGGCGCGGCGGGCCGGCTTCGATGTCCGCCGGATCACTTACTTCATCTACTGCTTGGCCGGTGCGCTCGCCGGGTTCGCCGGGTTGCTCTACGTCTCGATGTCGTGGCTCGCCAATCCGCGTGACCTCGCTGGTTCCGAACTGGACGTGATCGCCGCGGTCGTGCTGGGCGGCGCGAGCATATTCGGCGGCCGCGGTAGCGTGCTGGGTACCATGCTCGGCGTGTTCATGCTGGTGCTGGTGAACAACAGCCTGATTATTCTGCACGTCAGCACGACGTGGCAGCGGGTGGCGGTTGGCGCGATCATTATCGTCGCGACTGGGGTGACGGCGTGGCGTGACCGCAAGCGGGCGGCGTACCGCAAGCAGACGGCGTAAGGAGCGACGGACATGCAACAGAGTTTCGACCTGCGCCGCTTTGTCAACCGCGACGCCAACCTGTTCCAGTTGTTCGTGGTCACGGCGCTCATTTTCGTGCTGATGACGGCGCTGAACCCGGACAAGTTCCTTCGCATCTACAACTTCGAATCGATGTCTTTCATCGCTCCCGAACTCGGGCTGCTGTCGATTGCGATGATGCTGTCGATGTTGACCGGCGGCATCGACCTGTCGTTGGTCGGCATCGCCAATCTCTCGGGCATTCTGGCCGGGCTGTTCTTCCACGCCATGGGCGGGGAGCACGGCCCGGGGCTGGCGAACCTGCCGCTCGGTTGGGTGGCCGTCGGCGTGGCGATTACCATCGGCACCGGTCTGTTGGCCGGCGCGGTGAATGGCCTGCTGATCACCAAGCTGCATATCACGCCCATGCTGGCGACGATCGGCAGCGCGCAGATCTATGTCGGTCTGTCGCTAGTGCTGACCGGCGGGCCGGCGGTGGTGGGCTTTCCGGGCTGGTGGGACGCCATCGGCAACGCCAGGGTGCTTGGCATCGCCCTGCCCCTGGTGCTGTTTCTGGTTCTGGCCGGACTGGTTGCCCTGGTGCTGACGCGCACACCGCTCGGCATCGACCTGTTTCTGATCGGCTCCGGCTCGAAGGCCGCCCGGTTCGCCGGTATCCGCATGGACCGCGCGGTGTTCGCCTCCTATGTGGCGGGCGGCGTTCTGGCGAGCATCGCGGGAATTCTGCTGTCGGGGCGGGTCAATGCGGCCAAGGCGGATTACGGCACGACATACGTGCTGGAGGCGATCCTGATCTCGGTACTTGGCGGCACCAATCCGTCCGGCGGCAAGGCCACGGTGCTCGGTGTCGCCGTCGCCTTGCTGGGGCTGATGATGCTGTCCAGCGGCTTTCAGTTGCTGCGGTTCAGCAATTTCCTGGTGGATTTCATCTGGGGCGCGTTCCTGCTGATCGTGATCGCGATCAACGCCATCCGCAGCCGGACACGATGAGGAGTTGCGCATGACCAAGGTGCATCTGAGCCGCGCGCTGTTCGGGGAAAAGGAGCGCGTGTTCCTTCAGACCGACGGCGTCGAGGTGTCGCTGTTCCGCTATGACACCGGTATCGAAGCCGTGCGTCTGGCCAACCGGCACGGCTACGTGATCGTGCTGCCCTATCTCGGGCAGATGCTGTGGGACGCCAGCTTCGAGGGCGTGCGGCTCGGCATGGGCCACAAATATCCTGCCCCGCGGCCGGCGAAGGTGATCGTCGAGACCTATGGCGGCCTCGCGTTCCACAGCGGCCTGCTGCGCAACGGCTGCCCGTCGCCGCAGGATACCCATCAACTGCACGGCGAATTCTCCTGCGCCACGCTGGACGCCGCCGGGCTGGAACTTGGCAGCGACGCCGAGGGCGCGTTCGTCCGCCTGACCGGCGAATACGAATACATCATGGGCTTCGGTTCGCACTACATGGCGCGCCCGTCGGTGACGCTGCGGCCGGGTCGCACGGTGTTCGACATCGGCATGTCGGTGCAGAACCGCGGCGGCAGCGCCATGGACCTGATGTACATGTGCCACATCAACCTCGCCTTCGTCGAGGACGGGCACATCGTGCAGGCGGCGCCGTACACGCCCGAGAACGTGGTGGCGCGCACCGCCATTCCCGGCCACGTGCGGGCGACGCCGGAATATCGGGCGCTGATCGACGAACTCGCGCGCAACCCCGGCCGCATGGAATATCTCGACCCGTCGCTCATCTACGATCCCGAGCAGGTGTTCTACCTCAACAACCTGCGGCGCGACGCGGCCGGGCTGACGCACGTGATGATGCGCCGGCCGGAGGGCGACGGCTTCGTCGTCTCGTTCTCGCCCGACGCGTTCCCCTATCCGGGGCGCTGGCTGATGCGCAACGACGACCTGCAGGTGGCCGCCATCGCGCTGCCCGCCACCTGCCATCCCGAAGGCTATCTGACGGAAAGCCGCGCCGGCCATGTGCGCAGCATTCCGCCCGATGGCACCGCCAGCTTCAGCGTGCGCGTCGGCTATCTCGACAGCGCCGAGGCCGAGAAACTCGACGCCACTTTGCGGAGCCTGTGACCGATGAGCAACCGCATCGCCGTTGTCGGCAGCAACATGGTCGATCTGATCACCTACGTGGTCCGCATGCCCGACCGCGGCGAGACCATCGAGGCGCCGCGCTTCGAGATGGGCTGCGGCGGCAAGGGCGCCAACCAGGCCGTCGCCGCCGCCCGCCTGGGCAGCGACGTGCTGATGGTGAGCAAGGTCGGCGACGACGTGTTCGGCCAGAACACCATCCGCAACTTCCAGAGCGTCGGCATCGATGCGCGCCATGTCGACGTGGTGCCCGGCGTTTCCAGCGGCGTGGCGCCGATCTTCGTCGAGCCCTCGGGCGAGAACAGCATCCTCATCATCAAGGGCGCCAACGGCCACCTGCTGCCGGCGGACGTGGACGCGGCGGCGGCCGACCTGCTCGGCTGCGACCTCATCCTGCTGCAACTCGAAGTGCCGCTGGAAACGGTGTACTACACCATCGCCTTCGCCGCCCGTCACGGCAAGCCGGTGCTGCTGAATCCCGCGCCGGCGAACCCCGAACTGGACCTCGCGAAGCTGCGCGACGTGACGTTCTTCACGCCCAACCGCAGCGAACTGGCATTGCTCACCGGCCTGCCGACGGCGACCAC
>Ga0224531_1000939_pt1 | contig 13764 bp, 11 predicted proteins | sample CBST100metaG_FD_179876 | JGI IMG/M metagenome (GOLD analysis project Ga0224531, IMG submission 179876) | Peat soil microbial communities from Stordalen Mire, Sweden - C.B.S.T100 | ecosystem: Environmental > Terrestrial > Soil > Wetlands > Peat | place: Sweden: Norrbotten County, Stordalen Mire... | reverse complement strand
CTGCTCGATCGCCTGGAAGACCAGCCGGCCAAGCCCCGGCAAGGTGAAGACGTTCTCGATGATGACAGTACCGGCAAGCAGGAACGAAAACTGCATGCCAATGATCGTTACGATCGGAATGAGCGCGTTCGGAACGGCATGCCGCCACATCGCGGCATTGCGCGTCAGACCCTTGGCCCGCGCCGTGCGCATGAAGTCTTCGCGCATGGCCTCGATCACCGAGGCGCGCGTTACCCGCGCCAGGATCGCCGCCTGGGGCAGTGCCAAGGCCAGGGAGGGCAGCAGCAACGATCGCAGCGCCGGCCACCAACCCTGGTTCCAGCCGGGAAAGCCGCCGGCCGGCAGCCAGCCCAGGCCGATGGAAAACAACAGGATCAGCAGGATGCCGAGCCAGAAGTTCGGCACTGCGACGCCGAGCTGGGCAACGCCCATGAGGCCGGCGTCCGTCGCGGTGCCGCGATGCGAGGCGGCAAGCACGCCCACCGGAATCGCGATCGCCGTCGAAAGCACGATCCCCATGACCGCCAGCGGCAGACTCACCAACACGCGCTGGGCGACCAGATCCGCCACCGGCACGCTGTACGTGGTGCTCACGCCGAGATCGCCGCGGAGCAGAGCGCCGAGCCAGATCAGGTAGCGCAGCCAAAACGGCAGATCGAGCCCGAGATGGTGGCGCAACGCGGCGAGCGTGTCCGCGCGGGCTCCCGTGCCGAGCATGAGTACCGCCGGATCACCCGGCAGGACCTCCAGCACGAAGAACACGACCAGGGAGGCCGCCAGCAGGGTGAGAAGAAAGGCAACGAGCCGGCGAGCGACGAGAGTGGTCACACCGGACCGGCGTTCACTGTGACCAACTCACTCCGGTCATGTCGTTGGCCGGAACCGGGTCGTTTTCCCAAAGACCACGCAACTTCGCATTCCATACGCCGACCTTCGCAAGGGCAAACAGGAACACGTTCGGCTCGTCTTCCGATAGCTTCGTCTGGATCTGGACGATCAGGTTCGCTTGAAGATTCGGGTCCGTGCTTGTCAGATATTTCTCATACAAAGTCTTGTACTCTAGGCTGGCATAGTTGAAGTAGTAATTGTCCCGCGCGTAAATGTCGAGATCGCGTGGCTCGGTGTGTGCGACGATCGTCGTATCGAAGTCCGCTCGGGCAAAAACCTGGTCGAGCCACTGCGCCCACTCGATCGGCACGAGCTTCACCTTGAGGCCGACCCGTTCCAGCATCGCCCCGACCACTTCGCCGCCCCGGCGAGCGTAGGTCGGCGGCGGCAAAACGATCGTGATCGTCGTGCCCGGCTGCACACCGGCCTCGGCCAGCAGCGCCTTGGCCTTGTCCGGGTTGTAGGCGTACGCACCCGTCAGGTCCACGTAACCCGGATCGGTCGGCACGTAGTGGGACCCGATCGGCACGCCATAGCCAGATTGTGCGCCGTCGATTACCGCCTGGCGATCGATCGCATAGGCCAGAGCGCGACGGACCCGGACGTCGTCGAACGGCTTGCGCGTATTGTTCAGGGCCAGAATGGTCTTGCCTTCGGTCGTGCCGACATGGACCGCAAACTGAGGATCGGACGTGAACCGGTCCACGGCCTCGGGCGCCGGAAACGACGGGAAGGCATCGACGTCCCCGGCAAGGACAGAAGCTGTCGCCGCTGAAGGATCCGAGATGAACTTGAACGTGACAGAAGCAAGCTTCGGCTGGGCGCCCCAATAATCTGGATTCCGCACCAGCTCCACCCGGTCGCCCTGCACCCACTCCTTGAACTGAAATGGACCGGTACCAACGGGATGCGTCTTGTTGTTTGCCGCGGAACTGGGCGCAACCATCACAGCGTCGCCCCACCCCATGCTGAACAGAAACTGGGCGGACGGCCGTTTCAGCGTGACCACGGCCGTGTGCCCGTCGGGGCAATCCGTTTTAGCGATCGGTTCGAACAGACCCTTTTGCGCGTTGACACTGTCAGGAGCCGCGGCGCGCTCGTAGGAGAATTTCACGACGCTACAGTCGAAAGGCGTACCATCGTGGAACTTCACGCCGCTTATCAGTTTGAACGTATAGATCAGGCCGTCCGGTGAAATCGTCCAGCTTTCGGCGAGCGCGGGCTGGACTTCGCCTTTGGCGTCGATGCGCGTGAGCCCTTCGAAAATATTGGCATAGGTCACCTCGCGTATGGCTGCCGCGGCACCCGCCGTCGGATCGAGATGAGGCGGCTCAAGCGTCATCCCGACCGTGATGCCCTCCTTCGGCTGCCCGGCCAAGGCGGCGACGGACACGGTCAACAACGTGACCGCCGTCAGTGCGGCGGCGAACGATGGGCTCATGCGTCGTGTTCCCTGGCTGCCGAAATTGCCGTGTCCGAACCGAAGGAGCGCAACACAACAGCGCGACCGCGGGCGGTCAAGAGCGCGTTTCGTGGCGTAAGCCACCGCGGATTGCCTAGGTCGGGGCGTCGCCACTGCCGGCAGGATGCTGCTCGGGATAGTCAGACTCCCAGCCGCCTCCCAAAGCCTTATAAAGTTGCACCAGATTGGTCGAGACCGTCGTGATGCTGTCGGTCAATTGCTGTTCCGCGGCCAGCAGGCTGCGCTCGGCGTCAAGCACGCTCAGAAAGTCGGCAACGCCCTGCGTGTAGCGGCTGCGGGCCAGGTCCAGGGCCCGGCGGTTCTGCTCGACAGCGTCCTCCAACTGGACGCGACGTTGCTGCTCCGCTTCGTAGGTCGTCAGCGCGTTGTCCACCTCGTGCAACGCGCCGAGTACCGTCCGCTGATAGGCGAAACCCGCTTCCTGTTGTTCTGCTTTGCGCAACTCAAGCATTCGCCGCAGCCGTCCGCCCTGGAAGATCGGCAGCGTCAGGCTCGGCCCGATCCCGTAGGTGTTCGCGTCCCAGCTTCCCATGTTCTTGAACTGCGTCGCCTGGATGGCAAAACTGCCCGACAAGGTCACGCGCGGGTAAAAATCGGCGACAGCGACGCCGACGTCCGCGGTGGCCGAGTGCAGTTGTGCCTCCGCCCGCCGGATGTCGGGACGGCGCCGGGCAAGCTCCGCTGGCAAGCCGATGGGGACACGCGGCGGCACCGGCGGGATCGCCTCGGGAGTGGACAGCTCGGCCTCAAGCGCGTTCGGCGCCCGACCAAGCAGTAGGGCGATCGCGTTGATGAGCTGTCGCTGCTGTGCCTGAAGCGCGGGAACCTGACTTGCCGTCGTTGCCACCTGCGCCGCCGCGTTGGCAACATCCAGGTCCGTGGTCAGCCCGCCGGCAGCGCGATCCTTGGTCAGCTTCAGGCTTTCCCGGGCAGTGTCGAGGTTGCGCTCTGTGATCGCCAGCTTCCGTTGCACGCCGCGGAGCTGGATGTAGTCGCGTGCCAGCTCGGCCAGTGACGTCAGCAGCGTATCGCGGCGGGCTTCCTGGGAAGCCTCCACCTGGGCATCGGCCGCTTCCACGTTGCGGCGCACGCGGCCCCAGAAATCGGCTTCCCAGGAGGCGTCGAAGCCGGACTGATAGAGATCGAAGGGCGCAAAAATGGCGGTATTGGGAGTTGCCTCCTGGGTGCCGCCAAGCCCGTTTGCCTGTGTGGCGGTGCTGCTGCTCCCCATCAACGAGAGAACACCCTGCTTGCTCTCCTGCTCGCGGGTGTACGAAGCATTGCCGTTGACCGTGGGAAACTGGTCGGACCGGGCCACTGCCGATGTGGCACGACTTTCTGCCAGCCGTACCGTCGCCACGCGGACGTCGAGGTTGGCTGTTGCGACGCGGGATTCCAGGTCGGTCAGCTTGGCGTCCTTGAACAGCTTCCACCACTGCGGATCGATGGGCTCAGCCACTGGTTCGCTGATCGTGGCCTGACGCGGCACGGTCCGATTGGCAGTCCAGGAAGCCGGATTCCACCACGTCGCGGGGCGGGCGAAATTGGGGCCCATGGTGCAACCGGCCATGCCGGCCAGCAACGCCGCGGCACCGGCACGCCACAAGGAAAGCCGATATCTCAAGCGCCGAGACTCCTTTGCACGGGGGTACCGCGACACCAACACTGACGTGAGCGGGCGCACCCTAGCCTGCCTGGTCGGATGGTCAACCAGCCAGCAAAACGCGCTGCGCAGGTTGCCCCCCTTTGGGGAATGTCAATACTCCTGGGCGGACTTGCACCTCCCTGACAAAACGCACTCGTGGACGCACGATTCAGAACTGCGACTGGTTCTGCCGCACCCGCGCCGCCATGTCGGTGACGGCGGCGAGCTGCCCGAACCGCTCGATGCCGCGCTGGCGCAGCCGTTCGAACTGGCGCACCAGAATCGCCGCCGTCAGCAGCGCATCGTCGAGCGGATCATGCCGCGCGGCGACCTCGATCCCGAGCCTTCGCGCGATCGCGTCCAGCGAATGCGCCGTCTCGTCGGTGTCCAGCCAGGCCGAGATCAGCAGCGTGTCGAGCACCGGATTGTCGAAGCGCAGGTCGCAGCCGCGCGCCCCGCGCGTGATCGCCAGCATGTCGAAGGCGGCGTTGTGCGCCACCAGCACCGCGTCGCCGACGAAACGATGGAACTGTGGCAGCACCAGCGCGAACGGCGGCATGTCGCATACCATCGCGTCGGTCACGCCGTGGAAGCGCACCGACTCCGGCGGGATCGGCCGTCCCGGATTGACCAGCCGGGAGAACGTCTCCAGCGGCAGCAACAGCCGCCGCAACCACGTCGCGAATCCCGCCGCCGAAACATCCGGCAGTCGCCGCACGCCGTTACACCGGACGCGCCACGAAGGCGGCCAGTTCGCCCGCCACGGTCTCGATCAGCGGCGTCCACGCCCGCGGCGCGGTCTGGCGGAACAGACGCACCGACGGATACCAGGGCGAATCGGAACGCGCCATCAGCCAGCGCCAGTCCGGCGCGAACGGCAGCATGATCCAGGCCGGCTTGCCGAGCGCCCCGGCCAGATGCCCGACCGACGTGTCCACGCTCACCAGCAGGTCGAGCTGCGCCAGGATCGCCGCCGTGTCCTCGAAGCTCTCGATCTGGGCATCGAGATTGACCAGCGGCGCCGGTCCGTGCCAGTCGGCGCACTGTGCCGCCGCCGGTCCCTTTTGCAGCGACACCAGCGCGATGCCCGCGACCGCGGCGAGTGGCGCGAGGCGCTCCAGCCTGATGGAACGGTTGCGGTCGTTGTTGTGGCTCGGCCGTCCAGACCAGGCGATGCCGACACGGCGCAGCCCTGCCGGCAGCAGCCGGTCCAGCCGCTCCCGCCAGGCCGCCAGCCGTCCCGGCTTGGGACTGAAATACGGCATCGGCGCCGGGATGCTGTCCAGCCGCGTGCCGTGCAGCCGCGGCAGGCCGGAATACGGGCAGAAGGCCACGTAGGGCGGACACTTCTCCCAGCGGCTGAAATAGGTCGGCCCCGGGAACAGCCGCCTCAGCATGCCGCTCATGTCGGGGCTGCAGGCCACCGCGACGCGACGGACACGGCTCTGCACCCAGGGCAGGTAGCGGGCGAACATCATCACGTCGCCGAAACCCTGGTCGGCGATCAGCAGCAGGCCCTGATCGTCCGGCAGCGGGTTTCCGTCCCATTGCGGCTTGTCGGTCTTCGGCATCAGCGCCTGCGCGCCGGCGATCTTGTAGCGCCACTCGTACTCCTCCCACCCCTCGGCGAAGTTGCCTTCGAGCAGCAGCGACTGGCCCAGGCGCATGTGCGCCTCCGGCATGTCCGGGCGCAGCGCGATGGCACGCCGGGCGGCACGGATGCAGTCGGCGATCTCCAGCCGGTCGAACCGCACCATCGCTTCGTTGAAGTGGCAAACCGGGTCCATCGGCGCCAGCGCGGCGGCGCGGCGGACCATGGTCAGCGCATCATCCAGCCGTGCATTCATGCGATAGACTTCAGCCAGGTTGCAGTACTGGCGCGGCGCCCTGGCTCCGGCCGCGAGCGCCTGCTCCATCAACGTCGCCGCCTCCTTGCCGTTGCCGCGCTTGAAGGCGATGTAGCCCCTCAGGTGCAGCGTTTCGGCGTGATTCGGCGTCGCCGCGAGGACGTGACCGAGCAACCGCTCGGCGGCATCGAAACGGTTGGCATCGACGTACTCGCGGGCGACGCCGAGCACCACGGCAATCGGCACCGGGACGGTGGCAGGGGGGGCCGAGAGGGACAGGGCTGCGCTCATGCGGGACTTCCGGCTGGGTATTCGCGGCGTCGAGACGATCAGCCCGATAGACTAACCGACCTCGCAACGCCCAGCCAGAAACAACGATCGTCGCTGACCGGACGCCACACGCTAGGCACGGCCGTTCAGTCGCGCCGCTGCCGCCGCCTGGCGGCGGATCAGCGCCGCGATGTCCAGGCCGGGGATGGCACCGTCCTCCACCACCCAGCGCCCGGCCACCATCACCCGGTCGGCGCGGTGGGCGCCGCACAGCACCAGCGCGGCAAGCGGGTCCATGGCGCCGGCGAAACGCAGCTCGTCCAGGCGGAACAGCGCCAGATCTGCCGCGTGCCCCGGCGCGATCCTGCCCAGTTCGGGACGGCCGATGCAGGCGGCGGAACCCTCGGTCGCCCAACGGAATGCGTCACGGTGGCTGACCCGCTCGATCCCATAGCGATGCCGCTGCAGCAGAAACGCCGCGCGCACCTCCTGCATGAGATTGGAAGCGTTGTTGGAGGCAGAGCCGTCCACGCCCAGCCCCACGCGCACCCCGGCCCGCTCCAGATCGCAGACCGGGCAGTGGCCGGAGGCGAGCAGTTGGTTGCTGCACGGACAATGCGTCACCGCAACGCCGGCACGGGCCAGCCGGGCGATCTCGTCCGCATCGAAATGGATACCGTGGGCGAGCCAGACGCCGTCATGCAGCCAGCCGACCTCGTCGAGGTAGTCCAGCGGCCGGCGTCCGAACATCTGTTGACAGTAGGCGGTCTCGTCCTCGGTCTCGGCCAGATGCGTATGCAGGCGCACGCCGGTACGCGCGGCCAGCTCGGCGGTCGCGCGCATCAGCGAGGTGGTGACCGAGAACGGCGAGCACGGCGCGAGCGCGATCTGCGTCAGCGCGCCGGGGGCCGGATCGTGGTAGCGCGCGATCAGCCGGGCGCTGTCGGCCAGGATGGTGTCCTCGTCCTGCACCACCGCGTCGGGCGGCAAGCCGCCGTCGCGCTGCGAACGGTTCATCGAGCCACGGGTCAGCACCACCCGGATGCCCAGGCGCCGCGCCGCCGCGACCTCGATATCGATTGCCTGCTCCAAGCCGGCCGGAAACACGTAATGATGGTCCGTCGTGGTGGTGCAGCCGGAGAGCAGCAGCTCGGCCAGCGCCACGGTGGCGGCACTCTCCAGCGCCTCGGGGGTCAGCCGCGCCCAGATCGGGTAGAGCGTCGCGAGCCAGGGAAACAACGTCTTGTCCAGCGCCAGCGGCGTGGCGCGGGTGAGCGTCTGGTAGAAATGATGATGCGTGTTGATCAGCCCGGGCAGCAGCACGTGCGCGCCGGCATCGAAGGCGCGCACCTCCGCCGTCGCCGGCTCCCGCCCGGCGGGCACCAGTTCGACGATGCGGCCGTCCTGCACGACGAGGCCGCGCTCCGCCCCTTCGGCCAGGACCGCTAGCGGGTCCTTCAGCCAGAGAGGCGGCAGCATCACGTCAGCCGAGCGAGCCCTGCACGCCCTCGACCAGCCAGTTCAGGTTGAGAATCTCGGCGTCGGTCAGCGCCTTGCCCGCCGCCACCTTCACCGCGCCGGACTGGTCCTTGATCGGGCCGGCAAACGGCAGCAGCGTTCCGCCCTCGATCTTCGCCTGCGCGGCGGCGACTTCCTGGCGTACCGAATCCGCAATGGCGGCGTTCAGCGGCGCCAGCTTCACCATGCCGCTCTTGAGCCCGCCCCAGACGTCGCTCGACTTCCAGGTACCGGTGATCGCCGCCTTGGTCTGCTCGATGTAGTACTCGTTCCAGTCCATCGTTACCGCGGTGAGGAACGATTTCGAACCGTACTTCGATTCGTCGGAATCGTAGCCCATCGACCAGACGCCCTTCTCCTCTCCGGTCTGCACGATGGCGGGTGAATCCGTATGGCACATAATAATGTCCGCGCCCTGCGAGATCAGCGCCTCGGCCGCCGCGCGTTCCTTGCCCGGGTCGTACCAGGTGCTGGCGAACACCAGCTTGATCTGCACGTTCGGGTTGACCGAGCGGGCGGCCAGCAGCGTGGCGTTGATGCCCTGCACCACTTCGGGGATCGGGAACGAGCCGACGTAGCCGATGATGTTCGACTTCGTCATGCGCCCGGCGATAATGCCGGCGAGGTAGCGGGCCTCGTAGAAACGCGCCGAGTAGGTGGCGAGGTTGGGCAGCCGCTTGTAGCCGGTGCAGTGGGCGAACTTCACCTTCGGGAACTGCTTCGCCACCTTCTCGGTGGGGTTCATGAAGCCGAAGGACGTGGTGTAGATCAGGCGGTTGCCGTCGGTGGCCAGCTTGCGGATCACTCGCTCGGCGTCCGCCCCCTCCTCCGGCACGTTCTCGACATAGGCCGTCTTCACCTTGTCGCCGAGCGCGGCCTCCAGCGCCTTGCGGCCAAGGTCGTGCTGGAAGGTCCAGCCGACATCGCCGATCGGCGCGACGTAGATGAAACCGACCTTGTAGGGTTCAGCCGCAAGTGCGGCGCGCCCCAGCAGGCCCGCCGCCGGCAGCGCCAGGGAAGCCCCCAAAAGCGCCCGTCTGGTGGAAAGAATCATTCGACATCCCCTTCATTTTGCGGATCATTCAAGCGGTGACGTGGAACGGCTTGCCGAGCGCCGCGGGGGCGTTCAGCTTGAGACGTACGGTGTCACGCGAGATCAGCACCAGCACGACGATGGTGGCCAAGTACGGCAGCATGGCAAGCAGCGCCGGGGAGACCTGCAGACCCAACCCCTCCGCCTGGAACTGGGCGATGGTGACGAAGCCGAACAGGCAGGCACCCAGCGCCAGCCAGAACGGCTTCCAGGTGGAAAACACGACCAGCCCGAGCGCGATCCAGCCGCGCCCGGCCACCATGTTTTCCGCCCACATCGGCGTGTAGGCAAGCGACAGGTAGGCACCGGCGAGCCCGCTCATGCCGCCGCCGAACAGCACGGCGAGATAGCGGATGCGCAGCACCGAATAGCCGAGCGCGTGCGCCACGTCATGGCTCTCGCCGACGGCGCGCAGGATCAGCCCGGCGCGGGTACGGTGCAGGAACCGATAGACCAGGAACGGCGTGGCCACCGCCACCAGCACCAGCGGATCGACCAGCATCGCCTGGTGCAGCAGTGGCGAGGCGGTGCTCAGGTTCGGCCAGAGGCTCAGCGCCAGCCCCGGCAGCGGCATGCCGAGGTAATGCGCGCCGATGAGGGCGGAAAAGCCGGTGCCGAAGATGGTCAGGGCCAGACCGCAGGCCACCTGATTGGCCATCAGCGACAGCGTCAGCACGCCGAACACCAGCGCCGTTGCCGCCCCGGCCAGCATGGCCATCAGCAGGCCGATGACGACGCTGCCGCTGGTCACCGTGCCGATGAAGCCGACCGAGGCGCCCATCAGCATCATGCCCTCGACGCCCAGATTCAGCACACCCGAACGTTCGGTGACCAGTTCGCCGATCCCGGCGAGCATCAGCGGCGTAGCGGCGCGCAGGGTGGCGACGAGGATCGCGACGACCAGAGTGAACTCACGCATGGCCGGCAGCTCCAACGTGCGCGGGCCGCAGCCGCACCCGATAATTGATGAGTACGTCGGCGCCGAGCAGGAAGAACAGCAGCATGCCCTGCACCGTGCCGGTGACGGCGATGGGAAGCTGCATGGAAAGCTGCAGGCCCTCGCCGCCGAGATAGAGCAGCGCCAGCAGCAGGCTGGCGAACAGGATGCCCACCGGATTGAGCCGCCCGAGGAACGCGACGATGATCGCCGCGAAGCCGTAACCGGGCGAGATCACCGGCGTGAGCTGCCCATCCGGCCCCGCCACCTCGCAGATGCCGGCCAGTCCGGCCAGTCCGCCGCTCAGCAGCAGGCAGAACCAGATGATGCCGTTGCGGCTGAACCCGGCGTAGCGAGCCGCCCCGGGCGCCAGGCCGACGACGCGGATGCGAAAGCCCATCAGCGTGCGGCCGAGCAGCAGGCTGCCCAAGGGCACCGAGGCCAGCGCGAACAACGCGCCGATGTGCAAACGGGTGTCCGGGATCAGCATCGGCAGCATGGCATCGGCTTCGAACTGCTTGCTTTGCGGAAAGCCGTAGCCCTGCGGGTCCTGCAGCGGCCCGTGCACGAGGTAGCTGAGGAGCTGAATGGCGACGTAGGTGAGCATCAGCGTCGTCAGGATCTCGTGTGCGTTGAAGCGCGTCTTCAGCAGCGCCGGGATAGCGGCCCAGGCCGCGCCGCCGGCGATGCCGGCCAACAGCTCGGCCGGGATCAGCCACCAGGCATCGTTGCCGCCGAACCGCAGCGCCACCACGGCGCCGCAGATGGCACCCAGCGTGAACTGTCCCTCGGCGCCGATGTTCCACACGTCGGCGCGGCAGCCGATGGCGATACCGATGGCGCAGAGCAGCAGCGGCGTCGCCTTCAGGCCCAGCTCCGCCAGCCCGTCGATGCTCGAAAGCGGCGAGATGAACAGAATCTGCAACGCCTGCAGCGGATCGCGCCCAAGCACCCAGAACAGCACGCTGATGCCGATCACCGACAGCACCGCGGCCAGCACCGGCGAGAGCCACAGCATGATGCGCGCAGGCTGCGCCCGCGCCTCCAGCCTAAGCCGCATAGGCAACTCCCGACGCCTTGCGGCTGGCGGATTCCCACCGTCCGCCCATCAGCAGGCCCACTTCGTCCACGTTCGTCTCCGCGGTACGGTGGGGTTCGGATAGCCTGCCGTCGAACAGCACGGCGATGCGGTCGGAGATTTCGAACAGCTCCGACAGGTCCTCCGACACCACCAGCACGCCGGCGCCCTGCTGCGCCAAATCCATCAGCGCCTGGCGGATCGCCAGCGCCGCCCCGACATCCACGCCCCAGGTCGGGTGCGCCGCCAGCAGTACGCGCGGATGGGTCGCCATCTCGCGGCCGACGATGAACTTCTGCATGTTGCCGCCGGAGAGGCTGCTCGCCAGGGCGAACACGCCGGCCGCCACCACCCGGAACCGATCGCAGACCAGTTGCGCATACCGCTGTGCCGCGCCGTAGCGCAGCATCCCGGCCCGCACCAGACCGTCCTGGTAGCAGGACAGCAGCACGTTCTCGACCAGCGACATCTCGCCAATGGCGCCACGGCCCATCCGCTCCTCGGGAATGAACGCCAGCCCGAGCCTGCGCCGCGCCGCCGGCCCCAGCAAGCCTGCCGCATGCCCGGCGATGCGCACCGTCGCGGCACGCGGCGCCTGCCGCTCGCCCGACAACGCCGCCAGCAGCTCCTTCTGGCCGTTGCCGGCGATGCCGGCGATGCCGAGGATCTCGCCCTCGTGCAATTGCAACGATATGGCGCGCAGGTTGGTGCCGAACGGCTCGTCGGCCGGCAGCGACAGCCGCTCGACCAGCAGGCACGGCTTGCCTTGCACCGGCTGCACGCCACGCCGGCACTCCGGCAACTGGCCGCCGATCATCATCTCCGCCAGCGTCTCGGTGCTCGCCACGCGCGGGTCGCATGCGCCGACCACGCGGCCGGCGCGCAGCACCGTGGCGTGCTCGCAGAGCGCCTTGATCTCCTCCAGCTTGTGGCTGATGTAGAGGATGCTGCAGCCCTCGCTGGCGAGCCGGCGCAGCACGTCGAACAGCCCGACCGTTTCCTGCGGCGTCAGCACCGAGGTCGGCTCGTCCATGATCAGCAGCCGCGGCTCCTGCAGCAGGCAACGCACGATCTCCACGCGCTGCCGCTCGCCCACGGACAGATGGTAGACGTGGCGGAACGGTTCCACCGCCAGGCCGTAGCGTTCCGAGATCGCGGCGATGCGCCGTGCGAGCTGCGCCAGGGTCTCCTTCGCGTTCAGGCCAAGGGCGATATTCTCGGCGACAGTCAGGCTCTCGAACAAGGAGAAATGCTGGAACACCATGCCGATGCCCAGCGCCCGGGCGGTGTTGGGATCGACGATGTCGACATCCTCGCCCTCCCAGACGATGGCGCCGGCATCGGGCCTGACCACGCCGTAGATGATCTTCACCAACGTGCTCTTGCCGGCGCCGTTCTCGCCGAGCAACGCATGGATCTCGCCGGCGCGGATGGTGAGGTCGATGGCATCGTTGGCCAGCGTCGCCGCATAGCGTTTGCTGATGCCGGTCAGCCGCAAGCGGGCTTCATGGGACGCGTGGGGCACGTCAGTACGGCACCTTGTCTTCCTTGCGCACCCATTCCTCGAATGCCGCGCGCGCTTCCGCGGACAACATCCGGGTGGTGGGAATGCTGCGCTCTTCGATGGGCAATGCGATTTCCTGATAAAGAACTTCGTCGTCGAAGCCGGCCGCCGCGGCGTCGCTGCGGTCGGCGGCGTAGCAGATGCGCCCGAGCCGCGCCCAGTAGATCGCCGCCAGGCACATCGGACACGGCTCGCAGCTCGTGTAGATCGCGCAGTCGCGCAGTTCGAAGCGGCCCAGCGCCGCGCAGGCACGGCGGATCGCCACCACCTCGGCATGCGCGGTCGGGTCGTTGGCGGAAACCACCTGGTTCCAGCCCTCGGCGATCACCTCGCCGTCGCGCACGATCACCGCCCCGAACGGACCGCCGTCGCCGGTCCGCATCCTCTCGCGCGACAGCGCGATAGCGCGGCGCATGGGACTCTCGGGGTTCATCGAGCCGTCTCCTCAGAGCAGGCGCACCCCTCGGAATCGCCGTCCAGCCGCACCGGCACCGGGCCAGGCACGGCGCGTGGCGCCGGTTGATACGACGATGTCAGGTCCCGGATTTGCAGCATTTGTGCGGCCACCGCAATGGCGATCTCGGCCGGCAGCTTGCCGTGCGCCCCGGGCACGCCGATCGGGCAGGTCAGCCGCTCCAGCGCCGGCTTGTCCAATCCCTGCCGCGCCAGCCGGGCCATGAACCGGGCCCGCTTCGTCTCCGAGCCGATCAGCCCGATGAAGGCCAGGTCCCGACGCGCCAGCGCGGCGGCGACAATCTCGAAATCGAGCTGGTGCTCGTGCGTCATCACCAGCACGCTGCCGCCGCGTGGCAGGCTGGCGACCTCGGCCGCGGGCGTGGCCGCCAGCACCGGAACGACGTTGGCCGGGCAGGCGTCCGGCAGCGCGCCCGGCCGCGAGTCGATCCAGCGCACGCGGCAGGGCAGCGTTCCGAGCAGCCGCACCAGCGCCTGCCCGACATGGCCGGCGCCGAACAGCGCGATGTGCCAGGCCGGCGGCCGGAACGGCTCGAACAGCACGCGCACGTTCCCGCCGCAGCACTGGCCCAGCGCCGGGCCGAGCGGGAAATCGCGCAGCACCGGCACGGCGGCCGGGTCGGCCAGCAACTCGCGGGCGATCCGTTCGCTCTGGAACTCCAGATTGCCACCGCCGATGCTGCCGTGCCGGGCGCGTTCGCTGACCACCATCTTGCAGCCGGCCTCGCGCGGCGTGGAGCCGTTGGTGGCCAGCAGCGTCACCAGCACCGCCGGCGTGCCTTCCTGTTCCAGCGTGCAGAGCGCCTCCAGCCACTCGGCCATCATGCCGCCGCCTGCGCCAGCGGGGCGGTGCGCGCCCGCAGTTCCTCGATCGCCAGCAGTACCCGCTCGGGCGTCGCCGGGGCATCGAGATGCGGCGAGCCACGCCCCTCGCCCGCCGCGACGATGGCGTCCTTCAGCGCGAAGA
>Ga0224531_1000938_pt1 | contig 13765 bp, 4 predicted proteins | sample CBST100metaG_FD_179876 | JGI IMG/M metagenome (GOLD analysis project Ga0224531, IMG submission 179876) | Peat soil microbial communities from Stordalen Mire, Sweden - C.B.S.T100 | ecosystem: Environmental > Terrestrial > Soil > Wetlands > Peat | place: Sweden: Norrbotten County, Stordalen Mire... | reverse complement strand
GTCGGGCGCCGTTGTTCCCGCAAAGGGAGCGGGCGTGACAGGAGAACGGGACGCACTGGAACCCGGAAGAACTTCGTTCCCGTTGCGCACAGGGGAATGATAGGTGGGCAGCGCGACGATCCGGGCCGCGCCGGGTTGAGGGCCTGGATCCAGCAGGTTCTCCAGATCGTCGGGCTGGGCGGCAGGACGCCCGCCGGTTTCCGCTTCAGAGTAGAGCGGCAAATGATCGGCTTTCGACGCGGTGGAACCCGCCGGCATGGCCGCCAACGAAGCACGCAGGAAGTCCGAGGCGCGCTTCTGGTTGCCACGAGCCTGCTCAAAGCGGGCCGCGGCCGACAGAATGCCGGCGTCGGAGGGATAACGCTCAAGAGCGACGCGCAACCAGGCCTCGGCTTGCGCCATGTCGGAGGCTGCCAGAGCGGCTCCGATGGCTCCCTGAAATTCGCCCGAGTTCGCATCCTGCATGGGCACGGCCTTGAAGATGGCCAGGGAATCTTCATTTCGGCCGGCTTTCAAATAGCCGCCGGCCAGCGCTCGCTGAACCGCGATGCTGTTGGGAAATCTACGCGCCGTAGCTTCCAGAATGTCGACTGCCAGGCGGGAATTGCCCGCGTCCATCGCGGCAACGGCGCGGCGCAGACTCCAGTTGGCCCATATGGTCTGAACCTGCTGGCTCTCGGCGCCGCTCAAGTCACGGCGCGCATCCAGATTCTTCAACAGGGCATAAAGGGCGTGCTCGTTTCCGGTGTTGTAGAGCAGCCAGGCGTGCTGCACCTCAATCCCGGCAGGCGCCGAGGTCCGCTGCAGGAGGTAGTAGTTCTCCACCCGCGTCATGCATTCGGTGGCGTGCTGCACGTCGCCCGTGGCAGCGTAGAGACTGGCTTGCCCCTGCACAAAGTCAACGTCCGCATCGAGCTCACGGCGCAGATCCGGAGGAATCTGGGCGATTTGCTGTAGCGCTTCGTCGATGCGATTGGCGGCGAGCAGAGAGAAGACCAGGCCCTTCCAGGCATCGGCGGCCAGAGAGTTGCCCACCGTCCTGGGACTCAGGAGGGTGGCATCGTCCACAGGACGAGCGTACGAAGCCAGCGTCAACTTGCCTTGGGAGATCGAAGCGGAAGGCTCCAGCAGGTTCGAGCTTCCGACCACGGGTTGAGCCGGCCGCGGAGCATGGATATTGCGGTCCGCGGCGGGCACGTGCATGGTGCCCTCGTAGTTGGTTTTGTTTGCCGACTTGCCGGATTTCGAAGAGGAGCGGGCCGCTTTGCGAGCCGGAACAGCAGCAAGCTCGGCCTGCGCAACGTCTGCCCGGTCGTCGAACTGCATGCCGGGCGCCTGAGCCATGGGCGGGTTCGTGCCCGCCGCGTTCACATCGGGCGGGTTGGAAGGCGAATTATCCGTGGTGGAGGGGTTGGCCCACGGGTTCTGCGGCTGCACCGGTTGCGGCTGCGAGAGGTCCACGGGAGCCCTGCCACTGTAGGGATCTGCGCCATAAGCGGGCAGAGGAGGCAGCTTGGTGGTTCTCTGGAAGGGCTCGTAGTTGGGGTCGAGAAGGTGCTGCAGGTCCGCGGCCGTCACAGCGCGGCGAGCTTTCGAGTCCTGATCGGGATAGACCAGAGTGTGCGCCAGCCGGTCGGCGGGTGTGGCCTGGGGCATAGCGGCAATCGAGGCTTTCCAGTAATCGACCGCGCGCTGATTGTCGCCGCGCGCCTGCTCGAAACGGGCGGCAAGAGAGAGAATCGCAGGATTGCGCGGGTAGCGATCCAGGGCCTGACGCAGCCAGACTTCGGCCTGCGCCTTGTCGTTGGCGGACAAGGCAGCCCCGATGGCGCCCTGAAAATCGCCGGCCGTGGCGTCCTGCATGGGAATGGTCTTGAAGAGGGCCAGCGAGTCCTTGGCCCGGCCTACTTTGACGTAGCCGCCAGCGACCGCCTTGCGCACGGTCACATTGTCGGGAAAGGCCTGTGCAGCCGCATCCAGAATGTCGACGGCGCGAGCCACGTTGCCGTTGTCCATCGCGGTTCCGGCGCGGCGTACGCTCCAGTTGGCCCAGATGGACTGAACTGCCTCGCGCTGGGTTGCGGTGAGGTCCTGGCGGCCGCCCAGGCGCATCAAGGCCGGGTAGAGCGAACGGTCATTGCCGGTATTGAAGAGCAACCAGGCATTCTGCACGTCGATGGCAGGAGGCGGCTGGCTTTTGAGGTCGCGGTAATGCACCAGCACGCGATTCATGTACTCGGTGGCGTGGGCAATGTCGCCGCTGGCGGCGTAGAGGCTGGCTTCGCCCTGCACGAACTCGATGTCCGATTCGAGTTCCTTGCGCACCGCGGGCGGAATCAAGGCGATTTCGTCGATGGCCTCAGTGTTGCGATTGGTGGCTTGCAGGCTGGCGATCAGCCCTTTCCAGGCGTCGACACGGTCAGGATGCGCCAGCAGAATCTGGTGGTAGATGGCATATGCCTGCGCGGTGTTGTTGCGCTGGAGATAGATGGCGGCCAACTGCAACTGCAGCGGGATGGCGGGCTGCCCGCCGGCTGCAATCTGCAATTTTGCGGAGCGCTCCAACAGTCCCTGGGCGATGTCGAACTGGTTGGCCTGCTGATAAATGGCGCCGAGCATGGAAAGAAAGCCAGGATCGGCGAGCGCGGCCTCATAGGTGGCCGGCGGCATCTTCTCCACGTCGGCGATGGCCTGGTTGTCCTGGAGCAGTTCGTGATGTGCGCTGACCAGGCCCATCCAGGCCGAGAGGCTGCCCGCGTCTTCATCGAGGATCTGGGTGTACATTTCCGCAGCCTGAGCGAAGCGCTTGGCTTCCATGAGGACGCCGGCATACTGCAGGCGCGTGTCGGCCTTGAGGTTGGTCCCGTTGTCGGGATAAGGCAGAGACAGAGCCTGAGAAAGGGCGCGCTGGGCTTCAGCGGGACGGTTTGCAGCGTGGTAGAGGGTGGCCAGGGTGCGGAGGTATTCCGGATCCTTGGCCAGGGACGCCCTTACCGGCGCCGGGAAACGTCCCGTCAGGTCCAGGGCCTTGCGATTCTGGCCGTCGCGGGCGTAGGACAGGAAGAGGCCGCGCCAGGCGGTCTGGGAACCGGGCTGAACCTTGATCAATTCGTCATAAATGCCGGCGGCCGCGGTGTATTGCGCCTGCTTGACGTAAAGGCCGGCGAGGCCGTTCAGAGCCTCCGGACTGCGGGGGCGCATGGCGAGCGCCGCCTTGTATTTTTGAGTGGCTACATCGAACTGGTTCTCGTCGAAGGCCTGCGAGGCCTCGCCCATGGTGTACCAGAAGCGCGAGGTCGCCAAGGCGTCTTCCACTGCGCGGTCCTTGTAGCCATTCTGCAAGGCTTGGGAGAGGAAGCTGATGGCGCCGCCGAAGTTGCTCTGCTGCATGCGCAGGAAGCCCATGCCTGCGGCTGCCCGGCCGTTGTTCGGCTCCTGTTCGAGGATGGCACTGAAGCGGGTTTGCGCCTCTTCGAGTTTGTGCGCGTTGAGGGCCGCAAAAGCTGCTCTCTCTGCCGGTGTGCGCGCAATGCCGGAGTTCATCTGGGCCAGCTTGGATTCGTTCTCCTTGAGGTGGCCAGCAAGTTCGGTGTCTTGCGGATGGTCCTTGAGATAGCCGCGCAACTCGGCCGCGGAAGCAGGATTGGCCGCATCCCAGATCAACGCCTGACGCAAGGCGGACTGGGCGTTGGGATCCTTGGGATGCGCCTCGAGGATATGAATGCCCTCGGCGCGGGTCTTGGCGGCATAGGTCAGCATGGTGCCCAGCTCCACCGTGAAGCGCGTATCGCCGGGGTTGCGCTGGGCCAGGGCGCGCATGGCCGCAATGGCGGCTTCCTTGCCGGTGGCTGTGCTGTAGAGGGTCTGATAGTAGGCCAGCGCGATGTCCCCGTCCGGCGGGCGGTCGCCATAGAGCTCGCGATAGATCCGCATGGCTTCTTCCGGCTTGCCCTGGCGCGCCAGCTCGCCGGCCTGGCGAAGACGGTCGCTCTGCGTGCGGTTGCTGTTGAGGGACCCGATCTTGCCGATGTTGGGATCGTTGGGATTGACGCGGCGCAAGCGTTCGAGCGCGGCGTTGGACTGATCTGCGGAACCGATGAGCTTGTAATCCCGGGCCAGACCGGCAAGAGCGTCGGCGTTATTGGGGTCCGACAAAAGAATTTGCTGCCAGGACTGGATGGCCATGTCCGGGCGCCCGCGCGCCTCCAGGGCATGCGCTTTCTCAATCAAAATCCGGCGGGTGTCTTCGGGCGAGCCGACGGACGGCCTCTTCTGTGCTGTGCCAACTTGAAGCGCCAGCAGCAGACAGACCATCACCATCCAGCTCTTTCGCCACATCCTGTAGTGAACCCTCATGTGCGTGCCCATTCCACTTTCAATTCCCCGCCCGACCCAAACCGAAATCTTCCATCGAGGAAGCCGGTCGCAAACAGTGCAAGGTTTTGATCGTAATATGCCAAGTCTTTCCCGTACAAACCGGAGGATGCGTCCCTTTGCGCGCTCAATCGAACCGTTTGACGCGCGCTCGATTTCTCGAGATTGGGGAAGGCCCTCAAATAAGGCAGGACCGCCGCCGAAAACCCTACAGGTCCATCTTGCTCCAACGGAAGGCCTTGCTCGCTTATCTTTTCGGGGGGGGCATCATGATTGGCAAGGTAGGCGCTCATGGCCGGGACGGCATTCAGTATCTCCGTGCGGGCCGTGCCACTGCCATCGAGCATGCCTGCCCAAAGATAAACGCGGATGGCGTCGTAGCTGCCCATAGGCGCCGCGGCATTGGGGCCGGGGTGTGCGACTGCCGGATAGAAGCCGTCGCCAGGAACGTACTCCACCCAGTCCATCGCGAAGCCGTGACAGGCGCTCTGCTGGAGAAAACGAGGAATGCCAAGGGCGATCCCCTGCCAAGGACCGGCGGGATCCACGGCGGCCAGACGCTGAAAGAGGAAGAGCGGCACATAGCTGGGATTCAACGTCCAGGAATGAAGGGTTGGAGTGCGGTCATGCTGAAAGCCGATAGGGCCCGGCAAGAGCATGGGACCAAATCCCGGCAAGTTGACGACTTCGCTGCTGGCGATCAGGCCCATCATCTGGCGGCCCAGCTTAGAATAACGCGGCTCTTTCCAGAGCCGGCCGGCTTCGACCAGCGTGTACGCCATCCAGACATCGGCATCCGAGGCTGGGTTGGGATCGAGAGCCTTCCATTGACCGTCCTTGTCCCTGCCCCACAACCAGGCAGGCAGGCGCGTGCTGAGATCGCCGCCCGCCAGGTTGGCCTGGGTCCAGGAGAGCACATGGTCAAAGTGAGTGCGGTCATTGCCGGCCAAGGCAAAGAAGAGCGCGTAGGCCTGGCCTTCCGATGTAGTGCGGCCGCCTCCCTGGGGATCGATGACCCTACCCTGCGCGTCGATAAATCGGGCGGCATAGGAATCCCAGAGGGTCCACGGGCCCTGCTTGCATCCACCCGCCGCAGTGAAGAGCGACAAGGTCAGGAGGATCGCCAGATGTTTCCGCAGCCGCAATAACTGAAGACCCATGGTTACAGCTCTCCAAAAGAACTCGAGCAGGCTTTCAACACGTTGAGGACATCAATCGGTCCGGCTCAAGTCTCGTGCGGCCCGATGCGGATCGCTCACGGGAGCGGTCCTAAAGCGGTTCTCGAACTTGGCGCCCTTGCGAACTTCGTGCAAGGTGGCTCTTCCTTCACGAAAGAGCCACGCGAATGAAAAAGCCACGCCGGGCATTGGCTTCGATCGACAGCAATGGGAGAACCGCTTTAGTCCTCCAGCATTTTCAAGCGTGCTCTGGCTCTCGAGCGCAGCCATTGGCGCGTCCAGATAGCCAGCAGGAACGCGAGCAGCATGACCACCACGGCAGCCAGCCAGGGAACTTCCATGAACCACAGCGTCAGCCGCGTCCACCAGGGAAGCACACCCACATGGTAGACCTCGGAGCCAATCCGGAAAGATTGGAACTGTGTCCCATGCAGGACCGAAACCGAGCCAGAGATGTCACTGGCCTGCTGCACCCTTAGAAAAGACGCCATGAAGGGCTCAAAGGTACTGGCATCTCTGAAATGGATCGCGACCACGCTGCGGCTTCCGCCCGGGTCGTAGGGAGACTGAACGCCCTCAATCACCGCATCCGGTGTGCCTCCGGCGGTCAGGTCGCCGGACTCGGTGTGCTCATCGGAGTGCAGCTTCCACCAGGCATGATGTAGTGGTGCAAAGAAGCCTTGTGTGTCGCGCACCTGGATCTGGCCGCTGCGCAAGGCGACGGGCAGGTTGTTGTTCAACTTGTCAAAAGCGGGCTGATCGTCGCCTGTTCCAAGGATGAGAAAATCGGTTTTCGCTCCGGCCTGCATGGCTTCGGCGCCGGCCACGGTGACCTGCAGCGCCGGGAATCCGGTCTGGCGGCCAAAGTGTCCCATGAGCGTGACAAAGGCTTCAATCTCCTGCTCGGTGGGTGTCTGCGGGAGCACGACCGTGGTCTCGCTTAGATCGGCGTAGCGGGTGAAGGGAAAACCAGCATTAGCAAAGGTTTCAAGATTGGGCAGCGGCGCATAGTGCGGGTAGCCGCGCAGATCAAGATAAGTGTCACGCAGGATGGCGCCCTGCATGTTGATGGGCGTGGTGTCGTTGCAGCCGCCCTTCTTGAGCAACTGGAAGGTGAAGTCGAAGGAAAGCGAATTGGAGAACGGGCGGAGGTTGACCACGGGCACGGGCACATCGGTCTGCATCCGCCGCGAGGCCTCCTGGCCTGGAATCAGCGGCACAGAACCGAGGAAGGCGTTATTGACCCGCACCTGCATGCTCGAAATGGGACCGATGGGCACCGAATTGTAGCGGTACACCAGTCGCAGGACGGCATTGGGCCGCTCCGAATAAAAGATGTCCGGCGCGATGCGGAAATACACATTGAGCGGCGCCGACCCGTCGCCTTGCAACTGGTCCGCGGTGGCGTAGTCCCACAGTGCAATCGTCTGATCGGTACGGGCCCAGCGTGGCGCGCCGTCGGGTTGCTGCTTGTCAGGCAGCTTGAGGCTGTCGATGGTGGTCTGCGCGCCCTGCAGCATGTCGCTATGCAGGGATACGGCTTGGGCCGCACGCAGCAACTGGTCGGAGTCCGCGCCGGCGATCACCAGGATCTTGCTGTAGGGATCGTTGGGATTGTTGCGCATGGCTACCGTCGGCGAGGAGATCGGCGGCAGGTTGAGCCCATCCGGCAGATTGGACGAACTGTCGGAAATCACGATCGCATTGCCCATCGGAATCTGCCCGATGTGCACCGGAAAACGGACCGGGCGGCTCTCGGAGATCATGCCGAAGTAGCTGGTGACCACGCCTGCGGCCTGAATCGCCTTGAACGAAGGCGCATTGGCAAAGACCACGGGAATGCTCAGCGGTTGAATGACGGCCGGGTCGAGAAACGGCATCGGCAGCTGCTTCAGATCGTCGGCCAGGGGCAGCAGGTCGCCTTGAATGTCGAGGTAGGTATTGCGATGGACGCGCGACCAGAGCGTGGTGTTCGAGGGGTCCTCGCAGACCATGGTGTAGTGGCCAATGAACTGGATGGTCAGGGAGTTGTTATGCACCAGCAGTTCCGGCGGAATGGTGAACTCTGCTTCCGCTTCCTGGCTGGAAGAGCCGCCTACCTGGCCCGGCGTGGGCTGCACGGTGGCAAACAAGGTCCCGTTCATAATCAGCTTGATGTGGCTGAGTTGGGGCAGCAGGCTGGGAGAAAAAGCATAGTAGAGGTGAATCTTGGCCGTGCGGGCAACGTGAGTCTGGGGCAGCGTGAAGTAGATGCTGTGGCTGGAGTCGATGCCGTGCAGTTCGATCTGTGGCGAACCCGCATCGTTGAGGCTGAAGGCGTCGCGGAACTGGCCCGGAGGAGGCGGAGGCAAGGCTGGTTTGTCGACGGCTCCAGAGATCGAGAGGCCAGGATTGAGTTGCGCCTGCCCTTGCGCCGCAACAGGAATCGGAGCCTGTGCGAAGGCGGCATGAGCCGCGCCCATGAGGATTGCAACCACGGCCACCAGCAGAGTGGTACGGACGGCGGCGAGAGAGCTTGCCTTCTTCCTCTTGTCCTTGTTGGTAAACAAGCTTTGGAAGGTCGAACCCAGCCCATGCATGGAAATCTGGAAAATGCGGGCCAGGCTGCGCAGCACGTCATCGCTTTCTCGGGATTCGCCCCAGCCCAGCCACGAATCCGCTCGTGAATAGAGAACCATGGTCAACACTTCCTGTTCGGCAATGGTTAAGTCTTCAAATCGCACCCGCAGCACCGGCCCTTCCGAGGAGACTACGGTTGCGGGCAGGTCGGTAACCACAGCCGGGAGCGGGAAGACCAGCTTCACCGCGGATTCCGGATTGGCTTTCACCGCCTCGCTAAAGCGAATGCTGGTGCCACCCGAAGACATGTCGATGGTCTCTCCGGCGATCAGGCGCCCATCGGGCATCTTGGCCATCACCGGGGTCACAATGTTGATGCGGACGGCGGTCCGCAACTGTTTCATCTCGCGCGCCACGGCGGTGCAGACGCCGAGAATGATGACGTTGAAGCAGCACCAGATGACGTTCATGATGACCGTGCCCGGACGATCGCGATCCCAGATAAAGAAGCGCGGAATGGCGATGAGCAGGCCGGCGAGATTGAACACCAGAAGGATGAGGAACGGCTGCGCGATCTTGGTATCAAAGAATGTCCGCTTGACCACGCCGCCCTTGGCCGTGACGTTGAACTTGCCCAGCTTGGGGTTGATGAGCGCCATCATGGTGGGCAGCAGGATGTAGGGCGAAAGCACGGTCTCGTAAATTTCATTCCAGAACGAGTGCCGGTGCTCGCCCTGAATCCGCGAGTTGGTCACGTTGGACAGGGTCAAGTGCGGCAGGGCGTAGGCCAGAATCGCCGCCCAGTAGCCGGGAACGTTGGTGTGCGAGAGGATGAGATAAATCAACGGTGCTGAAAGGAAGATCAGGCGCGGCACCGCATAAAGAAAGTGCATCATCGCGTTGAAGTAACAGAGCCGCTGCGGGAATTTGAGTCCCGGCGCAAAGAGCGGATTGTCGGTGCGCATGATCTGAATCATGCCGCGCGCCCAGCGAATGCGCTGGCCCACGTGGGCCGAGAGCCGCTCGGTGGCCAACCCAGCCGCCTGGGGAATGTTGATGTAGGCCGTGTTCCAGCCGTGAATCTGCATGCGCAGGGAGGTGTGCGCATCCTCGGTGACGGTCTCGACGGCGATGCCGCCGATCTCGTCCAGAGCCGAGCGGCGCAGTACGGCGCAGGAACCGCAGAAGAACGTCGCATTCCAGAAATCGTTGCCGTCCTGCACGATGCCGTAGAAGAGTTCGCCCTCGTTGGGAATCACGCGGAACTGTCCCAGGTTGCGCTCGAACGGGTCAGGCGAATAGAAGTGGTGAGGCGTCTGCAAGACGCCCAGCTTGCGATCGCGCAGGAACCAGCCCATGGTCATCTGCAAAAAGCTGCGCGTGGGCACGTGGTCGCAATCGAAGATGGCGACATAGGGCGAATCCATGGACTTCAGGGCGGTGTTGATGTTGCCTGCCTTGGCATGCTTGTTGTCGCCGCGGATTTTGTAGCCCACGCCTGCTTCAAAAGCGAACTGCTCGAACTCCTTGCGCCGGCCGTCGTCCAGGATGTACACGTGCATCTTGTCGGCGGGCCAATCCATATTGAGCGCGCCCAGCGCGGTATAGCGCACCACGTCCAGCGGCTCGTTGTAGGTGGGGATCAGAACGTCGACGTGCGGCCATTCCTCTTCATTGTCGGGCAAAGCGACTGGCGCCCTGCGCAAAGGCCAGATGGTCTGGAAGTATCCCAGGAAGAGGATGAAAAAGGAGTAGAGCTCGGCAAAGATCAGGCTCAGGATGAAAAACGCGTCCAAGGCGCCCCAGTGGTTGCCTGGGTCCTGAAAGAAGCGGCCTGTCTGCAGAACGCGCCAATAGCCATAGCGGAAGGTGCAGAACAGCGACATCACCATCAGGGTGAGGGTCACCAGATAGGAGTCGGAACTGCGGGCCAGGGCCAGCGCCATGAGCAGCGTGAGCAGGCCCAGAACCGCCTGTTGCGGCCATGTGAGCGGAAGCGCCGCCAGAAAATAGAAGACCAGGCCCGCCGCAAGCAGGAAAGTCAGGCGGAAAAACTTGGTGAAGATGTTTTCGCCCGCTCCGATATCCTGCCAAAGGCCCGTTGCCGTCATCGTTCACTCCATCGCACGCCACGGAATCCGGTGGTCGCGGGTGCGCCAAGGTTCTTTACCCACCCTGCGAGACTACCGAAATCCTCGGCCACGGTCGAGTTGGGAGCATAATCCACCACCGTCATCCCTTCGGCCAGCGCTTCGCTCACGGCCGCCGAACGGCGCAAAGCGAACGGCAGAAGCCGGTCGCCCAACTGCTCCCGCAGCACTTCCCGCACATCGAGATGCAGGGGGAGAGAAGGATCGAACTGGTTCAGGACATAAAAGGGGAGAACCTGCTTGCCCGCCAGGTTCGAACTGCGCTGGAAAAAGGCGTCGATGGAGCTGACGCTGACCACAGAATTCATATCCGGTCTCACCGGAACCAGGATGGTGGGCGACATCCGCATCACCCGCCTCGTGGTGGCGCCGGAGGCCGTAGCCAAATCGACGATCACCCGGTTTGTGCCGCGAGCATGGCCCTTGATTTCCTGGGAAAGGAGTTCTGCGCCAGCCGACTCCGGGCCCAGGGCCTCGGTGTCGAGGGTCAACATCTGAATGGGAGCGTCCCCGCTAATGCTGGGAGGAGTGAAGGTTCTCAGCACGCCGGGGCGTTGATCGCGAGCGCCGAAGAAGAACGGCAACAGACCGTAGGCTGCCGTATCCACAAGCAGAACCTTCTCACCACGGGCCGAAAGAGCCCGGCCGAGGGTGGCGACCAAGCTGGTCTTGCCCACTCCACCGGCTAGAGAAAAGACCGCCAGCACCGGAGCCTGTGCGGGCACTGGGGGCGGAACGGCTTCAGCAGGAGCGCCGGCGGTGTCAAACACGCCCTTCAGGGCGAACCAGCGGGAGGTCAGACGATCTCGCGAACCCTGGAGAGTGTCTTCGGGAGCCTGGGGCACGGGCTGGCTGGCCAGATCTGCACGGTCTGAGACCAGCCACGCAGGCCGGCCGATGTTCTCGCGCGGCTCGACCGGCGTCCATTGATTGCGAGGCTGCAAATAGCTCTCTTCGTGCATCGGCGCATATTGCGGAGGCGGCGCGGAGACACGATAGTTCTGCGCTGGAACGAAAGACGTGTATTCCGCCTGCTGCGGCGGCGCCGGAGATTGGAACCCCATGGGCGATGAGATGGAATTGTGGCTGCTCAGGGGAGAAAAGCGTGCGGGGCGCGGTTGCTCCCACAGCGGAGGTTGTGCGACCGGCTGCCTATTCAACTGCGCAGCCTGCTCGGCTTCCCTTTGAGCCGCCAATTTCTCGGCATCCCGCGCAGCTTTCACTGCGGCTGCGGCTGCTCGTGTTGCCTCTGCCGCTCGCGCGGCTTCCGCGGCCTTCTCGGCCTCGGTCTCGTCGTGGGCGAGCCGGCGTTGCGTTTCGATCGCTTCCTGCACACGCAGCCGCGCCTTCTCCCGCGTTTGCGCACGTGATGCAGAAAAATCACGATATTTGGCGCCATGAAGATTGGCCCAGGAATAGAGGGTCGCAACATCCTCGGGAGTCTCGTTCTGCTCGGCCAGCGTTTTGCGATCTGTCATATTCCACCCACACAGCTTCCGATGCGTTGCTTCAGTGGCCTCGGTTTCCGACGCGCCCTTTCGGCGCTTACTGGTCGGAAGCCAGGCCCTACGCACTCGCCCGAAAGAAGTCCTTACCAGGAATCGTAGCCGCTACGCTGTTGACAGAACAATAACACTTGCACGGTTACCTTCCTACCACTTTCTCGTCATACAATGGCTGCGCGCCCTCGGCTTCTTTGCCAATCGGACACAGTTTCTTCGGGCAAATTCGGGTTTTTCTGATCCTACTACGGCCTGACGCAGCTTCCCAAGGAGGAAAACTGGGGAAGTGCGCGATTTGTAACTATAGCCAGGAAGGCCTGAGGCTTCCATAAGCCTGAATTTGTCGCATGCGCCCTCTGGATCGAGCCACCAGGGGCATAAGTCCAATGGGTTGGCGCGGCGCTCCGTTGCCAAGTAACCTTTATCGGCCTTTCCTGGGTCCAGTTTCAGTGTGGATTCGATTTCCATCTTGTCCTCCGAAGCCCCTGCAAGGAGTCATTTTCTTCTACCCCATCGACAAGGACCCGTAGCTGGGGGGTCCCGAGAACAAAATCACCCCTGGCTGCACCATGGGCATCGCACTTGGGTCCGTTGCCAGCCCATATGTGCCCTGACCAGCAAAGGGGCAGGTTTCTCCTTTGCTCGTCTCAGCCAGCTAAAGAACCCACCGCCGAAGATGAGACAAAGACTGAAGAACTCTTGTTTTCTGTTCCCAGTTTCCAAAGCGTTTAGCAGGCCGTTCCGTCCCGGAGCCAGCACAGAAGTTGGGGCTGTGATAATTTGAAGACAGCGGCCTTGAACGAGCTCGTAGCTCAGTAGGTAGAGCAACGCCCTTTTAAGGCGTGGGTCCTGGGTTCGAGCCCCAGCGAGCTCACCACTTCTCCCGGCCGCCGTGTTCCCCGAGCTCAATCACTTGAAAGCTCACCTACCTACAGGGGAAATTCCTATGGAACCCGCCGAATGGCGGCGTTCCGGGATGTCAGCACGGAGAATCTACTGAGACATAAAGTTGAGATGAATCGACGCTGAAAGGCGGCCAAACCACGCATCGGTCCGGCCACCTTTCAGCTCGGCTTTCAGCCTCTCGGCCAAAAATGTTGCTCCGAGCAGGCGCTCAGCCTTTGAGCGGCGTCTTCGGGAGTAATGTCGCGCTGCGGCATTCCCAGCATCTCAAAGCCCACCATGAACTTGCGGACCGTAGCCGAGCGCAGCAGGGGCGGATAGAAGTGAGCGTGGAAGTGCCACTCGGGGTATTCCGCGCCGTCTGTCGGCGTCTGATGGAAGCCCATCGTGTAGGGAAAACTGGTTTCGAAGAGGTTGTCGAAACGTGTGGTCAGGCGCTTGAGCGCGTCGGCCAGGCCATCGCGTTCGGCGGCATTCAACTCCGGGAGCGCACCCAGGTGCCGGCGGGAGACCAGCAGCGCCTCAAACGGCCAGGTTGCCCACCACGGAACAATCGCCGCAAAGTGTTCATTTTCAAAGATCACGCGCTCCTGGGCGGTCTGCTCGGCCGCCAGGTAGTCGCAGAGCAGACAGTGGCCAGTGCTGGCCAAGTGGCCGCGCTGGGCCTCGGTCTCGGCGGCGGGCTCGTCCGGCACAAAATCGGTGGACCAGATCTGGCAGTGGGGATGGGGATTGCTGGCGCCCATCATGGCCCCGCGATTCTCAAAGATCTGTACGTACTGGATCCAGTCCAGGGCGCCAATTTCCCGGTATTCCTTCGTCCAGGCGTCCACCACCCGGCGGGTTTCCTCGTGGGTCATGCGCGCCAGCGTCAGGCTGTGGTCGGGATGGAAGCAGAGCACCTTGCAGAGTCCGCGGGTGGCTTCAGCCTTGAGCAGCGGGGAGGCCGGAGGATCGGTCGCGGTGGCGGTCTCCGGAAGGAGGGCCGCGTAATCGTTTACAAATGAGAACACACCTTCATACGCCGGGTTCACTGCCCCACCCGCCCGCTGATTGCCCGGGCACAAGTAGCACTGCGGGTCAAAGGACGCTCCTGAGG
>Ga0224531_1000936_pt1 | contig 13797 bp, 9 predicted proteins | sample CBST100metaG_FD_179876 | JGI IMG/M metagenome (GOLD analysis project Ga0224531, IMG submission 179876) | Peat soil microbial communities from Stordalen Mire, Sweden - C.B.S.T100 | ecosystem: Environmental > Terrestrial > Soil > Wetlands > Peat | place: Sweden: Norrbotten County, Stordalen Mire... | reverse complement strand
ATCTGATTGAGCGCCACGTTCGTGGCCAGGGTTGCCGGGACGGTTGAAGTCACAGTCGGCGGCGTGAAAGTGGAGGCGTTCGCGGTGGTGAAGGTCCAGACGTAGTTACTGGGCAGCGCGTTACCAGTTAGGTCCAAGGCCCCGGTAGTGATCGTGGCCGTATAGACCGTACTCGCTGTCAGGCTCGCAGCCGGTGTGAATGTAGCTACCGATCCTGCCGCTACATAGGTAACGACTCCGCTTACAGCGGCTCCGCCCGGCCCGCTCAACGTAAAAGTTGACGCGTTGATTGTTGCCGAACTCATCGCCTCACTGAACGTTGCCGTAACGATCTGGCTGGTGGGCACTCCCGTAGCCGCGTTGACAGGAACGGTGGAGATGACCGAGGGCGCAGTGGCGGCCGGAGCAGTTCTGAATGTCCATACGTAATTGCTCGCCAGCGGCGTGCCAGCCAGACTCTTCGCTGCACTGCTGATCGTGGCCGTATACAACGTGTTGACGGCAAGCGCTGCGCCTGGTGTAAAGGTCGCAATGTTGGCCGAGCAACTGACCGTGCCCGCTACCGCTGTCCCGCCGGGACCTGCCAGAGTGAAGGTTGTTGCAGGGGATGCGAGCGTCGAGCAGGTCATCGCCTCATTGAAGGTTGCGCGAAGCACCTGACTGACCAACACTCCCGTCGCGGTATTCACAGGAACCGTAGAGAGCACCACAGGCGGCGGAGTAATGGTCGTAAATGTCCACACGTAATTGCTCGCCAGCGGCGTGCCCGCCAGCGATGCGGCTCCGGTTGTAATCGTAGCCGTATAGAGGGTATTGTTAGCCAGGCTGGCAGCCGGTATAAATGTCGCAACCAAACCCGAATATGTAACGGTTCCGGCTACGGCAGCTCCGCCCGGCCCGGTCACCTTGAATGTCGTAGCGCTAATCGAGGTCGAGAGCATCGCCTCACTAAAGGTCGCACTGAGCACCTGGCTGACGGGCACATTGGTGGCCCCGTTCACAGGTACAGTCGCTGTCACCGTAGGCGGCGGAGTAATCGTCGTGAAGCTCCACGCATAGTTGGCAAGCAGCGATACACCGCCCGGGTTCTTGGCTCCGGTGGTTATCGTGGCTGTATAGACGCTGCTGTAAGCCAGTGCGGCAGTCGGCGTGAATGTCGCCGTTGTGCCGCTGTAGGAAACGGCGCCAGCAACTGCTTCCCCGCTCGGCCCCGTCACCGTGAAGGTTGAGGTGGTCAACGTGGCTGGGCTCATTGCCATACTGAAGGTCGCCGTGACCGTCGTATTGATGGCGACGCTCGTTGCTCCCTGAACTGGAGTTACGGACACCACCGTTGGAACAGTCACCGTTTCCTGGCCGCATCCGGCGATGAAGACAACCAATAGAATCGCCAGGAAACACATGATTCCGTTTCTGCATTTGCGCATTTGTGACCTCTCATCCGACCATGGTGGCGCGGTGTCCAACGTTCATCTGTACTGTTGTTTTGAATGGGGAGCCCTTACGATGTGACTGTGCAAAGGTACCAGCGTGCAAACGAAAGGTCTGTTCCGGATTGCACACAAACTATCCAGATTGAGAAGCAATAAATCTGGAATTATGAGCAGAATTGAACAGATATCTAGGGCAATAAATTTCGATAAATGCAGTTCGCCGCTGTCTAAGTTAATTCAATATCGAGGTAGGTAAGTAAGTACAAGAGATGTTCAAGATCCATGCCTGAATGTGTTCATTGAAGTACAGAATCAACAACACAGGTATCATCCTGACATCCTGTCGTAGCGTATTTTTCCTCTATAAAACATGCGGACATCCCGTATTGCTTCGCCTTCCAAAGCGACCCAAAATTCCTTGGATGCTGTCTTCTTGATACGGCATTGCACCGTTGAGTTATAAGTTATATCGCCAATATCTTCGCCCACACCGCAGGAGCCACGGGAAGTCTGAATCTGTGTCTCTCCGCAGCGGTCAGCCGGCTTGCTGACTCGCTTCGTCTAGTCCTTCAGCGTCACGGTAATCTTGCGCGCATCACCGCCCTCGGCAGTGATGACAATCTCTCCCGTAGCCTTCTTGCGGATGCTCTTGAACTTCTCGCCCCACTCCACCAGCACCAGCGCGTCCGGGGTCAGCAGCTCATCCAGACCCAGCGACTCCAGTTGCCGTTCGCCTTCCAGCCGGTAGACGTCCAGGTGAAACAGCTTCACCGGCTTGCCGTCCAAGCCACCGTCGTACTCATGAATCAGGGTGAATGTGGGACTGGTCACTTCGTCCGGTTCGGCGGCGTCCAAAGCCTGCGCAATGCCCTTCACCAGCGTTGTCTTGCCTGTTCCCAGGTCTCCGCGCAAAATCAAAAGCTGAGGCGGCGCAAGCAGACGCACCAGTTGGCGGCCCACTTCGACGGTATCTTCGCCGCTGTGGGTGGTGAATTCGTGAACCCGGCCTGCTGCCGGAGGGGCGACGTTGCTCATTCTGCTGCCTCATGGGAGGCCGCGACCGGTGACAACTCCGCCGGCAGCCCCTGCAACCAAACATAACCGTTCGAGCCGCGAAAATGAAAGCGAAAAGCCTGCGAAAGTTGTGCAAGACTGTCCGTCGCAAGCAATGTGTGCTGGTCACCTTGCCTTACGGTCAGGTCTCCAGCCAGCCCGTGCAAGGTCACTGCCGCTTCCACAGCCCGCGCTACGTCTGCAGGATGCTGTGCTAGTAGCCCCGCCACCAGGCCAGTCAGCACGTCGCCGCTGCCTCCCTTGGCCATCCCCGGATTGCCTGTGGTATTCACCGCCACACGCCCGTCCGGGTGGGCAATCAGCGTCCTCGAGCCTTTCAGCACCAGCGTTACGCCGGTCCTCTGAGCAAAGCCGCGCGCCACTTCCAGCCGGTTAGCCTGCACCTCGGCCACCGTGATGCCCGCCAGCCGCGCCATCTCTCCAGGGTGCGGCGTCAATACCAACGTGCGCCCCTTGGCCAGCTTGGCCAACAGCACCGGCTTGGTCGCCAGAATATTCAGCGCATCCGCATCGATCACCGCCGGCATCTTGGTCGCCGCCAGGAGGCCGGTGACGAATTTTACCGTCTCCAGACTCTGCCCCAAGCCCGGCCCAATGGCCAGCACCGTGCTGCCCGCGGTCAGTGCCGCAAGCAGCTCCGGAGCCAGATTATCCGCGGCAATCTGCCCGCTGGCGCTGGCAATCAGCGGGAAGGACATCAGTTCCGGCGCAATGGCCGCCACGGAGCCGAGAATTGGTGCGGGAACCGCCGCCGTCACCAGGCCAGCTCCAGCGCGCATGGCCGCCAAAGACGCCATGGCCGGCGCGCCCGATTTACCCACCGAGCCGCCCACCACCAGCACATGCCCGAAATTTCCCTTATTGGCCGCCGCCGCCCGCGGGACCTGGACCATCTCCACCGCCGAGCCCGCCCACTCCAAGTCCAGCGCCGAAACAATCGCCTCTTCAGGCGAACCGATGGGCGCCACCACCACCGACTGCTCCCAGCGCCGGGTCAACTGACCAAAAACGTGCGCCGGCTTGGGCGCGGTAAAGGTAATAACTGCATCGGCGGGAAACACCGGCCCAGCCACAGTAGCGGCTGTCTCGTCCGCCGCCCACCCCGAGGGCACATCGATAGCCAACACCGGCGCGGCGCTGCCCTTGGCCCACTCCAGCGCCGCCAGCGCCAATCCCTTCAGCGGCGGCTTGAAGCCAGTGCCCACCACTGCGTCCAAAATCAGATCAGCTTCCAGATCGCCCTTGTACCGGGCCAAATCTTCCACTGCGTTCACGACATGAATCAGTCCACAAGCCGGACTGGTCAGTTCCAGCCAGGCTTGGGCGGCATCGCCTTTTATCCCGCCGGGCGCACCCAGCAGCAGCGTGGTCACTTCCATACCCGACACGGCCAGCAGCCGCGCAGCCATCATGCCATCGCCGCCGTTGTTCCCCCGGCCGCACAACACCGTTACGCGCCGCGCCTGTGGAAATTGCTGTTTCGCAAAAGCTGCCACGGCCGCCGCCGCCGCCCGCATCAAATCCAGCGACGGAACTCCGAACCGCTCTGTGGTTGCGCGGTCACAAGCCTGCATCTCAGCTGCGGAAAGAACTTGCATGGCAACAATGGTACGACAAGACGCAGAGCCTCTAGCTTTTAGCTTCTAGCCTCTGCCTTCGGCTCGCGGTTGGATGAGGCTTACCAGTACTCGAGCAAGACTGCGACGCTCGGCAACTCGTCGGCGGAGAGCCATTTCAAGCCACGCAGAAGGAAAAGGCCGATGAGCTAGCGGCTGGAAGCTAACAGCTAGACGCTGCCTTTTACCGGAACAGCAGCACCAGAAACCACGCATTCAGCACGGCAATCAGAATGGCCACGAACCACGCCAGCGCCTGCAACTTGCGCCCGTTCGCAAACTCGCCCATCTTCTTGCGGTCGCCCGTGAACATCACCAGCGGAACCACGGCAAAGCTCAACTGCAGCGACAAAACCACCTGGCTGATCAGCAGTAGCTTCTCCGTGCCCTCTTCGCCTGCGACATAGACCACGATGATGGTGGGAACAATAGCCAGCGAGCGCGTAATCAGCCGCCGCAGCCACGCTGCCACATGCAGGTGGATGAAGCCCTCCATCACCACCTGCCCGGCCAGGGTGCCGGTGATGGAAGAGTTCTGTCCACTGGCCAGCAACGCCACGGCGAACAGCGTGCTTGCGCCGACCGCGCCGACTAGCGGGCTCAGCAGCTTGTACGCGTCCTGAATGGCCGCGACCTCATAGTGTCCGCTGCGATGAAACACCGCCGCCGCCACCACGAGTATGGCCGCATTCACAAACAAGGCCAGCGTCAGCGCCCCCGCGGAATCGATATTGGCCATCTGGATGGCCTCACGCTTGCCCGCCGGTGTGCGCTCGTAGCTGCGGCTTTGCACAATCGAGGAATGCAGATAGAGGTTGTGCGGCATCACCGTTGCGCCCAAAATGCCGATGGCGATAAACATCATGTCGGGGTTTGTAAAGATCTGCGGCGAAGGCGCCAGCAGATGCTTCAGCACCGGCCAGTACTCCGGCTTTGACAGGAATAGTTGCACGCCGAACAGCGCCACAATCGTGCCGATCAGCACGATCACCAGCGCCTCCACATAGCGGAAGCCCCAGCGCTGTAGCACCAGGATCAGCAGTACATCCGCCCCGGTAATGAGCACGCCATAAATCAGGGGAATATGGAACAGCAGTTGCAGTGCGATGGCCGACCCGATCACCTCGGCCAGGTCGCAGGCGGCAATGCCGATCTCGGCAAATACCCACAGCCCAAAACTCACCCTGGGTCCGAAGTTCTGGTGGCACATCTGCGCCAGGTCGCGCTCCATCACGATGCCCAGCTTCAGCGACAGGCTCTGCAGCAGGATGGCCATCAGGTTCGAGGTCATGATGACAAACAGCAACGTATAGCCGAAGCGCGAGCCTCCGGCAATGTCCGTCGCCCAGTTGCCGGGGTCCATGTACCCCACCGCGATCATGAATCCCGGTCCGATAAAGCCCAGCAGCCGCCGCCAGTAGTGTGGCGAGCGCGAAAGCTGTATGCTCGCAAACACCTCCGGCAGAGAGTGTTCTGCATGCTCGGGTTGGATTAGGGTTTCTGTGGGCATAGGCGCAAGGAAATGATCGTGGTGCTGTTTCATTCTCAGTATGCCATAGCTAGTTAACCATGGTTAACTATTTTTATTACGTTAAATTACGACGAAGCTTCGGGACGCAGCCAGACCGCCTCCGCAGCCGGACGCCCCAGCACGGACTTCCCTGCAGATAGCTCAATCGAAACAGTTTGGTCGTAGTTCTGGCTCACGACCCGCAGGCTCTTGCCGGGGCCAATGCCCGCTCCGTGCAGAAACAACAGCAGTTTGGGATCGCGCTCCTGCAGGCTGGCCACCGTATAACTTTGCCCCACGGCAGCTTCGGCCAGCGGAACCTCGCCGCGTCGCTTGCGCTCCGCCGGGTTCTCCGGCAGCACGGAGTTGCCGTGCGGGCAAGCGCCCATCTCGCCCAGCTTCTCCCGCAGCTTGGCCTCGAAGGCCGGCGATACGGCGTGCTCCAGCCGCTCGGCCTCCTCGTGAATCTCGTACCATTCCATCCCGAAGACCTCGCTCAACATGCGCTCAATCAGGTGGTGACGCAGAGCGGTATGGTAAGCCGTCTCGCGCCCGGCAGCAGTCAGACGAACAATGCCGTCCGCTCCCACCAGCACATAGCCGTCGCGCTTCAGCCGCTTCAGCGCCATGGTCACCGCCGGAGCCGAAACCTCAAGCCAATGCGCCAGCATGGCCGGGATCACCTGGCGGCCCTCTGCCTCAGCCTCCAAAATGGCCTTGAGGTAATTCTCTTTCGAAGCGTGGATCGAGTCTTTCATCGCGATGTAGCCCCCAGTCTATACGGAAGTGTAGCTTCTGGCTTCGAACATCGAGCTTAGAACGATCCGTTTTGCTCTGCTTCGCAACCTGAATGGGAAGAGCATGGATCGAAGAAACAAGGAATCGTCTCACTGCCATGCGCAGCAGACCGCCTGAACGTTCTTTTATGCTCCATAACCGGATTTTCAGTTTCCCGGGAGATTGTAATGAGCAAGTACTACCTGGTAGGAAGTGGCATCGCATCGTTGGCAGGCGCGGCTTATCTCATTCACGATGGCAATATCAACGGCGCCGACATTACCATCTTCGAGGAATCCAATGAGTTTGGTGGCGCTCTGGATGCACATGGAACGGCGAACTCCGGCTACTTCATGAGCGGCAGCCGCATGTTCGAGCACAAGTACAACGCCACCTTCGATCTGTTCTCGTTCATTCCATCGGCGAGCGATCCAAGTCTGTCGGTGAAACAGGAAACCGAGCTGGCCGAGAAGGATGCCTTGTGGCACAACAAGGCCCGGCTGGTAAACGGAGAAGGAAAAATAATCGACTTTCACAAACTCGGCTTCAACGAGAAGGAACGCTTCGACATGCTGGCGCTGATGATGAAATCGGAGAAGTCTCTCGATTCAAAGCGAATCACAGACTGCTTCGACGCTGAATTTTTCCATACGAATTTCTGGTTTGAGTGGTGCACTCTGTTCGCGTTCGAAAGCTGGCACAGTGCGATTGAATTCAGACGGTATCTGCGCAGATTCGTCCATCACTTCTCGACCATCGACACGCAGGAAGACATCTTCCGTACACGCTATAACCAGTACGATTCGATGGCCGTTCCGCTGGTCAATTGGCTGAAGGCAAAAGGCGTCGAATTCTGCATGGCGACCCAGGTAACCAACCTGGGCTTCAAAGCCGCGGGCAGTGACATCACCGTCAATTCGCTTCAATACAGCGCTTCCGGAGTCGAGGCCGAGATTCCGATCGAGGAAGGCGACCTGGTCTTTGTCACCAACGGCTCCATGACCGCCGACAAGACCTTCGGTTCCATGACCGACACTCCAGTGATCGATAGCAGCAAGCGTAGCGGTGCGTGGCGCTTGTGGGAGACGCTGGCAGCAGGACGGCCGGAATTCGGCAACCCTGCAACGTTTGACAGCCATATCGACGAGTCTCTCTGGGAGTCGTTCACGGTGACGATGCACGACCCTACATTCTTCCGCCTGATGCAGCAGTTCAGTGGCAGCGAAGCAGGTAAGGGTGGACTAATCACCTTCAAGGACTCAAACTGGCTTCTGACCCTGTCGATGTTTCACCAGCCCTTCTTCCCGGACCAGCCCAAGGACGCCTTCGTCTGGTGGGGCTACGGTTTGTATCACGACAGGGTTGGACAGTATGTCAAAAAAACCTTGTCGGAGTGCTCTGGGAAAGAGATTCTGGAAGAGGCCATCGGGCATTTACGGTTCGACGAGCACAAGGAACAGATACTGGCGACAGCGAACGTGATTCCCTGCGTGATGCCGTACATTACAAGTCAGTTTTTGGTCAGAAAAGCTGGGGACCGACCCAAAGTCGTGCCCACCGGGTCAACCAACCTTGCATTCCTGGGCCAGTATTCCGAAGTGCCCGACGACGTCGTATTCACCGTGGAATACTCTGTGCGGTCGGCGCAGATCGCCGTCAACACCCTCTTGAAGCTGAATAAGGAGCCCTCTCCGTTCTACAAAGGACTCTACGATCCCCGCGTGCTGTTCGCTGCCCTTGAGACTCTACACCGGTAAGTATCAGGAATGCGGATATCCCTGAGCATTTCCGAAACGGTCGGGCTCACGAAACGCACTCTTCGCCCAGAACAGCGACAGGAATTCGGTTCGGAGCTTATGCCAGCCTGCCCAAAAACTAAAGCCTCCTGCCGTTCGCTTGACGCGAAAGACAGGAGGCTGAATGCTGACGGCGATAGCTGCTTTACTACTTGACCCGCACCTTGGGCTCGACGGACAGGCCCGGACGCAATGCGTGGTTGGGGTCTTCGCCAGGCAGATTGGTAAAGTCCACACGGACCGGGACGCGCTGCACCACCTTCACGTAGTTGCCGGTCGCGTTTTCTGGCGGGAACAGGGACAGCACCGACCCAGTTGCGCCGCCAATCTGCGTCACCTTGCCGTGATAGGTCTTGCCCGTAGCGTCGACCTCGATGTCGACCGGTTGCCCGGCAGACATGTGCAGAAGCTGCGTCTCCTTGAAGTTGGCCGTAACCCACAGGCCTTCCAGTGAGACCAGTGTGGTCAGGTTCTGGCCTGGACCCACGTTCTGGTTGATCTCCACACTCTTGCGGGTGATAATGCCCGCCGTGGGAGCCACGATTTTTGTATAGCTGAGGTTGAGCTTGGCTTGATCCAACTGGGCCTGCGCCTGCTTCACCTGTGCCAGCGCCTGCTTGGCGCGTGCACTCTGCGCGGCCACTTGCTGCGGGCCGGTCTGGGCATACTTCAACTGAGCCTTGGCGCCGGCCTGGCGTTCACGCGCCACCCGTATGCCTTCGGAAGCAGCCTGCTCGGTAGCCTTGGCGTCTGCCACGGCTGCCCTGCTGGCATCCGCCGCAGCCACAGCAGCGTCAAACTGCTGCTTGCTGATCACGTCCTTCTCTACCAGCGGCTTGTAGCGCGCCAGATCGGACTGCGCCTTGGTGCTGTTGGCCTGCGCTTGAACGACACGTGCATGGGCTGCCTCAAGCTGCTTTTGCGCCTGCTCAATGCCAGCTGACGTGCCGCTCACGTCCGCGCCTGCCGAAGTCAGATTACTGCCAGTGTTGGCGGAGGTAATGGGCACATTCACGTTGGCCGCCGCGGCATTGGCATCAGCTGAGGCCAGTGCGGCCTCGGCGTTCTCCACGGCAACCTCATAGTCCCTGGGGTCCAGTTCGGCGATCACGTCGCCTGCCTTCACCACCTGGTTCTCATCCACGTAGACCTTGGCGACCTGGCCGCCCACACGCGCGCTGATCTGGATCAGATGGCCGTTCACCTGCGCGTCGTCGGTGTCCTCGGTAAAGGTGGAACGCCACCAGAGTCCGACGGAAACCAGCACGACGATCAGAAGCACAACCACAATGATCCCCTTGCGGCGGGACTTCGGCTGCTCGATCTCAATTTCTTCAACCGCATCGGGTTGGTTTGGTGTTGTATCCGCCACGTTTACTTTCCTCCCAGATAGTTCTTGTAGTTCTCGCCCGCGCCCAGGGCTCGCGCCAAGCTGAGCTTGGACACATTGTGCCGGTAGAGGCTGCCCACATATCGGTCATTGGCTTGCGCCACGGATTGCTCGGCCTGGCTGACCGCCAGGTTGTCGCTCACGCCGTTGGCATAGCGCTGCTGTGCTTCGCTGAGTGCCTCGTTGGCCAGATCCACGCTGGAGCGCGCCACCAGAACCTGCTGCTGCGACGATGCGATGTCCAGCAGTGCGTCACGAATATCGGCGTCCACCTGAGCGTTCATGTCGCTCAACTGCGCCCGTTGCGTGTCCAGTTGCGCCTGAGCCTGCTGAGCCTCGCCGCGGAACGCATATTCCTTGAACAGCGGAACGCTCAGCGTGCCGGTTGCGTCGCCGGTGCCGTGCGAGTGGGCCAGCGTAACACCGATGTCGCCGTAGTCGCCGTCGAATTTCAGAGTCGGCAGCCGGTCGGCTGTGGCCGCCTTGCGCTGCTGCTCATACGCCTTGGTCTGCTCCACCATGGCCGCCAGGTCTTTACGATTGGCGTGCGCCTGGCGAATTGTGGCTTCCACGTCCAACTGATCAAACGCCGCGTAGGGCGCCTTGTCGGTCAGCGTAAAGCTCTGCGCCAGGGGCAGCCCGATGGTGCGGGCCAGGGCGAGTTTGTCTTTTTCAAAGGAATTGCGGGCCACGATCAACTGCTGTTCCAGCGACTGGTAGTCCACCCGCGCCCGCAGCTCGTCCAAGAGCGGCGCGGTTCCCGCCTGATGATTGGCGACGGCCTGGTCCAGCGAAACCTTGGCCGTGACGACTTGCGCCTCCACACTGCTGACCTGGGTCTCATCGGCCAGCACCAGCAGATAGGCATTGCCCACCGTCAGCACGACAAGTTCGCGCGCGTCCTCGGCGGAAAGCTGTGCAGCGTTGAAGTTGTGCCGCGCGGCCAGGTAGTTGCGCAGCGAAGCCACATCCACCAGCGACCAACTCAGAGAAGCGCGCACGTCGGTAAATCCAAAGGGCCCGATGATGGTGGCAAACCCTGGGATGCGCAGGCCCTGTGCAGGAAGGTCCTCCTGCATCACGGTTTCCTTGGCGCTAGCATCGACCGTAGGCAGCAGGGCTTGCAACTGGCTCAACCGCGCTCCGCGCGCCGCCGCCGTTTGCGTGCTGCTGAGGATAATGCCCAAGTTGGTCTTGAGCCCCCGCTGGATGGCTTCACCGAGGGACAGGCCCACGGGCTGCGCCGAAACCTCGCCCGTAGCCACGCTGCCCAGGTATGGGTTGCTGCTCTGCGCCACCAGCCCGCCGGGAGCCAAAACCGCAAAGCCCGCCACCAGGACGCATGTGCAGATACAAATCGTGCTCTTGCTTGCATTTTTTGACGAGATCAAGTTTTCAACTCACTGCGAAGCGGTTCTGCATGAAATGGATACCCTTAATAGGATGAAGGAAAAGGGCGATTGGGTTCTTTTACCAGTGTATCGGACGAGCCATATTCCCGCACAGTTTCAGATAAGGTCAGAGTCCAGCCGCAACTCCGTCCCGAAGAAAGGCCCCAGAGAATCCTCGGGGCCATTGCGTTCAGATGCAAGGAAATAGGATTGAGGTTCGAGGTTTTCTACCTTGGCTGCAGGATCAGGGCCGCAGGCTGTTCCCTGTTCCCTGATCTCTGATCTCTGATCTCTGATCTCTGATCTCTGATCTCTGAAAAAGCTAGCGCGCCGTCGTGGCCTGAATCAGTTGCGAGGTGAGCGAACAAAGCGCCTGACGGAAAAGCTCCCGGACCGCATCCGGTGTCCATCCCGCGGCCTTGGGCCCGCCGTGCTCAGCCAGCATCCCGGCCGTCTCTGCCGCCGTCAAGCCGGCCACCGCCCGCAGCGCAAAAATCGTCCGCAATTCGGTCGGCAGACTGGCTAGCCAATTCCGCATCCGGTCCCGGTCGGGTCCGGCGATCATACGCTCCAGCTCTTCGCTGGAAACGCCCACCGCGTCCAGATCGTCGTCTTCAATGCAGGTGGCCACCGCCTGCAGGCCCACGGGGGCCGCAAGGCAACCAGGATTGCGCTGCTCCAAAATTTCCAAGGCCGGACCGCACAGCGCCCGGCGGCTGCTCGTGCGCGCCTGCTCCGCATCCTGGCAGGCAGAAACCTCTCCATTGGCGACTGCCGTCTCCACCAGCCGCGCGCTGTCTTCACCCTCACCCACCAGCATGGAAGCCAAACTGTAGAGCCCAGAGGCGATCCGGTCGAATGTTTCGCGCCAACCACGCTGGGCCTTGTTCACCGGCGCTTCGGGCGGAATCAGGCTGTCGTTCGCAAAATTCGATTCCTGCAGCATAATAAGGCTCCTCTTTGGAGTTCGGTCTCCGGCTTTTTCAGTCTTTATCCTCCACCCGCCGGGCCGGGCCGTCAATCCGGCGGCAGCAGACGGTTCTTTATTGCCCTTTTCCTGCCATTTCCCCACCCCGGTCCGTGTACATTGCGGAGAGGGGAACACTTCCCGGCACTGTGAACTTCTGTGCCGATTGCAGAAAAACGCTGTAGACTGCCAACACAGCGCACTGGACGATCAAATGGCTCGCACGACTAGAAAACAAAAGCTCTTCAACGGCCGGGACTACTCCTGGATGCAGTTCAACCGGCGTGTCCTTGAGGAAGCTGAGGACCCCTCCAATCCCCTGCTGGAGCGGGTCAAATTCCTGTCCATCACCGGCTCGAATCTCGATGAATACGTTGAGATTCGCCAAGCCGGCCTGATGCAGCGCATTGAGGACGGCTACCGCGAGCCGGGCTACGATGGCCTGCGCCCCGATGAATCCCTGGCCGTGCTGACCGCCGAGATTCACTCCTTTGTGGCCGCCCAATACCGCTGCTGGAACGACCACCTGCTACCCGAGCTCTCCAAACAGGGCGTCCGGCTGCTGGAGTGGAAGGAACTGGACAAGGAAGCGCGCGAGTTTGCCCAGGGCTACTTTCAGCGCGAAGTCGATCCGCTGCTGACGCCCATCTCCATCGATCCGGCCCACCCCTTTCCGCGGGTACTGAACAAGGCCCTCTGCCTGGCTCTGCTGCTCCGCGCCAAGCGCCGCAGCTCCGGCCCGCAGGTGCTGGGCGTGGTCACCGTGCCGCGCGCGCTGCCCCGCTTTGTCCGCCTGCCCTCGGCCGAGGGATCGTTTGACTACCTGCTGCTCCAGGACCTGATCGCCCAGAACTTGACCGGCATGTACCGCGGCTACGAAGTGCTGGCCCACGCCGCCTTCCGCGTCACCCGCAACTCCAACCTCTACTTTGAGGAGGAGGAAGCGCGCTCGCTGCTGGAGACCATCCGCGTGGAGCTGCACAACCGCCGCAAGGGCGACGCAGTCCGCCTGGAGATCGAAACCGGCGCCGACCCGGAGATCGTCGAGCGGCTGAGGGTCAACTTTGAACTCGACGAGGATCAAGTCTTCCGCAGCGACGGCCCGGTGAACCTGTCCCGGCTCATGTTCTTTTATGGCGACGTGGAGCGGCCCGACCTGAAGTTTCCATCCTTTACGCCCAAGCCGCTGCACCTGAGCCGCAAGTCGGCCAACATCTTCGACGAGCTGCGCCAGCACGACGTCCTGCTCCACCACCCCTACGACTCCTACGATCCTGTGGTCGATTTCATCCAGCAGGGAGCTGAAGACTCCGCCGTGCTGAGCATGAAGCAGACCCTCTATCGCACCAGCCATGACTCGCCGGTCTTTTCCGCGCTGATTGAGGCCGCCGCTACCAAGGAAACCACTCTGGTGGTGGAGCTGATGGCCCGCTTCGACGAGGCTTCCAACATCCGCTGGGCGCGCAGCATGGAAGACGCCGGCGTACAGGTCTTTCACGGCGTGGTCGGCCTCAAGACCCACTGCAAGCTGGCCATGCTGGTCCGCCACGACGAGGACGGCGTCACCCGCCGCTACTGCCACCTGGGCACCGGCAATTACAACCCGGTCACCGCCCGCTTCTATACCGATTTGAGCCTGCTCACCAGCAATCCGCAGATCACCGAGCGGGTCCACATGGTCTTCAACTACCTCACCGCCCACGCGGAAATCGACGACTACAGCCCTCTGCTGGTGGCCCCCCTGACCATGGCCGAAAGCTTTCTGCGCCTCATCCGCCGTGAGCAGGAGCACGCCCAGGCCGGCCGCCCCGCCCATATTGTGGCCAAAATGAATGCCCTGCTC
>Ga0224531_1000934_pt1 | contig 13809 bp, 7 predicted proteins | sample CBST100metaG_FD_179876 | JGI IMG/M metagenome (GOLD analysis project Ga0224531, IMG submission 179876) | Peat soil microbial communities from Stordalen Mire, Sweden - C.B.S.T100 | ecosystem: Environmental > Terrestrial > Soil > Wetlands > Peat | place: Sweden: Norrbotten County, Stordalen Mire... | reverse complement strand
CCGAGAGATGCCAGAAGATGTCAATGGCGGGCGACTGGCGGAAGCGGACGAGCGGGTGCTGGTGGTAGTTGGACTGCTGGATGCGGCCATCGGCGAGGGTGATCTCCTGCTGCATCTGGCTCATGCCTTCGAGGATGGAGCCCTCGACCTGAGCGGCTGCGCCGGAGGGGTTCATGATCTGGCTGCCGACGTCACCGGCGGCCCAGATGTGGTGGACGGCGATGCGGTTGGATGAGTCGACGGAGACTTCGGCGACCTCGGCGAAGTAGCCGGCGTGGCAGTAGTGCGCGGCGATGCCGAAGCCGTGGCCGGGAGTGGGTTTTCGCGCGGCCCAGTTGGATTTTTCGGCGACGAGATGGAGGACAGCCTTGAGGCGGGCGGCGTTGAGCGAGTCTGCAATTCGGCGGCCGTTGGCTTCCGCAGGCATGGGGACGGGAGTGGCGGCGAGCAGCTCCAGGCGGAGGTCGAGGGGGTCGCGGTTGGCGGCGGTGGCCAGCTCGTCGAGGAAGGATTCGATGACAAAGCCGTAGGCGTTGTGGCCGGGAGCGCGCAGCGCTCCGGTGCGCAGAAGGAGCGGCTGGGCGGAGGTGTAGAGGGCGTAGGCGGGGACGCGGCCGGAGGGGAACTCAGTGGCGTCGATACCGGCGGCGGAGACCAGGCGCGGGCCGTCGCCGTAGGCGGCCATGTGCTGCCGCCATGCGACGATATGACCCTGGGCGTCGAGGCCGGCGCGGAGCAGATGCGAGCCTCCGGGGCGGTAGGCGTCGTGGGCAATGTCGTCTTCGCGGGACCAGAGGAGCTTGACCGGGACGCCGACCTGCTTGGCGAGCCAGGCGGCCTCTACCAAGTAGTCGTTCTGCAGGCGGCGGCCAAAGCCTCCGCCGACGCGGCAGAGGTGGACGGCAATGTCGGAGGGCTGGATGTTGAGCGCGCTGGCGGCCTGGCCGCGGCCACCGCCGGGCGACTGGCTGGTGGTCCAGAGCTCGAGCTTGCCGTCCTTGAAGGAGGCGGTCGTGCCCATCGGCTCGAGGGTCCCATGCGCGAGGAAGGGGTAGGTGTAGGTGGCTTCGACGACCTTGGCGGCGGAGGTGAGTGCGGCGTCCACATCGCCGTAGCCGCGCAGCGTGTTGGCGGGAGGAGATTTGAGGAGTTCGGCGGCGCGGGCGGCGAAGGTTTCGCTGCTCTGGGTGACGCCGGGGCCGAAGTCCCACTCGACCTTGAGGGCGCGGCGGGCGGACTGGGCCTGCCACCAGGTGTCGGCGAGGATGGCGACACCGGGTTCGATTCCGGTGGCTACGATGGCTACGCCGGGCTCGGTGGTGGTGTCGATTGAGCCCGCGACGGGGGCGGGCGCGAGGATGAGTGCGCGGTGGACGCCGGGGAGCTTGCGGATGGCGTCGAGATTGGCGGATTTGACCTTGCCGCCGTAGACGGGAGACTTCTCGATGACGGAGTGGAGCATTCCGGGGAGGGTGACATCGATGCCGAAGAGAGGCTTGCCGGTGACGATGGCGTGGTTATCGACGTTGGGCTGGGGCTTGCCGAGGATGCGGAAGTCCCTGGGGTCTTTCAGTTGGACGGAGGCGAGGGCGGGCGGAGTGAGGAGGGCGGCGTCGGAGGCGAGATCGCCGTAGCCGAAGGAGCGGCCAGAGGCGGCGTGGAGGACGCGGCCGGGCGCGGTGGTGCACTCGGATGCGGGAACGGCCCATCGCGTGGCGGCGACGGCGATCAGCATCTGGCGGCAAGCGGCGCCGACGCGGCGCAGCGGGAGGTAGTTGGACTGCGTTCCGGTGCTGCCGCCGGAGGATTGATTGCCGTAGAGGGATTCGTCGAGGTCGGCCTGCTGGACGCGGACGGTGGACCAATCGGCGTCGAGCTCCTCGGCGATCATCATGGGGTACATGGTCTTGACACCCTGGCCGATCTCGGGGGACTTGGCCATGAGGGCGATGGCGCCGTCGGGGGCGATGTGGATGAAGGCCCGGGGGGAGAGATCGGCGCGCGGCGGGCCTTGCGCGAGGGCGAAGGGCGAGTCGAAGAGGCCGAGGGCAAGGCCGCCACCGGTGAGGGCGGCGATCTGGAGGAAGGTCCGGCGAGAGAGAGGCTTGGGAGTGGGGTGCATGGGGAGGGCCTCCTACTTCTTTGCGGTTGGTGCGGCGGCGGGCGCGGCGGCGCTGGCGGCCTGGTGGATGGCCAGGCGGATGCGCGGGTAGGTGCCGCAACGGCAGAGGTTGTTGCTCATGGCGGCGTCGATCTGGGCGTCGGTGGGATGCGGCGTGTGGGAGAGCAGGGCGGCGGCGGTGAGGACCTGGCCGGATTGGCAGTAGCCGCACTGCGGGACGTCAAGCTGCTCCCACGCGAGCTGAACGGGGTGGGCGCCGTCGGGGGAGAGGCCCTCGATGGTGGTGATGGAGCTGCCGGCGACGGCGCCGATGGGGGTGATGCAGGAGCGGGTGGCGACGCCATCGACGAGGACGGTGCAGGCCCCGCATACGCCGATGCCGCAGCCATACTTGGCACCCTTGAGGTCGAGTGTGTCGCGCAAGGCCCAGAGGAGAGGCGTGTCGGGCGGGAGATCGACGGAGGTGAGGACGTTGTTGATCTTCAGCTTGAGAGGCATGGGGGTTTCCCCTTTTTCGCGCGGAGCGGTCCAGTCTAGCGGAACGCGATTGGATGGATTTTAGATGCGGTTGGGGGAGGGTGAGATGCGGGGCAGGGTTTGCGTGGTTAGGGCGAATGCAGCGAGAACAGACAACGGCAAAAGAGAAATGCGGGGGCCCCTCCACTCCGCGCTGCTTCACCCCAACGAGCAAGTGCGCTCGTTGGGGGGCCCGATTGCGCGCTCCAGTCGGGATGACGGCATTGATTGGAGGGGTGAGGGGAGGGAGTTGCTACAATCTGAGTCTGGGCCTAGATCGTTTGAGCCGAGAGAGATAAGGGAACGATGCTGCGATTTTCAACTGCGGGAGAGAGCCACGGAGAGGCGCTGGTGGCACTGGTGAGCGGACTGCCCGCGGGCGTGCCGGTAGACCAGGCGCTGCTGGACCGCGAGATGTGGAGGCGGCAGAAGGGCTATGGACGCGGCGGGAGAATGCGCATCGAACAGGACCACGCACACATCCTGAGCGGCGTGCGACATGGGAAGACGATCGGGTCGCCGGTGGCGATGACGATTGCCAATAAGGACTGGAAGAACTGGGAGGAGATTCTGCCGGTGGGCGCGGGCGATGCGGCGAAGCACAAGGCTGTGGCCAGCCCGAGGCCGGGGCACGCGGACCTGGCGGGAAGCTTGAAGTACGACTTTGCGGATGCGCGCTATGTGCTGGAGCGGTCGAGCGCTCGGGAGACGGCGGCGCGGGTGGCGTGCGGCGCGCTGGCGAAGATGCTGCTGCGGGAACTGAATGTGTCGGTGGCGAGCCATGTGGTGCGCGTGGGGAAGGCGGAACTGCGGCGGGCGGCGACGTGGGAGGAGATTGTTGCGCTGGCGGCGAAGGACGAGGTGCTGCTGAACTGCGTGGATGCGGAAGACGAGGCGCGGATGAAGGCCGAGGTGGATGCGGCGCTGAAGACGGGCGATACGATTGGCGGCGTCTTCGAGGTGGTGGTGCATGGGCTGCCGCCGGGCGTGGGGACGCATGTGAACTGGGACGAGCGGCTGGATGGGCTGCTGGCACAGGCGGTGATGAGCGTGCAGGCGGTGAAAGCCGTGGAGATTGGGCGCGGAGTGACGGCGGCGGAGTCGCTGGGGAGCGTGGTGCACGACGAGATTGGGTACGAGGTTCGAGGTACGAGGTTCGAGGGCCAAGCTGAAAACGAGGGCCAGGTTGAGCCGGTTGCGCGATTCACTGGATTTACGCGGGAACAGAACAATGCGGGCGGGATCGAGGGGGGGATCTCGAATGGCGAGGATGTGGTGGCGAGGGGCTATCTGAAGCCGATTTCGACGCTTAGAAGGCCGCTGGGTTCGGTGAGTTTTGCGACGCGCGAACCGGTCAAAGCATCGTATGAACGGAGCGACGTGTGCGTGGTACCGGCGGCGGGCGTTGTCGCCGAGTCGATGGTTGCGCTGACCGTGGCGCGGCTGGCAGTGGAGAAGTTTGGCGGGGATTCGCTGGGCGAGATACAGCGGAACTACAAGGGATATTGCGAACAGATTCGGGAGTATTAGAGCAGTGGTAAGTGGTCAGTGGTCAGCGGTCAGTAAAGGCAAGGGCAAAGGCAGAGACGAAATACGGAGATTCTGGCTTCGCCAGAATGACGAACCGAAGCCAGAATGACGAACTGAAGCCAGAATGACGAGCAAAAGCTGGAACGACGAACTGAGTCAGGGAAGACGATGGCGACAACAGCAACGATGATGGCGGCGAAGGAAGCGGTGAAGATACACGAGATCGTGTTGTATCCGGACCCGGTGCTGGCGAAGATGTGCGAGCCGGTGACGGTCTTCGACGCGGAGCTGCGGAGGCTGGTGGCGGAGATGTTCGAGAGCATGTATGTGGGGCAGGGGATCGGGCTGGCTGCGCCGCAGATCGCCATCACAAAGCGGCTCACGGTGATCGATGTCAGCTTCAAGAAGGACCCCAAGGACAAGCTGGTGCTGATCAATCCCGAGATTGTGGAGACCAGGGGCAGGCAGGTGGAGGAAGAAGGATGCCTGAGCCTGCCGGACATCCGCGAGAAGGTGAAGAGGGCGGCGTGGGTGAAGGTGAAGGCGCAGAACGAGCACGGCGAGTGGTTCGAGGTGGAGGGCGAGGAGTTGCTGGCGCGCGCGATTCTGCACGAGATCGACCACTTGAACGGGGTCCTGTTCATCGACCTCATCAGCCGGCTGAAGCGCGAACTGGTGCTGCGCAAGATCAAGAAGATGCAGAAGAATGGGGAGTGGACGGTGCTTTGAGCTGGCTGAAGGCATGCGCCAGGGGCTAAAGCCCCAGTGATTTTGCGGCACTTACGGACGGGCTGAAGCCCGTCCCTTTCAAAACGTGGATTTGTGCAGAGATTCCCTAGATGCAATGGCGTACTGAGAAGCATGGGATGGAATGAATCATGCGTTGGGTAGCTTTGTTGCAGGCGGGTTGAGTAAGTGGTGATTCGATGAGACTGGTTTTCTGTGGGACGCCTGAGTTTGCGGTAGGTACTCTGGATGCGGTGATTGCGGCGGGGCATGAGGTTGCGCTGGTGGTGACGCAGCCGGACCGCGCGGCGGGGCGCGGGATGGAGATGCAGGCACCGCCAGTGAAGCGGGCGTCCGCAGCGCATGGGATTGCGGTGGTGCAGCCGGAGAAGATCAAAAACAACGCGGAGTTTTGCTCGCGGCTGGAGGAGGCGCGGCCGGATGCGATTGTTGTGGTGGCATACGGACGGATCATTCCGCAGTGGATGCTGGAGCTGCCGCGGCTGGGAAACATCAATCTGCATGGGTCGCTGCTGCCAAAGTATCGCGGAGCAGCGCCGGTGCAGTGGGCGGTGGCCAACGGCGACAGAGTGACGGGCGTGACCACAATGCGGCTCGACGAGGGACTGGATACCGGCGAGATACTGCTGGCCCGGGAGGTTGCGATTGGGACCGAGGAGACGGCGGCGGATGTGTTTCATGCGCTTGCGGGAGTGGGCGCGGAGTTGATGGTGGAGACGCTGGCGGGGTTGTCGGAGGGGACGTTGGCGGGACAGAAGCAGGACGAGGCGCAGGCGACACTGGCTCCGATCCTGACGCGGGAGGATGGGGCGATTGATTTTGCGCGGACGGCGCGGCAGATCCACGATCGCTGGCGCGGATTTCAGCCGTGGCCGGGAGCGCATACGCGGCTGCGAGGGAAGAAGCTGATTGTGCATCGGATGCATGTGGGCGCGAAGGATGGGATTGAGGCTGGAGTGTTGCGCGTGGCGCGGGACGAGATGGCGGCGGGATGCGGCAGCGGCAGCTCCGTGGTCTTCGACGAGGTGCAGATGGAAGGCAAGCGGCGGATGAGCGCGGAAGAGTTTCTGCGGGGATTTCAGGTTAAGAGCGGCGAGAGGTTGGGGGATTGAGCGATGCGGGGCGCGACGGGGTAGTGAAGCGAGGAGTGCGGGCGCGGCCACGGTCGGCGGGGCCGACGGCTTCGGCGGCGGAGGCGATAGCGAAGATTGCACCGGCGCGGGCCGCGGCGTTTGAGATTCTGACGCTGGTGGGAGCGGGCAAAGGGCATAGCGATGAACTGCTGCACTCGGCGCGGACGGATGAACTGACGCCGGAGGACCGGAATCTGGCGACGGCGCTGGTGATGGGCGTGCTGCGCTGGCAGATTGCGCTGGATGCGCGCGTGGCGAAGCTGCTGGCACGTCCCGATCAGAGGCTGGCGGAGCCGGTGGCGCTGGCGTTGCGGATGGGTGCGTTTCAGTTGCTGCACATGGACCGGATTCCGGCGCACGCGGTGCTGAATGAGAGCGTGGAGATGTGTCGCGCGGCGGGGCAGCCCCATGCGGCGGGAATGGTGAACGCGGTGCTGCGCAAGCTGGTGGCAGCGCAAAAGCCGGGGACGAGAATCTTCGAATCGACGGCGGCATTCGCGGAGCGGTTGGGACATCCTCTGTGGCTGGTGGAGCGCTGGGTGGCGGCGTATGGGCGCGATGCCGCGCTGGCAATCTGCGAGTACGACCAGCGCGAGCCGGTTGCGGGATTGCTGTTTGCCGAGGCAAAAGACGGCGTGGCGTCCAGAGAAGCGGCACCGCAGATGGACGATGGATCGCGGCTGGTGGCGGAGCTTGCAGCGGCTGCGATGCCGGTGGTTGCAGGGCGCGCGGCGCGCGTGTGGGACTGCTGCGCCGCTCCTGGGGGGAAGACGCTGATGCTGGCGATGCGGCTGAAGGCCCATCTCGACGACGGACCGGCTGCGGAGATTCTGGCGACGGACGTGAGCGCGAAGCGGCTGGCGTCGATGGTGGCGCGGCTGCGGCGTTATGTGTATGCCGAGCGCGTGCAGTGCGCCGTGGCGGATGCTTCGGCTGTAGTCGTGGAAGACGAGCGCGATGAAAAGTTCGATCTGATTCTGTGCGATGTGCCGTGCAGCGGGACGGGGACTCTGGCGCGCAATCCTGAGATACGACATCGGCTGCGCGTGGAGGACCTGGCGCGGCAGGCAGCGCGGCAGAGAGCGATTCTGCGCGGGGCGATTGCGCGGCTGGCAGCGGGCGGGCGGCTGGTGTACTCCACCTGCTCGCTGGAGCCGGAAGAGAATGAGCAGGTGGTGGAGGCGGTGGCGAAAGATGCTGGAGTGCGGCGGATTCCGGTTGAGACGCTGATGGCAAAGCTGGCGGAGACCGGGGAGCTGAAGGATGCAGCAGATGGGCTGATTGGCGCGGCAGTGAGGGATGGCGCACTGCGCACTCTGCCTGGGGTCCATGGGTGCGACGGATTTTTTGCGGTGGTGCTGGAGCGGGAGTAAGAGGCATCGGCGACCTGTCAGATTGCCGATGCCCCATCCGTTTTCATCTACCCGGATTTGCGGTGCGGATTATTTTTTCTTCTTCTGTGCCGGAATGAAGTCTTCCATGACGGTCTTGCGCAGCAGGTCTAACGGAAGCAGTCCCTGGGCCAGCAGGAAGTCGTGGAATTGTTTGGCGTCGAACTTCGGCCCCAATGCCGCCTCGGTGTCCTTGCGCAGATGGAGCATCTGTGTGTACCCATAAAAGCCGCTATAGGCCTGCCCGGGCGAGCTGAAGATTAAGTTCTCCATCTCTTCCTTGGCGAACGCAGGGCTTAGCACCACATCGTTCTCCAGCACCTTGACCGCATCGTCCGGAGTAATCTTGCCTGACTGCAGTCCGGAGTTGAGAAACACAAGCGCTGCGCGCAGCAGGCGCAGCTGCAAGGTGATGAGTTGGCCCTCGACCGGCTCGTAGGGTTGCATGATCCACTCCGAGTAGAGTCCCCAAGCCTCGATGTTGGTGGAGTTGGATGCATACAGTTCGCGCGCCAGACTCACCCCATGCTGCTGCATCGAATTGAACAGCAGCTCCTGACCGGGGCGCGCCACATGCGCGGTCATGGGCCATGCGACCGCGTCGTAGGTGAAGTCGTCGAACTTGTCCGGCGAATCTTCGGGGGCCGAAGGGATATTGAGCGGGAGCACGAGCTCTCCCTTTTGCCCGGTGCTGCGCGTGAGCGGCGTGGCAGGTTGCTGCGTTGTCCCGTCCGCCGCGGCGAGGCGGAGGATGACTCGACGATCGGGCAGCGTCACCAGATTCTTTGCGACGACGATCTCTTCGATTGCCTTGAGCCGCGCCTGGTAGAACGGCAGAATGGCGTCTCCGGCGAGCTGTGTCTTCTTCAACTGGCGAACCACATCGCGGTAGTCGGAGGAGGCCCATCCGTGCTGCCTTGCGACCTGCGCGGCAAGCGGAGCCATCTCTGCCTGGACCCCGGCGAAGGATTCGCGGGCCTCGGTTGCAAGTTGTGCCGGGGGAAGATCGATGCCAGTGTTTTCCAGGCTGAAGGCGCACTCCTCGGGTGTCATGCGGAGGTTGATCCCGGCCTTGGGCATTACGGTTTCGCGGGTCCAGGTATCGTAGTCAGCCAGTTCCTGCTGCAGCTTTGCGAAAGGCCCCTCCCATCCGGTCAGCTTGTACTTGACGAACAACGATCTCATGCCGTCGATGTAGTTTTTATTGCGTTCTAGTTCAGACTCCATCTCATGCGCCGAGGGATAGACCATGGCGGGTTTGGCCATCTGCTCCATCGTTCTCTGTTTGAGGACATCGGTAAATGGCTTAAATCCCGGTTCCACTCCGGCGTACTTGCGCAGGCGGGCCACGGCCGCGGACCTGCGTTCGGCTGGGACCTTGTCGTCCAACAGAGTGCTTAGCCCGATATACACCGCCTGGCTGGCGTCGATAAACTGGACGTTGTGCGCGTAAAGGTAATCGTCTTCTCGGAATTGCAGGTTGAAGGCCTTCTGGAGGATCTCCAGGTCCTCGCGTACGTCACGATCCTTCTCCTTCGCCTCGATCTTCTTCAGGTTTGCGAGAACGCCCTGGAGTTCCCTGCGTTGGGCGATCTCGCCGGCGCGGGTTGCATCCGTTATCAAGGAATCGTACTTCACCAGCCCCTCTTGCGAGGCCCTCTCGGGCGAGTGCTTCATCTGCACATTGAGGAGCATTTGGGTGTACTGGTTGCTGCGGACAACCCATGCCGGTCTAGCCGCCGCAGCAGGAGCGGAAGACTTTGCAGCAGAAGCAGAGGAAGATGTGGCCTCAGCAGGGGCGGCAGGTATTGCAGCAGCAGGAGTCTGCGCTCGGGTGGCAGAGTTCGCGGTCATGAGGCCAGCGGCGAGAATCATCAACGAAACGGCGGTGCGGTGCATCGGCAGATCTCCAGAGATGGGAATACAACCAGCATACGGCCTGAGCGGTGACCTGGAATAGGGAAAGCACCAGCCCATTGGAATATGAGGTCCCCACGACCGAACAATCATGGGGTTGCGCCTTCTCCCCTGTATCCTAAACGGGGTACTATTCCGCGCCCGCAGCATCGAATGGTTAATACAACTATGTCCACTTCGCCCACATTTCTCGAACTATTGAAGCAACGCGTGCTGGTCTACGACGGCGCGATGGGTACGTCCATTCAGAACTACACGCTTACTGTCGAAGGCGACTTCGCGGGGAAGGAGAACTGTTCGGAGATTCTCGCTGTCACGCGGCCTGACGTGATTGGAGAGATCCATGCGAGCTACCTCGAAGTTGGGGCGGATGTCATCGAGACGGACTCGTTTGGCGCGACGTCACTGGTGCTGGCGGAGTTTGGCATTGCGGATCGCGCGCGGGAGCTGAATGTTGCCGCGGCGCGGCTGGCGAAGAGCGTTGCGGAGAAGTACTCGACGGAAGAGAAGCCGCGATTTGTGGCGGGATCGATGGGGCCGACGACGAAGCTGCCTTCGCTGGGACACATCGGATATGACGCGATGCTGGCCAGCTATGTGGAGCAGGCGGAGGCGCTGATCGAGGGCGGCGTCGATATTCTTCTCGTCGAGACGTGCCAGGACATTCTGCAGGTGAAGATTGCGGTTGCCGCCTGTTACGACGCGATGAGGAATACGGGCGTGACGCTGCCGCTACAGGTGCAGATCACGATGGAGGCGACCGGGACGATGCTGCTGGGCACGGAGATCGGCGCTGCGCTGGCTGTGATCGAGTGCTTCCGGCCGGATGTGGTTGGGATGAACTGCGCGACCGGGCCGGCGGAGATGAACGACGCGGTGCGCTACCTGTGCCAGAACGCGACGATGGCGGTGAGCGTACTGCCCAACGCTGGGCTGCCGCAGAATGTGGGCGGGCGGGCGGTGTACAAGCTGACGCCGGCGGAGTTTGCGGAGCACCATCGGCGGTTTGTGAGTGAGTACGGTGTAAATATTATTGGCGGATGCTGCGGGACTACTCCTGCGCACATCAAGGCGGCGGCGGAGGCTGTGGCTGGGCTGAGGCCGCTCAAGCGCGCGAACAAGCCGCAGTCGGTGGCGGCGAGCGCGTTCTCGGTGGTGCCGCTGGAGGTGGATGGGCAGCCGGCGATTATCGCCGAGGAGATGAACGCCACGACGCGCGTCACGCACTTCAAAGACATGGTGCGCGCGGCGGACTACGACGGCATCTTTACGATGGCGAAGCGGCTGGTGAACGAAGGGTCGCAACTGCTGGACATCTGCTGCGCGGTGGTGGGCGAGGACGAGGTCGCGTACATGAACGGCGTGATCGAGAAGGTGGCGACGCGGGTTCCCGCGCCGATCCTGATCGATTCGACCGAGGCCAATGTGATCGAGGAGGCGCTGAAGCGCATTCCCGGCAAGCCGATCATCAACTCGATCAACCTGGAGGACGGCGAAAAGCGGACGAGTCAGGTGCTGCCGATGGCGCGGCGCTACGGGGCGGCGGTGATTGCGCTGACCATCGACGAGGACGGCATGGCGCTGACCGCGGAGAAGAAGCTGGCTGTCGCTCACCGCATCCACAAGCTGGCCACGGAGAAGTATGGATTGCGCTCACAGGACCTGATCTTCGACGCGCTGACGCTGCCCATCACGACGGGGCAGGAGGACTACCGCACGGCGGGGATGGAGACTCTGGAGGCGGTGCGGCGGATCAAGCTGGAACTGCCGGAGTGCCGGACAACGCTGGGCGTTTCGAACATCAGCTTCGGGTTGAATGCATATGCGCGGCGGGTGCTGAACTCGGTGTTTCTGGCCGAGGCTGTAGCGCGCGGGCTGGATACGGCGATTGTGAACTACAGCAAGATCTATCCGCTGTTCAAGATTCCCGAGGCCGAGGTGGAGTTGGCGCGGAACCTGATCTTCCGCAATGTGCAGACGGAACAGGACCCGTTGCAGGTTTACATGCAGTACTTCACCGGGCTGACGAAGGTGGCGGGCGCGGAGGAGGAGACAGCGGCTTCGACCGACGATATGACGGACGAGGAGAAGCTGAAGCACCTGATTATCAATGGAGAACGCGGGCTGGGACAGGGTGAGAGGAAACAATCGCTGGACGAGATTATCGAGTCGGCGTTGACGCGCTACACACCGCTGGAGCTGATCAATACGGTGCTGCTGGACGGGATGAAGACGGTGGGCGAGCTGTTTGGCGCGCGCAAGATGCAGCTGCCTTCGGTGCTGGATTCGGCGGCGACGATGAAGGCCGCGGTGGCGTATCTGGAACCGAAGATGGAGAAGTCCGAGAGCAACCAGCGGGGGACGATTGTGCTGGCGACGGTGAAGGGCGACGTACACGACATCGGCAAGAACCTGGTGGACATTATTTTGTCCAACAATGGCTACAAGGTGGTGAACCTGGGGATCAAGCAGCCCTCCGGCAACATCATGGAGGCCGCCAGGCAGCACAACGCGGACGCGATTGGACTGTCGGGGCTGCTGGTGAAATCGACGCTGGAGATGAAGTACGTCATTCAGGATTTGCAACTGACCCAGTCGCAGATTCCGGTGATCTGCGGAGGTGCGGCGCTGACACGGAAGTACGTGGAGGACGACCTGCGCAAGGAGTACAGCTCGGCGGTCTTCTACGCGGAGGACGCGTTTGCGGGGCTGCACGTGATGAGCGACCTGACGGACGAGGATGCGAGCGTGCGCGAAAGGCGGCGCAGCGAAGGGACCACGCGGCGCGAGTTCAACCGGCCCGGCGCGGAGGAGCGGCTGGCTGCGCTGGCGCCGGCGACGACCGAGCGATCGAGCATTGTGAAGGATATGGAGGAGATTCCCGTGCCGCTATTCTTCGGAGTGCGCACACGGCGCGACTTCGACCTGAATGAGCTGTACAAGTACATCAACGAGACGGCGCTATTCAAGAACCAGTGGCAGTTGAAGACGGCTTCGGCTACGGATTATGTGCGGCTGGTGGATGAAAAATTCCGGCCAATTCTGAAGGAGCTGGAGCAGGAGGTCATTGCGAACGGTTGGTTCGATCCGAAGACGGTGTACGGATGGTTTCCCGCACAGAGCGAGGGCAACGAGGTGATCGTCTATGATCCCGAAGGCAACAACGGGGATCCTGACGCGCAGGGCACGGAGCTGTTGCGGATCAATTTTCCACGGCAGCGGGAGGGGAGGCTGCTGTCGATTGCGGACTTTTTCTCGCCGAAGAAATCCGGACGGATGGATGTGATTGGCTTCTCGGTGGTGACGATTGGAAGCAGAGCAAGCGAGGCGACGCAGAGGCTTTTTGAGGCTGGCGACTTCACAAAGTACCTCTACCTGCATGGGCTTTCGGTGGAGACGGCCGAGGCGCTGGCGGAGTACATGCACGTTGTAATGCGCAAGGAGCTGGGCGTCGGGGGCGAGGACGCGCCGGACGTGCGCGACCTGTTCCACCAGAAGTACCGCGGGTCGCGCTACTCGTTCGGCTACCCGGCGTGTCCGAACCTGGAGGACCAGGCGAAGATTTTTGCGCTGCTGAAGCCGGAGGAGAAGATCGGCGTGCGCCTGACCGAGGGGTACCACATCGAGCCCGAGCAGAGCACGAATGCGCTGGTGGTGCATCATCCGCAGGCGAAGTACTTCGTGGTGTAGCGGCGACGGCTAGGCTGTATCAGCCTATAGTCCGACAAGGAGTATCGATTGATCGAAGGCTATAGCGCGGGCCTTCAGCCCGCTGGATATTGGGTGGGCGCATACCTAGGGCTTCGCCCTAGGCTAAATATAGGACGGGCCGGTGGCCCTTGCCAGACAACAGCTACAGCAAAAACAAAGACAGAAGCAAAAAGCAAAGGCAAATACTGAGCGTATACTGGCTTCGCCAGAATGACGACTCTCAGAGGAGCTATGCCAGAATGACGGCTCTCGGGGGAGCTTCGCTCAGAATGACAATTTATTTTTGATCAATAGCAATTGTGAAAATGCTTTAGCGGCGGCTAGAGTTTGCTGAGGTAGTCGAGGACCTCGGGGCTGGTCCAGTCCTGGGCGGAGACGAACTTGCGGCGGAGGATGCCGCGCGAGTCGATGATGTAGGTTTCGGGGATCTTGATGGTGCCGTAGAGGCGGGGGATGCGGGCGGAGGGGTCGCGCAGGGTGAGCAGGTCGACGTGGTAGTCAAGCAGGAATTGACGGTAGACGGCGGGGTCTTCGTCCTGGCTGATGGCGAGCACTGTGACCTGCGGGAGGCGGCGCTGGAGAGCCACGAGGCTGGGCATCTCCACCACGCAGGGCGCACACCAAGTGGCCCAGAAGTGGAGGACGACGATGTGGTCGCGCAGGCGGGCGAGGTCGACGCTCTGAGTGCCGTCGGCGAGGGTGAAAATGGGGGCGGGTGCGCCGATGCGGGCGGGTCGATCGC
>Ga0224531_1000933_pt1 | contig 13812 bp, 10 predicted proteins | sample CBST100metaG_FD_179876 | JGI IMG/M metagenome (GOLD analysis project Ga0224531, IMG submission 179876) | Peat soil microbial communities from Stordalen Mire, Sweden - C.B.S.T100 | ecosystem: Environmental > Terrestrial > Soil > Wetlands > Peat | place: Sweden: Norrbotten County, Stordalen Mire... | reverse complement strand
GATCTTTTCCGTGTCGCCATTTCGCACCAGGAAAAGATCGACGAACTGATCGTGGCCAATTCCAAGCATTGGCGGCTGGAGCGCATGCCGGCCGTCGATCGCAACCTGCTGCGCATGGCGGTGGGCGAGATGATCGGCTTCAAAGGCACGCCCTTCCCCATCGTCATCAACGAGGCGCTGGAGATCGGCCGCCGCTACTCCGCCCCGGAGTCCATCAACTTCCTCAACGGCATGTTGGACGCCATCGCCCGCAGCCTGCTGCCCAAATGAGTCCAGGGGCCCCCAGGCCCCGCTGATTCGATGTGGAGTTGCCCCGCTCTGCATCGAATGGACCAGTCAAGCCTCCTCACATTGCAGGACAAAAACCACCTCACATCGCAGGACAAAAGCCTCCATAAATAGCTGGATGCGTCGCGCGCGATTGCTCACTAGAGTTGACTGCGAAGCACAGCAAACGTCGCCCGATGGTGCAAGGACAGTAAAAGGAACGCCTCTTGGCGCCCCATACTGCCTCGCGCATTCGTGTGCGTGGTCTGTGCTTGGGAAGCCAATTGACGCAATTGAAATGAGGCTACAACGCATGCAAATTCATTCGCTGAAGGACCAAAGCGATCGCCGCAACGCAGTCAGAGCGCGTAGTTCGGCTGTAAAGATGGCAGCGCTTTTTGCCATCATGATTCTTGTGCCGCTTGCAGGTGGAAGTGCGTGGGCGCAGGGCTGCATCCTGGCCCGGTCGCCCGAGCAGGGCGGATTGCCAACCGGTCAGGGAGGAACACTGGAGCCGGGGCATTATCAGATCACGATCGGCGAGCGTCATCAGTATTCTTACCAGCATTATGTCGGCGATGTGTACCAGGAGTCTCGCGCCCAGGCCAAGAGCCAGGTGCAAAACAGGATCAATCTGGTCACCACCAATCTGACCTACCAATGGACACCGCGGATCAGCTTTGAGGTCGATGCGCCGTGGCTGTTTGCCACGCGCAAAGGCCAGAGCTCACCCATCAAGTATTCTGCAACCGGAGTTGGAGATACCATCCTTGGCATCAATTCCTGGATTCGCAAACCCGAACATGCGACCAACAACAACTTCTCGGCGGGCCTGGGCGTGATGATACCCACCGGCAACGACGACGTGCAGAACACCACCAACACCAACACCACCGGCGTGGGCGCAGCAACCAACGTGACCGCGCCCGTGGATTACTCGGTTCAGCCCGGAGCCGGCGGATGGGGCCTGGTGATGCAGTGGATGGGATACCAGAAGCTGACCAAGAACTTGGTCTTCTATACCGACGGCGATTACATTGCCACGCAGGGCGGCACCAACAGTGTGCAAAGGGCCACCAGCACCACGACTCCACTGAACAACTTTGTAGCCATCTCCGACCAGTACTTGCTGGAAGCGGGAGTTTCGTTTCCGGTGAGTTACGTGAAGGGGTTGAATGCGACCTTCGGTCCGCGCGACGAAGGCGTGCCGGCCTACAACCTGTTTCCCAACAGTAACGCCGGCTTCCGCAGGCCGGGCTTTGCCGTAACCGCAGGGCCGGGAGCCGAGTACGTGCGCGGCCACAACATCCTCACCGCAGGCGTGTACAAGGCCATTCACCGGGATCGCACCTCCAGCTATCCTGACTCGGTCTATCACTCGCACGGAGATGCCGCCTTCGCGCAGTATGTGTGGCTGGCAAGCCTGACGCACCGCTTCTAGAGCGCAGGCTGTACAACGCGGAAGCCCTGCCGGTCCCCTCCAACCGGCAGGGTCTTCCGTTCCCTCATCGCTTTCCCCCTTTAGAAGGAAGACATGAAACTCACTCTTCGCATTTTCTGTGCACTTTTGTTTTGCTGCCTGCTTCCCACGGCGCAGGCCAAACGCGCACCCAATCTGGAGATGAAGGACCTGACCGGCAACACGCGCAAAGTGGCGGATCTGCGCGGCTCCATCGTGGTGCTCAACTTCTGGGCCACCTGGTGCGGACCGTGCCGGGAAGAGCTGCCCCTGCTTTCCAATCTAAGCAGCGCGTATGCGGGAAAGAAAGTTCGCTTCATCGCGGCTTCCGCCGACGAGGAGAAGAACCGCGCCAAGGTCGACCGGTTCCTGAGCAGCAACAATCTGCTTTCCATGGAAGTGTGGACAGGAGCGGACCTGGACATGCTGGAGCGCGCCGGCCTGGGCAATGAGCTGCCCGCCACATTGATCCTGGACGAGCAGGGAGAGATTGTTGCCCGCGTGCTCGGTCAGGCGCACCAGGAAGACATCGAGCAGCCGCTCAAGTGGCTCCTGGGGGGCAAGGTCGGACCCGCGCCGCCCGCGATTACAAAGCGCTATTAGCCCTGTGACTCCGCGTTCTTCATGAGCCAGTAATCGAATCCATCCACGATGGCCATCAGCGCCGCCTGGTTCAAATCGCTATTGACGCCCGCAGTCACCCACGGCTCGTGTCCGTCGGCAAAGAAGCTGACCGTGACGCGCACGTGGGCCGCCGAGTCGTGAGCCGTCACGTCGAGAGCCGTGACGGTGAAGGTGCCCAGGCGCATCTTGGCCAGGGCCGGGTACCACTTCTCCAACTCGCGGCGCATGGCCTTGGTCAGCGCATCCACCGGGCCGGCGCCCTCCGCACGAGTGGTGGCGATGGTGGATTCTCCGATGCCCAGCGACATGAACGCCTGCACAAAGCGGCTGCCGGCCTCGTCGGACTCGTCGAAAACCCTCCAACTGCGCACGCTGAAGCGATGCGGCAGCGTCTGAAGAACCCTCATGCTGGCCAGCTTGAACGAAAGCTCGCTGGCCGTGAAGCCGCCGCCTTCGATCATGTTCCCGTTGGCGTCCATGAACGCCTGCGCTTGCGCGGAATTGAGTGGAACTCCGAGCGCCTCGGAGAGCAGGATGATGTTGGCCTTGCCCGACTGGCCATTGACGCCAATGGTGGGGCTGGCGCCCACCAGGGAAGGATCGCACCAGAGGTACGCCCCCGGATTTTTGCGTTCGCTGCTGCCGTGCATGCCGGCCCAGGTGCCGAATGCGCCGGGCCCCACAATGGGCGCTCCATGCGGCGGCTCCAGACCGAATGCCGCAAAGGCCGAATGGGCCAGGCTGGTGAGGCCGCTGAGCGACTGCGGCGGCACAAACTCCGCTTCCCCGCTGAGTTGCATGCTGCCGATGACGGTGGTCAGGTTCACGTTCCCGCAGCGCTCGCCGGTTCCCAGCAGAGTGCCCTGAATCTGCACCGCTCCGGCCAGGATGGCCGCTCGGCTGTTGGCAACTCCCAAGCCGCGGTCGGTGTGGCCATGAAATCCGAACTTCGCGCCGGGATAGTCGCGCGTCAGCCCGCCGATCACCTGGGCCACTTCTTCCGGGCTGGCCCCGCCGGTGGTGTCGCAAATGACGATGCGGCCCACCTGCTGGCCGACGCACTGCGCCACCATCTGGTGAAAATACTCCAGGCTGCGCTGTTTCTCTTCGGCGTCGCACGCGATCCCGTTTTCCCTGCGCCCGCAAGCGGCGTCCATGCCGTGCTCAAAGTCCACGAAAACTTCCAGGCCGGTGTCCTGTAGAAAGCGGATCGTTTCGAGAGCCATCAGGAGGTTCTCTTCCGGCGTGGTCTCGAGAGACTTCTCCACATCGAGCAGCCGGGATTTGACCACCAGGGCCGCGATGGGAACGCGCTGCTTGTGGCTTACGATGAACTGCGCGTCGGGCCAATCCTGAACTCTGGTTCCGCGGCCGCGGGTTCTGCCGAACAAGGCCAAGTCCATGGCGCCCGTATCGACCGTGTGGAGTGCGGTGGTCAACTCCTCCACAAAGCGGTTGGCGCCGGCAAAGCCGATCTCCGCGTAGCGAACGCCAAAGACCGCCATGCGCTGCAGAAGCCCGACGGCGTTCGGCACGGAGATTTCGAGGTTCGGCTGTTGCAGCCCGTCACGGAGGCTGGTCTCAAACAGTTCGACTCTTCTGTTTTCCATTTCCCTCGTCTGTCCCCGTTTCCGTCAGAGAAGCCCCTTCAGCGCGCGGTTGCGCACCAGAAGGTTCTGCCCCTCCATGGTAACGGCACGGAGACAGGAGGCGTCAGTTGCCCTTGCCCACCGCCGCAAGTGCGGTATCGGCCTTCAACGGCAGAGGCACTTCCAGCGTGCCGGTACGGTCGTTCAGCCGGTCGCGCACCGCAATGCGGATAAATGCCGCTCCGGGCGGAACTTCCAGCTCCTGCTCGCTGTGGAAGAGCGTGCCGAATTTGCCGTTCGATTTGGCGTCAGTGGTGGCCAGCCCGTCATTCAGAATGCTGTTGAGCAGAATGCCGTCGGCATCGTAGGCCGCGGCGGCAAACTCCAGCATCGCGGGCTTCCCGTTGCGCGTCGCCAGCTGCTTCAACTGCGGGTCAAAAACCCCATAGTCGATCACGTACTTCTGCAGCTTCACCGGCTTCAGCGGCTTCGGGTGCGCATCCTTCTTGCGGGTGCGGAAGTACGCCGGCGAATCCTGGAGTTGCAGCATTTGCTCGGCGGTTGCCAATGCCGGTTCCCCGGCGGCGCCCAGGTGAGCGCTGAACAGCAGATCGTGCAGCATGGGCGCGCCGTGCTCGATATTCGCATAGAGCGTGTCCGTGGTCTTGGCGGCTACAAAGTGGGCCTGCGGAGTGTCCGGCTTGTGCTCCGTCTGCGTCTCGTCGTCCGATACGCCATAGTAAAGCTGCCGGTAATTCAGCGTGTATTCGTTCTTCTTGGCCAGAGTCACCTCGATCTTGCGCTCCCGGCCATCGTAATTCGTATTGGTCGGCGAATAGCTCAGCGAATAGTAGTTCTCCCCGTGCTCGACTGCCTTGTCGAGCAACTCGTTCAAGCTGTTGCTGCCGAAATACGCGCGGCCACCGGTCGCTGCCGCAATCGTATCGTCGTACTGGCCATTTTCAACAATATTGCCCGCATCGTCGGTATTTAAAACCCCTTTCAGGTCGATGGGGTAAAGCGCAATCTGGCTGCGCATCAAGGCCGCATAACATTCCCTGATCGCATGGTCCTGCAGGTAGCCCCAGTCGTTGATTTGCAGGGTTGAGCTCGAAAAGCCTCCCGCCACCGCACCCGACCCATTCTTGCCCGTCACAACAGGGCCAACCGGAATGGGAAACTCACCCGAGATCCAGAACAGGTTCTTCCTTCCCGGAATTCCGCTCATATACTCGGCCAGAAACTTCATGTTGTTGAGAGCTGCGCCCGAGTCCTCGTATCCGTAGACGTTTCCGTCCAGGAAGACATCGGGGAGGTGCGGACCGGGCCCCTTGGACAGAATGGCCGCGCGCAGCAGCGCGTGATCGTTGGTGAATCCCTGCACCATATGCACTCCGCGCGCGTTCACAAACAGCGCCATGCGGGTTCCCGGCTGCGCCTTGTCCACAAACGCCAGCAACTGCCGGCGCGAGGCCATCTGGTCGGTGGTCTCGGTGTTCACCATGTCGTAGTAGAGGATGTAGAGCGGTCCCCGCTCCGGCTGGCTGGGCAAATTGACAAAGGTATTTGCAGGCAGCGGCGGCAGCTTGGGAGAGACAAAATTCGGTCCGGAACCATCGAAATAGTCAAAGGTAAGAATGCTCTGGGTCTTCTTGTCTTCCTTGACGATGAAGTCCTTCCTGGTGAGCCCACGCACCGGATTTCCCTGCTTGTCGGTGACCACAATGTCGATTGGAACGCGACGCACATTGAGGCGGAAGACATATCCCTGGTTGCTTGCTGTCTGCCCCTGAGCCGCCGGCGCCAACGGCAAGGCCAGCAGTACTGCCGCAAGAGCTAATCCTGATTTGCGCATCAATTCCTCCATCCATCGCTCCGGACCCGTCGATCGGGCAAGGCGTTGGAGACCCGTCCGCCACATCGGCTTTCTCCCGAAGACCATCTTTACCCTGCTTCACCCATTGGACAGCCGTTTCCTTGAGCCAGTTACGTTCATCCGCGGAGAATTCTACAGGCTGAGATGCACAACTGTTAAGAAGCGCTCTGGCGGCGGGAAATGCGGCGGCGCAATGGGAGGTCTGGAGCGGTCTGTTTTCCTGTCGGAGGACGCCGATCCTGTTATTCTTGGACGGTGATCGAGTTCGCACAAATCAAGGGAGTTGTGGCGATCGCCCTGCTCTTGCCGGTAGCCTTGGTAGCCTGCCACAAGGAAGAACAGGCGGTTGTCGGAGTTGCCCAGCACGCGGTGAATGCCGAACACCAGGCCCAGGCGGCCGCTCAGGCCTCCGCCACGGAACGGGACGGCCAGCGTACTGCCCTCGCCCACATCCCCCTGCCCACCAAGAGCATGTATGTGGATGTGCACGAACCGGGCGCGTGGCTCAATCCCTTTCTGTCGGTCGATTCGGCCACCCTCAACCTGCGCGTGACTCTCGCCGACGCCAATCCCAGCGCCGTAGGCCAGAACGGCATACTGCGTCCCGAGGCCGCACGCCGCCAGGAACTCCAGTTGCGTCCCGCTGACCTGGCCCAGGCTCTGATTGCCCTGCCTCCCGCCGCCTGGCGCTATGGCCGCGTGATCGCCGTCGCCGAGTCGCCCCTGGCCAACCCCAAGGACCGCGCCAAGGTCCGCCGCAACGTGGAAGCCGCTATCAAGCAGCTCAATGACCTGGGCATCGTGGTCGAAGAGTGGCCCACCCGCTAAGGCCTATAGAGAATAGCTCCTTTCGACCATGCACATAAGTTCAGGAGTTTGCCGCACTTGCCGGTCCTTCCTTGAAGCAGGCCGCTGACTCTGTTACTCTTGCCTCGAACAATCCCGAACTCTGAATCTGTAAGATGTGCAAGGTAAGAGGCCAAGACCACTTGCTTCCGGCCGGGGCGCGCGAGCAGTTCACTTACTTTCGAGATCTCGGCCGGGAGGCATTTTCTAGTGGATGATTCACAGGTTTTTGCTCGACTCACGGAAATATTCCAGGATGTCTTCGATGAGGACGACCTCCAACTCACGCCTGAACTCTCCGCCAAAGATGTAGACGGTTGGGATAGCCTTGCCCATATCCGCCTGATACTTACAGTCGAGAAAGCATTCAAGATCAAGTTTTCCACCTCGGAGATCGGCAAGCTGGAAAATGTCGGCGACTTGGTAACTCTTATCAAAGCTCGGGCATAAGTGCCCGGATCAGAGCCTCTGGGAGCGCAGTTCTTCCGCTGGTTTTAGAAACAAGGACGGTTACTTTCCAATGAATCCCCTCTATGCGGAATTGCAATGGCTTGCGCGCGCCCCGGAAAGATTCTCCGAGAGCTTAAAGGCGGTGGGAAACTCGGAAATCCCGCTCGGCCTTGAACTGCGAGCGCTGGCGGCGCCTGCCCTGGACCTGAACCAGTTGACGAAGCTGGCCAAGGCCATTGTCAAGGCGCGTACGGAGGGGAAATCTCTGGATCCACTGGCGCCCTTCCGGCTCGCGGTGCTCAGCAATTCAACGATCGACCTGGTGACGCCTGCGCTGGTAGCCAGTGCGGCGCGCCACGGCATCGCCTTGGAAGTCATCCAGCCCTCCTATGACCAGGTGGCGCAGGAGGCTCTTACCCCCGACTCCCAGGTCAATCGCTCCAAGCCGGACGCCGTGTTGTTCGCGCTGGATTATCGCGCCCTGCCGCTCAAACTGTCGCTGGGCGATGGCGAGACTTCCGCCGCTACCGTGCGAGGCGCTCTCGGTTACCTGCAGGCGCTAGGCAACGGCATCAAAGCCAACTCAAACGCCGTTTGCATCTTTCAGAGCTTCGCACCCCCGCCGGAATCGCTCTTCGGCAGCCTGGACCGTGTGCTTCCCGGAACGCTGAGAAGCCTCATCGACAACATCAACCACGAATTGGCCGCATACGTACTTGGCTCCGGAGACGTGCTTCTCGATGTGGCCGGACTTGCCGAAACTGTGGGCCTGGCCGACTGGCACAACCCCCAGCTGTGGAATCTGGGCAAATTCGCGTTCTCCGACGAGCTGATTCCGCTTTATGGCGACCATGTGGCCCGCATTGTTGCGGCACTGCGCGGCAAAAGCGGCAAGGTACTGGTTCTGGACCTCGACAATACCGTCTGGGGCGGCGTCATTGGAGACGACGGGCTGGAAGGCATCAAGGTGGCGCAAGGCGACGCTCGCGGCGAGGCGCACCTGGCAGTGCAGCGCCTTGCCCTGGACCTTCGCCAGCGCGGTATCGTCCTGGCCGTCTCCTCTAAGAATACCGACGAGGTGGCGCGCGAGCCCTTTGAAAAGCATCCCGAGATGCTGCTGAAGCTGGAGCATATTGCCGTATTCCAGGCCAACTGGAACGACAAGGCAACCAACCTTCAGGCCATTGCCGAGGAACTGTCGCTGGGGCTCGACTCCCTGGTGTTTCTCGACGACAATCCGGTCGAGCGCGGCCTGGTGCGCAAGCTGTTGCCGCAAGTCGCAGTGCCGGAATTGCCTGAGGACCCCGCCTGGTACGCAAGAACCCTTGCCGCGGGCGGCTACTTTGAAGCAGTGAGCTTTGCCAGCGAAGACCTGAAGCGCGCCGGCTACTACCAGGACAACGCCCGGCGCGCCAACCTGCAGAAGCAGGCGGGTGGCGTGGATGCCTACCTGGCGTCGCTGGAGATGACCATCACCTTCCAGCCCTTTGACGCCACAGGACGCGCGCGCATCGTGCAGCTCATCAACAAATCCAACCAGTACAACCTCACCACGCGCCGTTACACCGATCCGGAAGTGGCCGAGGCCGAGAACGATCCGGCCGTCTTCACTCTTCAAGTCCGGCTGGCGGACATCTTTGGCGACAACGGCATGATCAGCGTCGTCATCTGCCGCCCTGCGCAAGCCGGGGTATGGGAAGTCGACACCTGGCTGATGAGTTGCCGCGTGCTGGGCCGCAAGGTGGAAAACATGGTGTTGCGCGAAATCCTTCGCCATGCGCGCGAGGCCGGCATCCGCAAGCTGGCCGGCATCTACCGCCCCACAGACCGCAACAAGCTGGTCGTCGACCACTATGCCAAGCTCGGCTTTACCAAGATCAGCGAGGAAGATTCCGGCCTGACGCGCTGGGAGCTGTCGGTGGAAGGCGCGCAGCCGGAGGTCGCTCCGATGAAGGTCGTCTCGCAGGGCTCTTCGGCCCCCAGAGAGGAATCGCTCGCGTGACCGAGCCGGATGCATCCCCTGGAAACCGGAGAGAGAAACCGCTTCCACGGCGCGACTGGATTCTGCTGCCGGCGCTCGGCCTGCTGACGATTTGCCTGTTGGCAGCCTCCAGTGAGTTGATTGCTCGCCGGGTCTTCGAAACCGGAAGGAAGGGGCAGGCACTCTGCGTAATCATCAACGATTCCTCGACCGGAGTACGGGGAATCCCAAATTGCGTTAACTCGGCAAAGGGCGCTGAAAGCGAGTGGGTCGAATACAAGCTCAATAGCTGCGGACATCGCGCCGGCATGGAATGCGGGCCAAAACCACCGGGAACCTACCGGATCGTCATGATCGGTTCATCGGTGGCGATGGGTGACTACGTACCGAGAGAGAAGTCCTTCGCCGCGCTCCTGCCCCTGCAACTCTCCCGCGAGACCAGCCACAAGATCGAACTCTACAACGAAGCCTCGGGCTGGGTTTTCTCGCATGGTGCAGATTTGCGCTTCAACGATGCCCTGACGCAAAGTCCTGACCTCATTCTCTGGGCACTGACTCCGACCGACATCCAGAGAGCGTCCATGGTGTTACCCACTGGCGAACTCGATCCATGGCCTAACCTCAGTCTCCCGGAAAAGGCCTGGAAACGGTTGCAAACAGGTCTCGCGTCTGGCTCATTAGAGGACGCGGCATCGGAGGCCTTCGGCCACACCCGCACCGCGCTGATGCTGCGCCACTTCCTCTACAAGAGTCAGAGTCAGTACGTAAAGTCCTTCCTGGCTTCCGGTGACACCAATGCGGGTTATCTGAAGGTGGAACAGAGCGCTGAGTGGAAGAAACACCTGGAGCAGTTCGACAGCGATGCGGCGGACATGGAAGCTCGCGCCAAGGCTGCGGGAGTTCCCTTTGTAGCCGTCCTCCTGCCGGATCACGCCCAGGCTGCGATGATCGCCATGGGCCAGTGGCCGCAAGGCTACGATCCCTACAAACTGGACAATGAGTTACGCGCCATCATCGCGAGTCATGGCGGAATCTATATCGACATCCTGCCAAACTTCCGCAGCATCCCGAATGCAGGACAGTACACCTTCCCGGTCGAGAACCACCCCACTCCCGCCGGGCATGCCATGTTATCGGAACTGCTGGCTCGGGCGCTGAGTGACGGAAGCGTGCCCGCGCTCAAAGCCGCCCCACCCTACCAGCCTCCATATGGGCAAAGAAGATAGCGATGAACAGCCCCCATAGCGACGACTCGACAAATAAAGTCTCCATCGGCATTCCCTGCGCTCATTCTGCTGGTGATACCAGAGACAACGGTGCAGGCGGCCGGGAACAGAAGCTCCCGCGGCGGGATTGGATATTACTGCCATTAGTTGGCATTTTGACGGTATGCCTCCTGGCAGCTTCCGCTGAGTTGATTGCACGACGGGTGTTTCCTACCTCCGGGGTTGAGATGGTGAATTGCATTGATCGTAGCAATCCAGGAACCGGTCCACGAGCAATCCCAAACTCGGTATGTTGGGAGAAGAAGGCCGAAAGCCAGTTTGTGGAGTACAGGTTCAACAGTTGCGGGCACCGTGCTGGCATGGAGTGTGGGCCCAAAGCACCGGGGGCCTACAGAATCGTATTGGCGGGTTCTTCAGTCGCCTTGGGCGGAACCGTATCCAGGGAGAAAACCTTCGCAGCCTTGCTGCCCCCCAAACTGTCACAACTTACCGGAAGTGAGATTGAAGTCTACAATGCCGCCAGAGGTTGGGGATTTCCGCCCCGGTTCGTAGCACTCAATTTCAAGGATGTTCTATCGGCCAACCCGGACGTGATTCTCTGGGTTTTAACGCCTATAGACATAGAGGATCAGACTCCTGACCGAGTAAGGGATGAGAAACCTGCCGCAACAGAGCAGGACGTTCCAGGTCTTGGCCAGCGATTAAGACTCTTCATGGCCAGATGGGACCGTAGCAGGTCTGGAAGGCTCCCGAATTGGAATAGGAGTAGAACAAAGGAAATACTTACCCATTATTTCTATGAAATGGAATATCGGGGCCAGTATGTTGAGTCCTACTTGAGAAGAGCGGACACTGACTCCGGATTCCTGAAGGCCCAACCAAGCGCACTGTGGCAAGATCACTTGGTTCAGTTCGACAAATATGCGGCGGATATTGAGAACCAGGCCAAAGGCACGGGTGTACCCTTGGCCGTTCTATACGTTCCGAATCGCGCACAGGCGGCCATGATCTCCATGGGCAAGTGGCCCGACGGTTACGATCCCTACAAACTGGATAACGAGCTCCGCGCGATTATCACGAGACATGGCGGAATCTACATCGATATCCTGCCTGGTTACCGCGCGCTACCTAACCCGGAAGAAGATTACTTCCCTGTGGATGGCCATCCCAATGCCAGTGGGCACGCAATCATCTCCGGGATGTTGGCCAAAGCACTCACCAATGGTTCGATACCTGCACTCAAAGCCGCCACCCAGCCGCAAGCAGGATTGGAGAAGCAAAAATAACCATGGATACCGCATCTTTTCAATTCGTACTCTTCGGCCTGGCTGTAGCTATTGTCTCGAACTTCAGCCGCTCGCGCGCCTGGCGCTCGGCAGTGCTTCTTCTGGCCAGCATTGTCTTTCTCGGGTTCCTCGCGCATAACCCGATCGTTTTTCTTCCCCTGTTCGGTTTTCTTCTGCTGGGCTATGCCGGGCTGCTGCTTGTGGAGCGAGGATGGTCCAAGGCCGCGGTCTGGAGCATCCTCGCCGTCATCTTCGTCTATATCTGGCTGAAAAAATACACTTTTCTTCCGGAAGGCATTTTCCTCCACTCGCTCTATTTCACACTGGGACTCTCTTATATCTTCTTCCGCGTTCTTCACTTATTGATTGAAGCCGGAGACAGGCGCGAAAGGCAACACATCGGCATCGGCGCCTACCTGCTTTACACTCTTAACTTCACTACCTTCGTTTCCGGCCCCATCCAGCGCTACGACGAGTTCGCACGCGACCAGTTCGCCGTCGAACCGCTTCCGCTGGGACCGCGCGTCGTTGGCCTGCAGTTGGAGCGCATCGTGCGCGGCTTCTTCAAGGTCAACGTGCTCGGCATGCTCTTCAACATGGTGCGTGTCGATGCATTGGCGCAACTGGCGCAGCCGCTGCCCCCCTCGCTCAAGCTCTATGCCGCTTTCCGCCTGGCCATCGTCTATCCGCTCTTTCTCTATGTCAACTTCTCCGGCTACATCGACATCGTGATTGCCCTGGCGCGCCTGATGCGCGTCCGCCTGCCGGAGAACTTCAACCGGCCTTTCTCTGCTTCCTCTGTGTTGGCCTTCTGGAACCAGTGGCACATGACGCTCTCCAACTGGCTCAAGACGTATGTCTACAATCCACTTCTCCTGGCGCTGATGCGGCGGATTTCCTCGCTCACGTTGCAGCCGCTGCTTGGGGTCTTCTGTTTCTTCGTCACCTTCTTTCTTATCGGCGTTTGGCACGGACGCACTTCGGAATTTCTGATGTTCGGCTTGCTCACCGGCGGAGGAATGTCGATCAACAAACTATGGCAGTTGGGATTGGCTCGCGCCATGGGCCGCAAGGGCTACAAGGCCCTGGCGAAGAACTCCGTCTACATCGCGTTTGGCCGCGGACTCAACTTCATCTGGTTCGCCTTCACTCTTTTCTGGTTCTGGGCGAGCTGGCAGCAAATCAATAAGATTTTCACAGCGATGAGCATTATCCAATGGCTTGGCGTCTGGATGGCGGCTTGGCTCTCTATGACCGCGGTCCTGGCTTTCTGGGAGTGGTTGCGCGCCGCACTATTGTCCTTCAGGAGCGCTGGGGGGCCCGTTCTGACCAGTCGTTATGCGCGCATGGTTTGTGCATCTGCGCTGGGGCTGGCGGCTCTTGTCGTGACCGTCCTGCTCAGCCAACCCGCTCCCGACATCGTTTACAAGGCGTTTTGAGACTTACACCCGGCTTGCATGGAATTGCCGTTACTGCGCTGGGCGAAGTGGCTTAAAAACAAGCCACCTCGCCTAACGCCCACATCGATACTCTAGTTGGAACCACACTCATCTTGCACCAGCTCAACCAGCAGATTTACGTCCGTCATAAGCCAAGCGATGGGCCGCATCTCAAAAGCCACTGCCGGCACGGGGTCACTCACCAGGAAAGCCCCCTGCGCTGTAAGGTGGGAAATCGCGGCTGCTATATCTGGAACCGAGTAGCAAATATGGTAAGTTCCTCCGCCTTTCTTGAGGGTACGATCGATAGGGGAGTTAGGCCCGAGAGGCGCAACCAATTCCAAGGCCGGGTCTCCCTGACCTCGACTTAAGAAACAAACAGATACTTTCTGGATCGGATCGTCGAAGGGGCCCGAAACCAAGTTATAACCAAATAGATTCTTGTAATTCGGAATGGCCGCCTGTAAATCTCGCACTGCAATTCCAATATGATGAAAAGTAAATCTGTCCATAGAATATTTTAGCTCCCTCCCGAGATTTCACCAAGATCGGCTTTGCTGTCAAACCTCCATCATTCAACCAGCCGGTTGCGTCGAATTCGCCCCATCACGCTGCAAATATGCGGTGGCCAATTCGCCGCAACGCGCTACCATTCCCTCGTGAACACTTCCCCGTTCCCCGTCCTCGGGAGCCAGCCTCCGCTCGACCATGAGCGCTTTGCCGCGCACCGTGAGCTGGAAGCCCGTCTGAAGTCCACTCTGCGCGGCGA
>Ga0224531_1000931_pt1 | contig 13865 bp, 9 predicted proteins | sample CBST100metaG_FD_179876 | JGI IMG/M metagenome (GOLD analysis project Ga0224531, IMG submission 179876) | Peat soil microbial communities from Stordalen Mire, Sweden - C.B.S.T100 | ecosystem: Environmental > Terrestrial > Soil > Wetlands > Peat | place: Sweden: Norrbotten County, Stordalen Mire... | reverse complement strand
ATCTGGACGGGCGCATGACCTTCATCAACGCGGCCGGAGCGCGCGCCCTCGGCTACTCCCCGGAGGAGCTGAGCGGACACGACATTCACGAGACGATCCACCACAGCCACGCCGACGGCACACCCTACTCAAGAAGCAGCAGCCCTATTTTGCAAAGCATGCGCAAGCGCGAGTCGATCCGCATGAGAGACGAAGTTTTCTGGCGCAAGGACGGCCGCTCAATTCCAGTGGAGTACAGCGCCAGCCCGCTCATTGAAGGTGGGCAAATCTCCGGCATGGTCGTGGCTTTCCAGGACATCTCCGAGCGACGTCGGCTGGAAAAGATGAAGGACGAGTTCATCTCCACCGTAAGCCACGAACTGCGTACGCCGCTGACCTCGCTGCGCGCCTCGCTGGGGCTCATCTCCTCCGGCTCGCTGGACAAGCGGCCAGAGAAGCAGCGCCAGATGGTGGAGATGGCCATCGGCAACTGCGACCGGCTGGTGCGGCTGGTGAACGACATTCTGGACTTCGACAGCGTGGAAAACGGCAAGCTGCCTCTGCATCGCGAGCCGGTGGAAGCCGTGGACCTGCTGCGCCGGGCGGCGGACGTGGCGCACACTGCGGCGATCCAGTCTCACATCGGCTTCCGCATCGACGCCAAACCGGCTGTGGTGCTGGCCGACCAGGAGCGCATTTTGCAGGTGCTGAACGAGCTGGTAACCAACGCCATCAAGTTCTCGCCGCCGGACACGCAAATCCGGCTGGCTGCGCAGCCTTCCGATGCCGGCACCAGCGGACCAGGTGAGGTCTGTTTCATCGTCGAGGACAAGGGGCGCGGCATTGCCCAGGAAAAACTGGAGCGGATCTTCGAGCGCTTCCAGCAAGGGGACGCCTCAGACTCACGCGCCCTGGGCGGAACCGGCCTGGGACTGGCGCTTTGCCGCAGCATCGTGGAGCAGCACGGAGGCCAAATATGGGCCGAAAGCACGCCCGGTGAGGGCAGCCGCTTCCTGTTCACCTTGCCCGCCGCGCCGGCCAACGCACGGTAGAGTCCACAGACACGATTCAGTTTAGCGGCCGCACAGCGCATCGTCATGGAGCGAGGTTTTCGGCGTGCGTGGAAACAACTCGATGTTGAGGAGCCAGTCCTCGGTTTCGGAATCCGGTTCATTCCGCCATGCGCCGATTGACAGGGCAAAGACGAGTCCCCTACGATTTCGGTGATTTCCAGTCACATAAGAAAGATGCGCCGTACCCAAATGGCGCGATGGGATACAAAGCGGATGCGATCGTTATCTCGTACTGAATCCATTGCTTGGCCCGGCTTTCAAACTATCCGGACTGCTCTCATGAGAACCCTACCAACCACGCTAATCCTGCTGACGGCGACCGCTGGGGCTGTCGCACAGAATCAGGCCAGCCGGTTCGTGCTGGAGCAAAGTGACAGAACGATTGTGCTGGAGCCTTATGCGGACAACATTGTTCGCATCACGATGAGCACAACGAAGCCGGCGGCGCTGGCAGCGCCCGGATACGGAATCGTCGGGACTCCCTCGATGGCTGGATGGACCCAGGAGAAAGGGCCGGACGGCTTTGACGTGATCCGCTCGGGCAAAATGGTCGTCCGGATTGCTCCCGCGAACCTGCCGCCGCCCCACACTTTCCCGCTGGATGCGTTGAATCAGTCGCTGAGGGATCACTATTTTGGCGGCGGGACAGTGCATGGTCCATATAACAACATCATTTCCGTAGCTACCGCCTCCGGCAAGCCGCTGCTGAAGATGAATCGCTGGTCCATGTTTCCCAACCGCCCCGAAATATCGCCTGCGAAGGCCGACGGCGGCAAGCTAGGGTCGGGCTATCGCGTCTCCGCCACCTTCGACTCGCCGCAGGGTGAGCATTATTACGGCCTCGGCCAGCAGCAGCAAGGGTTTCTCGATCTGCGCGGTCATCGCATTCAATGCTGGCACGATTACCTCGCGGTTGGCGGACAGAATGTCTGCGTTCCTTTCATGGTGTCGAGCCGCGGCTACGGCCTGATTTGGGATAACCCGTCCAAAACAACCGTCGATCTGGGCTTCAACGAGCGGAATGTCTGGTCGTCCGAGGTCGGCGACAGCGTCTCGTTCTTTGTAATCGCCGGCGATAAAACCGACGACATCTACACGGGCTATCGCCAGCTAACCGGTGTGACGCACCTGCTGCCTAAATCCACCTACGGCTACATTCAGAGCAAGGCCATCTATCCTACGCAAGAGCAGGCGCTGGATATTGCCAAGGGCTACCGCGACCGCAATTTGCCGCTGGACGTGCTGGTGGTGGACTTCTTGAACATGACGCGCCAGGGTGAGATGGACCTGGATCCAGCCCGCTGGCCCGATCCCGCAGCCATGAACAAACAGCTTCACGCCATGGGCGTGACGACCCTGCTCAGCGTGTGGCCGCACTACTCTGAGGGCACCCAGTTCTATGACATGCTGCTGAACAAAGGCTGGTTGGTGCACACCCCAGACGGAAAGCCGGACCAGGGAGGATACAAAAGTGTGATCGGCCCAAACCTGGACACCACCAACCCCGAGGCTGCCAATTGGTTCTGGGAGAAGATTCGCGACCGCTATCTGAAGCCCTATGGCTTCGATTACCTCTGGCTGGATGAAACCGAGCCGGATATCGATCCCGTAAATGACGTCTTCTGGATCGGTTCAGGCACCCGCTTCTACAACACCTATCCCTTGTTCCACACAGCGTCTGCATACGAGGGCTCGCGGCGCGATTTTGGTGACAGCCGGAGAGTCATGACCCTGGCGCGGGCGGCCTACCTGGGCGCGCAGCGCAACGGAACGGTCTTCTGGTCCAGCGACATTTTCTCAACGTGGGACATGCTCAAGCGCTCCATCCCGGCGGGGCTGAACTTCACCGCCAGCGGCATGCCTTACTGGGATACGGACATTGCCGGCTTCTTCTCGCCGTCGCTCGATGTCAATTACCACGCGGCCCATAAGCCTTTGATCGATGGCTCGGACGTGCTGGATAACATCGGCAACAATGAAGACTATCCCGAGTTATTTGTGCGCTGGTTCCAGTGGGGGGCCTTCCAGCCCGTCATGCGCGCACATGGCGAGAGGACGCACAACGAAGTTTGGTCGTACGGCAAGCAGGCTGAGCCCATCCTGGAAAAGTATCTGCGGCTGCGGTATCAGTTCATTCCGTATATCTACTCGCAGGCCTACCGCTCTTACCAGACGGGCGCTCCCTTCATGCGTGCGCTCTTCATGGACTTCCCTGCCGATCCGAATGTAGCCGACGTTCGCGACGAATACATGTTCGGGCCCGCGATTCTGGTAGCGCCTGTTTCGGAGCAGGGGGCAACCAGCCGCAAGGTTTACTTGCCCGCAGGCAGCGACTGGTACAACTACTGGACCAACGCGCGCATCAAGGGCGGCCAGACCATCACTGCGGACGCGCCGATCGACACCATTCCTCTCTTCGTACGAGCGGGGTCGATTGTGCCGCTGGGGTCCACAATTCTGAGCACGCAGCAGCCGCAGTCCATTGCGACCGTGCGCGTGTACCCAGGAGCGGACGCGGACTTCACGCTCTATTCCGACGACGGAACCACGTATGCCTATGAGAAGGGTACGGGGTCCACTACGACCACGCTGCACTGGAATGATGCAACGCACAAGTTAACCCATACGGGAGCAGCGGCCTGGAGCGAACCTGATTCCAAGATCGTGAACGTCGTGCATCCATAAGAAAGACACTCGGCCGCCGGCATCTGAAGAGATGCCGGCACGACAAACAACAAGACGGCTGTGCGCAGGGTAGCGCACAGCCGTCTTGTTATTTGTCGTGCTAAATCAAGTTGAACATGGATAACTGGAACTAACTTCTAGCGGTGCGCTCCGGCAGGAATAGGATTGGCGACGAAGGCCGGCGACTTGGTATTGTCGGCAAAACTCCAACCGGAAAGATAGGCAAGCTGGAGAATCTTCTTCATCTTGGCGTAGTCGATCTTCTCCACTGTGTCGGTGATGTGGTGATAGTCGGGATGGAAGCCTGTGAACCACCAGAAGGCCGGCACGTCGTGCAGCACGAACGGAAATTGGTCGGAGCGGAAGAAGACATTGAGCGCGTTCTCATGATCGAAACGGTCATCGAGATCCAGGCCCACATGCGCGTTGGCCTGCTTGACCACGGCGGCATAATCCGGCGAATAAAGCGCACCCACCAGGTTGAGACGATTCGAGGTGTCGGCGGGAATCGTAATGAGCCCGTCGGTCTGCGGGCTGGGCTTTTCGTCGCGGCCGATCATGTCGAAGTTGATCTGCGCGCGCGTTGTAGCCAAGGGACGCAGCGGATGCTGAGCCATGTAATACGCGCCAAGCAGGCCGCGTTCTTCGCTGGCAAAAATCACGAACAGAATGGACCGCCGGGGCCGCGCGCCGTTGGCCGTGAAGGCGCGCACCAATTCGACAACGCCTACCGTGCCGGAGCCGTTGTCGTCCGCGCCGTGCCAAATCTGCATGCACTTGGGACCGGCAGGAGTCGGGCGGCCCTGCTCGTCCACGCCGCCTACGTCCGCGGGACACGGCGAAGAGCCGTCGTGATCGTGATGCGAGGTGATCATGACCGTCTCGGCCTTGAGCGTGGGATCAGAACCTTCAAGCAGTCCGGCCACATTCCAGGTCGTGCCGGTGCGTTCCACCGAGTTGCGCAGGTGCAGGGTCAGCGTGGTATCGGCCAGCGCGCGGCTCTGCGGAGTCAGGTTGTTGTCGATGGCCGCTTGCAGCGCGGAGGCTTCCTGCTTGCCGGTGCGGCCGTCGGCTGCGCCGGCAGTGGCCAGTAGATCGGCAGCCACATCATCGAGCACCATCACGCTGGGGATGTGTACTTCGTCGTCGGCGATGGCCTGGAGCGGAATCGGCACCGCCCGGGTGATGCTGCCGCCGATGCGCGCCTGACGTTCGATGTTCGTCAGATGCTTGCGGTTGGGTTCGGCGACCACCACAAGAGCCACGGCTCCATGGGCCTGGGCGTTGAGCAGCTTGACGCGCGTGGTGGCGTAGCGCGTGTTGCCGGTGCCGTTGAAGATGGAGAGCGGATCGTCTTCCTGCGGCTCGTGATCGTAGACCAGTACGATTTTGCCCTTGGCGTCGATGCCCTTGTAGTCGTCGTAGCCCAGCTCCGGCGCGGTGATGCCGAAGCCGGCAAAGACCACGGGGGCGGTCAGATCGACCGCATGGCGGTAGTTGCCCAAAGCCACGGGCGCTTTCCACACGGTCGGCTTGCCCGCGCGCGTCAGGGTGACGACGCTTTCGGCGCGATCGGTGCGGTACTCAACCAGCGTCAAGGCTTGCAGATAGCTGGGCTTACCGCTGGCATCGGTGGCAGCGGGCAGCACGCCGGCCTTGGCAAACTGCTGCGCGATCCAGTGAACTGTGGTTTCGTCGCCCGGTTGCAGGCTCATGCGCCCGGCCAGCGCATCACTGGCGACATAGGCCAGGTCGCTGCGCAGCGCGGGCTCCTGAAGTGTTGCATAGCCCTTGGCCACCTGAGGCGGCACGGGAACTTGAGCATTCAATACGGTGCAGCATGCAGCCGCACAGGCACTCAAAATAAGAAGTCTTCGCATGACACACATTTTAGGACTTTTGGCCGCTTGATTTCGCGCCTCGCAACGGAGTCGTTTTCCCGCGCTGCAAAAATTGATCGAACCTTATGCAACCTTCCACTGGGAACGGAGTCCATTAGGACGTAGGATCATTGCAGCGCGGGAGGAAAGGACCCGCTCAACCGATTGTCGATCAAGGCCCCATTTACGACAGCCGTTCGCACCACGGAGAGATTCCGTCCGATACTGCAGCGGGCAAAGAGCCTGTATCCGTCCTGGAGACAGCTCTTTAGGCCGTGTGCGCTCGCGCTCATCGGACTCGCAGTTGCCGTCGCTCTGTGGGGGTTTGGGTACAAGCTGTCCCTTTATGGTCGCCACGCGGCGTCTTCATCGCAAATCCCTGTGGTGAAAATGTGGCTGGAGACGCGCCACGCCCCGATCACTGCAATTTTCAAAATCAGGCGCACGCCTCATCTGCTCCCTGGTTCAGCGGCTCTTTTCGCCGCGCTTCAGCAATGCCCCCGCCTCAACGGGAGTATCGCGTCTACTCTTCCCGTCTGTAGACGCCGCGTTACATATTTTGATTTTCTAATTCCATTCCGTGCACCACCTTCACTTCGCTTTTCGTAGGCACTTCGCTTCTCGCTGGCCTAGCCAGCATTGCGGTTTCATGACGGAGTGGTCGCTGGAACGGCCCGCTCTGGAAAGAACCCTGTCTCGAAGCGTTTTTTCACAGTGGAGGAACCCTATGTATTCCCTCTGGTTTCTGCTTGCCACTTTGCAGGCAGTTACGATGTATGCCGCTTGGCGGATGCGCCAAGCGGGAAGCCGCGCACTCTGCGGCAGCGCCCTATTTGTCCCTTTGAACGAACGAAAGAATGGATTGGTGTTGCTTGCCGCGGATAGAACGGCCGCGGTCTACGGCGCTTCGAACTTCTGCATCGCGAAGATCGAAACGAGCCCTTGCAGCGAGAGCTCAGCGCCACGTTATGTTCTGCAAGACGATTTCAGCTTAGCGGAGGGTATATGAACAGACTTGGCAATGCCGTTCGAAGCGTCAACGAAGCCGCCATCGGAACTTTGAATCGTAGGGAAATTCGGCGTCCGCGAGCAATCCATGTGCTGTCAATCGGCCCGATCGATTTCGGGACCATGGTCCACGATGTGCTGCGTGTCGGCCTGAGGTCCAGTCTGTCCATCGCACCAGATTGCCGAGATTTGTGGATGACTCCGAAGCAGGAATCCATTCAGGTGGCGATCCTTCACCACGCGCTTTCCTTGTTTGAACTTGAGGATGCTAGCCGGTTTATTCGCCAGCGGTGGCCCCAAGCCAGAATCCTCGTGCTCCGCCAGGGAGAAGGCTTTCTTGACGATGGCCTATACGACGAGCGCGTGGCGCCGGATGCGCCTCCAGCGATTTTACTGATGGCCATCGAGCGGCTCACGAGAGAGTGGCGCGCGTGCAAACCAACAAGTGTTGAGGTGAACTGAGAGCAAACATACCTGAATAAGTGGTCGCAATGAAAATGCCTGTCCCTTGTGGACAGGCATTTTCAACCGTAACTTTTTCTCGATTTGCGTGTTTTCAGAATTGAGGTACGCAGCTTGAATTCCCCATCGAATGATTTGCTCGCGGACTCTCGATTATGGACCGACCGAGGAGTGTCTTAATTTGCTTTTCGTGATACGTAACCCGAAAGCATTTGGGGGCATCCAAGAATCATCGGCAGTCCAGAGCTTTTACCTAACGAACATGCAGGAGGTTTTCAATGTCGATTAGTGAATGTATTCGTGCGCGCAAGGCGCATGCCGCAGTGCTGGTGTGTGCCGGACTTCTCATGGCGCAATCCGCGATTGCCAACGCACAAGGTCAAAAGGATTACAGTTCCTCCCAAGACAGTAGCGTGTACGCAAATGGAGATGCCGATGGCTCCTCCATGGTCTCTAAACGCAGCGGCCAGAATGACAGCTATGGCGGCGGCTATGCGTCACACAGCCGACTGAGCATGGAGCACTTCACCTTTGAAGGCGGGGGCGGTTTGACAGTTCCGACAGGGAGCGGCAGGCAGTTCATGGATACGGGATGGAATGTCAAAGTCGGCGGTGGATACCGGTTCAATAACCGCTTCAGCGCCATGGTGGACTACGACTATGTCTCGATGGGCGTGCCCAGCGCCATTTTGGACCAGGTAAACCCTCAAGGAGGCGGAGCCACTCACCTGTGGTCGCTGACGGTCAATCCAATCTATAACTACAAAACGTCTGGGCGGTGGGGCGGCTATTTGGTCGGCGGCGGTGGCTTCTATCGCAAGGTCGTCAATTTTACCCAGCCCTTCAATGACTACTGCGCCTACTACGACCCGTATTACGGCTGCATCCCCGGCACAGTTAACCAGACCGTCGCTCATTTCTCAAACAATGCGGGTGGTCTCAACTTCGGAACGGGATTCACATACAGACTTTCCGATTCAAGCCGAGCGAAGTTGTTTGTCGAAGGCAAGTATGTCTGGGTCGATAACCAGGCGAGTTCCAACAATACCGCGAGCACCGGCTATACTCCCGCCAACGACCGGACCCAATACGTTCCCATCACCTTTGGCGTTCGGTTCTAGAGCTCTGACCGCTTGATTTTGTACCACGCTCGGGTGCCCCCGGTCTCGATTTTGAGACCGGGGGAAGCATGGACTCAATGGAACTTCTTCATCCGGTCGGAGACCTAGTGTCCTGTCTCTAAAGTTCGCAACAAAACCAAGGCTGTCATCCTGAGCGAACGGGGCCCCAAGCGCTTTTCAGCTTGGGGGTGGTGAGCCGAAGGATCTGCGATTGTTTTTTAAAGAACATCTGGGACACCACACTAGAGCGAAACCCAATCCGTGCCGTGCAGCCACACAGCAAATTCTGCCCGGCACGGATTCCCTTCCCCGCTCGGAGCCGTCACAATGAAGTGTGGACTGCAAGACAATTCGTGGATGCACGTACAGGAAACACGGCTGCCAAAATGGCCTTGTCCGTGAAGGGCTGCGAGCTTTGTTCGCCGCAATTCTGCTGCTTCCGGTTTTGACGGCAGCTCAGGAGCCGACTGAAACTCCGTCGCAGGAACAGGCGCAGGAATCCACGCACGAGTCGGCAGCCAATGCGCCGGCAAGCCCGCTGGCGGCAGTGCATGGCGTGGTGCTGAACGGCGCCACTGGGCAGCCGCTGGCGCGGGCGCTGGTGCGGCTGGAAGGCGACGCTGCGACGGGCGCGGTGACCGACGGCGAAGGCCGCTTCGAGCTGCCCGGCGTACCCAGCGGACCGCAGATCTTTCAGGTGCTCAAGCCGGGCTATCGCGACCCGAGCGCACTAGCAAATGCCAACAGCGAAGAGCCAACCGGCGCGGAGCATAATGTGCTGGTTGCAGCGCAGATGCCGGAGCTGGCCTTTACGCTGACGCCGACCTGCACGATTCGCGGCCAGGTGGAGCTGTCGACCGGCGACCCCGCTGGTGGCATCATTGTGCGGCTGCTGCGGCAATCTGTGCAGCATGGGCGTGCAATTTGGGGAGAAGCCAAGTTTGCCCGCACCGACGCGCAAGGCAACTACCGCTTTGGCGGGCTGCCCGAGGGCGTATATGCGGTCTACAACGACCCTCTGCTTGAGAGCGAACCGGCCACTACGCTGGTGGAGCCGGGCAGCGACAGCAACGTGGCGCGGAACGGCTTCGCGACGGTGTTCTATCCGGACGCGCACGAGTTGGCTGGGGCGGCGCGCATTCGGCTGACGGCGGGAGACCAGGCGCAGGCCAACCTCACGCTGACGCTGGAGCCGTTCCACACCGTAACGGCAACCGTCCTTTCTCCCAACGGGCACACTCTGACGTTCAACCCCAGTGCTACGGCTGGGAACGGGGCAGCGGCTCCTGTGCCGGCGCTGTTGGACACCGAGGGCCACACACTGCCCTACGACGCCCACTATGACGACGCTACCCACACCGTGCAAGCCACGCTGCCGGATGGAACTTACACGCTGACGGTGGTGTTGCGCGGCGGCGGCTCTTCCACAGATGCGGAATCCGCGCAGGGATACCATCCCCATACGCTGGTGGGCGCGGCCGAGTTTGCCGTGACTGGGCAAGCGGTGCGGGGCTTACGTTTTCCGCTGTTTACGCCGCACAGCACCCTGCTCCGGCTGCGGACGCAGCGCGGCGGCGCTTTACTTCGCTCGGCGGCTCGTGTTTCTCTGAGCTATGCCGGCGAGTACCGCATGGACACGGGCGAAGAACTGAGCGCGGTAGACGCCGGACCGGACGCCTTCGATCTGATGCTTGCGCCGCCTTTTTCCTACTGGGTGCATACGCTGGTGTACGGCAAGGGGCTTTGCGCCGGGACGCTCAACGCCAACGGACCGAACCTGGCGCGGGAGCCGCTGGTGCTGAGTTTTGCCGGGTCGGTGACCCCGATGGAACTCACGCTGCGCAACGATTGCGCGCAATTAACCCTGAGCCTGCCTGCATCGGCCGCGGCGCTGGTTCCGGGCATTGAGCCGGTCTATACCGCCTATGTGGTTCCGGACTTCGACACCACGGCGGACGTGCAGCCGGTGACGCTGCGGCCCTCGTCCGGCGGCAGCCTGACGGTGGAAGGGCTCACGCCGGGCAACTACCACGTCTACACCTTTGCCGCGCCGGTAGAGCTGGAATATCGCAACCCAGCGGCACTGACGCCGCTGAGCGGCCAGCCGGTGACGCTGACGCCGGGAGCCACGGAAAATCTAGTGCTGGAGGCGCCAGGGCGATGATGCTGGCTCGCACATTGAGAACCGCCCGAGCCCTGCTTGCATCCGTGTGCCTGCTGCTGGTTTTGGGCGCAGGAAACGCAGCACGGGCACAGGCAGTTCCCGCACCCGCCGCGCCCGCAAGGCCGCCGCAGAGGATGGCCTATGAACCGGCAGCCCACTTGTATCGCATTGCCGGGACAGTGGTGAATTCAATGACGGGAGAGCCGGTGCGGCACGCGGCGGTGGCCGTGCTGGCCTTGGCCAACAGCCACGTGGTGCAGTCGGTGTTCAGCGGCCAGGACGGGCGATTTGCGCTGGAGCGGCTGCCCGCGGCCAAGTACCAACTGACCGCATCCAAGCTGGGCTATCTCACATCCTTTTTCGATCAGCGGGAAAACTACAACAGCGCCATTGTGACCGGCGAGGGGCAGGACACGGAGCATCTGACCTTCCGGCTGCCTCCCAACGCTTCCATTGTGGTTACAGTGACCGACGACGGCGGCGACCCGGCGGAGAAAGCCACGGTCCTGATTTTCAGGAAGACGCGCAACAGCGGCCGGGGCGAACAAATGGTATCGAGAACCATGGCCACCGACGACGCCGGGACATGCGAAATGGATAACCTCGAAGCAGGCGAGTATTTTGTGGCCGTCTCTGCCAAGCCCTGGTACGCAATGCACGCGCCAGCCAGCGGGACCAAACAGCAAGCTGGCGCCAATCCCGCGCTCGACGTCGCCTACCCGGTCACTTTTTTTGATGGCGTCCCCGATCAGGCTTCGGCCACGCCACTGGCCCTTGCCGCCGGACGGCAGGAACATATCGACATCGTGCTCCATGCCGTGCCGGCGCTGCGCTTGTCGGTGCAGATGCCGCACGCCGCACGGGGCGTTTCCACTCCGCCGCAATTGCAGCAGTCGATCTTCGGCCTCAGCTTTCCGCCTCCTGGATCTACCACACCCGACGTGATTGAGAACGGCGTTGCGGAATTTACCGGCGTGGCTCCGGGCAGCTATGAATTGCAGCAAGGCGACCGGCTGGTCGAATTGGAGGCCACGGCCGCCAATCAGCAGATTGCCGCCAGCTCCGGCACGCCTGCTCCCGCGGTGAAGGCCACCGTGCAGAATGCTTCCGGCGCGGCATTGACCGACCTGACCCTGGTGCTCATCTGGACCGACCTCGCGCACCCCCGAACAAACCTGGCAGCCAACTGCAACGCGGACATCTGCAACTTCGGCTCCGTTCCGCCAGGCAACTGGGAGTTGTGGGCCACGAGCGGCGACAATGCTCTGCCGGTGCTTTCGACCAAGACCAACGGCCGCACCCGCGCCGGAAACCTGATCACCGTGGCCGACCAGAATCTGGAGATCGCCGTCACAGTGCAGCGCGCCGAGACCCGCATCGAGGGCATGGCGCTGAAATCCGGGTCCCCCGGCGACGGGTCTTCGTCGCTGGGGACAAAGGACGGCAAAGGGCTGGCCGGGGTAATGATCGTGCTGGTTCCCAAGAACCCCGGCGCGCATGGCGATGTGCTCCGCCGCGACCAGTCGGACTCCGACGGCAGCTTCTCGTTGCAGCAGGTTGCCCCCGGCAGCTACACCGTGGTGGCCATCGAGGACGGCTGGGAGCTGGAATGGGCGCGCCCAGAGGTGATGGGCCGCTATCTTTCCCAGGGAATCAGCGTCACTGTGAAGGAGGGCTCGGGCAAGGTCATTCGCCTCTCCGCGCCGGTTCCGGTGCAACCGCGCGAGCCCAGAACCACAGACGCGCCGGCAATCGCTCCCTAAAGGCGCCCGGAGCTTCGTCGAACAGGGGTGGAGAGGATAGTCTATGAAGGTACCGAATCAGAATCATGGCGCCGGCCCCTGGGAAACCCTTTCGCGGAACCCTGGAGCTGCAGGATAGCCCAAGCATTGTATTGAGGAGAGTTTCAAGTTGAAGAGGACTTTTTGGTTTTCGATTCTGGCCGTGATTCCGGCCGCGCTTCTGCCCCTGGCGGCCACAAGCCAGGTTGCCCAAGCCTCAGGGAAGGGCTCCGCTCAACAGGCTGAAACCTCCTACAAGTACGAGGCCTACGTTGGCTACGGCTACACCAGCCTCAACCAGGTAAGCCAGTCGCGCGCCGGATTGCAGGGCGTGAACGTGTCGCTTACCCGCGATTTTGGCAAGTATTTTGGCGTTATCGCGGAGGGAGCCGATTACAAGTGGGCTCTGAAGAGCGGCAACCCCGGCTCGCCCACGGTGCAAACGGTGATGTTTGGACCGGTGCTTCATGCCAACCTGTACGGGCGCGTGGACGGGTTCGTCCATGTGCTGCTAGGCGGCGCACACACCGGCGGCGAAAGCATGACCCCAAAAATTTCGTTTGCGGGCGGCATGGGCGTCGGCATGGACTACAAATTGAGCCCGCATTTTGCCGTGCGCGCCTCCGGCGACGACATTGCCGCGTCGTTTGTCTCCGACCCGAACCACCTGGGCTACTCAGCACACAAGCAGTGGAATTCGCGCGCCTCCTTCGGCGTGGTCTACAAGTTCTAAACGGACCAGCGCCGATTCAAGCGCCCGAAACACAGAAGAGGCGGATGCTTGGCATCCGCCTCTTCTGTGTTTCGGGCCGAAAAATCAATACCCCAAGGTTCAGCTCTGGAATCGGAGCCGATTTCATGAGATCCTGGGCTCCAGATGCGCGGAAATGGTGACTGGTGGGTGGCCGGTGGCACAACCGGAACAGCAGAAATTCAGGAATGGTCCGGTTGGGGTTCGCGGTCTCCCGTGTCACCAAATACGAAACCATGTTCCAGCACTTGACAGCGAGGCGCCCATCTTCAGTGGTTATTCTCACTTCTCCCCGGCACCTGGGCCACCCGCCTATACTTGCCGTATAAGGGACTTGCATGAATCAAGATTGTTGGGATGATGGTATGCCTGGAGCTGCACTTATTCTGGTAATTGTGGTCCTGTATAAAATGTCGTTGACCGAGTCCCAGACTATTCAGGGACTTATACAGGCCTTTGTTCGTTACCCAGAACTACATAATTCATTGAGCGTTTTAATCTGGGATAACAGTCCAACACCACTCAAAGACTCTCAACTGTTATCTTCGTTCACCTACAAGCATTCGCCGAAAAATCTCGGCGTATCCGGCGCGTATAACCGTGCGATGGAAATTGCAGAAGCAATGGGTTGTGAATGGCTGCTGCTACTCGATCAGGATACGGCAGTGCCTGCCGATTTTTTGCCGCAGATGTTAAAGCTCGGCAGTAGATTCTTGAACAAACCCGAAATCGCTGCAGTCGTTCCATTTCTGGTGGATGGTGATCGCATCCTTTCGCCGCTCAAAGTGCTATTTAAGAAACGCACACCACTGGACCCGCTATTCGAAGGGGTATACTGAGGTGGTCCCGGTAGTTCGGACAGTTTTTCGGCGTTTCTAAGTGGAAGAACTATTCTCGTAGTCGTCGAGGCGGTGGTAATGTGGAGATCGCTTTTTGATCTCCATCATTTCCACGGCCTGCT
>Ga0224531_1000928_pt1 | contig 13872 bp, 17 predicted proteins | sample CBST100metaG_FD_179876 | JGI IMG/M metagenome (GOLD analysis project Ga0224531, IMG submission 179876) | Peat soil microbial communities from Stordalen Mire, Sweden - C.B.S.T100 | ecosystem: Environmental > Terrestrial > Soil > Wetlands > Peat | place: Sweden: Norrbotten County, Stordalen Mire... | reverse complement strand
GTGATGGTCAGGCTTACCGCGGTCTGTGACTCAAGATGCGCCGCCGCCAGCATCCCTAGAGCTAGCGCGCCAACCGCTCCATTCAATCCGAACCACCGCATCCGCACCGCTTTCGCATTTCTTGCCCGAAATGCAGGGAAATTGTGACATGGTTTCCCCGTCTCCCGCATCAAAAATCCGGGGCGAAATCTCGCGCAGCGGCACCAGTACGAAAGCGCGTTCCTCCAGCCGCGGATGCGGTATCTCCAGCCCCGGTTCGCTGATTTCAATGTCGCCGAAGAGCAAAATGTCCAGATCCAGCGTTCTGGGCCCGTTCTCGATTCCCCCCGAACGGTCCCGGCCAAATTCCTGCTCCAGCTTCAGCAGCCTGTCGAGCAGTTCCCTCGGGCTCAACTCCGTTTCCAGCGCCACCACGGCATTCACAAACCGAGGCTGATCGGCAAACCCCACCGGCTCGGTGGAGTAGAGCGAGGACCGGCCCGTCACTCGCCCCAGCGATTCCAGGCGCACCGCTGCCGCCGTCAGGGTCGCCTCGGGCGCCCCCGCCCAACTGTGCAGGTTCGCGCCCATTCCGATGTACGCCGTATGCATTCTTTCAGGGTATCGCGGCGGGCTACCAGACGCTCATCAACGAGGCACTGCGGCGGGTTTTGCGGGAAGAGATGCGAGCGGCTAGCCAGTGTGATGGAATCCCAGGTGCCAAAGGCGGGACTTGGAGCCTCCCGGCACCCGGCGGTATGATGCAACAAGATACCACCCCTGCCCCTCGGTGGACAGGAAGCGAAGCCAGCCTTTCGGGGCTGGCTTCAGTGTTTGTGCTGGCAATTCCTCGTGCTGCGAGGGTCGTATTTCCCCAGGCCCCAAAGGCGGACCTGGGGCACCCGGCAAGAAGACCAATTAAACGGGGTGCCAGCCACAGCCCGGCCATACGAAGTTAGTCATCATGGAGTGACCGGTCCACTGCGCTGACCGTGGGTTAGGCTGTGATTCAGGAATGAGGCACAGTTCAGAGCCACAAGCGGAGAGGAACCGGTCATGAAGGAAAAGGTACGATTTTTGGGCTTGGATGTCCATGCCGAAACGATAGCCGTCGCAATTGCCGAACCGGAGGGTGAGGTGCGCAGCCTGGGAACGATAGCTAACCGCGCTGAGTCGGTCCGGAAGCTGGTCCGGAAGCTGGGGCCAGTTGAGCAACTGAAGGCCTGCTATGAGGCTGGTCCGACAGGCTATGTTCTTTACTGGCAGTTGGCCGAACTGGGCGTGTCCTGCGAAGTCATTGCTCCAACGCTGGTGCCGATGAAGGCGGGCGACCGGGTGAAGACCGATCGGCGCGATGCCGAGCGGCTGGCGCGCAGCTACCGGTCAGGCGATCTGACGGCGGTTTGGGTTCCCGACGAAGGGTCGGAGTCGTTGCGCGATCTGGTGCGGGCGCGCGAGGCGGCCAAGCAGGATCAGTTACGGGCGCGTCATCGGCTGAGCAAATTTCTGTTGCGCACAGGGCAACGTCCAGGCGCCGGTGTGAAGGCGTGGACGCAGTCGTACATGGTTTGGGTCAAGCAGATCCATTTTGCGCAGGTGGCGCGGGAATCGACGTTGCTGGACTATCTGCACGAGGTCGAACATCTGGTGGAGCGGGTCAAGCGGTTGGAGCAAGCGATCACGGAGGCGGTGAAGCTGGCCGCGCCGGAAGTGCAGGAAGTGGTCAAGGGCTTACAGGCGTTGCGCGGCATTGCGCAGATTTCTGCGGTAACCATCGTGGCCGAGTTGGGCGAGATTTCGCGCTTTCAGAGCGCACGGCAGTTGATGGGGTACAGCGGCATGGTTCCCAGCGAAAACTCCAGCGGCGGACGAACGCAGCGGGGCCGCATCACCAAGACCGGCAACGCGCACCTCAGACGGATCGCGGGCGAAGCGGCCTGGAGTTATCGCATGCGGCCATGTGTCGGCCCGGCATTGCGCAAGCGACAAGAGGGCGTGGCGGAAGAGATCAAAGAGGTCGCCTGGAAGGCACAGCACCGATTGCATAAGCGCTACCTGAGGCTGGGGGCGGCGGGCAAGGATCAAAAAAAGATTGTCACCGCGATCGGGCGCGAGCTGCTGGGATTTATCTGGGCCATCGGGATCAAGGCGGAAGCGGCGGCCAGGGGGCAAATGGCGGCCTGAGGAAAGACAAGAACAAAGGCAAAAACAAAAACTTTTCCAAGAATGAAAAAACAAACACCTGACGAATGAACAGCTTTGCCCAATTCGAGCACAGAGCCAGCAGCAGCCGGGGCGCGCACGACGGAGAATCCTCGAACTCGCTATGCGACAGGCTCAGCCGGACTCGCGACCTTAGTCAGAGGCAGCTCCCGACGGATCAAGATTATGCGGTTTCGACCCGCGAATATCAGACTGATCAATCGTCGCTCAAACCTGCCCCGACTGCTGCTGGCCCTGTGCTCGATAAACGGCAAAAGCAAAGACAACGACAAAAACAACCCCACAGTTGTGCAGGAATTGACAGGGTCACTCCATATCAGCGAGATCATCGACAGGCACAACGCTGATGAGCGCCAGATCGGAATACGGACAGACTGCAACCTTGCTCGCAGCCCACAGCGCTGTTTCGGCACTATTACCCGGGGCCTGCACGGCAAACATTTCAAAATCCGCCATCTTCTTTCCCGGCTGGTCCATTCTTACCCTGGGATTGTTGTAGGCATCCCAGTATCCCTGGACGACGTGTCTCGCCGTCATGATTAGGCGATCAGCGATGAAGACACCACTACCAATTGCCTTGGTCGGCAATACGCCATCTCGCCCCACAAGCAACACGGCCCGCCCGGTAATCGGACTCGACAGATCCGTTTTCTTCACCCATTCACTAATGTCCATGTCTGTCAGTAAATCATCTTAAGTTGACAGGAGACACCCACGCGCCCAAATTAATAATCGAGAAGTCGGCTCTGCGCAAGGTTTCTGTCTCGCCGCTGCGGTTTGGTGGCCTAGCTCCTTTCAGCCGGCGTGATTTAGATCACAAAGCATGTCGGATGTCCGTTTTTCGTTATCTATTCTGGAGGAAGGCGGTTTTCCCAATCTGAGGTGACTACCCTTAGGCTATTTCTAGATCGGTGACGATGCTATCAGATTTCAGGTGGATCGAACTCTCACTCGCCCCGACGCAATTTATTGGATTTCTCAAATAGTAGATTTCGATATTGGTCGCCGTCCGCGCTAGCTAGAAGCGCTATCTGCTCATCCCAACCCTGCCTGTTGGTCCCGTCGCCTTCTGAGTCTGCAGCGTGAAATAGGTCTTGGAGACGCAGTGAGGTGAACCACGATTGTTCGCCAATGCCGAATTGGCCAGACCACATCTTCGCAACCTGGATCAGATAATCGATCCTCACTGGTGCCGGGGGATGCGTCGGCTGATCGAAGGGCAGCCTTATGCTCTCGGGCCATAACGTACGGAAGAAAGCCATCAGCGCCAAAAAGAAACAAGACAAAATCAGTTCATCGCAATCGGCTGCGGGCATGTTCGTCTGCCCCAATTGGATCAGTGCGCGCTGTCGCCGCTCGCTGCGAAGAAGAAAAGTCAAAACGAGATATGTGGCATATCCGTCCGCATCGAGTTCCTCAACTTGCGAATCTATGCCTCCGCAATTGTTCTGAGGCACCAACTCGGTCCACATTCCGCTGAGTTCTTTTCTCGCGCTATGCTGGTGAATGAGGTGGGTGTATTCATGCGAGGTGAGGAACATCAACTGAATTTGGCCGAGATAGCCCCAGAGAATGTCCGGCTGTAAGGCTCCCGTGTCAAGGTGCAAAAGCTGCAAGACAACAGAGGATCTGCTTAGATGGCGTGAGACATCCACAATGGACTTGATCAAAGGCAACGTCAATGCGACGAACCAGAAGCGCTCATGTGGGATGGCGTGTGCATTCGTGATGGTCGCGTCAAGGTAATCGAAATGGAATGGCGGGTGCGCAATGCCGCCAGAGGCATTCGCATTTTCCAATCGAAGCGCGTCGTTCGTCTCAATTTGAAGGCCATACAGAAACTTTCGCAACGATGGCGATCCGACCCGCTCGATGTCTAGTTTTCCTGAGTAACTTTTCGGAAAATTCTCTCTTACATAACGGTCGAGAATTATCTCTGGCGGCATCATGGTTCGGATTATAGATCCACATTCCTGCTGTGAACCTGTGCCCGAAGCGCCTGGTTGATCGTTGCGAACTCGGCGACGTTGCGCTATTCAGCACGGCTGACTCGGACTGCTTGAGGTCGGACATCTTAAGAGCCGGTTTCGGAGCTCGTTTCCGCTTCGATTCCATGCTCTTCGCCATAATGAACGGCCTCCCGGTTGGTTTCCTGTCGTCATGACGCCCATAATGGCACGACAACGAAACCGTTGGATTATCGTTGGATTTGTGCTATTCTTTGAGTGGAGGTTGCACCATGTCCACTACTACGCTTACTCGCCCTTCCACCTTGGCTCTTGTTCCGGGGCCGACCTGGAGTTCGTTTGAGCAGTTTCGGAAAGGCGGAAGCGCCTCGCTTGAAGAGATCCCCGAGCATGGCGTCGGCACGCTCGTAGGCAGGGGCGTCACCTATCGCATTCTCCGTGAGGCGGATTTCCAGAATCTCATCGGACTGGCGGCGGATGTGCATCGGCTTCAGCAGGGCCTGAACGTCGTCATCCAGGCTGCTAAAGTAGTCGCCAAGTACCCCGATCATGAGCATGTGCAACTCCTGGTTCATTCCGCCGCCCTGTTTGCCGGATCTCCTGTTTTGCCAACTCGCGATGGACATGACACGTTTCAGCTGACCCAGGAAGAGGTTGATGCACAGGCGTCGGATGACTTCAATCTGGAGAATGCCGAAATCCCGAGGCCCCGGTTCTAAACATGGCATTGTCACTTGAAGAACTTGAACAGCAACTGCGGTCGATCTCGCACAGCGAAGAGGCGATTCAGGCGGTTCAGGCTTTTTCCAACGGGTTGGCCGGAACGAAAGGCCGTCTGGAAGTTTGGAACGTAGCCAATGCGATTGTCCGAAAACCAATCGACTATGGCGAAACTGTGGCTCTCGGGTTCGATACTCCAGACGACCTGTTCACTGTTTTGCAGGGCGACATCGTTCAGACCGAGGCAGCGTATTTTTATGGGGAACGCATCGCCGCAATGCCCAAATTTGCGGTGCTCAATTCATCCTGCGATCTGGTGCCGAGCAGGACGGCCCATGCATCGCTGCTTCGCATCCTTCCCATTCGAAAGGACGAGGAACGTGCCAAGGAAAAGCTGGGCACTCTGCTGAAATTCAGCCGGCGTGATTCCATGTATCTCCCTGTCCTGCCGGACGACGCCGAAGATATTGTGGGCAATGTCATTTCTTTCGAAGGCATCTGCCAGATACGGTCTTCCGATTTGTTTCTTGCCCATCGGGTCGCTTCTTTGTCCGTGGTTGGTTGGCGTATCTTTGCTTCCTTTACGCGAACTGTTATGGCACGCGCGAACCCGCGGGAAGTAGAGTTGCGAATGGCAGTTGAGGGTTGACAACTCACGGAGGATGGCGCCGGTGTTCAACCAGGGCCACTTCCACTGCCTAATTGAAGGGCCGGCCATGAGTGAGTACGTTGATTATCTCAATGTGAAGGAACGCAATAGGAAGGGATTTGAGCTGAATTTCGGCTCAGATATTAGCGCATTTCAGGCGTCGTTCTCGGCCCTGCGATCAATATGGGAGCGACTCGGCACAACCAGGGATGTGTCTGGACAGTCTCAGGTTGGCCTGCTCGTATTTGCGAATATTCTGATTCGGCACAGCATTTTTGGATTTGAGAGCCTTGTTGCTTATCAGAGCTACTTAGCGTGGTCAAACTTTCGCTCCGGTCTTGAAGCGCTTCTCATTTTGGGTAAGCTTGTCGACGATCCCGCGAATGCAGCTGTTTGGGTAAATCGCGCAACGGATCTGAAGGTGGATAGGGCTGCGTATAGAAACGCGTTCACAGGAACAGCGCTCGAATCGCGGTCGCTCTCTCGAAGCGTGGATTTCAGGAAGGTTCTTACCCACCTGAATGACAATTTCATGCATCCGAATCCATCGTTTTCGTATCGGGATACTACGAGAATTGATGACGGGAAGGGTGTCGTGTTGTCGATCGAATTTTTCGATTTGGTGCCTGAACTTCATGAAGCGCATGTCCTGGCGTATCTGAACCTTTTTTCCTTGATTGTCGAGGATTCGTCGCGACTCGTTGCGCGTTTATGTGGAATCGCGAACCTGTCTGGAGGTGAGAACCTTTATGAAGGAGCGAATAGGAGCCGCGCAGTGCAACTGGCTGCCTCAACGCCGGAAACCAAAAAGATAATGGAAGAACTTGGACTTTGGAAGCTATGAGGCATTCGGGGATTAGAAGGGATCTCCCCCCATTTCCAGGTGGCACGAGTATATACCGTCCCAATGTTATCGCCGGTGTAAGGCGATAAACTTAATGGGTATCCGAATTCCCTACGCTATAAGGCCTTCCTCAAGTTCATCCTACGTAGAGATAATCGGCCATCATGCCTCTCAGTGTGTTTAAGCGACCTTGAAGCCGGGCTCGACCGTAATCTGCTTGACGATCTCGACGGTGGAATCGAGGTAAGGAGCTGCCAACCGCGCGTATCAACCTATGGCAGGTTCGAGTTGATTGGCGCGGGCTGCTTCTCTTTCGCTATGGGAAGGGGAAGCCGGATTCCGGCCACGGCTATATTGCCGTGGCGAACATCCCATTACTCTCTTGAAGGCTGTGCTGAAGGCGCTTTCGGATTCATAGCCGAGAGAGAGGGCGATGGCGGAAATGGGATCGGCGGAGCTTGTCAGCCGGTCGCCGGCCAACAACATGCGCCAGCGTGTCAGGTACTCCATGGGTGATGTTCCGGCCGTCTCTTTGAATCTCATTGCGAAAGCCGAACGCGACATGCCGGCGCGCTCCGACAGCTTCTGCAAAGTCCAGCGATAGCCTGGTGCATTGTGCATGGCGGTGATTGCTGCATTCATTTGTTTATCTGCCAGGGCAAAGAGCCACCCGACACCACCTTTCAGCCCTTCCGCCAGATGTAGTCGCAGGGCTTGAACCAGCATTATGGAGGCAAGCTGCTGTCCAAGCAAAAAGCCACCCGGCCGGGACTCACGTAGTTCCATCATCATCTGTTCTATGTACCAGCGCATCGCTGCCTTGTCCGATTCCCTCTGTATATGCACGATGGGGGGCAGCACTCTCAAAAGCAAGTCGGCGTGATTGCCTGCCAAAGCAAAGTAGCCTCCAACACCGGAGCAGTCCCCGCCGCCATTCACCGAACGAATGGCGCCATGCGGCGGGAGCGGAAACATCGTGTAAGCATCGACAGGCTTAAGCGTCAGATCGCTTGCAAGCGTGAACGGTCGCCCATGCGGAAGCAGGAAGCAATCACCATTCGTGAGCTGCACCGGGTCGGCCACGCCCTCTACGCACAGCCAGCACTGGCCGGAAATTAGGGCATAGCACTTGAAGCCTTCATGCTGCGGGAATCGTACGGACCATCTTCCACCCATAGTGCAACGATCGCGATCGCGCATCCTGTCACGGGCTTGGTCCAACCCCGATCGGCGAGTCTACCTGCAATCGGAGCGGAGATTGCTCCGGCAATTCCTACGAATGCAAACAGCGAGATTCCGGCTTGGGACAAATGGTATGCGGGGCCTGCAAGGTAGAGTGGTACTGTCGTCCAGAACAAACTAAAAGCGCCGAAAAGACAAAAGTGGTAGAGAGCACGTCGTCGCAGAATCGGTGTAGTCCGAAACGCCGGAATCATGGATCGCAGGAGCGCACCATAACGCGTGGTCGATTCCGGAAAACGCTCTGGAAGCCAGCGGAACAGGATAGCCGAAAGCAACGCCATCAGTGCTGCTGAGAGCGCAAATACCGTTCTCCATGAGAACAGATGTGTGACGAGACTGGCTGCCGGGCGGGCGAGCATGATGCCAAACATCAGCCCGCTCATAACATTCCCGACGACATGGCCCCTCGACTCTTCAGGAGCAAGATGCGCGGCATACGGCACCAAGACCTGTACCGCCACTGCCCCAAGACCGGTCACGATCGCTGCGAAGAGAAAAGGTATAGGACTATGGACCGAAGCGGTCACGATCGTCGCCAACATGCAGATGAGTATGAGTGAGAGGATGAGACGTCGATTCTCAATCAGATCACCGAGAGGGACAATAAAGAGCAATCCTAAACAGTATCCCATCTGGGTCAGCGCCACAATCAGCCCAGCCGCCGCCGCTGATAACTTGAGCGTAGAACTGATTGGACCGACCAACGGCTGTGCGTAGTAAAGATTAGCGACAATCAATCCGCAGGAAGCCGCGAGCAATATGGTCAGCCAGGCGGGGATTGTTCGAACCGATGTTTGCATGCTCCTCCGCGGAACGATCCGGCTTGTTGATCCGGAATGAATGGCATCGCCGTATCCGGACAGCACCGTTCTGTAATCAGTATTACAAATTTGACGCGTGCCCGCAAAACCTGTACTGTCGAATATGTAATAGGAGATACAGAATGGAGGTTTAGAGATGCCCCTCTCAATACCGAGCACCATTGCCGCCGCCGGGCGGCCGCAAGGATTTGGTTCCGTTACGGGTGTTCCTGAGTTGCCGGAAGGATTCCGCGATACTTTCGCAAGTTCGTTGATTGATGTGAATGGCCTCAAGCTGCACGTAGTTATCGGCGGATCGGGCAAGCCGCTACTTCTCTTAGGAGGATGGCCTCAGACCTGGTACGCATGGCGGTTCGTCATGCCGGAGCTTGCGGGGCATTTTAGGGTCATTGCGGTGGACCCCAGGGGTGTTGGACTTTCCGATAAGCCGTCGAATGGCTACGACCAGGCAACATTGGCCAAAGACATGATCGGGTTGATGTCTACACTCGGCTACGAGCGCTTCTCCATGGTCGGCTATGACATCGGCATGTGGGTGGCCTATGCGATGGCAGCAGATCATCCTGGACATCTGGAGCGGATGGCAGTTGCCGAGGCCATCATTCCCGGCGTGTCTCTCTCGCCACCGCTGCTCGGGGATCGCTGGCTGAGCGACTTCCTGTGGCATTTCAACTTCAACCGTGCGCTCGGCGTGAACGAACGGATGGTCGAGGGACGAGAAGAGATTTACTTCGGCCACCAGTTTGCCTCGAAGGCGGCGACACCTACCTCCGTACCGCCTTACGCCGTCAAGGTGTACGTCGATGCTCTGAAGGCCAGCCCTGACGCCTTGCGCGCAAGCTTCGACTACTATCGCGCGATCGATCAGGACATCGAACAGAACAAAGTTCGGAAGGCAACGAAGCTCGACCTCCCCATCCTCGCCATCGGAGGCGGAGTGGCGTGTGGAGAGGGTGTCGAGAATGAGATGCGGCTAGTGGCGAACGATGTAAAGGGAGTCGTGATCCCTGGCTGCGGACACTTTGCTCCAGAGGAAGCTCCCGAGGCGTTTACGGCGGCACTCTTAGACTTCTTCGCACCTTATGAAGGCATTCCCGAGACGAAATAGCAGTGCCTAGATCCAGCGGTTGTACTGCTGCAGGATCGCACATTCTTTCTTATAAGGATTGAACAGATGAACACTGAAACTGTAACTCGCTTGCCTGGCCGCCCTCGCGAGTTTGACAGAAGCGCGGCGCTCCGACGCGCTATGGAAGTCTTCTGGGCGAAGGGCTTTCAGAACACTTCGATTGGTGATCTAACGGATGCAATCGGAATCAACGCTCCAAGCCTGTACGCCGCCTTCGGCAACAAGGAGAGTTTATTCCGCGAGGCAGTCGGTCTTTATGCCGATGCGGAAGGAGGAGCCAGTCTCCGTGCCTTGCGCGATGAGCCAACTGGACGTGCTGCGATTGAAGCCATGCTGAAGCGAAACATTGAGATGTTCACCAGCGAAGCCAAACCTCGGGGATGCATGATCGTGCTCGGCATCGTGAGCCTCGGTCCTGAAAACGAAGCTCTCCAAACCTTCATCCGGGATCGACGCACGAAGGTCAGCAAGGCTGTCAAAGCAAGATTAACGACGTCGGCAGCTCATGGCGAACTTCCACCTTCTGCCGACATCGGGGCGCTCGCGACGCTTTGTGTGACAGTTCTGAATGGATTGTCCCTACAGGCACTTGATGGCATTTCCAGATCAGCACTCTTCAAGTCCGTCGATGTGTTCGTCGCATCGTTGGGTTTCCGCATGGATACCACGAGCAAGAGAAAGGTGTAAAACGATGGCTGCTTTGAATCACTTTGTCGCGCATTTGGAAGACGTCAACCTCCACTACGTTCGCGCTGGTGCTGGTGAACCGGTTGTCCTGCTCCACGGATGGCCGCAGACGTGGTTCGCCTGGCGTAAGGTAATTCCTCATCTTGTCGAAGCCGGCCATGAAGTGATTGCCGTTGATATGCGCGGCTCTGGAGATTCCTCTCGACCGCTGAAAGGTTACGACAGTCAGACCGTGGCTCGTGACATCCATCAGTTGATCGAGCAGCTCGGTCTCGGAAAAGTTCGGCTGGTCGGCCATGACAATGGCGCACGGATCGCGTACGCGTTGGCTGCGGAATACCGAGACACCGTCAAGAGCCTCGTATTCCTCGAAAGCAAGGTCCTGGGAATCGAAGACCCTCAAGATGTTAGCAGAGAGTACTGGCACTTCGGCTTGCACCAGCAGATCGATCTTCCCGAAGCGCTGCTCGCTGGCCGAGAACGTATTTACCTGAGCTGGTTTTACCGGCACTATGCCTTCGACCCTCGCTCCATTTCGGAAGAAGAAATCGACGAATATGTGCGGTGCTACTCCTCTCTTGGAGGGATGCGCGCTGGATTCGAATACTACCGCGCTTTCCCGGAGTCGGGCGCGCAAAGCCGGGTTCATGCCCAGAAGAAACTCACCATCCCGGTGCTGGCCTATGGAGGCTCCCACCGTATGGGAGAGATTTCCATCCGCTCGATGCAAAGCGTTGCTGAGAATGTCAGTGGTGGCGTGATCGAAGAATGTGGCCACTGGGTTCCCGAGGAAAAGCCGGAATGGATCGCAGCCCGGATCGTGGAGTTCCATAAATCTGCGACCTCATAGATTCCGTTTCGAGACGTCAGGAGGCATGTCAAGAAGCAGGGCGCTTGGGTTCGTGGAGTTCAAGAAAACCACCATCTCACTTCCTTCCCACCAACCCGAGTCTACCCCGAAGTACACTCGGTGCCTCGGCCATGCTGATCGACCCGATCTGGGAGCAGCGCGCGAGTCCGGCCCAATGGTTTGGCCCGAAGCGTTTCTTTCAGATCGTTTCAATAAGCCCATGCGATTTGGATCTCCCGGCTTGGTGTTTCAGGCTCAAAGACAACTCCATGGGAAGGACACATACAGTTAAACTTTACAGAAAGACTGTATATATGTTACTGTTTCGCTATGGTAAGAACGCCGCCGAATAAGGACGCCGCACTTGCATCCAAGCTTGCAGCAGAGTTGCGCACCACTTTTGGGCAAGTGAAACGGAAGATGCGAGACCACGGCGGGCTGGGTGATTTCACGTCGTCTCAGATCGCAGTGATTCTCCGATTGGAAAAGGACGGTCCGGCGACGGTGTCGAGCCTTGCCAGGGCAGAGGGGATGCGTCCTCAGTCGATGAGCGCTGTTATTGCTCCGTTAGAAGAAAAGGGGTTTGTGGCGGGAGCTGCCGATCCGAACGACGGGCGAAAAACGCTCATGTCACTGACAAAAGACTGCAAGAAGTGGATCGAGGACGGGCGTGCCGCTCGTCAGGACTGGCTGGCGCGGGCAATCCAGCAGAAACTCTCTCCACAAGAACAGAAGAAGGTGTCTTCAGCCATACACTTGCTCGCGCGAATCGTTGAGGACTGATCGTCCTGCCGCGAACCGGGCCATCCTGAGCTCATTCACTACTTTCAAAGGAGGATTTCGTGCCACTCACCATCCTTGACCCTCAAACTGCGCTGATCGTGGTGGATCTTCAGAAGGGCCTTCGGGACATACCGTCTCTCCATCCCATGGCAGGCGTCATCGACAATTCCTGTCAACTTATTGAGGCCTTTCGCAAGCAGAAGCTGCCCGTGGTTCTGGTTAACGTCGTGGGGACCGCTCCGGGAAGGACAGAGGAGCCTCGGCGCTACCGGGACCTTCCCGCCGACTTCAGTGAACTGATTCCAGAACTGCACCCGCAGCCAGACGACATCCTCATCACCAAACGCACTTCGGGCGCCTTTGCGACCACCGACCTGGAAGCTCAACTGAAGGCAAAAGGTGTGACGCAGGTTGTACTCACGGGCGTGGCCACCGGTGCGGGTGTGGAATCGACGGCACGCCAGGCGTATGAGGCAGGCTTCAACGTGACGCTCGCCACCGACGCCATGACCGATGTGCGCCCTGAAGCGCACGAATACAGTCTCAAGCATGTCTTTCCTCGCCTTGGCGAGACCGGCTCCACGCAGGACGTGCTTGATTTACTCGCGAAAAGGAGTGCCTAACAATGAACTGGCTACATCTCGTGTCCTACTTCTTCGGAGGAATTTTCCTGGCTAACGCCATTCCGCATTTTGTCAGCGGCATGATGGGACGGCCGTTCCAATCTCCCTTCGCAAAGCCGCCCGGCAAAGGGCTTTCCTCGTCTACGGTGAACGTTCTATGGGGCTTCTTCAACATCGTCGTCGGCTATTTTCTCGTGGTGCGTGTTGGCGACTTTGATCTGAGATCGATAAGTGACTTTCTGGCTCTTGCGGTTGGCGCACTGCTGATCAGCCTATTTTCGGCACGGACTTTCGGTCAATTTCACGGAGGCAACACCCCGGAGCGCCCATGAAGAATCCGCTCTCCAAAGCTTTCCGCGCTCTGGAGAATTTCAACTTCCGCTTGTGGACAGCAGGCGGTCTGGTATCGAACATCGGGACCTGGATGCAGCGCGTGGCACAAGACTGGATCGTGCTGACGCAACTGACCCACCACGACGCGACTGCCGTCGGCATCGTCACGGGCCTACAGTTCGCTCCGCAGCTTCTGTTGCTTCCCTGGAGCGGTTTGGCTGCGGACCGTTTGAACCAACGCAAGCTGCTGATGCTGACGCAAGCGTCCATGGGTGTGCTTGCGACCGCGCTGGGAATCTTGACGATCTCCGGTTACGTCCGGCTTTGGCATGTGTATGTGTTTGCCTTTGTCTTTGGCGCTGCCGCGGCACTGGATGCGCCGGTGCGGCAAACGTTCGTTGGGGAAATGGTGGGCGACGAACACCTGCCCAATGCAGTCGCACTCAACTCGACCTCGTTCTTCGCCGCTCAGATGATCGGCCCGGCCGTGGCCGGTCTGGTCATCGCACAAATCGGGACAGGCTGGGCATTTCTCCTGAATGGGTTGTCCTTCGGCGCCGTTCTGCTCTCCATGTACCTGCTGCGCATCCAGGAACTCAGGACAAGCGCGAGAGCCTCCCGCGGATCGGGTGGCTTCATCGAAGGGCTTCGTTATGTATGGGCCAGGCCGGACCTCCGATCCATCCTGGTCATGCTCTTTCTGATCGGCACATTCGGCTTTAATTTCCCGGTATTCATCTCCACCATGGCGGTGAATGTTTTCCATACCGATGCGCGCGGATTCGGCTTGCTGTCGTCGATCATGGCGATCGGCACGATGTGCGCAGCGCTTCTGGCGGCCGGAGGCGGCAAGCCGAAGTTTGGAAGGCTGCTGCTCGGTACCGGAGTCTTTGGAATCGGCTGCGCGCTTGCCGCGCTCTCTCCTGGATACTGGTGGTTCGCAGCGGCCCTCGCGGTGATCGGAGTGGCGGCCCTCACCTTCACGATAGCGACAAACAGCATGATGCAGCTTTCGACCAAGC
>Ga0224531_1000927_pt1 | contig 13885 bp, 11 predicted proteins | sample CBST100metaG_FD_179876 | JGI IMG/M metagenome (GOLD analysis project Ga0224531, IMG submission 179876) | Peat soil microbial communities from Stordalen Mire, Sweden - C.B.S.T100 | ecosystem: Environmental > Terrestrial > Soil > Wetlands > Peat | place: Sweden: Norrbotten County, Stordalen Mire... | reverse complement strand
GCGCGACACAGTGCGGAGATTGCAAGTGGGACCTGATCAAGAGTCAGGTGCTGAAGGTGCCAACTGATGACGCTTTTGAGGAGATAGTTCCTCAGTTACGTCAGCCAGCAGTAGAGGATCGCAAGTCTGCCGCTAGGTGGCGCACAGAGCAGTGTTGGCGGTAGATGGTAGTGTGACCGTCGTGATTGTTTCCAAAAATGGAGTCTTAGCTCCCAAAGGAGGGTCTCTATGAAGGTCGTCATATTCTGCGGTGGGCTTGGTTTGCGCATTCGTGATGCCGAGGACATTCCCAAGCCTTTGGTTCGGATTGGCTACAGGCCCGTACTCTGGCATGTCATGAAGTACTATGCTCACTTCGGTCACAAGGATTTCATCTTGTGCCTCGGGTATGGCGCAGATGCGATCAAAAAGTACTTCCTGGACTACAACGAGTGCGCATCGAACGACTTCGTGTTGTCTGCCGGCGGCAAGAGAGTGGATCTATTTCATAGCGACATCGACGACTGGAGAATCACTTTTGCCGACACCGGGATCAATGCAAATATCGGGCAGCGATTGAAAGCGGTGGAGAACTACCTTGACGGGGAAGAAGAATTTCTGGCTAATTATAGTGACGGTCTCACAGACTTGCAGCTTCCCGAGCAACTGGAGCAGTTTCACCAACAAAGGAAGATTGCAAGTTTTCTGTGTGTCAGGCCGAACCTGAGCTATCACATGGTTTCTTTGGAGTCAGGGAGTAGCGGCCTGGTGTCAGGAATCCATGCCATTAATAATGGAAGCGTGCAGATCAACGGAGGCTATTTCATTTTTAACAGGAGAATCTTCGATTACATCGGAAAAGGGGAGGAGTTGGTAGTCGAGCCTTTTGAAAGACTGATTAAAGAGAGGCAGTTGATTGGTTACTCCTATGGCGGTTTCTGGGCAGGCATGGACACATTCAAAGACAAGCAGCAGTTGGAGGGCTTGTGGCTGGGTGGCACGGCGCCCTGGGAAGTGTGGAAGGCCAACGGTAAAAATGGCAACGGGAAATCCAAAGAGGCCAGGCTAGAAATAGCCGATCAGCTCGGTGCTTCAAGCATTTGAAAACGCGGTCGCCGGACCCAAGTGCCGGGTCCTGTTACGAGTGAAGAAGAAAGATCAACATAAAATCTTGGCCCCGGGGGCAAGCAGAGAGGGAATCCATGGCAATTGATAGGGCTCTTCAGAGGCGCGAGGCGGAAGGTCGTCCGATTCGAGTAGCAATGGTTGGAGCCGGGGCAACCGGTCGAGCGATCGCGCTGCAACTTGGTACGCCAGTGCCCGGGATGCGGCTTGTGGCAATCGCCAATCGTACGCCAGAGCACGCTGAGAGAGCGCTGCGAGAGGCAGGCTTTACGCAGTGGAAACGGGTGTGGTCTTCTAGCGAGGCGAAGCAAGAAATAGCGCGCGGAGTGCCGGTTCTAACGGACGACCCCTTGCTGCTGACCGCTTGTGACGCAATCGACGTGATCGTGGAAGCGACGGGTACGGTTGATGCCGCCGCGCGCGTGGTACTGGATGCATTCGAGCACAGAAAAACCGTGGTGTTGGTCAACGCCGAACTGGACTCGCTGGTTGGTCCTATCCTGAAGGCCAGGGCAGATGACGCAGGGGTCGTCATTACGCATACTGACGGAGATGAGCCAGGTGTCGCGATGACCCTTCTGCGTTATCTGCAAACCCTGGGACTCCGGATCGTTGCCGCAGGCAATATTAAAGGGATGGTTGACTATTATCGAACGCCGGCAACTCAGCAGGGATTTGCAGAAAAGCATGACCAAGATGTCAGAAAGGTCACTTCGTTTGCCGACTCTACCAAGCTATCAATGGAAGCAACGGTAATCGCCAATGCGACCGGATTCCACGTTGGCCGGCGGGGCATGTACGGTCCAGCCTGCGACTACGTACGAGAGGTTGGGAACCTTTTGCCTCCCGAGAAGATGCTAGAGACCGGTCTGGTCGACTATGCGCTGGGTGCGGCGCCCCACACGGGCGCTTTTGTTGTTGTATACGAAGATTCGCCGCTCAAGAAGGTCCAGTTGGCATATTACAAACTGGGCGATGGTCCATTCTACGTTTTCTATACCCCATTTCACCTGCCACACCTGCAGATTGCGTCGACCATCGGCCGCGCATTCATCGATCGGGACCCGACGGTCGCGCCCCTTGCCGGCCCCGTCTGCGAGGTGGTCACGGTTGCCAAGCGAGACCTGAAAGCTGGCGAGCGTCTTGATGGCATTGGCGGGTTCTGCGCATATGGATTGATCGATAACAGATCTTCGGCACGGGCAATGAACGCTCTTCCTATTGCTCTCTCGGAGGGTTGTGTGTTGCGTAGAGACATTGCCAAAGATGATGTCCTTTGCTTCGGTGATGTCGATGCAATCGCCGAAGGGGTGGTATGGGAACTTTGGCAGGAACAGAACGCACGCTGGCCGGTTGCGATCTCCGGAGCAGAGGAATCATTGCCGCAGCCGGCATCCCCGGTTGGTGCGCGATGATGCCTAACCGCTCATTCTGGCAGGGCCGCTGTGTATTCATGACCGGGCACACCGGCTTCAAGGGGGGCTGGTTGTCACTCTGGCTAAACTCGCTGGGAGCGAACGTTACTGGTTACGCACTCGACCCTCCAACCCAACCGAGCATGTTTGAGCAGGCCGGAGTCCCGGGTAGCATTCGCTCGATACACGGGGATGTACGGGACTTTGCGCGACTGAAGAACGCTCTCGCTGAGTGCAAGCCTGATGTGGTCATTCATATGGCCGCGCAGTCTGTCGTGCGTCGTGGCTACGAGGACCCCATTGAGACCTATTCTTCGAATGTGATGGGGACTGTGCACGTGCTGGATGCGTTGCGGCAGCTCAAGCAGAGATGTGTTGTGGTCAATGTCACGAGTGACAAGTGTTATGAGAATCGGGAGTGGGTGTGGGGCTATCGCGAGAATGAGGCGATGGGTGGTCGGGATCCGTACTCGAACTCGAAAGGATGTGCTGAGCTGGTTACCGCATCCTATCGAGAGTCCTTCTTTCCTCCCGATTCGCTCGAGCAGCACGGTGTCGCCCTTGCGAGCGCTCGGGCAGGAAACGCGGTTGGCGGGGGCGACTGGACCAGTAATCAACTGATCCCCGATCTGATGAGAGCATTCATGGTTGGCCGGCCTTGTCTGATTCGAAACCCTTCCGCTTTCAGGCCTTGGCAGTTTGTTCTGGAGCCGCTGCGGGGATACCTTCTGCTCGCGGAGCGACTTACGGAAGACGGCGCCCATGTTTCGTCCGGGTGGAACTTTGGTCCCGTCGGTAGCGATGTCATGCCTGTGTCCTGGATTGCAGATGAAATGGCGCGCGTGTGGGGAAAGCAGGCTTCGTGGAATCAGGATTCGGCAGTCCACCCGCGAGAGGCCCACGCACTCAAACTTGATGCTTCAAAGGCGGGTGTTTACCTGGACTGGCATCCAGTCCTTCCATTAAAGCAGGCGCTCGGATGGATCGTCGAGTGGTACCAGGCGTTCCAGAGCGGAGAAGACCTTCGGCAGCTTACGCTCAAGCAAATCGAGCAGTACGAGAACCTTCTCCAGAATTGTCCTTGATCGAGAACGCCGATTCCATCCAGGCATACCGCCTGCAACGCACTGCCTGATCCTCCCTTAAGTAGCGGTTAGAGAAACATAACTCACGTGGTCATGGAGAATGCCTGAATGTCAAACCCGAATATTGTAGTTCTGGGAACTGGGATGGCTGGCTTTGGTGCCGCCTATCGACTACACACAGAAAATATTGCTCCGCTCATGTATGACAAGAACGACTACTATGGTGGGCACACAACGTCGTTCCGGTATGAGAGCGGCTTCCTGTTTGATGTCGGACCGCATATTTCTTTCACGAAGGATTCCCGCATTCAGGACCTTTTCGCCGACAGCGTAGATCAGCGATACGAAACCATACCGATAAATCTCAACAACTACTGGCGTGGTTACTGGCCCCCGCATCCGGTGCAACTCCACCTCTACGGTCTTCCCGAAGACCTCATTGTCAAGGTCATTGGCGATTTTGTCCAGGAGCACTACGCTCCAGAACGGCCGGTGAATAACTATGCTGACTGGCTCTATGCGAGCTTTGGACGGACGTTCGCCGAGACTTTTCCGATGCAGTACACACGAAAGTATCACCTGACGACGGCCGAGAATATGAGCACAGACTGGCTTGGGCCGCGCATTTACCGCCCTAGCCTGGAAGAGGTGCTGCGTGGCGCACTGTCTGCATCAGCGCCGCAGATTCATTACATCACCCACTTCCGCTATCCCAGCGATGGCGGGTTTATGAGCTACCTCAGGAAGTTTGTTCCACTGGGAAACCTGAAGCTGAATCATGAAGTGGTATCCATTGATCCGCGCAAGCGGAAGCTCAAGTTCTCGAACGGCATTGAGACGCAGTACGATGCGCTGGTCTCTTCTGTGCCATTGCCGGACATGATTCGAATGATCGCGGATGCGCCGCAGGACGTTGTTGATGCCTCAAGGCGTCTGGCTTGTTCCACGTGTGTGCTCGTGAACATCGGCGTAGACCGTGAGGACATATCCCAGGCCCACATGACCTATTTCTATGATGAAGACGTCTGCTTTACCCGGCTTGGGTTCCCGCATATGCTCTCCGCGCGTAATGCGCCTCCAGGGGCGGGAAGCATTCAGGCGGAAGTGTACTTCTCGGACAAATACAAGCCTTTCACCGGTGCTCCTGAAGACTGGATCGAGACTGTCATCAAGGATCTTCGCCGCTGTGGCGTTCTTAAGGAGAATGACAAGGTTCTATCCCGCAAAGCAATGTTGCTTCCGTATGCCAATGTCATCTTTGACCTGGAACGAGAGAAAGCATTGAAGACGGTGCACGGCTATCTCGACGATCTTGGTATCGCCTATTGTGGCCGCTACGGGGACTGGGGCTATATGTGGACGGACGAAAGCTTCAAAAGTGGAGAACTGGCCGCAGAGCGCGCGCTCCAGAGTGTTGCACTTAGAGAAGTGTAACTGACGGGAGGCAGCCAACACACCGATCGGCCGTAGGCTGGTAGTGAGGATGTATATCTATGATCAAGCTGAACCTCAATATGGTGCATGGCGGAGCCTTCAAGGTGTTATGCCTTGGCGCGCATTCCGATGATATCGAAATTGGCTGTGGGGGCACCATCCTCCGCCTGAAGGAAGAGTATCCGGAGTGTACATTTTACTGGGCGGTGTTCAGCGCCATCGGAGTTAGGAAAACAGAGGCGCAGCGTGGAGCCGAATCGTTCGTGGGCAGCAAACGGTTGGCGAGCGCACAATTCAAGGATTTCCGCGATGGGTTCATGCCATTTGCAGGATCGGATGTGAAAATTGCTTTCGAGGAATTGAAAGAGACAGTGTCGCCGGACCTGATCTTCACGCACAACCGCCGGGATGCTCACCAGGATCACCGCCTGATATCGGAACTGACGTGGAATACCTTCCGAAATCACTTCATTCTGGAGTACGAGATTCCCAAGTACGATGGTGATATGGGGCAGCCAAGCGTATTTGTACCCCTTGAGTCTGAGATGTGCCATACGAAGGTTCGCTACCTCCTGGATTCCTTCCAGTCTCAGCGCAGCAAAAGCTGGTTTGAGGAGAGTACTTTCTTCTCCCTCATGCGGCTACGCGGCATGGAATGCAATGCGCCGACTGGCTATGCTGAGGCGTTCTACTGTCGCAAACTTGTGCTTTGAACGGGGAGCGCGTTGATAACTCTAAAGGAGGCTCATATCCACCAGATCTGTGTGAGAGCTCAATGAAGGATTTGAAACAGAAAACGATTCGGGGCGCTTTCGCCAAGGTCTGTTCCCAAGGCGCGAGCTTCCTGCTCCGGATGGGCTCGTTGATGATTCTCGCCCGGCTATTGGACCCAAAGGACTTTGGCTTGGTGGGCATGGTGACCGCCGTGATAGGCGTCTTCAGCGTCTTCAGGGATTTCGGACTCTCAGCGGCAGCTGTTCAACGAACGACCGTTTCAAAGGAACAGTCTTCAACCCTTTTCTGGATCAATCTATTTGTCGGCGCAATCCTCTGCATCGCGGTTCTGGCGCTGGCGCCATTTGTCGCGTCTTTTTATCACCAACAACGTCTGCTGGGCGTCACGGCTGTCTTGGCCACGGCATTTCTGTTCAACGCCGCCGGCGTTCAGCATTCTGCACTTCTGGAGCGCGAGATGCGCTTCACCACCTTGTCGATCATCGATGTTTCTTCGATGCTGGTCAGCACCGGGGTTGGGATTGGCATGGCTGTATTTGGTTGCGGATACTGGGCTCTCGTCGCCACAACGACTGTCACCCCTCTCGTCTATACGATATGTGTGTGGCTGACGACCGGGTGGGTCCCAGGAAGACCGCGCAGACACATGGGCGTCCGCTCCATGATGCGTTTTGGCGGTACCCTGACTTTGAATGGTATGCTCATGTTCATTGCCAGTAATCTTGACAAAGTCTTGTTAGGGCGCTTCTGGGGTGTAGATGCACTCGGAATTTACGGAAGGGCCTATCAGCTTATCAATATTCCGACTGACAACCTGAACTCTACTGCCGGTGGCGTTGCGTTTGCTGCGATGTCCCGGCTTCAGGGCGAGCCGAGCCGTCTTAGGAGTTACTTTTTGAAAGGCTATTCGCTGGTCTTGTCTCTCACTATACCGATTACGTTTACTTGCGCTCTCTTCGCAGAGGACTTGATCCTCGTACTTCTCGGGCCGAAGTGGAGAGGGTCCGTCAGCGTTTTTCGCTTTCTTGCCCCCAGCACTTTTGCCTTCGCGGTTCTCGCTCCGATGGGATGGCTGCTCTCTTCGGCGGGATTGGTCGGGAGAGGATTGAAGATGGCTCTGGTTTTTGGGCCGCTCGTGGTTGTGGGCTATATCATCGGCTTGCCTTATGGGCCGAACGGGGTTGCCCTCGGATATTCAGCGATGACGATGCTGTCGGTCTTCCCGCTGGTGGTGTGGGCGGCGCGAGATACTGTGATTTCTACTCGCGATATCCTTCTGACTATAGGCAGACCGCTACTGGCGGGAGCTGTGGCTGCAGGATCGGCGTTCAGCCTGCAACTTTATTATGGCCCGCTTCTGCCCACATTGCTGAGGCTTGTCCTGGGCGTCACGATCGTTTCTTCGGTCTATCTCTGGGTGCTTATGTATCCTTTGGGACAGAAGCCTCTCTACTTGGGCATGATCCGGGGACTGTTTGGGACTCCGTCAGCAGATGAAGCGCTCATTGTGTCCACCCAGTGAGACAGATGTGTCAGTCCTCGTAGGCCGACAAACAGAGTAGTCTGTCTTACCTAAAAAAATTGCGTCCTGGGTCGCTCTACAAGCCTCCCAGGACGCAATTTGTGTGTAGGAACTCCGTGTGGGAGCCGGGTTTAGTGGACCACAGTTCCAGTGAGTCCGCTGGGAGCTGCAGGAGTTGTGGTGCTGGTTGATCCGTAGCATGTGTTGGCGTTGAAGGTGAGCGGTCCTCCCGCGCCTCCATCGGATCCGCCCATGACCTTGAAGTAGCATGTCTGGGCAGGATTTCCGTAGCTGTGTCCCGCGGGGCCTGTTCCTCCCGTGACATCGGGTCCGGTGGCCGGATAGGCCATGGATCCCCACCAACTGGGTTTGCTGGAGAGGTAGAACGAAGCGGGCAAGGTCTGGGAGACGCCCGTAGCCCACGTGGTGGCGCTACTGATGTTGTTGTAGTTTCCGTGGAAGAAGTCGGTGGCGGAAGTAGTCGATTTGTCGCAGGGCGCGGTTCCTCCACTGCATCCTCCGGATGTGCCGCCGGTCCCGTCGTCGCCCGCTTCTCCGTAGCCGAAGGTCCATCCATAGGCGACGGCATCGTAGTTTCTCACCGCGGGATATTCAGCCGACGCGGTCTGCGCCAGGGGGCTGCTGTAGCCAATCATGGACTGCATCTGTGCGCTGCCCACCACGTTGGCAACAAAGCTGTTCTTTGTTGAGAGATAGGACATCTGCATGGCGCGAGCGGCCTGGAATCCCTGGTGACCACTGGCCCCCGAGCAGGTCACAGCGCCACGCCCACTTGCAGGAAGGCAGATCTTGTTGGTGCCGATCACCCAGTTTCGATAGGCCGTGGTGTGGCTGGAAGTTCCCCAGACGGAATCGGCGTAGATGGAGGTGAGAACATTTCCTTCGAGCAGGTTGAACTGCGGATGCGCTCCGTGAAAGTCAATTCCGCCGATCACGACGTTGGTTGCACCGCTGTCGAACTCGCCCATGGTGTAGTTATAGGAAACCACGTTTCCCGCCGCTCCCCATTCCAGGATGACGGATTGGTGGGCGCGTTCCACGATATTGTTCTCGACAAGAGTGGCGCTGGTTTTCAAAGCGATTTGAATATCGGAATCATGGCTTCCGGGTGTGTGCAGATAGGCGTTGGAGAAGTAGCTGTCGCGGATTTCGTCGCGGTAGCCCCAATAGACCTCGACAGGATCGCCGTCGGTGTAGTTGGTTTCCACGCCCTTGACCCAGCAGTAGGCGCATGCGGACAGGCCAAAACTGGCGTTGTAGCCGGTGTTGTTGGCATACACCTGAAGATTCTCGACTCCCGCATAACTGGCCGACATGCTGAAGGGAACGGCTACCGGCGTCTGTGTGTATGCGCTGTAAAGTGCGGGTGAGATGGTGATGGTGGTGCCGCTGACGCCGGTTACGGCGACGATCTGTCCGCGCGCCAGACTCCCCGTACTTGTCCAGCTACCATCGCACCAGGTGCAAGATCCCTCGCTGCCGGAGGACGATACGAAGCTGGAGTTGTTGGTTTCAGCAATGGCCAGATAATTGCCGGCGCTGATGCCGGATGCATTACTGACCACAATGCTGGTGGACCCGGCGGTTGCCCCGCTGGTGATGCTGGCCGGGTTGTAGGCAACCGAACCCGTGCCGAGGTTGATCACATTTCCGCCGTTCGTGCCAGTTGCATTCAGGATGGTCAAATTGGCCCCGGCGCCGCGCAATGTCACGTTCGAGGGAATATTGATCGTGCCCGTAATCGAGTACGTACCCGCCGCCAGATAGACGGTTTCGCTACTGGTACAGGAGGCCAGCGCGGAGTTGATCTGGGTAACGGTGGCCGATGAGGTAAGACTCGCGCAATTGGTGGTGCGCGCAGGTATGCCGCCCACCCCCGTGTTCGACCAGTTAATTGCCTGGCTGGAGCTCAGTATGGGAGACCATTGCTGGGCTTGGCCGTAGAAAGAAAACGCAAACAGCATCATGGTAAGTACTACCCGTGCTCTGCTCAACATAAATCCTCACTTCAAAGATCTTTAGCTGTGTCGGGCCTGAAGCCGCAGAACCCGACACTGTTACCGCATTCCAGGCTGCAGATTACCGGCCAAGCTGTGCAACCGGTACTGCACTGATTCAGCTGCTCCGATCAGCCGCCGCTAGGGCGCCGTTACACTGATCGTGTTGGATGGGGTGCTTACAACCCCGGAAGCATCGACACTCTCTACGGTGTACGCGTAGGTCAGTCCGCACTGGACTGTCGTGTCCACGTATGTCGTTTGGGTATCGACCGATGAATTCAACAGTTGATACGAACTGCTGCCTGTGGATCGATAGATGTTGTAGCCAACTATCGGATCGGTTGAAGAGCTGGGGGCACTCCAACTCAGCTCGACCTGGGGCGCCAAGCCCGTGCCGGTGAGGCTGATCGTTGCCGTGCCGCTGGTTGAAGAGTTGCTGGTAATGGTCAACTTGCCCGAGGCCGCGCCCGCGGTGGTCGGGTCGAATTGCACCGTCAGCGTTGCTGCCTGGCTCGGATTCAGCGTCAGCGGGAAGGTGGCTCCCGACATCGTGAATCCGGTCCCCGTGAGGGTCGCCGCGCTGATGGTAACAGATGCAGTGCCCGAGGAGGTCAGGGTAAGGGATTGCGTTGCCGGCACGTTCATTCCTACGTTGCCGAATGCCACGCTGGTCGAGTTGATGCTCAGCGTTGGTGTGCCGGTATTCAACTGCAGGGCGAAGGTCTTTGAAACTCCACCTGCACTTGCCGTCAAAGTCGCTGCTTGGGCGGAGGTGACCGATGAGACCGTGGCCGTAAACGCGGCGCTGGTCGCATTGGCCGCCACCGTTACTGTTGTCGGCACCTTGACTGCTGCATTGCCGCTCGACAGGCTCAGGCTCAGTCCGCCGCTCGGCGCCGCCGCGCTCAACGTCACCGTGCAAGCATCGGTTCCCGATCCCGTTATGGATGTGCTGCCGCAGGAAAGTGCGCTCAACGCGGCAGAGGAGGATGTACCGGTGCCACTCAGAGCGATGGTTGCCGTGCCGCTGGTCGAGGAGTTGCTGGTAATGGTCAACTTGCCCGAGGCCGCTCCCGCGGTGGTCGGATCGAATTGCGCCTTCAGCGTTACTGCCTGGCTTGGGGGCAATGTTACCGGGAAAGTGGCTCCCGACATCGTAAATCCGGTCCCCGTGAGGGTCGCCGCGCTGATGGTGACAGATGCGGTGCCCGAGGAGGTCAGGGTAAGGGTTTGCGTTGTGGGCGTGTTGAGCGCCACATTGCCGAATGCCACGCTGCTCGCGCTGATGCTCAACGTGGGCGTGGCTGCATTCAACTGCAGGGCAAAGGTCCTGGAAATGCCGCCTGCGGTCGCCGTCAACGTCGCAGCCTGGGCGGTCGTGACCGATGAGACCGTGGCCGTAAACGCGGCGCTGGTCGCATTGGCCGCCACCGTTACTGTTGCCGGCACCGTCACTGCTGCATTGCTGCTGGAAAGGCTCACGCTCAGTCCGCCGCTCGGCGCCGCCGCGCTCAACGTCACCGTGCAAGCATCGGTTCCCGATCCCGTTATGGATGCGCTGCCGCAGGAAAGAGCGCTTAACGCGGTAGAGGAGGATGTACCGGTGCCGCTCAACCCGATTGTTGCGGTAGGGTTGGTCGCAGAATTACTGACGATGGTCAACTTGCCCGTGGCCGCTCCCGCGGTGGTCGGACTGAATTTCACCGTCACTGTTGCTGCCTGGCTCGGATTCAACGTCAGCGGGAAGGTGGCTCCCGACATCGTAAAGCCGGTTCCCGTCAGCGTCGCCGCACTCACAATGACAGATGCGGTGCCCGAGGAGGTTAGGGTAAGGGTTTGCGTTATGGGCGTGTTGAGCGTTACGTTGCCGAACGCTACGCTGGTCGCACTGAGACTCAAGGTTGGGACGGTAGCATTCAACTGCAGGACAAAGGGCTTTGAACCCCCGCCTGCACTTGCTGTCAAAGTCGCTGCCTGGGCGGAGGTGACCGACGAGACGGTCGCCGTAAACGCGGCGCTGGTCGCATTGGCCGCCACCGTCACTGTTGCCGGCACCGTGACTGCTGCATTGCTGCTGGAAAGGCTCACGCTCAGTCCGCCGCTCGGCGCCGCCGCGCTCAACAAGACAGTGCAAGCATCGGTCCCCGATCCCGTTATGGATGCGCTGCCGCAGGAAAGAGCGCTTAACGTCGCCGACGTGGTTGCCGTGCCGGTGTCGCTCAGATGAGGTACGGTTCCGCCGCAACCAGACAGGGCCAGGGGAAGGCTGCAGGAGAGAAGCATGAAAAGACTCGCGCGCCTGGGGCTGAAGCAGAAGAGGTTTACTCCGCTATTTAGGCGATGTTGATCTGGGTGCAAACGGCACTTGCATGGAGCAGGTTGGGGGTTCGATGGGCGATGGGTAAAAATCTTGAACAACTGCTTCACCTCTGCAAAGAACTTTCGGCACTCCATTTCTTCGGGTCCGAAGCGCCTCCCGAAGGAGAATTTATTGAGAGCAGAATCTGCTAATTGTTTAGCATTTGCCGTGATATTGGTTACTTGTTCCTGAATCAAAGTTACTGGATGATTTTATATGCAAGTACTTACATGCCTTGCATATAACGAATGATTCTTGGATACTCCAACGCTTCTCCCCTTTCGCACAAGGAGTCTTTCGCCCTATCGAGGTACATTTGTGGGCGCCTGTAATCGGCGGCATAGTGACCTTCCGAAATGTCCCACGGTGGTGCGGATAGAGCGGAATCGCCACAGGACCGTTTTCCTGCCAAGGCACGGTAGTGCATGCAAGATCTGCGCCCTGCTTCAAGATCCGGTCTTGACCTTTTCCTTTTCGCCGAGACACAAGGGCACACGCGGTTGCAGTGATCGCGGTATTTCGGTCGCATACGTGGAGTTGGTTCTTGAACATAAATTCTCGCTCGTCTATGAAGCAATACGCTTGCCAAAAGAGCATGCTCTTTTTTCGGAATCGATAATGAACTCAGATTGTTCTGTTTAGAGAAGAGTGAACAATCTGAAGATGCCAATTCCACGGCTCAGACGAGCCGTATATCGTGTAACTTTTTCAGGGGGAAGGAAGTTTCTACACGGTTTCTACGCGGTTGAAAAAGCTAGGCAGCGCAACTTTGCATTGAGGCGCTCCAAAAACTTGCTGAGAATGCCTTTGAGGGCGGGGCTCCCACAATTTAGCTCTTGATCCGTTGTGCTGCCCGGAAACTCACCTGGGCTTCCAGAGCCCCATACTTTGCCCTCTGCGAATTCATCACGGAACCCCGAGAAAGCAGTCAGGGCGTCGTCGTGGACCCGGACCAAACGTCCGACGCGAACGACTGGGAGTTGGTTGCTGGCGATTAATGCGTTGACGCTGTACGGAGAGATTGAGAGCGCCTTAGCGGCTTCGGCGCGTGTGTGCAAGTGACCTCTGAAGAGTGTGCGAGGTGGCATTTTCTTGAGAAAAATGCCACTTGGCCCCGAGGATTCTGTAAAGAGCAGAATCGAAACCGCTGTAGGCAGCAAGAGCTCTCAATGCGTCTACTGTGGGGAGCCAGATTCCGCGCGGATCACGGGCAATCCGGAACTTATGCCTTTGGCACCAGTACCGAGAACGCCACAGGGTCGGAGATCGAAGTTACGCATGGTTTGTCGCCTACTCGTCATTTTCTCAATAGCAAACAGAAGGTCAGCCCCGGTGGCAACATGAATTTGCGCTGGGTGGCAGCATTTCGCTGCCGCCAGCATCAAAGCCTCACTTGCGCAAGGGGGACTTCTATTTGTCTTCGTCCGACGGTTTTTCGATGATCTGAGTCTCGCCGAGCTTCTCCAACTGGTTGCGCCAGTCGAGGGACTCGACAAAGGTCTTAGACTCGCGCCAGCCGGGCTCGACGACGACGTGCAGCTCGAGATAAACACGGGTGCCGAGCAGGGATTCGATCTGGCGGCGGGCGCCGGTGCCGATGTCCTTCAGCTTGGAGCCGCCCTTGCCGATCAGAATCGCTTTCTGGCCGTCGCGCTCGCAGTAGATGACGGCGGAGATGCGGGTGAGGGGCAGGCGGGTGGGAACCGCGCCCTTCTTTCGGGGGACGAACGGCGCGGGCTCCTCGAAGCGCTCGATGACCACAGCCGAGGCGTAGGGGACTTCCTCGCCGGTCTCGACCAGGATGCGCTCGCGGATCAGCTCGGCGACCATGAAGCGCTGGGGCTGGTCGGTGTACTGGTCCTTGGGGTAGTAGCGCTCGCCGGTGGGCAGGGCCTCGACGATCTTGTTGACCAGCAGTTCCATGCCGTCGCGCTTGCGGGCGCTGATGGGGATGATCTGGGCAAAGCCGTACTGGTGGGTGAGGTTCTCGATCAAGGGCAGAAGCTGGTCTTTGGCCACCAGATCGATTTTGGTGAGCACCAGGAAGACAGGGCAATCCACCTTGCGGATGAGGCCGAAGAGGAATTCATCTTCGCTGGCCCAGTTGGTGCGCTCGTGGTGGGGGGCGGTTGCCGGCGCGACGGCTGACGCGGTGGACTGGGCGGCTGAGGATTCCCCGGTCTCAGAATCGAGACCGGGGAATCCTCAGC
>Ga0224531_1000925_pt1 | contig 13896 bp, 11 predicted proteins | sample CBST100metaG_FD_179876 | JGI IMG/M metagenome (GOLD analysis project Ga0224531, IMG submission 179876) | Peat soil microbial communities from Stordalen Mire, Sweden - C.B.S.T100 | ecosystem: Environmental > Terrestrial > Soil > Wetlands > Peat | place: Sweden: Norrbotten County, Stordalen Mire... | reverse complement strand
GCGAACGCCGCGGCGGCGATGGCAGAGGTCAGCGCCAGGCCGGGAACGATGGCGGCGACGGCCGGGCCGAAAGGCGGATGGGCGACGGCGAATGACATAGCGGAGTCACCTCTCGGACGACGGGGACGCGCACCATGACCACAGCGAAAACATCGGTCCAACGCATATTTCGTGTCAAACCAATCGGCCAGAGCGATTTATCTACCCGTGACCCACGCCAACACCTCGATACCGCCGCATGTCAGTTCGGTGGCAAATCGGTAGCCGCACTGACACGCCATGGCACAACGCCGCCACGGCCAATCTCTAGCGCTTGGCGCACTGCCAGAGCATCATCATCGGTCGGCAGCGGTTGCTCCTGGCGCTGCATGTCGGCTATGCCTGGGTGCTGACCCTAAACTGCTGTTCGCCGCCGTCTACGAACCGATGCGGGCTGGCGTCACGGGCGTCTTCTGCATCATAGTTACAGAGGATACCACTCTGTCCGCAGATCATGAACGGGCTGCGCGAATCCGGTTGATCCACTAGTCTGGGATTCCTAATTCCCTTTCGTTCCCCATGAAGGCTACTCGCGCATGAACACGATCCAGGCCATCGCCGTGGCCGTGCTGCAGGGTGCGACCGAACTGTTCCCGGTCAGCAGCCTCGGCCACGCGGTGCTGCTGCCGGCCGTGCTGCACTGGAATCTCAACCAGCGTGGCTCGGAATTCCTGCCCTTCCTGGTGATGCTGCACCTCGGCACCGCAACGGCGCTGTTGCTGTATTTCTGGCGCGATTGGCTGGCGCTGCTGCTCGGCGTGCTCGGCCTGTCGGATGTGCACCAGTGCCACGAGAGCCGACGCGTGTTCATGCTGCTGGTGGTGGCGACCATCCCGGTGGCGATCCTCGGCTTCCTGGCGGAGAAGTTCTTCCGCTCGCTGTTCGGCAGCCCGCTGGTGGCCGCCAGCTTCCTGGTGGTGAACGGTCTGTTGCTGATTTTCGGCGAAGGCATACGCGGCATGGGCCGCCGGCCGCTTTCCAACCTGAGCGTGCTCGACGCGCTGGTGATCGGCTGCTGGCAATGCACCGCGCTGATCCCCGGCATCTCACGCACGGGCGCCACCATTGTCGGCGGACTGCTGCGCGGCATCGACCACGAGGGCTCGGCGCATTTCTCGTTCCTGATCGCGACCCCGGCCATCCTCGGCGCGACGGTGCTGGAGGTGCCCAAGCTGTTGCATGCGTCGGTACCGCCGGGCGTGTTCATGCTCTGCGTCATTGCCGCCGTGGTGGCCGGGGTGACGGCGTTCCTCAGTACCGTCTTTCTGATGCGCTACTTCCGCAGGAACGACGACTGGGCGCTCAACCCATTCGGCTACTATTGCATTGCCGCCGGACTTGGCTCGGTGGCGTGGCTCGTGCTGGGCTGACCGCTGTGTTGCGTCGCCGCGAACTCGGCCTTGCGGCTGGAGCCTTTCTGTTCGGCGCCTATGCACCCGCCGCAGCGGCGACGCCACCGCTAGCGGCAACGCCGATCGCGCGGCTGGATCTGGCCTGGTGGCGGAAGCGGCACGCGGCGAAGCTGACGGAGCTGCGGCGCGGGCACGTGGAGCTGCTGTTCCTGGGCGATTCCATCACACAGAACTGGGAATCCGCCGGACCACCAGCGTGGCGCGCTTTCTGCCCTGCCTGGAAACAGTTCTACGGCGACCGCCATGCCGTGAATCTTGGCTTCACGGGCGATACCACCGCGCACCTGCTATGGCGCTTGCGCAATGGTGAACTGGACGACATCGCGCCGAAGGCTGCGGTGATCCTGATCGGTGCCAACAACCTCGGCCGGGTACACTGGCCGGCGGCGGACACCGTGCTCGGCGTGGTGGCCGTGGTGGCGGAGGTGAGCCGGCGGCTGCCGCCAACGCGCATATTGCTGCTCGGCATTCTGCCGAGCGACCGCGGCGAATGGGTCACGCGCACGACCGGCGAGGTGAATCGCGCGCTGGCCGCCCGTTACGCCGGTGGCGCCGAAGCGGGCGTGCGCTTCCTCGACGTAGGCGCCGTGTTCATGCGCGACGGCAGACTCGACCGGTCGCTATTCTACGACCCACTGTCAGCGCCGCCGGGGCCGGCTCTGCACCCCACCCCGGACGGCCAGCGGCTTCTGTCTGCCGCGATCGAGCCGACCCTCGCGCGTCTGCTCGGTGACCGCCGCCATCCGTTCTGATGCCAGCGGCCTGCCGCGATGATCTTTCCACCGCGGCAGGCCGCTGGCATCAGAGCAAGATTGGTGGGGCGGCCGCGCGCGAGACAAGACTCCATACAGGTTAGTCCGAAGGGCTGCCGGCATGAGACCTTCCCGGCGGCCACGGCCTACGCCGCGACGGGCTGCGCGTCCGCCGACAGATCCTGCCGCGGCGCGCCGTTCGCGGCGAACGACGGCTGAAGCCCCGATTCCAGGGCCAGACGGTAGCCCGAGCCATCGTTCACCAGCAGCAGCGCCGTATTGGCGCCGGCCGGCTCGATCTTGCGTCGCAGACGGTAGATGTGCGTCTCCACCGTATGGGTGGAGACGTTCGGACTGTAGCCCCAGACCTCTCGCAGCAGCGTGTGTCGCGATACCGACTGTCCGGCAGCGCGGTAGAGGTATCTCAACAACGCCGCCTCCTTCTCGGTCAGGTGGATCGGCCGGCCGCGCCCAGGACGCTGCAGCTGCCTGGTGCTGGGGCAGAACACGAATGGACCGATGCTGATCTCGGCGTGTTCGCTGAACTCGAAGGCACGCAACTGCGCGCGGATACGGGCAAGCAACTCGGACAGGCGGAACGGCTTGACGATGTAGTCGTTGGCGCCGGCGTCCAGGCCGCGCACCACGTCCTGCTCCCCCGCCGCCCCGGTGAGCATGATCACTGGCGCCTTGACGCCGGCCCGACGCAGCTTGGCGCATAGGTCGCGCCCGTCACCGTCGGGCAGGCGGATGTCCAGGAGCAGCATATCCACCCGCTCCGTGGGGCTGGCCAGCAGGCCCAGAACCTCCTCAACGCTGGCTGCCTCCACAACCGCAAACGCACGCTCGGACATGAGTTGCTCGGCCAGGGTCGAACGGAACGTCGCATCGTCATCAACGACCAGGATGCGCCTTTGCTCGAACATGCTTCCGCCCCCACGAACTTGTGACGGGCGCATCTTTTACCATTTCGATCTCGACAGGTGTGATGTACGTCACAACTCGTAAATATTTGGCGAACGCACTTTATTGTCGCGACCTGACCGATCAGGGCTGCGGCAGCCTGAGCAGCCCCGACGCCTCGGCGCGCGCGCGCGAGGTGGCCATGGATCGGTCCACCGCCAGGGCCACGGCCAGCGCGCGCCGGCCCGCCTTGGCATCGACGACGACCGGCGCCCGATCCAGCACCGCCGCCACGAACGCCGCGTGCTCGGCCTCCAGCGCGTCGTGCTCCTTCCAGGTGATCTCCTCGATCCGGCCGCCACCGGTACCAGGGACCAGGAAGCCCCGCTCGCGGCCGATCATCATCAGCTTGCGCGCGGTGAAATCCACCGACATGTAGCCCTCCTGACTGAACAGCCGCATCTTCCGCTCGGTTTTCAACGAGATCCGGCTGGCCGTGATGGTGGCGACGCAGCCGTTCACGAAGCGCACGCGAGCGTTGGCGATATCCTCGTGCACGCTGGCCACCGGTGCACCCACGGCGTCGACGCTCTCGATGTCGCTTTCCACCAGCGCCAGCACTAGGTCGAGGTCGTGGATCATCAGATCCAGGATCACCGAGACGTCGATGCCGCGCGGCTTGAACGGGGCGATGCGGACGCAGTCGATGTAGAGCGGCCGGCGCATGCGTGCGCTGATCGCCTTGTGCTCGGCCGAATAGCGCAACAGGTGGCCGACCTGCAGCACCACGCCGTGCTCGGCCGCGCGCGCGGCCAGCGCGTCGGCCTGCTCCAGGGTGGCGGCGATCGGCTTCTCCACCAGCACGTGCCGACCGGCGCGGAGGGCGGCGTCTGCCAGCTCGAAATGCGCCTCGGCGGGGGCGGCCACCACCACCGCGTCGACGGAGGCGAGCAACGCCTCCCAGGACAGCACGGCACTCTGTGTCTCCCGCGCCAGCGCCGCTGCCCGCTCCCCGTTGAGATCGCACACGCCGACCAGCTCGGCGCGCGCCGAAGCCGCCACCTTCAACGCATGGAACCGGCCAAAATGTCCCGCCCCGACGACTCCGATCCGCAGCCTTGTCACGCCCTGGCACTCCCATTCAGCGTGCTGAGGCTTAGCAGCCACGCGTGCGGTCGGCCATTGCCATGCCAGAAAATACGGCAAGAGCCCGGTTGCGTCACCGATGGGTTGTGGTCATTCTCCGCCGCCGATGCCGACGCGCTCACGATGACGTGTGCCGGCCCGCTCGCTGGGGAGCCGCATTCCGCTCATGATGTACTTCAGTCGCCTAAAGACGATGCTGATCCTGCTCATCTGCGCCGCGGGCTTGGTCCTGTCGTTGCCGAACCTGCTGCCGGGGCTGCCCGCGTGGCTGCCGCTGCCGACCATCCACCTCGGCCTCGACCTCAAGGGCGGCAGCTACCTGCTGCTCGAGGTGGACATGAACGCCGTCGTCAAGGAACGGCTGGACGGGCTGGTGGACGAGTCCCGGCGTGCGCTCGACCGCGCTGGCGTGCGGCCGTTCACCGTCGTCGCGCAGCCGGCGGACAACCGGCTGCTGGTCAAGCTCGGCGACCCAAGCCGGCAGGATCAGGCGCTGTCCGCGCTGCGCGGGCTCGCCACCCCCTCCGGCCAGGGCATATCGTCGCGGCCCGATCTAGACTTCGCCACTGTGCCGGAGGGCATCACCATCACCCTCTCCCCGGTGGCGCTGAACGAACGTGCCGCCGCCGCGGTGACGCAATCCATCGAGATCGTGCGCCGTCGCATCGACGAAACCGGCGTGGTGGACCCCAACATCACCCGCCAGGGCTCCAACCGCATCGTGGTGCAGTTGCCTGGCATCGAGGACCCCAACCGGATCAAGGAGTTGCTCGGCAAGACCGCGCGCATGACATTCCGTCTGACCGACGAAAACGCCAACATCTCCTCCCCAGTACCGCCGCCCGGGGTCGATTTCCTGCCGATGGAAAACAACCCCAACGCCAAGGTCGCGGTGCGACGGCGTGTCGAGGTCGACGGTGGCAACCTTACCGACGCCCGCGCCGGGCAGAACTCGCAGACCGGCGAATGGGTGGTGAACTTCACCTTCGATTCGATCGGCACGCGGCGCTTCGCCGACGTCAGCCGTGCCAGTGTCGGCCACCCCTTCGCTATCGTGCTGGATGACAAGGTGATCAGCGCGCCGGTGATCCGCGAGCCGATCACCGGCGGGCGCGGCCAGATCAGCGGCAGCTTCACCGCAGCGAGCGCCAACGAGTTGGCGGTGCTGCTGCGCGCCGGCGCGCTGCCGGCGCCGCTGACGGTGGTGGAGGAGCGCAGCGTCGGTCCCGAGCTCGGTGCCGACGCGATCCGTGCCGGCGGAATCTCGCTGGCCGTGGGCTTCGTGCTGGTGATCGCCTTCATGGGCACGTTCTATGGCCTGTTCGGCTGGATGGCGAACCTGGGCCTGCTGGTCAACTTGGTGCTGATGCTCGGAGTGATGAGTCTGCTGCAGGCGACGCTGACGCTGCCCGGCATCGCCGGCGTCCTGCTGACGCTCGGCATGGGAGTAGACGCCAACATCCTGATCAGCGAGCGAATACGCGAGGAAGTAAAGAACGGACGGACGCCGCTCAACGCCATGGAAACCGGCTTCCGCCGCGCCTATTCGACCATCATCGACAGTAACCTGACCGGCCTGCTGGCGCACGTGATGCTTTTCTTCTTCGGCTCTGGCCCGGTGCGCGGATTCGCTCTGACGATTACGGTGGGCATCATCACCGGCCTGTTCACGGCGACCATGCTGACGCGGCTGATGATGGTGCGCTGGTATTCCCACAACCGCCCAGCCATGCTGCCAGTCTAGGATCTGTCCGATGTTCTTCCGCCCGCTGTTCCGCATTCTTCCGGACGACACGCACTTCGCCTTTATGAAGGCCCGTTACTTTGGTCTGCTCACGTCGGCGATCCTGTCCACCTTGTCCGTGATACTGTTCTTCCATCCTGGGCTCAATCTGGGCATCGACTTCAGCGGCGGCATCGTCATGGAGGCGCGCACGCCCGGGCCGGCCGACAACGCCAAACTGCGCACCACCCTGGCAGCACAGGGCATCCGCGAGCCGAGGCTGCAGCGGTTCGGCGACGCCAGCCAAGTGCTGATCCGCCTGGAGGCGCAGCCGACCGAGGCCGCCACCCAGCAGATGGTGACCAAGGTCCGCACGGCACTGGAGCAGGCGCAGGCCGGCACCAAGGTTTTGCGCACCGACGCGGTGGGCGCCTCGGTGTCCAGCGAGCTGTTCCACAGGGGCCTGTTCGCGCTCGGCATCAGCCTGCTGATGATCCTGGTCTACATCTGGTTCCGCTTCGAGTGGGAGTTCGCCGTCGGTGCCGTGGTGACGCTGCTATTGGACACCACCAAGGCCATCGGCTTCCTGGCGCTCACCCGCATCGAGTTCGACTTGGTGATGGTGGGGGCGATCCTGACCATCATCGGCTACTCCACCAACGACAAGGTGGTGGTGTACGACCGGGTGCGGGAGAACCTGCGCAAATACAAGAGCATGCCCCTACGCGAGCTGATCGACCTCTCTATCAATGAGACGCTGAACCGGACCCTGGGCACCTCCATGACGGTGTTCCTGGCTGCCCTGCCGCTGGCCCTGTTCGGCGGCGCGACGCTATCGGGCTTCGCCTGGGTGATGCTGTTCGGCATCGTCGTCGGCACCTCGTCGTCGAGCTTCATCGCCGCGCCCATCCTGCTGCTGCTGGGCGAGCACCGGCTGCGGCGCGACGCCACGGTGCCGCCGGCGAAAACCCCGGTGAAGGCGGCACCGTGATCCTGCGCCGCGCTCTGCTCGGCGGCACGCTCGCCTTGTCGCTGCTGCGGAGCGCGGCAGCACAGACGCCAGTGACACTACTGGTTGGCGCGGCCGAGGGCTCGGCCGCCGATCTTGCTGCCCGCTCGTTCGCACCGTTCCTGGAGCGGCACCTGCCGCGCGCCGGGGTGAGCGTGCTGGACCGGCCCGGCGAGGCCGGGCTGGTTGCGTATCAGGCGCTGGCCGAGGCAGGCGCAGAGGCGGGCATGGCCGGCTGGATCGCCACCCCGTCGCTGCCGGCGCGGACCGTGGAGCGGTTCGGCGCGGCGACGCTGATGACGCAGCTCCGACTGATCGGCGCGGTAGAGAAGGAGGCGATCTGCTTCGTTGCGGCAGCACATGAACGGCTCGCCTCGGCGCAGAACCTGCTGGCGCGCACCGGCGGCGCCGTGGCGGCTCGGCCGCTCGCGACGCCGCCCGCCGGCAGCCCGCCGCATCTAGCAGCGCTGCGGCTGCAGGCGCTCACCGGCACAACCTTGAACATCGTCGACTTTCCCAGTGCCGCCGCGGCCCGCCAGGCGGCACTGGACGGCACCGCCGCCGCCGCCGCGCTGGGCCTGCGTGACGTGATCAAGGAACTGCGGTCGCACCGGCTCTCCGGGCTGGGCGTGGCGCCGCCTGGGGGCGCGGAGACGCTCTCCGATATGCCGCCGCTGCACGATCTAGGGCTGATGCTAGGTGTGTGCATCCGGCGCGGACTGGCGGTGCCGGCGGCGACATCGGAGGCCACCGTGGCCCGGCTGCGCGCTGCGCTGCTGGACGTGGTCGCCGATCCCGAGTTCCGCGCGCAGGCCGACGGCGACGGCTTCCTCGTGGACTGGATGGAGGGCGCCGACTGGACCGCGCAGGCGACGGTCGAGCGCGAGGATCTGGCGCGGCTGTGGCAGTTCGGCCCCTGGCGGACCGCCGGCGTCGGCTGACCTCACTCGCCAGATGCCCCCGACGGCGCTCCGGCATAGCGCGTGTGACCGCTCACCTCTGCCCCGGCCCCTGGCCGCCGGCTCTGCAGGCGGAGAAATCTCACCAGCCCGAAGAGCGTCCGCGCCGCCAGCAGGCTGAACGCCAGATGGAAGCCGGCGGCAATGAGGGCAACCAGCGTCGATTGGCGGGCAGACTTCTCCATCCGCTGCAGAGGACCCCACGAACGATAGAACGCAACAGGGGCGCCCCGCGCGAGGCCGATGGATGCGAATCCGGCCATCAGCGCCGCGCCGCACGCCACTACGGCACGACGCGAATTCACCACCGACATCTTGAAGCGCGTGATGAAGAATGGCGAGAGATAGCCGCCGACAACACAACCCAGATCGGCGACGGCGAGCGAAATCCACGCGATCTGCGCGATCTGCGCGATCTGCGCGAGGTCCATGTGGCGGACGGTGGACAGTTACAACGGAATCCAGAAGTTGAAGGTCTGCCACGCCGGTTCCGTAAGAAAGCGGGGAATGGCGATGCCCCAAAATTTGCTATGACTCAGAATGGCCTTCAGGGACGGCTTCGTCTTTGCCGTCTGCTCAACTTCCGGTTCCTGGCCGCTTTGGATGTAGTCGCGCTCCACATCGGTGAGGTGCTTACCATCCGCCGGCAGAGGTCTTCAGCCCAGCCTGGATGCCCGCCACCTCGGCGAGGCTCATCAGACCCCGGAAACCGGCCAGCGAGACTCAGGAACCGGCGAAGGCGTGCAACATGTCGGCCACCGACCAGGCGATGGCGAAGAGCACGGAGCCAATCTTGATGTCGACGGAATCAAGATTGTAGTCGGCTACCGGCTGTATGACGAGGTAGCAGCCCTGGAACGCCGCGACGACGTAGGAATACTGAATACTGCTCCGTCGTCATCTGCATCTCGATCCGCAGCGTCGGGGCCACCACCGCAAACCCTCGATCTTGCCCATGCGAACATCTCCCTCTGTACATGTCGTTTGAAGACAAGGAAACGCACGTGCGGCCACCGACGTTTGGTCAGACCGTTCCGGGGCAAACCATCGCATTGCGCGGAATGATCGCGCCGCGGTGCTGGATAACGATCGCGGCCAGGTGGTGCCCAGCCCGCGCCGCCGCCTCCGGCGACGCCCCGCTGAGCCGCGCCGCCAGGTAGCCCGCACTGAAGCTATCACCGGCGGCTGTGGTATCGACAACGTGTTCGACTCGCTCGGCCGGAACGTGGGCCACGGTGCCACCGGCCCACACTTGGCAGCCGGGCATGTCTGTTTTGACCACGATTTCGCGCACGCGGGCGGCCCGCAGCCGCGCCAGCACCGCGTCGGCATCGTCGTCGCCAAACAGATCGCGCATGTCAGCAATTCCGGCCAGGGCGATGTCGGTGCAGCGGAACATCGCCTCGTAAGCTCGCCACGCGGTTTCCGCATCCGGCCACAGGCGCTCACGCCAGTTCGTGTCGAAGGCGACGCGCCCGCCGCGCCGCCGCACGCGGTCGAGCAGATCGAACAGTACCGACCGGCCGTCCTCCCCCCAGATCGCCAGGCTGATACCGGAGAGATAGAGCAGATCGTAGCTTTCGAGACCGGCCAGCAGCGGCGCCGACTGTTCCAGCACGAACAGCCGGCGCGCCGGCGCGGCCTCGCGCCAGTAGAGGAAGCGCCGCTCGCCGGCCGGATCGGTCTGGATCATGTAAAGGCCCGGCAACGCATTGGGCACGCGCAGCACGTGCGCTGTACCTACGCCTTCCTTCTGCCAATCGGCGACCATCTCGCAACTGATGGCATCATCACCTAACGCTGTAATATAGTCGCACTTCACACTAAGTCGCGATAGGTAGACCGCAGTATTCAGCGTGTCTCCACCGAAACCCATAACAAGAGAATGGTTGCCTGTGTCCGACAATTCGATCATACATTCGCCGAGAGCCGCCACACTGGGCGCCAAAACACTCATTTCGCACCTTTTGTCTGCGCTGTACCGCAGCGCATAGCCGCATCAGCCAGGGACTGGCACATGGCTTCATATATTAATATATCATGGCGTCGACAAGTCCTTCCTGCCCAGCACCGCAATCCGTGACGCTCAGAAAGCCGCAGAGTGGCAGAATCCGCTTGCGGGAAAATGATACACACTAATATATTTGCGTGCGACCTCGTGCGGTTCCGGGAGCTTCGCATACCGTCCTGCTTGCTGTTGACCCCACCGCCACGCCCTTGGAGGCGAACCGTGCTGCATCCTGATCGGCTGTTTCCCCGCGACCCTGATACGCGCGCGATCGCGCAGCGGCTTTACGGCGAGGTGCATGCGCTGCCGATCGTCAGCCCGCACGGCCATACCGATCCGGCGTGGTTCGCGCTGAACCAGCCCTTCCCGGACCCGTCTACGCTATTCGTCGTGCCGGATCACTACGTGTTCCGCATGCTCTATAGCCAGGGCGTGACGATGGAGAGCCAGGGCGTGCCACGCGTCGATGGCGGGCCGACAGAGAACGATCCGCGCACGATCTGGCGCCTGTTGGCGCAGCATTGGCATCTGTTGCGCGGCACTCCCTCGCGGCTCTGGTGGGAGCACGCGTTCGAGACCGTGTTCGGCATCACCAAGCGGCTGAACCCTGCCACAGCCGACGCCATTTACGATCGTATCGACGTCTGCCTGCGTCAGCCGGAATTCCTGCCGCGCGCGCTATTCGAACGCTTCAACATCGAGGTGCTGGCCACCACCGACTCGCCGCTCGACACGCTACAGCACCACCGCGCCATTCGCGAAAGCGGCTGGCGCGGCCGGGTTATCGCCGCGTTCCGACCGGACCCCGTGGTTGATCCGGATTTCCCCGGCTTCGCCGGCAACGTCGCTGCACTCGGCACTCTGACCGGCGAAGACACCGCGACCTGGGCCGGCTATCTCGCGGCACTTGCCGACCGCCGGCGCTATTTCCAGTCGCTTGGCGCGACCTCGACTGACCACGGCCATCCGACGGCGGCCACCGCCGATCTCGATCGCGCCGAAGCCGCCCGCCTGTTCGAGAAAGTCCTGCGTGGCCGCTTCACCGCCGCCGATGCGGAGCTGTTCCGCGCGCAGATGCTCACCGAAATGGCACGCATGAGCCTGGAAGACGGACTTGTCATGCAGATCCATCCCGGTTCCATGCGCAACCACAACTCCGATGTGTTGGCGCGGTTTGGGCGCGACAAGGGCGCCGACATCCCGACGCCGACCGATTACACAAACGCGCTGAAGCCGCTGCTTGACCGCTTCGGCAACGAGGCCGGGCTCACCATCGTGCTGTTTACGCTGGACGAGGCCAGCTACAGCCGCGAACTGGCGCCGCTAGCTGGCCACTATCCGGCGCTGCGGCTCGGCCCGGCATGGTGGTTCCACGACAGCCCTGAAGGCATGCGACGGTATCTCGAAACGGTGATCGAGACTGCCGGATTCTACAACACAGCCGGGTTCAACGACGACACGCGCGCCCTCTGCTCGATCCCGGCACGCCACGACGTCGCGCGTCGCATCGACTGCGCGTTCCTGGCGCGACTCGTCGCGGAACACCGGCTGGACGAGGACGAGGCCCGCGAGCTTGCCGTGGATCTTACCTATCGACTCGCCAAGCAGACCTATAGGCTTTGACCGACAGCAACGCGCGCGGGGCCCAGTAACCATGGAATCGCTCACCATCCGTCTGCATCCAGCCGACAACGTTCTCGTCGCCGTACGCGACCTTGCCGAAGGAACGGGGCTTCCTGGCTCCGCCGTGGTGTGCCGCAACACGATCCCGGCAGGCCACAAGGTGGCGGTGCTGGACGTCGCCGCCGGCGCGCCGGTACGCAAGTACAATCAGGTGATTGGCTTTGCCACCAGGCCGATTGCGGCGGGCGAGCATGTGCATGTCCACAACCTCGGCATAGGCGAAAGCTTCGACCGGGACTATGCCTTCGCCGCCGAAGCCCGGACGACCGAGTTTGTTCCCGCGAGCGAGCGCGCGACCTTCCAGGGCATCGTGCGCCCTGACGGACGGGTCGCCACGCGCAATTACATCGGCGTGTTGACCTCGGTGAACTGCTCGGCCACAGCGGCGCGTTTGGTGGCGGACCAGTTCCGCGGCAACGCGCTGGCGGCTTGGCCGAACATCGACGGCGTGGTCGCGCTCACCCATGGCTACGGCTGCGGCATGGTAACCGAAGGCGAGGCCATGGACACGCTGCGCCGGACCATGGCCGGCTACGCGCGGCACCCGAACTTCGCCGGTGTCGTCATCATCGGTCTGGGTTGCGAGATGAACCAAATCGACCGATTGGTGGAGGTCGAAGGGCTGGTGCCCGGCGAGACTCTGCGTACGCTGAACATCCAGAGCAGCGGCGGTACCAACGCGACGGTGCGCGACGCCGTGCGCGCCATCGAGGCGATGCTGCCGCGTGCCAATGCGGTAAGCCGCACGACGCTACCCGCCAGCCATCTGGTGTTGGCGCTGCAATGCGGCGGCTCCGACGGATATTCCGGCATCACCGCCAACCCGGCGCTCGGATATGCGGTCGATCTACTGGTTCGCAACGGCGGCACCGCCGTGCTCAGCGAAAGCCCCGAGATCTATGGCGCCGAGCCCCTGCTGACGCGCCGCGCCGTCAGCCGCGAGGTGGGGGAAAAGCTGATCGAACGAGTCCGCTGGTGGGAGAATTACACGTTGCAGACCGGCGGCGAGATGAACAACAATCCGTCTCCGGGCAACAAGGCAGGTGGGCTCACGACCATTCTCGAGAAATCGCTCGGCGCCGTCGCCAAGGGGGGCACCACGAACCTTGTCGATGTGGTGCGCTACGCCGAGCGAATCACCGGTCCCGGCCTAGTGTTCATGGATACGCCCGGCTACGATCCTGTTTCGGCGACCGGACAGATTGCCGGTGGCGCCAACATCCTTTGCTTCACCACCGGGCGTGGTTCTGTGTTCGGGGCGAAGCCGACGCCCAGCTTGAAACTCGCGACCAACACGCCGCTGTACCAGCGGATGCTGGGCGACATGGACCTGAACTGCGGCCCGATCGCCACGGCGGACGCCACCGTCGCCGAAGTCGGGGCAGCAATCTTCGCGCTGATCCTTCAGACGGCGTCCGGGCAGCCAAGCAAGAGCGAGGAACTCGATTTCGGCTCCGAGGAGTTCACTCCCTGGCAGATCGGCGCGGTGATGTAAGCAGAAGGCATGGATATGGCTGACGGAACCGCAGTCGTTGATTCCTCCCAGCCGCAGCGAGCGCCGAAACCGGCGGCTACGGCACGACGCGGCGCCACCATCTCCGCGGCTATCTACCGCCAGTTGCGGACGGAGATCGTGTCCATGGCGAGGCGTCCCGGCGACGTTATTGCGGAAAAGGACATCGCCCGGCAATACGGCGTAAGCCGCACGCCGGTTCGCGAGGCGCTGCTGCGGCTGGCCGACGAGGAGCTGGTGGACATCTTTCCGCAGTTCGGTACTTTCGTCTCACGCATCTCCATGGCGGCGCTTCCGGAATCGCTGGTGATCCGCAAGGCGCTGGAGGAGGCCACGGTGCGCTATGCGGCTACGCGGGCGACTGCCGACCAGATCCTGCGGCTGCAGGCCAGTCTGGCGCAACAGCGCGACGCAGAGGGTGTGGGCGACTTCAACGGCTTCCATCAGGACGACGAGTCGTTCCATGCGCTGATCGCGGAGGCCGCCGGCTATCCACGGTTCTGGACGATCACCCAGCAGGTGAAGATGCAGGTGGACCGTTGCCGCCGGCTGACGCTACCGGCGCCGGGCCGGATGAACCGGGTGATCGCGGAACACCAGGACATCGTCGATGCCATCGTCGCGCACGATCCCGATTGGGCGGTACGCAGCATGGCCGCACATATCGAAGGGCTCGGCAGCGGCATCGCCAACCTTCGCAAAATGAATCCGCGCTACTTCATCGACCACGCTGGCGAGCCCTTCGATAT
>Ga0224531_1000923_pt1 | contig 13906 bp, 12 predicted proteins | sample CBST100metaG_FD_179876 | JGI IMG/M metagenome (GOLD analysis project Ga0224531, IMG submission 179876) | Peat soil microbial communities from Stordalen Mire, Sweden - C.B.S.T100 | ecosystem: Environmental > Terrestrial > Soil > Wetlands > Peat | place: Sweden: Norrbotten County, Stordalen Mire... | reverse complement strand
GTCAAAGTCTATGCTCCGAAGTTCAGAAATAGGGCGCCGGATGACGGTGCCTCACAGCACAAGGAGGGGGTTCAAATGTCGGCTCCTACACGATCAGTTTGTGAGGTTTGCCTTGCTGGGCCGGGTAACTTGCCGGCCGGCCCACGCTTACATACGTGAAGCCGTGATCGAACATCTCCTGCGGCTTGTAGAGGTTGCGGCCGTCAATCACGATGGGGAAGCGGACCGCCCGGTTGAGGCGCGCCAGATCGATCTCGGCAAACTCTTTCCAGTCGGTCAAGATCAACACAGCGTCGGCGTTTTTGGCCGCTGAGTAGATGTCCACCGCATAGTTGATTTTCTCGTCCGGTGGCAGCACCTCTTTGGCGCGATCCATGGCCGCCGGATCATAAGCCGTGATCAGAGCGCCGGCTTCCAGCAGCTTCCCAATCACGTGGATGGCCGGGGATTCGCGAATGTCGTCCGTTTCGCCTTTGTATGCCAGGCCCAGGGCGGCCAACCGCTTGCCGCGAAGAGTCCATAACGCGGACCGCACTTTGTTGAAGAAGATATCCCTCTGGGTATCGTTGACCTTGCGAATCTCGTCGAGCAGTTGGAACTCCACGCCCTGCTGTTGCGCCACCCAGTGAAAGGCAGCCACATCCTTGGGGAAGCAAGAACCACCATAGCCCAGTCCCGCCCTGAGGAATTTGGCGCCGATGCGGCTGTCCATGCCCATGCCCACGGCGATGTCCTCGATGTCGCCGTCCACTGTCTCGGCCAAGTTGGCCACGGCGTTGATGAAGGATATCTTCAAAGCCAGAAAGGCATTGGAGGCGTGCTTGATAATCTCCGCGCTCTGTACCGACGTGACCAGAAGCCTGGCCGGCGCGGAGGCGCTGCAAGCCCCCGGCAAAGCGCCCGGTTGGGCATAATAGCTGCCCCCGGTGAGCGGCTCGTAGATGCGCCGCAGCAGCTCGGCGGAGCGCTCAGTGCCGGTGCCCACCACGATGCGGTCGGGATGGAGGAAGTCGACAATGGCCGTGCCCTCGCGCAGAAACTCGGGGTTGGAAACCACGTCGAAGTTTTTGGGGTCCACGCCGTGGCGATGCAGTACGCGCCGGATCCACTCGTTGGTGTAGACCGGCACCGTGCTCTTTTCCACGATCACCTTGTAGCCATCGATGCTGCGCGCAATCTCAGACACTACCGCTTCGACATAGGACAGATCGGCTGCGCCGGTGTCGTCCTGGGGTGTGCCCACGGCGATAAAGATGGCTTCGCTGCGCTCCACCGCACCGCCCAGATCGGTTGTGAACTCCACGCCCCGGCCGCGATGCCGGGCCAGCAGCTCAGGCAGGTGCTCTTCATAGATGGGAACGCCGCCTTCGCGCAGAGTCTTCACCCTGGCTTCGTCGTTGTCTACGCAGATGACATGATGGCCCATTTCGGCGAAGCAAACTGCCGCAACAAGCCCCACGTATCCGGACCCGATCACACAAATGGAAACTGAATTTGACATGCGCTGGGCGTACTTCATAAGCAGCTTCGGCCTCCGATCAGACATCTACAAAGTATTTTCGGCGCTGAAAAAGCGGCAAGCCAAGGCATCCACTCCGACGACACAGTCACTCTAACTGCGCCTACTAAAGCGGCAGCACGACTGGAATCGCGTTCCGACTGCCCGGTGCCCTCAGGCGCAGCAGGCTGTTCAGCCGCGATTGGCGTGACGGTTATCAGAAGAAGTCCTGCCAAAACAGTTACGCATTGGATAACAGGAGCTATGACCACATTTCTGTTCACGTTCATCCCCATCTCTCCTTTTCACCCATTCTGGATAGCTCGACGAACGATCCTCCGTAAAACAAACTATTTCACTCTTGTCGGCAAGCTGAAGAATCGTGAGTCGCATGGCAGACGGAGTAGGCGAAGTTGGATGCCGACGGCGCACTGCTAAGGCAAGTTGGGAGGAGAAACCATCGCTACACAACCAGAAAGCTATTGATGAATGCGGTCGCGAACCACGCCAACGGCCAAGCCATATTCCAGCACCGATACCTCTCTTCACGCCCTGTTGGCAACGTACCACTCATAGGCGCACTTCATACCGGTCTCAAAATCAGTCGACGCAGACCAACCCAGAGCGCGCATACGACTAACATCTAGAACCTTGCGCGGCATGCCGTCGGGTTTGGACTTGTTGAATGTGAAAGTCCCTCGCCAGCCAACAATCTTGGCTATGCTTTGCGCCAATTCCAGAATCGTGATGTCATGCCCCGTGCCAACATTCAAAAACATCTCGTCGGAATAATTCTTCATCACGAAGACACAGGCATCCGCCAAATCCTCGGTGAAAAGGAACTCGCGCTTCGGTTTGCCTGTCCCCCACAACTCTACCGTGAGGCTATTGGCCAACTTGGCGGCATGAATCTTCATAATGAGCGCCGCAACCACATGACCGTTCTCGGCATCGTACCGGTCTCCAGGACCGTACAGGTTGGTCGGCATCACGGATACGAAATCACATCCGTATTGACGCCGATAGGCCTGACAGAGCTTGATGCCCGCGATTTTGGCTATGGCATACCATTCATTGGTCGGTTCCAAGGCCCCGGTCAAGAGCGCCTCTTCCCGCATGGGCTGTTCGGCCATGCGCGGATAAATGCAGGAAGAACCGAGAAACAGCAACTTCTTGACGCCCGTGCTCCGCGCGGCTTGGATGACATTGGTTTCAATTACCAGGTTTTCATACAGGAACTCGGCTGGACGCAGCGTATTGGCCAGGATGCCGCCCACGGTCGCGGCGGCAAGGAAAATCACATCAATCTTCCTGGTCGCCATCCACGCTTCCACGTCCGCCTGACACAAAAGATTGAGTTCACTCCGCGTTGCCGTGATAAGTTCGCAGTTCTCACGCGCCAGACGCCAGGCAATCGACGAACCCGCCATGCCGCGATGCCCGGCGACCCATACGCGCCGGCCTGTCAGGTCAAATTCAGTCATTGCCGATCCCTCGCACGCGAGATTCTTCCGCCACCACTTTCAAATCCGAGGTCAACATGTCGGAGACCAATTCGGGGAAACTGACGGTATGTTTCCATCCCAGAACGCGTTCCGCCTTGGACGGATCGCCCAAGAGCAGGTCCACCTCAGTGGGACGGAAGTAGCGGCTATCGATCTTAACCAGCGTGTCGCCAGTCGTGGCGTCAATGCCAACTTCATCAACGCCGCTCCCCTTCCATTCGATAGTGCGGCCAACCTTGGAAAAGGCGAGTTCGATAAATTCGCGCACACTGTGCGTTTCGCCCGTGGCCAAAACGTAATCATCCGGGGCGTCCTGCTGCAGGATGCGCCACATGCCTTCCACATAATCGCGGGCATGGCCCCAGTCCCGCTTGGAATCCAGGTTGCCGATATAGAGGGTCTTCTGCACACCCAGGTGAATGCCGGCTACCGCACGCGTGATCTTGCGGGTGACAAAGGTTTCGCCGCGAATCGGGCTTTCGTGGTTGAACAGGATGCCGTTCGAGGCGTGCAGGCCATAGGCCTCGCGGTAGTTGACGGTGATCCAGAAGGCGTAGAGCTTGGCGACCGCGTACGGACTGCGCGGGTAGAAGGGCGTGGTTTCCTTTTGCGGCGTTTCCTGCACCTTGCCATAAAGCTCGGAGGTCGAAGCCTGGTAGAAGCGCGTCTTTTTGTCCAGGCCCAGAATGCGGATCGCCTCGAGAATACGCAGGGCGCCGGTGGCATCCGCGTTGGCCGTATATTCCGGGGTTTCGAAACTGACCTGCACATGGCTCTGCGCGGCCAGGTTGTAGATTTCGTCCGGCTGCACGGCCTGGATGATGCGGATCAGGTTGGTGGAATCCGTCATATCGCCGTAATGGAGTTGAAAGTGGTGATCGGGGATATGGGGATCCTCATAAATATGATCAATACGCGCCGTGTTGAAGGAGGAAGAACGGCGCTTGATGCCATGCACAAGGTATCCCTTGGAAAGCAGAAGATCCGCCAGATAAGCGCCATCCTGCCCGGTAATGCCCGTAATTAAAGCAACTTTCCGCATCAATGTAGCCCCGCTGAAACTGCTGAAATTGAAAAGTTCAGGACTCTTCTGAAGATTCACCCGCCTGTAATGTTTGTGCCACCCTCCACCTGGCCAAGGCGCAGGCAGGGTGGTACAAGCTCAAGCATATTCTCTACTGGAATGGATGCCGGGAATCAGGCCTATCGCGCCGCAGACCTAGTAATTTCAAGAACGTTTTCGATTACATAATCGATTTGACTCTCTGTCATTCCCGGAAACATAGGCAAGGATAAATACCGCTGGTACTGCTTGCTGGCCACGGGAAAGTCCTCCTCGCGGTATCCATACGTGTTTTTGTAGTACGGGTGCATATGCAGCGGGATGAAGTGGACACTGGTACCAACCCCGCGCTCTTTGAGTTTCTCGATCATCTCGGAACGGGTAATGGAGAGTTCTTCCAGGTTCAGGCGCAGTGGATAAATATGCCATGCGGTCTCACAGCCTTCCATGATCGTGGGAACCTCAAGCCTCCGCTCGGCTGCAAACGCCTCTGAGTAACGATGGGCAACCTTTGCGCGTGCCTCGCGCATCTGATCGCACTTTCCCAATTGCACGATGCCAATGGCGGACTGAATGTCCGTCAAATTGTATTTGAATCCGGTATCCAAGACTTCGTAGAACCATGAACCTGCGGCGCTGTACCGCTTCCATGCGTCCCTGCCAATGCCATGGAGCCGCATCATGCGCATGCGCTTCGCTAGGTCGTCATTGTCTGTAACGACCATGCCGCCTTCCCCTGTGGTCAGGGTCTTCGTGGCATAGAAGCTAAATGCAGTAAGTTCGCTGATTGCCCCGACGCGAATGCCATGGTAGGACGCCGGCAGCGCATGGGCTGCATCCTCGATGACGCGCAGACCATGCCGTTTCGCCATAGCATGAATTGCATCCATATCGCACGGTTGACCGGCATAATGCACAGGAATCACGGCTCGGGTCTTCTCTGTAATCCGGCGCTCAGCGTCAACAGGGTCCATGCAAAGAGTTTTCGCATCGACGTCGACCAGAACCGGCTTTGCCTTGAAATAGCAGACGACTTCCGCAGTCGACGTGAAGGTGGTCGTCGGCACCAGCACTTCGTCTCCCTGCTTGAGGCCAATGGCATCCAGAGCCAGATGAAGCGCCGCAGTGCACGAACTGACGCCTACGGCATGCTTTGCGCCTACATAGGCCGCGAACTGCTTCTCAAATTCGATGGTCTTCGGCCCCATGGTGAGCCATCCGGAGCGGATTACTTCGGCGGCTGCTTGTGCCTCTTCCTCCCCTACATCAGCATGATGAAACGGGATGATCTGTTCTTTCAGCTTCGTCATGAAATCAGTGCCCTCCAAACTCTTGAACCTTCGTAAAACATCTTCTGCGCAGGAACTTGGCAGTGCCCACGTTCTTGGAGTGATGGCGAGAACGTGGATTGCGGGAAGACTGCCGTGGACCGCTACTCGGAAAGAGAGAATGTCATTTCCTACCCTGCAGTACGGAAGCGGAACTTGACCATCGAAGCGGCCTGCTCGGCCCGCTCAGATGCCTGAGCCGCACTATCGCCCGAAAAGAGTACATGGCCGTACCTGTCCAGGCTGGAACGGATTTCGCCAATCAAAAAACCCGGGCGCAGCGGTCCATCCCTTTCGGATGCGGCATAGAGCAACTCCAGACCCGGCAGAGACGAGATCTCGTCCAGACCCTCAACTCTCTCGACCGTTCCGCAATCAGCGGCGTGAAAGTAACGGACGGCGGCGCCGCGCGCCATGCTGGGAACGAGATCGGGATCCTCTCCCACGGCTATCTGGATTGTTGCCCTTACCAGGTTCACACCCGTGGAAAGTGGAGTCAGATGCGTCGAGATGCGGTCGCCCCCCAGCCGCGCACCGATTTCCACGATCTTCGGGCCGCCAGGGGTGATCTTCAACTCAGCATGGAAGGCGCAGTCGTTGAGTCCAAGTGCGCGAACGCTAGTCTCAGTCACAGCCCTGATTTGCGTCACTGTCGCTGCGGGCAGACGGGATGGCTGGATATGCCCGGCTTCCACTGGAAACGCCCCCGGAAAAAGGAGTTTGTCGGTCACCTGAATTACATGCACCCGGCCGCCGCAGCACACGCCCTCTACACTCACCTCGGGTCCGTCCATCCATTCTTCCAGCAGGAGATCGCCGTGAGGCTGGTATGCGCGCGCTTGAACGAAGCGATTGGCCAGGTCTTCCGGAGTGTCTACACGGTATACACCCCGGCTTCCGGAGGAGCAAGGTACTTTGAGAGCCAGTGGATACGCGAGCGCGTCTGCTGCCGCCCAAGCTGCGTCGATGCTCTCCACCTCACAAAACCCTGGGACAGGGGCTCCATTCGCCAACAGCGCCTTGCGCATAAGCCTTTTGTCGGTAGCATTCGCCGCCGCTGCCGGGCTGAGTGCGTGAAGGCCAAGGGCGGTGGCTACGGCAGCAACCGTGCGCACTGGGGCATCAGTGCAAAGCGTCATGACGCCATCCACTCGTTCCTGTCGCGCTATTTCGACAACCGCGTCGGGAGCCAATATATCCGCCACATGCGCGGAGCCACACAGGCTCAGGCCAACAGCCTTGGGATTGTAATCCAAGACCACACTGCGAATTCCCAGCGCACGCGCCTCGTGAATCGCCGGTAGTTGCAACGGACCGGCCCCAAGAATCATTACGCTCAGAGGCATGTATGTACCTTGTATTTCTCCTGTATCTCCCATGTACGCTCCCAGATTTCCACTCGCTTGGGAACGCTTGATTTAGCTGAGCCCACCACGCCACTGGACAATTGCCGCCCCCCAGGAATATCCCACACCGAATCCAACCAGCATTACCTTGTCTCCGGTCCTAAGACGGCCATCTCGTGCGGCCTCTGTGAGGGCTATTGGGATTGTCGATGAAACAGTATTTCCGGAATTGCTCAGCGCGATCACAAATTTCTCTTCTGGAATACCGATCTTCTTCCGAAGATGGTCCAACATGTACTTGTTGGCTTGGTGGAATACAACAAGGTCTAGGTCAGCCAACGAGCACTGCGCCTTATCCAGGAGCTGCTGAACAGCTTTTGGCACAGACCGAAGCGTGAACGTGAATATCTCTGCCCCATTCATGTATAGGTCCTGGCAAGTTCGTTTGTTGCCGAACTTGTCACCAACTGCCTCAACCTCATTCACCGTTCGCGCCCTCATTCCACCAACCGGGACGATGAGGTTCTCTGCACCCGACCCATCCGTACCATATACGAATGGTCCTATGAATTCACCGGACGATGCCGACTCTATCGACGTAACGAGCGTAGCCGCGGCTGCATCGCCGAAGATCGACCGCACACTTCGATCCTCTGTGTTGATGAACTTGCTATACGTCTCCGCCGTAACCAGCAGGACCTTTTTCGCCTGTCCGGTTTCAATCAGCCCTTTCGCCAAACCCAGACCGTAGATGTACCCGGAACACCCGAGGTTGAAATCCAGCGCTCCAGCTGCATTCGGGATACCAAGACGATGTTGAAGCAGGCACGCCGTGGTGGGTAGAAAATAGTCCGGCGACTGTGTGCATAGCAAGATAAAGTCGATCTCTTCCGGCTTGCAACATCCACTCGCAAAAAGTTTCTCGCAAGCGCGCACCGCAAGATCCGATGAACACTCTTCCGCCGAGGCAATATGACGTTGCCGCACCCCCGTTTTCTCGAAGATCTTTTCTGGGGTCCAGTCTTCAGATCCAACGGCCACCATGTCATTACTCAGCACATGGGCGGGCAGATAGTACTCTGTCGATGTTATCGTCGCTTTCATATTATCGCCCCCCCCCCCGGCGCAGCGGCATCCTGTTTCACACCGCATCAGTACGCCAGCTTTTCGCCAAGAATATCCAGTATCTGCCCCACCGTCTCGCATTTGGCAAGTTGATTCGCATTCAGGTTGACCCCCAATTGCTCGTCCACCAAGGCAATCACCTCGAGCAGCCTCATCGAGTCCCAATTGGGTAACTCATTAAGTACCGTGGACTCGGACATTGTGCCGATATCCGCCTCAATTACTTGCGCCAAGTGCGGTAGAAATTCTGCTTTATTCACAAAACACCTCTACTCACAAGTTTGTGTCTTCTCGTACTATGTCAAAGCTGGCGCGGTGTCTTTGTCCAGCAGTCTCCTCACCAGCTTTTTCATTCCGGCAAAGCTATTGGGCCATTCTTTTCGAGAGATGCTCAGTCCAACCAGCCGCGCCATTCTGTCGTTCACTGCCGCTTTTCGGTTATAGGCGGGATTCAGCTTCCAACCATGGCGAAGGTGAAGACGCAGAATCGAATCGTTGCCTTCGACCACCGCGCAGTATATCTCCTCCAGCCCCAGAACTTCGAACGCAAACGACATTCCAAGAAACTCAACCGCGAGAGTATAGACACGCCTGCCATCGTTCGGAATAATCATCCGGCCAAACTCGCATTTTACGCCGCGTTCGATTTCGGTCAGGCTAGCAGTGCCTCCGAACTTGCCATCGATCAGAACGACGAAATCCAAAATATCCGGCAGCGCCAGCCGTGAAGCGAGCCAGCGTTCGTGCTTCTCTTCCGTTACCTGGATGCGGTTCATATGCGCGCCCAAATCGCTATTGCGCATATTGAGAATATCTTTTGTATAAGTCGAATCGGCTAAAACAAGGCAGCACGCGTCCGTTCCATACCGCAGCGGCGCCTTCGCTATCTCAAGCTGGTCCAAGCGCATCCTATCAACAATCCTTTCACTCACTATCTCAACATAACCCGCCAGCGAGGATTCTTCAGACAATGCCCGCCTTTATCCTACCATCCATGCACGGAGCGGGACAGTCGTGCGTCATGAGTCCAGATCCGCGGCCTTGGCTGCATCCGCATTCACACCGCGGCCCAGCAAAACAATATAGAACGTTCGCCAGATAATCCCTGCGTCCATCAACAGCGTCCAGTTGTTTGCATACCAGGCATCGATCTCCCGGCGCTTGTCTATGGGAATGCAATTTCTGCCCTGCACAGCCGCCAGTCCAGTGATGCCGGGCCGCACATTCAACCGCGCGGCTTGGCTCTCGGTATAGCTGGCAGGCCCCTCGGGCAACTCCGGCCGAGGGCCAACAAGACTCATCTCACCACACAGGACATTCACGAGTTGCGGAAGCTCATCGGAGCTTGTCTTGCGCAGCAACTTGCCGATCTTCGTAACCCGTGGATCGTGCTCCGCATTGAAGGTGCTGTTATCGGCATTACGAAGGTCCGGCGCGTTCTGAATCATTGTCCTGAATTTCAGAATCGTAAAGATCTTTCCGTCCTTGCCAACGCGCTTCTGGCGAAAGATCGCAGGCCCCTCCGAGGTCCGACGGACCACAATAACGATTAGCAGCAGAAGAGGCGCGGCCACCATGAGCAGGACCACAGAAACCGCGATATCCATGCACCGCTTCAACACTTGGTCCAGCCGCTTCATTGAAGATGCTCCAGAATCATGCTATTTTCTCTTTTGACACAGCCCCGCTCCTTGTCGCCCTTGCGATTACCGAGCGACACTCTCGACGATCTGTACGACACGGGGTAGATTGGCTTCTCGCGTGAGATTCTGTAGCGCGTAGCTCCTCCCCGCCAACCCCATCCGGCTCAGGCTTTCCTCCGGCATCTCGCTAGCCGCGAGAATCGCTTCCGCCATCGTCTCCACCGAATCCGGTTCCACTACCCAGCCCGCGCCATGATCACGTACCGCCGCCGCTGTGTCTGACCCAGAGAGTACCGCTGCAAGAACGGGACGCCCTGAAAGGAAATAGCTAATCAACTTCGAGGGAATAGAAAGCAGAGACTGTTCTGCCTTGGTGGGCAACAAGAGCAAATCCGCCATCTGGAGAACAGGTCCCGTCTCTTCTTTCTTCCAGGGACTGTGAATGATCACGCGATCCAGATTCTGCCTCGTGATCTTTTCCCGGCACGCGTCAAGGCGCGATCCGTCGCCGGCAATCATTAGATATATCCGTGAACAATCCTTCAGTTTCGCAAATACGTCCACCAGCAACTCGGCGTTGGACGCAACTCCCACGTTTCCCGCATAGACCGCTACAAAGGCACCTGCAGGGATGCCCAGACCTTGCCGAAATTCCGAGGCAGCGTTGGGATTGGCTTGCAACAGATCATCACTTCCCCAGTTGGGAACCACATGCAGGCGATGAGAACAGATTCCCCGGTCCGTCTCATAGAGCTTGCGAAATCCCTCAGAGATAACAACAATCTCTTTCGCTGAACGCAATATCATCTGGTCGCATTTGCGCAATAAACGATAGCACCATCCCCGCTTTGCGACCCGCCCCTGCGACTCCAAGGACTCGGGATAGACGTCCTGTACACTCAGGACCACAGGTATAGAGCGCAGCCTTGCAACACAGACCACGATCCCCGTCGCAAATACCGCCCAGGAGTTCGAATAAATCACATCTGGCCGTTTTCCGCATAAAATTCGCAGGCCAGAGGTGATTCCAAAGGACAGATTCTCGGCAAACCGATTCAGCATGGTCGAGTAGGGCGAGAAGAAGCTCCAGCAATGGGTTACTGAGTATCCCTGTTCAGACTCGGAAGTGGAGTAAAGGCTCCGTTTGTAGCCGTCGAAGAGCTTGCCCTTGGGACGATTGGGAAGAGGAGCAAGAACATGCACGGAGTGCCCTCGCCGCATCAACTCCTCCGCCAGTTGCACACTCGTCTGAGCTGAAACCATCGGCTCTGGCGGAAACACGGCCGATACGATCACTACTTTTAAACTCTTCTGTCCCATCAAAAGCAAAGCCTCGCAACGACTCCATGGTGATGGGAAACTTCCTGGTTCATCACCATTTTGCAGCGCAGTGTTTCACTGGCTCTAAAAAATGCTCGGGCCTGCCTCAGATGCGGGAGTCCTCTTGAAAACCTCAAGCATCTGCCGCCCGACGGAATCAGGCGAGAGCCGTCGCACGGCAAAGTCGCGACCCGCCTTCCCCATTTCAGCAAGATCGCATTCAGTGAGCATACTCAGCCACGCATCTCCAATTTCATTGATATTCGGGCGAACCACCTTACCAGCCCCGGCCGCCGCCGCTTCAACGGCCAATCCTACGTCCTCCGAGAGTAAAACCGGGACGCCAAATGCTAGGGCTTCCGCTGCAGCCATGCCGAAGTTCTCTCGTTGTGACAGCATCACTAACAGGTTCGCCGCCGAGTACACTGATCCAAGCTTTTCTCCTTCTAAGAGCCCGATTAAGTGCACCTGCTTCGCGATCCCGAGCCGATCAATCTGCCTCCGTAAGTCTGCTTCGACCCCGTAGTCGGGTCCGACGATGGCAAGGTGCGCCGTCGGCAGCCGTCGCGCCACGAATGCGAAGCTCTCAATCGTAAGATCCAGGCGTTTCATGGGATGTTTACGTCCTGTGAAAATCGTGAGAGTGCCCTCATCTGGAACGCCGAGTTGGCGCCGAAGCGCACAAGCGGACTCCGGGTTGCCTCTCGGGAGCGCCTGCACTGGATTGGGCACAATGACCATCGGCGGCGAGAAGCCGTATGTCCGGGTCTGCTCCGCCTCGATGGCGCTCGTACAATGAATTGCACGCGCACTTTCTATCGCACGACGTTCGAAACATTTCAGGTAGATTTGCTTCTTCCATGCCTTTTGGCTCATAGACCAATGCATAAAACTACCTCTTGGGCTCACGACATACGGTACTTCAAGTTTTTGGGCCGCATGTGCGCCCACAAGCATCGGATAGGTCCATGTCCCTGCGATATAGATCCCATCGAATCCTGCGATAGCAGCATTGCATTTTTTGGCCAGCTCGGGCGAGTAGAAAAACATCGGCGCAACACGCGAGCAAATACGCTCGAAATACCAGACTTCAACGCCGTCCACCTGAACCGGAACAGAGGTAGGCTCGTCAACACGACCGCGCCCATTCGCGTTCGTCGTGAATACGGTCACAGACGCTCCTAAACCTGCTATTCCTTCACATAGTGCCGGGACACTGCGGACCGGTCCCCCGTAGACATAAGCCGGGCGATAATACGCGGCTATTACGAGTAGTTTGAACATATTCACCTGTTCCGCTTTGGTTTAATCTCAATGGAATTGCCGAGGCATAGTTTGCCCAGCGGGAACTCTTCGCTCCCATTACAACCTATATGCTCACTGAGCCGCTTCAACGGCTCTTTGTACCGAAGGTGCCGACGGAGTCGATGGCCGAAGCGTAGCTGAGTGCCCGGTGATTCGGAGAGCTGGCCAACGTCATTGCTTATGGCTGCATGTAAATTGCGGTCACATCGAGGGTGTATGCCGGACTACCCGCAGCCCCTGTCACTTGCGTCGCGATCTGAAGCGGCGATGACGTTCGTCCCGTTAGCGTTGCAGTGCTGCAGGCTCCCAGTATAGTCAGATTGGCCACATTGCCTTGCTGAGATGTTGCAGACGAACTCATATAGGCAGCAACATAGAAGGTGCCCGCAGTTCCAACAGCGGTAACACAAGCAGATACGACGATCTGGTACTCTCCATTGGCGCTTGGCGTGTAGAACGAATACCTGGCAACGGCTGACGTCTCATTTGGAGTAGAAGAACTGAACACCTGCCCTCCAATGCCCCGCAACAGCGCATTAACCTGTGCCCCCGTCGCGTTAACGGTGTTCCCATGCGCATCAAAAGAGACCGGGTTGCCGCTGGTTGGAGTGCCGGTTGAGTGCTGTACTAGAGCGCCATTGCCCTGATTGCCGGTGACGGCTGTCCCACTATTCACGCTAAAGGACGGAACTCCTAAAGCACCTTTGATTAGAACCTCCGAATTGGTGATCGACGGCGATCCGGACAGAACTGGCAAGCGGACCCGCGAACCCTGAATATAAGAACGAATCGTATACTGTTCGCTCTCATCCAGGTCGGTGTTCGAAATCGAAAAAAGATTCGGATAGCGCGAAGTCCAGGCATTGTTTTCGATTTTGGACCCTTCGATATCCCCTCCAGGGCCGGATTCATAGAAATCAGGGTTTGAACCGCGCATGTTGCTGACATAGTTTCCCCTCAGATTCAATTCAGAAAGCCGTACCGGGTCAACCTGAATGGCTGTAAAGTGTGAGCCCGCCGCCTCAAAGAAATTCCCTTCGACGTTGTACGGTCCAAGGTTATAGGTCGCGGCAGCGCCGGTGAACCGAACACAGTTGTACGTACAGGCAAAGTAAGAATGAATTACACTTGTGCCCGGACTGCCGCTGCCGCCGCTTCCGCCGAAAGTAATTGCTTCCGACCCGGCGCCCCCTTCTGCCTCAAAAAAGGAGTTGAGAATTTTCGTCTCCGTGTTCGTGGAAGCAAGGATTGTGCCGCGATATGGAGTCACGCCCAAATCGTTGGTTCCGGATGTATAGAGCAATGGAACACCTGAAGTACTTCTCAACTCCGAACGATTCCAAGTGTTATTTTCGGAGGCAACCGAATATACGGCAGCGGTTGTGAATGTGCCATTTACAAGTACATCATTGAAAACATGAGCACTGCCCGGCCCGTTCGTGCCCGGCGTCGCGTAGCGGCATAGCTGGAGCCCGATAGCCGCACTCACACCTGTTATTGCAAGATGCTCAATCGTTACCTTGTCCGAACCGCATAGGTCCAGCACAACACTACCCGAGCCCTTGATAGATGTGTTATATGTTCCATCGCCTTCTAAAATGTAGGAGAGATAAGGAGCATTCACCAGACCCACTCCATTTGCTCCCACCTTGTAAGACCCAGACGGAAAGTATAGCCGCGCGCCACCGTGACCGATTAGCGTTTCCAAGGCAGACTGCACTGCTACCGTATCATCCGTCTTTCCGTCCCCCTTGGCTCCGAACCATATCACGG
>Ga0224531_1000922_pt1 | contig 13915 bp, 9 predicted proteins | sample CBST100metaG_FD_179876 | JGI IMG/M metagenome (GOLD analysis project Ga0224531, IMG submission 179876) | Peat soil microbial communities from Stordalen Mire, Sweden - C.B.S.T100 | ecosystem: Environmental > Terrestrial > Soil > Wetlands > Peat | place: Sweden: Norrbotten County, Stordalen Mire... | reverse complement strand
ACTTTGTTCTGCCGCTGGCCAACACCTTGGAATGCATTGAACTGACCCGGCAAGACATAGAGAAAGCCAATGGGAAACACGTCACCGAAGTGCGTGGGGAGCTTATTCCGTATATCCGGCTGCGAGAGTTCTTCGACATTCGAACGGAGCGTCCTGAGCGCGAACAGATCATGGTTGCCGAGACCGAGGGTGGGCGTTACGGCTTCGTCGTAGACGAGGTATTGGGAGACCACCAGACGGTGATCAAAAACCTTGGACGGTTCTATCGGCATGTCCAGTTCGTATCGGGCGCGACCATTCTTGGAAATGGTTCAGTTGCCCTGATCCTCGATCCTCATCGCTTGGTTCAAGAGACAATTCGCGCAACAATGCGCAGCCGGCGCGGCCACCCGAACACTGCTGCGCCAACGAACTGCGGGAAGGATGGCTTGCTGTCGAAGTGCCCTTGATAATTCCGCAAGCATTGAGCGCCGCCATTCGTGCCTGGGAATGATCTGAGCGACGGAATATTGTTCCCTGAACCCGAAAACGAACGAACCAACGAATTCAGTTCCAAAGGATGGAGAAGTCATGCCAACGAAAACTGTAAAGCCGAAAGCTAAGTTGCGCACGGTGAGTAAGGGAAACGACACGCGCTCGAATGGCAATCGCGACCTGCAAAAAACTGGGCAGAAGTCACAGAAAGACGAGCTGTTGCTTGTGTCTCAAGAGATCAAGCGCTTGGCGGATGCCTCGCGCGAAGGCCGGCTTTCTGAGCGCGGTAGGGCCGACCAGTTCACGGGGGCCCATCGTGAAATGGTTCTGAACATCAACGAGATGTTGGACGCGATTATCGGTCCGTTGAATGTCTCCTCCAACTATGTGGAACGGATCAGTAAGGGAGACATCCCCGCCAAGATCACGGACACATACAACGGCGACTTCAATATCGTGAAGAACAACCTGAATGCCTGCATCGACGGCCTGGGCGGGTTGGTTGAAGCGAATAAGGTTCTGCAGATGTTAGCGAACAACGATTGCTCTGTCCAGGTTCAAGGCTCCTATCAGGGAGTCTTCGCGGATGTAGCAAAGGCGACCAACAATGCTCAGGCGCGAATCGTCAACGCGGTCCGCATACTAGAGCGGGTCGCTCAGGGTGACTACAAGGAAGAATTGCACAAGTTGAAGGAAGTGGGGAGGCGCTCGGAGAACGATCACTTTATTCCTGCTTTGATCCAGACGATGAGTTCCATCGACGCGCTGGTAGTCGATGCCAACATTCTCTCGACTGCGGGAGTCGAGGGGAAGCTCGCGACCCGAGCTGACGCCAGCAAGCACCAAGGCGACTACCGCAAGGTGATCCAGGGAGTCAACGAGATGATGGACGCCGTAATCGGACCGCTCAATGCGATGGCTAAGGACATTGAACGAATCAGCTCGGGAGATATGCCCGACGTGGTTACTGCATCTTACAATGGCGATTTCAACTTGATCAAAGACAACATGAACGCGCTGATTATCTCATTGAACGACGTTACCAGGGATGCTGGAGAGATCGCGAACGGCGATTTAACTGTGGTCGTCAAGGAACGCTCGCCGAAGGACAAGCTCATGCAATCGCTGAGTTCGATGGTGGGTGGCCTCGTGCGGACGGTGTCGGATATTCGCGCCATCGCGAAAGAAGTATCGGATGCCAGCCAGAGCATCAGCACCGCCTCAGTCCAAGTATCCAATGGCGCCACTGCCCAGGCAGCGTCTGCTGAAGAAGCTTCATCTTCGATGGAACAGATGGTCTCCAACATCAAGCAGAATGCCGAAAATGCGCAGCAGACCAACAAGATTGCGACAAAATCGGCTAAGGACGCGCAGGAAAGCGGAAAGTGCGTGCTGGAGGCCGTTGCAGCGATGAAAGAAATCGCGAGCAAGATCTCCATCATTGAGGAAATTGCCCGTCAGACCAACCTGCTTGCACTGAATGCAGCCATTGAGGCAGCGCGAGCCGGGGAACACGGCAAGGGGTTTGCTGTGGTCGCTGCGGAAGTCCGCAAGCTCGCCGAGCGCAGCCAAAAGGCTGCAGGCGAAATCAACCAGCTCTCAGGCACAACGGTCAAGGTGTCGGAGAAGGCTGGCGAGATGCTCGAAAAACTTGTGCCCGATATCCAGAGGACAGCAGAACTTGTTCAGGAGATTACTGCTGCAAGCAAGGAACAGGATACGGGCGCCGAACAGATCAACAAGGCGCTCCAGCAGCTCGAGCGCGTCATTCAACAGAACGCTTCCGCTTCCGAAGAGATGGCTTCCACCACGGAGGAGCTAACTGGACAGTCCGACCAGCTTATGGGCGCGCTCGGATTCTTCAGAACAGGAGAAGACAGTCGTGCTTCAACGCAGCAGTCTGGAAGCGCAAGGCCTTCGAGGCAGTTCAATGACGCGCCTCAGCGGGTCTCAAAGGCTTACGGCCGTGCGGTCCCGCCTGGATCGAAAGCACCCGCCAAGTCCGGGGTTAGTCTCAGACTCAAGGACAGCGAGGACGACCTTGACAAGGGTTTTGAGCGTTACTAATCAGATCCGGCGCGGACCGCAAGCCGTCCACGCCCGTTCAGAACGCGAAGGGAGCGGACTATGAGCGTTACGGAAATTACTGAATCGCGTCAGTATCTGACCTTCAAGCTTGGCAATGAGGTCTTCGCGACAGACGTTGCCAAGGTGAGGGAGGTACTCGATTTTACGAAGATTACCGAGATTCCCAGGACACCGGAGTTTATGAGTGGCGTGATCAACCTTCGTGGAAGCGTAGTTCCGGTTGTCGATCTGCGGCTTTGCTTCGAGATGTCAAAAACCGTGAAGACCAGAAACACCTGCATCGTGGTAGTCGAAGTATTGCTGGAGAATGAATCATTTGTCATTGGTGCGTTAGCCGATTCGGTAGAAGAGGTAATTGACCTTGAACCGGATCAAATTCAACCACCGCCCAGAATCGGCACACGAATCCGAACCGACTTTATCAAGGGTATGGGAAAGCGCGAATCGGAATTCATCATGATCCTGGACATCGACCGCGTTTTCTCGGCCGAAGAGTTGGTGGCAGTGCGCGGCGCTGAAAGCATTAAATCAGCCGCGTAGGAGCCAATTGACGAAAGGGGCGGGGGCCAAAACGCCCCCTTCGATTCTATGAGCAGTCGCGATGAGACAATTTCGAGCGCAGATTTTGGCCGGCTCCGTACTCTGATCTATGCCCAGTCGGGCATCAATCTCAATGCCGATAAGAAAGCCATGCTTGAGCTTCGGATCAAGCGTCGGTTGAAGAGCCTGGAACTTACTTCATTCTCCGACTATTGTGAATATCTCTTTGGTCATCAAGGACAAAAAGAGGAGATTGTTCATTTCCTCGATGTTGTTACGACGAACAAGACAGATTTCTTTAGAGAGCCCGATCATTTTGATTACCTTGTGCAGAAGGCTCTTCCCGAGCTTATCGCACGTTGTGGGTACGAACGTTCGATATTGGTCTGGAGCGCAGGCTGTTCCACTGGCGAGGAACCATATACCCTCGCGATGGTGATGAACGAGTTTGGTCAGACTCATCCTGGTTTTCACTTCCGCGTGATGGCCACTGATCTTTCCACCACGGTGCTGGCCAAAGCAAAGATGGGAGTCTTCAGCGAAGAAGTTGTGCGACCTGTGTCGACCGATCTGCGTAGAAAGTACTTCATGCGCAGCCGGGACCGTAACTCCAGTCTTCTTAGGATAGTGCCTGAACTGCGGCAAATGGTCGAGTTTCAACGGTTGAATCTTAAGGATAGTGACTATGGGATCGCAGACAAAGTGGATGCGATTTTCTGCCGCAACGTGATCATCTACTTCGATCGGGCAACCCAGGAGCAAATTCTGCAAAAGCTCACTCATCACCTTTTGCCTGGAGGCTACATGTTTGTTGGCCACTCCGAGGCCCTGCACGGGATGGATCTCCCGCTGGTGCCGATCGGGCCGGCTTTGTACAGGAGGATTGATGATAGAACCTGAAGTCAAGCTAACAGATGTCTATCTGCGACCCGGCGAGATGTTTCTCGCTCACGAACCAACGATGATCCGGACTCTTCTCGGATCATGCGTTGGGGTAACCTTTTGGAGCGAGAGGCTCGGGATTGGCGCACTGTGCCATGCCATGTTGCCCAAATGTCCGAAACACTCTTCAGAGAAATTGCGCCCGGAGATTGGCTATCGTTATGTGGATTTTTCTATCCGCGACATTGCGCGGAAGTTCGATGAAATGGGCGTCCGCCGCTCGGAGGTACAGGTTAAGTTGTTTGGAGGCGCCGACGTGCTTCTCGGTGACCCCGGGGTACTCGACAGGCCTACCGTCGGTAGTCTGAATTGTGACTCAGCACTCGATGTTCTGGGCGCAGAGGGTTTTCAAGTGACGGCGTCGAGCCTGCGAGGTTCCGCAGGCCTGACCATTCATTTCGACACCGGGAGTGGCGAAGTTCAGCTTCGTCGACTCAAGGATTGTTCGCTTCCCATTCCACCGGACAGTCGAGCAAAAGGACGGCGTGCATGAGCATGCAAAGAATTCGTGTTCTTATTGTGGACGATTCAGCGATTGTTCGCCAAACACTAAGTGAGGTGCTCTCGTCCGATCCGGAGATTGAGGTCATTGGTACCGCAGGCGACCCCTTCGTGGCTGCCGAACGAATAGCGGAACAGGTACCGGATGTTATCACCTTGGACATCGAGATGCCACGGATGGATGGGCTCACGTTCCTGCAGAAGATCATGAGCCAACACCCTATACCTGTTGTGATCTGTTCGAGTCTTGCAGAAGACAGAGCACAAAGTACATTGAAGGCACTCGAATACGGCGCGGTCGATATCATCACCAAGCCTCGATTTGGCACGAAGCAATTTCTGGAGGAATCTCGTATCACGCTTTGCCAGGCCATCAAGGCAGCGGCAGCGGCGAAGTTGCGACTTCTGAGCCCAAGCCGTGTCGTTGAACCAAAGCTGACTGCGGACGCCATTCTGTCCCCTGGTACGAGTGCCATGCTCGAAACGACAGAGAAAGTGGTAGTGATCGGCGCATCGACTGGCGGAACGGAGGCACTGAAAACGCTGTTGGAGGCGCTTCCATCTGATTGCCCGGGAATCGTAATCGTGCAACATATGCCGGAGTTGTTCACCCGCGCGTTTGCCAAGCGATTAGACAGTTTGTGCAGTATTACCGTTAAGGAAGCAGAGAGCAACGATACCGTGCTGCGAGGACAGGCGTTGATTGCGCCGGGGAATCATCACACACTGATCAAGAGGAGCGGTGCACGCTACTACGTCGATATCAAGGATGGGCCCCTTGTCTGCCGTCACCGTCCGTCAGTCGACGTGCTGTTTCGCTCCGCAGCCCGTTATGTCGGCCAGAATGCAGTTGGGGTGATATTAACCGGAATGGGTGATGACGGCGCGAGGGGAATGCTGGAGATGAAACAGGCAGGAGCCATGACGATTGCGCAGGATGAAGCCAGTTGTGTAGTTTTCGGTATGCCCAAGGAAGCTATTAAGTACGGCGCGGTTAGTAAGATACTGCCACTCCAGGCAGTCGCTGGAGCGATTCTGATTTGTGCGAAGTGACGCAGCGATGAGGCACGAACATGAAGGAAAAGAGTCGATGAGTGCGAAGATCAACACGGAGGCTGCCCACACTCTTGAGAAATCAGGAGCCAATCTCCAATGGGTGCTTCGGACCTCTGAGGATGCGGTAAACGCGCTGGTCGGTTCCTTCCAAGGTATAACAGTTGACGCTGACACGATCTTGAAACAGGCTGCTGCCATTGTCGTGTGCGTCGAGAACGAGAGTGTAAACGCAGTATTGCCGAGCGTTCATAATCTAGGCATGACGGCCAAGCAGTTCATTGAAGATAGGCTCCAGGCAATCTCCGGAATACTCGAAACCGTGTCAGCGGAAATGGCGTTATTGCACAAGTTGTCTCTCGTGATGGACGGACAGGGAGGACTTGCCTTTAGGATAAGGATGCTCAATGTGCATACTAAAATAGAGGTAGCTCATCTCGGTTCCGTGGGTGCCGATTTCGAGTATCTCGCACGCGAGTTGGCCGACTTCTCACAATCGCTAGCCCAGAATACAAAGGAGCTTACGAGCCATACGGATGACCATCGAGCTGCGACTGAGAAGACAAAAGTCATGCTTTCTTCGGAGCTACCACGCTTACGAGAGGAACTGACTCGCGTCGGAATCAATATAGGCGATGATTTGGCCGTTCTTGACCCAGGTTTGGCCAGGCTTTCCAGAATTCCTGCTCAATTCAAACAGTCCACAGAAGATATTGCCCACCAGATCGCAGGTGTGGTGGTCGCTGTCCAAGGTCACGACATTACGCGCCAACAAATCGAACATGTGCAAGAGGCAGTTGAAGTAATCTCAGTCACAATGCTCGCAGAGGGCAACTCGACAGCTGGAATCGCCCCCGAAATTGCTCGCGCTTATGCTGGGCTCACAATCCAGACCTTCCAATTGATGGCCATCAAAGGGACGATAGCCGAATGGACGTCGCAAATCAGGATATGTCTGGATAGCATCTTCGGAGTTAGCGTGTCCGAGTTGGTCGGGATCGGCCCTTTGGTGCTTGAGCAGGAACGGCTGGTCTCGTCGCAGCTAGCTCACATTGACTTGCTGGAACACGAATGTCAAGCATATGGCGAAAGAATCCGATTGACTCTCGAAGGTATATCCAACCTCTCCCAATTGGTCGCGGAACATCTGCAAAATGCTGAGTCTGCGCGCAGCCGCCTTCGACTACTCACGTTCAACTCCGTTATAGAGGCAGCTCGCCTTGGGGCTCAAGCTGACACAATATGTGTGATTGCGGACGGTATCGCGGAAGTGTCGACTGAGTGGGCAAAAATCACCGAGCAATCCGAAAACGTGTTGCAGGAAATTCTAACCCTAACCGAGCGCATAAACGAAGTGATGACAACCTTTTCGCAAGCCAGCGGCGAGAAATTTAAGGAATCTCAAGTACAAACGAAGGCGGGTCTCGAGACTCTGCGTAGCGCTGCCACCTTCGCAATTGCACAGGGTAAACAGATAGCAATTGCGACTGAGACGATGCAGATCAAGAGTGGTGAAATTGGGAACTCCAGTGACCTTCTGAACGCATGTTTTGCTCGCATTGACGAGGTGTTGGCGGACATAGAAAGCGCGAAGAGGCAACTGGAGTCCTATTGCCCGGATGTGAAGGAAAGATACAACGCCGCGGAAGTTGAACAGCAATTCTCTGCATCCTACACAACGCAGATGGAGCGCGACGTAATGAGCGCGGCGATCTACGGTACCGAATTCTCATTGCCGCAACAATGCTCGGCAGGAAACAGCGTTGAATTGTTTTGATCCTGATTTCGCGTCGAGATAGCACATGATTCTCGCACCAAGGAAACGAGTACAAGCATGAGACATATATTGACAGTGGACGATTCATCCAGCGTGAGGCAGATGGTTAGCTTTACGCTGCGCGCAGCCGGGTATGAGGTAACAGAAGCTGTAGATGGCAAAGACGGCCTCGCCAAAGTCGAAAGAGAGAAGTTCGACTTGATTATCACTGATCTGAACATGCCCAATGTGGACGGCATTCAGCTAATAACAGCTGTTCGCAAGATGACGGGATATTCTTTTGTTCCCATCCTGATGCTATCCACTGAGTCTCAGGCGGAGAAGAAGGATGCTGGGCGGAAGGCTGGAGCTACCGGATGGATAGTGAAGCCATTTAATGCCGATCAGTTGGTCGCGGTGGTTCAGAAGCTCGTCAAGTAGGTTGGTGTTGGCCCTGTGAGTGTGTAATTCAAAGAATCACCTGGCAAGTAGCATTGCATGCGTGCCAACAAAGGCCATGAACATTCGCTGATTGGAGTGAAACGTGTCTCCGGATAACAATATAGTCGAACAAGCCGGACTGATTACGGCCGTCGAGCAAGCTGCGGACGGCGTCTTGATCACCGACTCTGAAGGCGCCATTCAGTATGTCAATCCCGCTTTCACAAAGATGACTGGATACAGCCGCGAGGAAGCGCTGGGGAAGAATCCGCGCATACTCAGATCGGGACACCACGCGCCTGACTTCTACGAAGGTCTCTGGAAGACCATCAAGTCCGGGGAAGTCTGGCACGGCGACATGATCAACCAGCGCAAGGATGGGACTCTTTATAGCGAAGAGATGCGTATTGCTCCCGTGCGTTCCTTGTCAGGCGAAGTCGTCAGCTACATCGCTATCAAGCACGATGTCTCAGAACAGCGAGCCGCAGAAGAGGCCAAAGCATTTCTCGCAGCGGTTGTCGAAAGTTCTGAGGACGCGATCATTGCCTGTACTCTCACGGGTATCATTCTCACATGGAACCGCGGTGCAGAATGTATTTTTGGATACCACGCAGAGGATGTGATCGGGAAACAAATCCCGATGCTGATGCCTTCTGAAAAGCTGCTCCATATAACGACTATTGCGGAACAAGTGGCGCAAGGCAAAAGCGGCAAACACTACGAAGGTCTGATCCGGCGCATGGACGGACGAGTGGTACCTGTCTCTGTGACTGTGAGCCCTTTCAAGAACCCCGCAGGGGGAGTGGCGGCGATCTCAATGATTGTCCGCGACATTACGATTCGGAAGGAGGCGGAGCAATGTATTCGTGAAAGCGACGAGCGCTTTCGCGAGGTCTTTGAACACGCGCTGGTTGGAATCTGCATTGTAGGGATGGACATGCGATTCACTCAGACAAATGCTGCATTTTGCAGTATGGTGGGATACTCCGAGACTGAGTTGCTTGAAACTTCCTGGATGGAACTGCTCCATCCCGATGACCTCGCGTCTTCGCAGCAGAAGATGAAGCTGTTGATTGAGGAGCCGAACGGATGCGTGGAGGAGGAGCACCGGAACATCCATCGTTGTGGGCAGGTGGTATGGGTGCGAGTTCGGGCCTCGCTGGTGCAGAAGGAAGACGGTAGTCCGTCGTATTTCCTGATTCATGTGGAGGACATCACCGAGCGCAGGAAAGCTGCAGAGGCGATGCGCGAGAGTGAAGAGCGCTTCCGCATTATGGCTGACGGCTGCCCAATGCCGATGTGGGTTACAAATGCCCAGAATGGGATTCAGTTCATCAACCGGGCATTTCGAGAATTTGGAGGTACCGTCTACGAACAGGTGGAGGGAGACAAATGGAAATTGCTGGTTCACCCGGACGATGCACCGGAATTTGTAGGAGAATCTCTCCGTGCGCAGCAAGGACATAGCTCCTTCAGGGCCGAACTGCGCGTCCGGCGAGCCGATGGCGAGTGGCGGTGGATTGCCGCATTTGTGGAGCCGCGCTTTTCGCCGAGTGGCGAGTTTCTTGGCCGTGTCGGACTCGGCGTGGACATCACCGAGCGCAAGCAAGCCGAGGAAGAGCGTCAACTCCAACTTTCTCTGATTCGCGCCATCTATGAGGGGTCCCTCGACGGAATCCTTGTCGTGAGCCCTTTTGAAGTAGTTCTCTCGCACAACAAGAGGTTTCTGGATATTTGGAAGATATCCCTATCCAATGTTCGAGATAATCCGCGGGACAACATTGTAGGCATCCAGGATCATCCAATTCTGTCTTCAGTTATCAATCGTCTGAAAGAACCTGAAGCTTTTCTGACGCGGGTTCGAGAACTTTATGACAATCCAGACGCAAAAGATCATAGCGAAATTGAATTGAATGACAACAGAACACTCGAACGCTATTCGACGAGTTTGCGAAGTGAAAACGGCCAATATCTAGGACGCGCGTGGTTTTTTCGAGACATTACCGAGCGCAAGCGGGCAGAGGAAGCGCTGCAAAACAGTGAGGAGAAGTTTCGTCAACTGGCAGAGAACATTCACGAAGTGTTCTGGGTGATGTCACCTGAAGCGGGTGAACTCTTGTACATCAGCTCTGCGTATGAGCAAGTGTGGGGAAGAACCTGTGACAGCACCTACCAGAATCCCATGTCATGGATGGATGCTATTCATCCCGATGACCGTGAGCAGGCGGGTCTACTGGTCGCGAGGCAACTGGCGGGGGAGCAGATCACATCGGAGTATCGCATCACAACGCCCGACGGAGTAGAGAAATGGATCTGCGCGAGGACTTCTCCTGTTCGCGACCAAGCCGGAAAATTAATCCGGGTGGTTGGAATTGCGGAGGAAATCACAGAGCGTAAGCATGCCCTCCAAGCCCTGCAAAGCAGTGAGGAGAAGTTTCGTCAACTGGCAGAGAACATTCGGGAAGTCTTTTGGATGAAAGATGCGGGGAGTGACGAATTCCTTTATGTCAGTCCTGCGTATGAACAGATCTGGGGAAGGACCTGCGTCAGCATCTACGAGAGCCCGGCATCTCGACTGGAGGCGATTCACCCGGATGACCTGGAACAATGCCGCTTGTCATTTGCGAAGCAAATGCGAGGAGAAGATGCTGAGTCGGAATACAGAATACGAACACCTGACGGGCAAGAGAAATGGATACGGGACCGGGCTTTCCCTGTCCGAGATAAGGACGGCCACCTAATTCGTCTGGTCGGAATTCTTGAAGAGATTACCGAGCAGAAGCGCTATGAAAAGGAGTTGATCAGCACCCGTGAGGACGCCGAAGCCGCCAACCAGACGAAGAGCCGTTTTCTCGCCAACATGAGTCACGAGATTCGTACGCCGATGAATGGTGTCATAGGCATGAATCAACTACTCTTGAGCACGGACCTCACTCCAGAACAACGGCAATACGTCGAAGTCGTCCAAACGAGCGGGCGAACCCTCCTGGCCCTCATTGACGACATTCTTGACTTGTCCAAGATCGAAGCGGGGAAGATTTCACTTGAGAAGCAGATCCTCAACGTACGGCAAGTTCTCGCAGATGTCATATCCCTCTTACAAGATCGGGTAACCGCGAAGGGACTCCATGTGCTTTCGTGTGTGTCTCCAGATGTTCCACAGCTCGTCAAAGGTGATGCGCATCGCCTGCGCCAGATCCTGACCAATCTCACCGCGAACGCTGTTAAGTTTACCGACCATGGCGAGGTAACGTTCAACGTGGAACTTATGAGCGAAAGCAATGGCATTACGACCCTCCGCTTTGCTGTAACCGACACTGGGATTGGCATATGTCCTGACCAGCTAACAACGCTATTTATGCCATTTGTTCAGGCCGACACCTCCACGACGCGCAAGTATGGCGGCACGGGGCTTGGACTGACAATTTCGAAGCAACTTGTAGAGTTGATGGGGGGGAAGATAGGTGTAAATAGCCGGGAAGGTTACGGTTCCACTTTCTGGTTCACTACTGTTTTTGAACCTGCAATCGCCGGCGAGCGAGCATCCGCTGGCGAACTGGCGGAGGATCTCATTATCGAGCCGAGTCTTGAGACGAAAATCGGGCATGGAGAACGAATCTTGGTGGCAGAAGACAACCTCACCAACCAGCTAGTGGTACTAGCCCAACTGCAAAAGTTGGGCTACAACGCCGACGCAGTCTCTAATGGCGCAGAGGCCGTCGAAGCGGTAACGCGCGGCGGCTATAACCTGGTTCTGATGGACTGCGAGATGCCGGTCATGGACGGCTACGAGGCAACCCGGCGGCTTCGCAAGTCGCTGCAATCGGACATTCCGATCGTTGCTCTCACGGCTGATGCAATGTCGTCTGCCAGGGAACGATGCCTGAACGAGGGGATGAACGACTATCTTGCAAAGCCCCTTGAACTTCCGCGGCTGGCGGAAGTACTGGCCAAGTGGATGCCTGCAGCCCGCTCTCCAAATCAGGCGCATCCTCACTCAGGAGAAACAGCTGGACCGGAAAGTTCTATCTTTGATGCAGATTCGCTGCTGCGGCGTCTGATGGGAGATCGGCAATTGGCTGGCGTCGTTCTTCGCGGATTCCTCGATGATATTCCGCACCAGTTGAAGAATCTGCGTAAGCTGCTTTCTGAGGGGGATGCACCCGGTGTCCGGTTGCAAGCGCATGCACTCAAGGGAGCGGCGGCAACGGCAGGGGCCGAGACTTTACGCAAAATCGCACACGCTCTTGAACAGGCTGGTGGAATGGGACACCTTGATCCTTGCTATGGACTCGTAGCTCGTGCTGTCGAGGAGTTTGAGCTATTCAAACATACTCTGGAGAATACCGAATGGGTGGAATTCCAGCTAGCACCTGTGGTTTTGAGGATGACAAACGATGATTGATCTTAACAACGAACTGGCACAAGATTACCTGGCAGATTGCAAAGAGCACTTGGCCGCGATAGAGTCGGACTTTCTCGCCATCAAAATGGGCGGTACGCGGATTGATGAGTCACGTCTAGGCCGCATCTTTCGGGCAATCCATTCTGTCTGGGGTGGAGCACTTTTCTTCGAACTCAATCGCATCCATGAGCTTGCATTGAAGATGGAAGAAGTATTAGCGCAAATCCGTTCGGATAAGACAGCTCTCACGTTCGAACAGATCCGCATTCTGCTGTTGGCAACTGATAGATTGAGCCAACTGATCCAACAGCCAGATGCGAGCAACCATGCCGACATTACTGAAATCATGGCTGCTCTTGATTGCTTGCGCGCCTGCAGCTCTTCCGCTGCCGACCGGAGAGGCGTCACCACGCTCAATCGGACTGACAGAAGCAGCGGACCTCTCCGGTTTCTTCTCGCGGAAGACGATCTTACCTGTCGGCTGTTACTTCAAAATATTCTGTGCCGCTACGGTGAATGCCATGTCGCCGTGAATGGGATGGAAGCCGTGGAGGCATTTCACATCGCAATGGAACAAGGACAAGCGTACGATCTTGTTTGCATGGACATCCTGATGCCCGAGATGAACGGCCGCGAGGCTGTTCGACGTATCCGGGCCATGGAAGAAGAGCGCGGAATTCTGTCGACTTTAGGGACGAAAGTCATCATGACGACGACGGTCGAAGATGTCAAAGAGGCAATTCTCTGCTTTCACGAACTCTGCGACGCGTACCTCATAAAGCCCATTGACATGACAGAATTGATTGGCCAGATGAAGCGCTATCAACTGATTCAGTAGGGGGCAACTTCCGTTTTTGTTGCGATGCCGCAACCAGCGGCGGCGAAGGCCTGCTCCAGGTCGGCAATGATATCTTCAGGGGCTTCAAGCCCAACTGAAAGCCGGACAAGGCCATCCGTGATGCCCAGCCGTTTGCGAAGCTCTGGCTCAACATCCGCATGAGTGGTTGAAGAGGGGTGTGTGATCAGCGTCTCCAACCCGCCCAGGCTTTCTGCGCGTGAACAAATCTGTACGCTGTTCAGTGCTCGAATAGTGGCGTCGTATCCGGCCTTCAACTCGAATGCAATCATGCCGCCGGCAGCGCGTTGCTGCTTTTCTGCCAACGCTTTTTGCGGAAACGAGTCGAGCCCTGGGTAGAACACATGCTCGACTGCCGGATGATTCTCCAGCCATTGCGCGATGATCGACGCACCCTCGCAATGCAGCCTGAGGCGCGCAGGCAGAGTCTTCATGCCTTGCAGCGTAAGCCATGCCTCGAAGGGAGCCTGCGTGGTGCCAATGGTTTTGCGGATTAGCCGGAAGCGCTCGAGCAGCTTTTCATCGCGCGTGGCGAGCGATCCGCCAACCGTTGCGTTGTGGCCGTCGATATACTTGGTCGTCGAAAGCACGGAGATGTCCGCGCCGAGTTCGAGAGGCTTTTGAAGAAGTGGCGTCAAAAAGGTGTTATCGACCGCGAGCAGAATCGAATGCTGTTTGGTAATCTTCGAGATCGCTTCTATATCTGTCAGCTTCAGCGTTGGATTGCCGGGCGTCTCAATGAAAACTATGCGGGTCGAGGGAGTAATCGCGGTCTCAACGTTTGCGGCATCGGAACTGTCAACGAACGTGGAGGTAATTCCCAAGTTGTCGAGGACCTCGCGAAACAGGCGCATGGTGC
>Ga0224531_1000921_pt1 | contig 13918 bp, 10 predicted proteins | sample CBST100metaG_FD_179876 | JGI IMG/M metagenome (GOLD analysis project Ga0224531, IMG submission 179876) | Peat soil microbial communities from Stordalen Mire, Sweden - C.B.S.T100 | ecosystem: Environmental > Terrestrial > Soil > Wetlands > Peat | place: Sweden: Norrbotten County, Stordalen Mire... | reverse complement strand
TTTATGCGGGGGTTGAAACCCCCGCCTCCCTCCGAATCGCAGTTGGTCGAGATCGAAAAGCCGGTCTATGGCGGCGCGTTTTTGGCGCGCGTCGAGGGCAAGGCCGTCTTTGTGCCGCTCACCTTGCCCGGCGAAGAGGCGCGGGTGCGCATCACCCAAAGCAAGACCGGCTATGCGACCGCCGAGGCCGATGAAATTGTTACGGCCGCGCCGGAGCGGATCGCGCCCGCCTGCCCGCACTTTGGCACGTGCGGCGGCTGCCACTATCAGCACACGGGTTATGAGACGCAACTCGCGTTCAAGCAGAGTATTTTGCGCGAGACGCTGGAGCGCGGCGGGGTTGCCGTGCCTGCTGAGATTGCCGTGCTGGCCGGCGAACCCTGGCATTATCGCAACCGCATTCGCCTGGCCTTCGATGCGCATGGAAACCCCGGCTACCGCGGACGGCGCTCGCATGGGGTGATTGCGGTGCGCGAGTGCCCCATCGCCGCGCCGCTGCTGGTTCAGGCCGCACAGGCCGCCGCGGAGGTTTTGCGACAATTCGCGCCGTCGTTTCGGCCCACTGAAGTCGCGCTCTTCTGCAATGCGGACGAAAACGCGCTGCTGGCGAGCCTCTTCACCGCCAGCGCCAAAAAGATTCGCTTCGACCAAGTCGCGCAGGCGCTCAGCGAGCTGCTTCCCGCCTTGAAAGGCGCGGAACTGGCACTTGAAGGCCGTGGCGGCCAGCAACCGCGCACCGTCGCCCAGTGGGGCGCAACTTTTCTCGCCTATCGCGCCGCCGGGTTTGAATATCGCGTGGACCAAGGCGCATTTTTCCAGGTGAATCGCTGGCAGGTGGACGCTCTGGTCGAGCGGGTGACGGCAAACCGCCAAGGCGCGCTGGCCTGGGATCTGTTTGCCGGGGTGGGCCTCTTTGCGCGTCGGCTCACTGTCGGCTTTGCCCGCGTGGTTGCGGTCGAATCGGCTCCCTCCGCGACCCAGGCGCTGGCGGCGAATCTCAAGCACACCACTGGAATTCCCGTTCGCGCCACGACGCTCGACTTTTTGCGCCGCGACCACAAGGGGGAGCATCCCGATCTGATTGTTCTGGACCCGCCGCGCACCGGTTTGGGCGCGGAAACCTGCGCGCTGCTGGCCCAGGTTGCTGCGCCCGCGCTGGTCTGCGTCAGTTGCGATCCGGCAACCCTGGCCCGCGACCTGCACACGCTCGCCGGCTCAGGTTACGCCATTGAATCCATCACCCTGGCCGACCTGTTTCCCCAAACCTTCCACTTGGAAACAGTGGTCCGGTTGCGGCGCCGCTGATTAGAGCCTGTTCACGCTACCCCGGCTGATGGCGTTGCGAGTGAAAACCGGGCCAGGCAAGGCGGAGCCCGAAGGCTGTGGCGGGTCCACAGTCGAGGGCAACAAGGCAGTATGGCCCGATTTTCGCCGCAACCCCGATCGGCCGTCGCTGAATCCCGCTGGGTTGGGAAAGAACGCGGGAGAGGACGAGGGCGAAACTGTAGCCGGATTGAAAGCCGGCAACCCGGTCTATTGAAAGACCGGGACGCATCGCGCCGCGTGATGAGCTGAAGGGATAGAAATAGTGCGGAAATCAGTCTATAAATTCTAGCAACGGAAGGACTTATTTGCAGCAGTACCCCTTGCTGAAACCCCTTCAAACGGGTAAAATGGAACTGCAAGCCCGCGAACCCCGGCCCCACATTCACCGGAACCTTTTTGCCGCTTTTCGGCGGGCTATGAAGAACCCTTATGGCAGACGATCGTAATTCGCAACTCCCTCTTGAAGGCGGCACACCGCCCAACAGCGGCACGAACCTCATCCCCATCAATATTGAAGAGGAGATGCGCCGCTCTTATCTCGACTATTCGATGTCGGTCATCATCGGGCGGGCGTTGCCAGATGCGCGAGACGGGTTAAAGCCCGTCCACCGGCGTGTGCTCTACACCCTGAGCGAAATGGGTCTGGAGCACAACAAGAAGTACACCAAGTGCGCCAAGGTGGTGGGTCAGGCGATGGGTGTCTACCATCCCCACGGCGACTCGGCTATTTACGACACCCTGGTGCGCATGGCGCAGCCGTTCTCGCTGCGCTATCCGCTGGTGGATGGGCAGGGAAACTTCGGTTCGGTGGACGGCGATCCGCCGGCGGCCATGCGTTACACCGAGTGCCGCTTGATGCGCATTGCCGGTGAACTGCTGGCCGATATTGACATGGAAACCGTGGACTTTACGCCGAACTACGACGAGTCCACCTTCGAGCCCACGGTGCTGCCCACGCGCATTCCCAATCTGATCGTGAACGGGTCAAGCGGCATCGCGGTGGGTATGGCGACCAACATTCCTCCGCACAACCTGACCGAGGTGGTGAACGCCGCCATCGAACTGGTGCAGAACCCCGAGGCCGGGTTGGCCGAGGTCCTGAAGCACGTGCAGGGGCCTGACTTCCCGACCGGCGGATTCCTTTATGGCAAGAGCGGCATTCCCCAGGCCTACAAGACCGGCCGCGGCCGCTTCATGATGCGGGCCAAGGTGGCCACGGAGAACCTGACCAAGGAAAAGCTGGCGATCATTGTCACCGAAATTCCTTATCAGGTGAACAAATCCAAGCTCATCGAGCGCATCGCCGAGCTGGTAACCGAAAAAATCGTGGACGACATCAGCGATGTGCGCGACGAGAGCGACCGCGACGGCATGAGAATCGTGATCGAGCTCAAGCGCGGCGCGCAGCCTGAGATTGTGCTGAACCAGCTCTACAAGCACACCCAGATGCAGGAGAGCTTCTCCATGATTTTCCTCGCGGTGCTGAACGGGCAGCCGCGGGAACTGGGACTCGACCAGGCTATTCGCTGCTTCATCGATCACCGCATTGACGTGGTGCAGCGGCGCACGGTCTTCCTGCTGAAGAAGGCGCGGGATCGCGAGCACATCCTCGAAGGCTTGAAGATTGCGCTCGACAACCTCGACACGGTGATCCGCATCATCCGTGCTTCGGGTTCGCGCGTTGAGGCTCGCGAAAACCTTTACGCCTGGGGCAAGGGCACTGAGATTGTGCTCAACCTGGACCGTGAGCGGCTGCCGCACGAGGAGCGCGGCCTGACGCTGCGCCAGATCGACGCCATTCTCGAATTGCAACTCTACCGGCTCACGCAGCTCTCCATTGACGAGTTGCTGAACGAACTGAAGCAGGTGCGTGAGCGGATCGCAGAGTACGAGTCGATCCTGGCCAGCGAACCCAAGCTGCGCGCGGTGATCGTGAAGGAACTGGAAGAGGTTCGCGACAAGTATGGTGACGCGCGCCGCACGCAGATTGTGGACGAAAGCGCCGAGTTGCAGCTTGAAGACCTGATTGCCGACGAACAGGTCGCTGTCACCGTCAGCCATCAGGGCTACCTCAAGCGCACGCCGATCAGCATCTATCGCCAGCAGCGCCGCGGCGGCACCGGGCGCACCGGCATGAAGACCCGCGAGGAGGATTTCGTCTCGCAGTTGATTGTCGACTCGACCCACGCCTTCCTCTTGTGCTTTACCAACACCGGGCGCGTCTACTGGCTCAAGGTCTATGAGATTCCCGACGTGAGCGCGGCGGGCAAGGGCAAGAGCATGCAGAGCCTGCTGAACTTGCAGCCGGGCGAAAACGTGCGCACGATTCTGCCTGTTCGCGATCTGGAAGAAGAAGGCAAATTCATCTTCTTCGCCACCCGCAACGGCATCGTCAAGAAGACTCCGCTCAAGGATTTCAGCAACGTGATGGCGCGCGGCATCATTGCCATTGCGATCGACAAGGACGACGACCTCATCGACGCGCGCATTACCGACGGCAAGCAGACCATCTTCCTGGCCACGCGCGAAGGCATGGCCATACGCTTCGACGAACATTACGATCCTGAGCGCACCGGTTCCGGCCTGCGCCCAATGGGCCGCAATGCCGCCGGAAACAAAGGCATCTCGCTCAAGAAGAACGATCAGGTCATCGGCGTCGCCATTACAGATTCCGATGAGACGCGCGACCGGAATCGCGATGAGTGCGCCGCAGCGCTCGACCTCACTTCCCGGCTTACCGGCTTGAGGACCGCGCTTGCGGACGCCAAGGAGGCTCTGCAAAAGGCGCGCGAGGAGAGAAGAAACGGGTCTCCGGACGACGATCTTCTGAAGGCAGCGGAAAAGGCGGCGGAAAAGGACGTCACCGATGCAAACAAGGCTTTGAAGGCATTGGATGAACGCCTCGGGGTCAGCAAATTCCTCATCCTTACGGTTACCGAGAACGGCTACGGCAAGCGCACGGATATTGACGAATATCGTCTGACGGCGCGCGCCGCTCAGGGCGTCAACAACCTGAAGGCAACCGCCAAGGTGGGCAAATCCATGTCCATCCTCCTCGTGGATGAGACTTCGGAGTTGATGGCCATCAGCCAGTTCGGCAAGATGATCCGCATCGACACCAAATCCATCCGGGCGGCGGGTCGTTCTACCCAGGGCGTGAAACTGTTGAATCTGGAATCGGACGACAAGGTGGCTGCCGCCGTAGTCATTCCTCCAGAGGAACTGAAGGACGACGAACCGGCGCTGTTGCAGTAGCATCCTGAACTTTTTACGTCACAATGCACCCAGATGCGAAAAGATGGGGCGACTTCCTTGCGGAGGGCGCCCCGTTTTCATTCTGCATGTTCTTCACGGATTCTTGAGATTGCCTTCCAGCTTCTGAATGTAGCCATCCCGTGCGCCGGGTTGGCGAGAGCAATTGACGCGATTCCAATTATCGGACGAATCCGCACCCAGGTAGGTACTTCGATCCTAAGACGGATCGGTCTACACTGAAGTTGCTCTAGTTTCTCCGCGCACTTCCCATGTGTCGGACTGCTTTTATCGCTCTTGTGCTGGCTGCACTTTCGGTCACTTCAGCCAACGGTTTGCCGGTTCGGCCGGCGAGATCCCACAAGAGTGCCCCGGCCGTCGCGGCCTCTCATGGTTCCCACCCAAAGACGCAACACCCGGCAGCCCAAGCGGTTAGGCACTCGGCTGGGCGCCATGTTGCCCCGTCGCGTACACCCAAACGCCAGGCGACCGAGCGCCCGCGCAAGGCCTTGCTCAAGCAGTCTTTCCGCTCGCATCGGTCCGTCGAGGCCACTCCCCCCGATCCTCCGCCAGTGGCCAGGCCCGTCTCGCTGCGCATCTCCCGGCTTGTCATGCCTCCGCCGTTGTTCGGATCGCACGAGTCTCTGGAGCGGCAAAACGAAAAGACTGAGGCTGACGGCCTGGAGCGCATCCTGGACGAAAGCGACCTGGCTGACCGCATTGCCCGCAAGATGTTGGTGCCGGTGCCGGCCTCCGCGACGCTCGCCGTGAGCGGAAGCCTGCCTGAGAACCATCGCTATTGCCGGCCCTGGACCGCGAACTTCTTGTCCGACCTGGCGCGCGCCCATGCAGCCCAGTTTCACCGGCCCCTCATCGTTAGCTCGGCGGTGCGCACCGTCGAGTACCAGAAGCAACTGATGGAAAGCAACGGCAACGCCGCGGCGGCCGAAGGCGACATTGCCAGCCCGCATTTGACCGGGGCCACCATCGACATCGCCAAGCAGGGGCTGAGTCGGCGGGAGTTGGGCTGGATGCGGGCCTGGCTGCTGAGCCGGCAGAACGCCGAAACGATCGATGTCGAGGAAGAGTTCCAGCAGAGCTGCTTCCACATCACGGTTTACAAGAGTTACGTGCCGCCCAAGCCGGTGCGCACTTCCAAGCCGAAGCTGCCCAGGCCGGAGCAGATCGCACAAATCGCCCCGCGGGGGCGGTGAAAGCCGCGCCGCCGAGCGCGATCCACTGAAATATCAGGAATTTGATTCCGTCTATGCCCGGTTCAAGGGTACAATCGCCTGCAAAGCCAAAAGAGGCTTAGCGAGGCGAATTCATGAACGACCTAGAAGTTCAATCCGTGGCCGAGTCAGCCCCCGAGGGCCCCGGTCTCAGCCAGTGGCAGCGCGTATCGAACACGTTTACGGCGCCGTCGAAGACCTTTGAAGACATCAAGCGCGGCAACAAGAGTTGGTGGCTGCCGTTTCTCATTTTTGCAATCGTCGGCTACGTCCTGTTTGCGGCCATCGCATTTAAGATTGGCATGCAGCAAGTTGTTGATAATCAGATTCGTCTTGACCCGAAGACAGAGGAGCGGATGGCGCAGGCTACCCCGGCCCAGCGCGAACTGTCCAACAAGATTTCCCTTTACGTTACCGAGGGCGTATTCATCGCCAATCCAGCTTTGGTGCTGGCGGGCGTTGCCCTCTTGTCGCTCGGTCTGTGGGGTACGATCAACTTCGTCTTCGGCGGCAAGGCCAGCTACGGAAGCATCTTTGCCGTATGGATGTTTGCGAGTCTTCCCTCCATTTTCAAATCGCTGCTGGGGACTATCGTGATCTTTGCGGGGGCTGACCCGGAATCGTTCAATATCAAGAACTTTGCGCCTACTAACGCGGCGGCCTTTCTGAATCCGCTGGAGACCAACAAGGTGCTCTATACACTGGCAACCTCCCTGGACGTGGTTACCATTTGGACTCTTGTACTTCTGGCGATTGGTACGGCGATTGTGGCGGGAGTCAAGCGCACCTCAGGTTATATCGCGGTCTTCGGATGGTGGGTGATTTTTGTGCTGGTCGGAGTGGGCATTGCCGCCGCAATGTCCTAAGAGCAGCGTCTGGTGAGATAGTTTGCCCGTGATCTAAGGAACCTCTGGATAAGTCATGTTTTGAAAGGGCACGGCTTTAGCCGTGCCGTAAATGACCAACAATGAACGAGGGCTTTAGCCACTGAGGGAATGTTCGATGGGGAACACAACTTAATCGGAGGTTCCCTAATGCATGTAATCGAGACACAGAAACAAAACAGCGCGAATCCCGATGGGATTCGCGCTGTTTTGTTTCTGTTGAGCTTGCTTGGAGCTATTCCGTCCAGCGCCGCATGATGAGCGTGGCGTTGATGCCGCCGAAGCCAAATGAATTCGACAGGGCGATGTCGAAGCTGTGGGCGATGGCCTTGTTGGGCACGTAGTCCAGCCGGCATTCGGGATCGACATTGTCCAGGTTAATGGTGGGCGGAAGCTGCTGGTTGACCAGCGCCAGCACCGAGATGCCGGCTTCCAGGCCTCCCGCGCCGCCCAGCAGGTGCCCGGTCATTGACTTGGTGCCCGAGACCTTGAGCTTGTGGCTGAGGGCGTGCTCGCCGAAGACCAGTTCGATGGCCCGTGATTCGTTGCCGTCGCCGGCCGGGGTCGAGGTGGCGTGGGCATTCACATAGCCCACCTCTTCCGGTTGGATGCCGGCGTCTTTCAGGGCTGCTCTCATGGCGCGTTGGGCGCCAGCGCCCTCGGGTGCGATGCCTGTCATGTGATAGGCGTCGGCGCTCATGCCGTAGCCGATCACTTCGGCCAGAATCTTTGCGCCGCGAGCCTTGGCGAACTCCAGCTCCTCAAGAATGAGAATGCCGGCGCCCTCGCCGATCACAAAGCCGTCACGATCCCTGTCAAAGGGGCGGCTGGCGTGCGTTGGATCGTCATTGCGGGTGGAGAGCGCGCGCATGGCGGCAAATCCGCCCACCGAGAGTGCGGTAACGGAGGCTTCCGCACCGCCGGCGATCATCGCGTCGGCGTCGCCATGCATAATCATGCGCACCGAGTCGCCGATGGAGTTGGCGCTGGTGGCGCAGGCCGTCGCCGTCGCGGAGATGGGCCCCTGGGCGCCGTAGCGGATGCTGATCTGCCCGGCCGCCATGTTGACGATCACGGCAGGAATGAAGAAAGGCGATATCTTGCGCGGTCCGCCCTGCATCAGGTTGGTGTGCTCGCGCTCGATAATCTCGAAGCCGCCGATGCCGGAACCGATGAAAACGCCCACTCGGTCGGCAATCTCCGGGGTGATCTTCAGGCCCGACTGGGCCATGGCTTCCTGGGTTGCGGCAAAGGCAAAATGTATGAAGCGCCCCATCTTGCGCGCTTCTTTCTTCTCCACGAAGTTGAGCGGGTCAAAGTTCTTGACCTCGGCGGCAAACGTGACCGGGAAGCCGGTGGTATCGAAGCCCTGAATGGGCCCCATGCCACTGGCGCCGGCCAAGAGCTGCCGCCACACCTCGGGAGCGGTGTTGCCCACACCGCACACCAGCCCCAGGCCGGTGATGACGACTCTGCGGGTCAAAGCCTACTTGCCGCCTTTCGGGCTCTTCTCGTGCTTTTCGATGTACTCGACCGCATCCTTCACGGTCTTGATCTTCTCGGCGTCTTCGTCGGGAATCTCCAGGTCGAAGGCCTCTTCAAATTGCATTACCAGTTCAACCACATCCAGCGAATCCGCGCCCAGGTCTTCCTGGAAGCTGGCGCCGGGGGTCACTTCGGCTTCGTCCACCTGCAACTGCTCGACGATGATCTGCTTAACCTTCTCTTCAACGGCCATGCGTGCTTCTCCTCATGTAGTTCGGAACTTGAGAGTCTGTCCGGGGGAAAATTCCAATTCCGTTCCGCCAGCTTACGATACCGGCTCGCGGCAGGGGAACACAACCATTGCGCCAAAAAAATGCAAATGGCCCCGAAATTCCAAGTCTACCGGGCGCGTGAGGGCCTGTAAAGGCTCGAAAGGCAAGGGAATAGGGAATAGGGAGCAGGGAACAGAAAACGGGCCTAAATCGGCGGGAAATACACAGGCGGAAGGCGTACATTAGGCGAAGAGGTTTTTCGCGATGGGAAGCACTGCCATTTTGCTCGCGCTGATTTTAGCTGTCCTTCTTCTATTCGGTCTTTGGGCGGGATTCCGCCAGGGGCGCGCCGGGGCGCAGATCCAGCTCGATCAGGCATTGGCCAACGAACGCAAGCTGGCCGAAGCGCGTGAAACCGGATTGCGGGAACAATACGAGGCCGCGAAAAAAGAAATCGCGGAATTGAGACCGAAGGCAGAAGAACTGGCTGCCGCCAAGCAACAACTCAACGATGAAGAAGCAAAGTACGCACAGATGAAGGCGGACCTCGACGCAGCCTTTAAAGGAGCCGCCGCCGATGCTCTCCGCGCCAACACTCAGTCCTTTTTGGCGATTGCGAAACAGGAACTGGGAGGGCACACGCAGGACGCGAAGCAGACTCTGGAGGCCAAGGAACTGGCGATCAAGAATCTGCTGGACCCGCTTGGAGCCGCGCTCAAGAGTCTCAACGAACAGGCCCGCGAGATGGAGGTCAAGCGTTCGGGCGCGTATTTTGAGGTGAAAACCCTCGTCGAGAACATCCAGAACTCCATTCCTGCCTCTCTCAACGCATTGAAGAACGAAACTGCGCAGTTGATCACGGCGCTCCGGGCTCCCAAGACTCGCGGCAACTGGGGCGAATTGCAGCTGAAGCGTTGTGTGGAATACGCCGGAATGGTGCAATACTGCTCGTTTTCAGAGCAGGTGACCGCGCGCGACGAGGACGACAAGATGCTGCGTCCCGATATGACCATTCAATTGCCGAATGGCCGCGAGATCGTGGTGGACGCCAAGACTCCCCTGGATGCTTTCCTTGACGCCAGCGGCGCCGTGGATGTTGCCACGCAGACGGCTCGTTTTGCGGCCCATGCGCAGCGCGTGAAGGCGCATCTGAAAGAGCTGTCGGGGAAGGCTTATTGGAAGCAGTTTGAGAAGGCTCCGGATTTCGTCGTCTGTTTCCTGCCCAGTGAAGCGCTCTTCAGCGCGGCGCTTGAGGCCGATCCGTCGCTGATTGAATTCAGCGCGCAGAACCACGTGGTGATGGCAACGCCGACCACGTTGATTGCCCTGCTACGGGCGGTCGAGTTTGGCTGGCAGCAGACGGAGATCACCAAGAACGCGAAGGCCATCCACGAGATGGGCCGGAAGATTTATGAAAAGTTGGAAATTGCCCAGGTACACGTTACAAGGCTAGGCAATGCTATCGGCAACAGCGTCGACTACTACAACAAGTTTCTTGGCACCATCGAGGGCAAAGGCGGGGTGTTCTACTTTGGGCGGCAACTGGGCGAACTGGCCCATTCCGATGGGGAACTGGCGGAGATCGCAAAACTGCAACCCGAAGTTCGCGAGATGGAGTCGCCGGAGTGGTCGCGGACGCTGTTGAGTGACGGCGTGGAGCCGGCCAGGGACTAGCACAGCAGCAGAAATGGCTTAGAGAAGCGCTCGTTCCCTCAGGGGCTGAAGCCCACGCTCCTATTGCTGAAGTTAGATGTACGGGCTGAAGCCCGTACCCTTCAAAATCGCTACACCAAAGGTGAAAATGCTGTTAGCGCAGCAGCAGGCCAAGCGCGCGGGCGGCAAGAAGGATGGCGGCCCAGAGGACGCCGGAGGCCAGAAGGCCGAGGACGATTCCACGGCTGGGAATTGTCAGCGAATCCTTGCACACGCCGGGGAACGCCGAAGCGCCCGCTTTCTCCCCCGACGCCGTTTCAACCAGCACCGGACCGGAACCTGCGGAAGGACCGGAGTCCGCGGAATTGGTGAACGTCGACACTGGCTCACCCTCCCGGCAATGGCGGTCTCAGTCTGTTCATCGTCAAACCGGGCCACGGTCTACACGAGCGGGAGAGAAATCCAGCGAGCCGGATTCGCTTTTGGAATCGGGGAGGAAGTTTCAGAAAAAACGGAACAAAACGATGGGGAACAGTGCAAACCGGAAACGCGCAGGGATTCCCCCGTCAACTGCGGGTCACAGCGCCTGCGCGTCGAATGCCGGATTCGCCAGGAATTGCGGCGAATATGTTGCAGTGCCTACTTCTTCACTTTCTTCAAAGTCATCGGTTCCATAGCCGGCATATCACCGCCATCCGACTTCATGGACAGCTTGATCTCGTCGCCGCTATCGTTGATGACGCCTTCGTAGGTCATGCTCATACCGTTGAAGGAGACCTTGAAGCTGAGCTTGTTGCCGTCTACCTTACCATCGGTGAAGGCCATCGGGTCGCCGCCCATGGGTCCGGCCATCGAGCCGGTAAGCGCGGCGCCGTCCTGCTTGAAGGTGTACGCCAGTTGTATGGCATTGCCATCGGGAGTCGTCATCGAGGCATTCCAGGTCCCTGTAACATCGGCGGCGTGAGCCTTCACGGTACACAGCGCCATGACCAGTGCAGCACAAACAAAAAGCAGTTTTTTCATATTGATCCCTCGCAGTGGATTAAAAGCATAGGAATCATACCCGAAGGAACCTCGGACGAGAAGTAAAGAATTGTAAAGTTCGCGGCTGCCCTGTGAAAGGTCACGGGGAGGCGGTTTAGCGGCTACTTCGACTCCGCCTCGAACGCCTCTCGCATCCGCTTCCACGTCGTTTCCAGGTCTTCGGGCAGGATGCGGGTTTCGGCCACTGTGGTCATGAAATTGGTGTCGCCAGCCCAGCGGGGCATGGCGTGCAGGTGCAGATGGCCGGCGACGCCGGCTCCGGCGGCCTGACCCAGATTCATCCCAAAATTGAAGCCCTGCGGCCGGTAGAGCCGCTGTAGCGCGCGCTCGGTCCGCTGGGCCAGATCGATCAGCTCATGCGCTGCCTCGATGGGCAGGGCTGCGAGGCGGTCCAGGTGGGCATAGGGCATCACCATCACGTGGCCAGAGGTGTAGGGGAAGGCGTTCAGGCAGATAAAGCAGTGTTTTCCGCGCAGGATGAGGCCGCCGGCGGCTTCGGCGTCCTCCGGGTTCATGCCCTTGGCGATGGCGAAGTCGATGGACGCAACAAGGTTGCAGAAGACGCAGCCCAAGTCTCCAGGCCATGCATCCAGAGCGGCTGGAACGCCGGGGCGCGCGACGGTATCCGCCGTGGTGACGTAGGCAAAGCGCCAGGGAGTCCAGAGATGATCCATAAGAGGGTGCCGTTCCAAACAGTATAGAAGGGATTTTCAGCGAGGGGTGGTTTTGAAGTTTTGAGGATTTCGGGGTGTCAAAATCGAGATCCGGGGCATCCGCGCCTTCCGTCTTGTTAAAAATCGTGTGTTGGCCCTAAGTCCATTCGTTTGCATCGCGCCGAGCGTGAATTTGCGATTGCAATGCGGATATCGGCGCGGAATGGCCAAGCTCTTGAATTGACGCGGGAAAGCTGGGGTTGTTACACTCGTGAGTGTAGCTTCCTGCGCGGATTCCAGCAGTGAGTTGCAGCCGCCCTCCAGCAAGCCATTGCCTGCCGGGTGTTTCCCAAGGAGACCAGTCATTTTTCAGTCCAGTGCAATCGGCTGGCGGGGCTGTCTCTGCGAAAACTCCACGGACACAAGCACATGATTGCAGTCAGGGACTTGGCCTTCGGCTTTCCTCGTTGACGGCAATCGTTGCGCGGAAGCCTCTCCCAGCGGCAGGTATTATCCGTCGCGGGCGCAAGGAATCCCGGAGCTGGCAACAATGGCAAACGTCCTCAATCCCGAAACCGAGAGTATAACCCTGAACACCGAATTGGAAACCCCCACCCTAGAGCCTGCGACGGAGCTTGAGCAGCCGTCGTCCGAATCCACGTCCAACCCTGAGACCGCCGAAGCAGTCGAAATTTCCGCGCTGGACGCCGATGCCCCAACCGAGCCTGTAGTCGAGGTCACGCCTGTGGCGGAAGCCACCGTCGAAGCCGCGCCCGCAGCCGAAGTTGCAACGGAAGTTCCCGCGCAGCCCGAGCCTGTAGCCGATGCCGCACCAGTGGCTGAAGCTGCACCGGAAGTTGCCGTGCAATCTGAGCCAGTGGCCGAGCCTGTAGCCGATGCCGCACCAGTGGCTGAAGCTGCGCCGGAAGTTGCCGTGCAATCTGAGCCAGTGGCCGAGCCTGTTGTTAAAGCCGCGCCTCATGAAGCGCATGGGCTTGAGTCCATGGATGATTTCTCCGCCGCTTTGGCGGCGTTTGAGCGCGAGCAGGCCGCCGAGGCGGCTGCCGTTGAGGCCTACGGCGACAAGATCGTCTCCGGCACGGTCATCAAGCAGACTGAGAAGCACTTGGTGGTGGATGTGGGCCTGAAATCCGAGGGGCTTGTGCCTCTGGAGCAGGTTCTGGACCACACCGGAGCGGTGAAGTTCCAGCCCGGCGACGTGATCGAGGTGGTGATCGAGCGCGAGGAGCCGGAAGGCGGCTACCTGGTGAGCTACGAGCGGGCGCAGCGCCTGCGCGTATGGGACGTGATCGAGAAGGCCGCGAACGACAAGACCCCGGTGATTGGCACGGTTGTGAGCCGCGTCAAGGGCGGCTTGACCGTGGATATCGGCCTCAAAGCATTCTTGCCCGGTTCGCAGCTTGAAATTCGCCCGGTGCGCAATCTGGACGGCTATCTCGGCCAGCAGATTGAAGTCCGGGTCATCAAGCTCAACAAGAAGCGCGGCAACGTGGTGGTCAGCCGCAAGGAAATTCTGGAAGAAGAGCAGAACGCCAAGCGTTCGACCACGCTCGAGCAGTTGGGCGAGGGCGCCGTTTTGACCGGCACCGTGAAGAACCTGACCGACTACGGCGCGTTTGTGGATCTGGGCGGCATCGACGGCCTGCTGCACATTACTGACATGAGTTGGGGCCGGCTGACGCATCCCCGCGACCTGGTGAATGTGGGCGACGAGATCCAGGTCAAGGTGCTCAAGTTCGACAAGGACAAGCAGCGCGTGTCCCTGGGCTTCAAGCAGTTGACGCCTGACCCGTGGCTTGATGCGGCAGAGCGCTACCCGGTGGGTGCGCATGTGCATGGCCGCGTACTTTCGGTTACCGACTACGGCGCGTTTGTTGAGCTGGAGCAGGGCATCGAGGGCCTGGTTCACCTCTCTGAGATGACCTGGTCCAAGCGGCTCAAGCATCCTTCCAAGCTGGTCAAGCCGGCCGACGAAGTCGAGACCGTGGTGTTGAGCGTGAATCCGGCCGACCGCCGCATCTCGCTGGGCATGAAGCAGTTGCTCGACAATCCGTGGGAGAACCTGACCGAGCGCTATCCGGCCGGAACCGTGGTCG
>Ga0224531_1000920_pt1 | contig 13929 bp, 10 predicted proteins | sample CBST100metaG_FD_179876 | JGI IMG/M metagenome (GOLD analysis project Ga0224531, IMG submission 179876) | Peat soil microbial communities from Stordalen Mire, Sweden - C.B.S.T100 | ecosystem: Environmental > Terrestrial > Soil > Wetlands > Peat | place: Sweden: Norrbotten County, Stordalen Mire... | reverse complement strand
GAGCAATCCGGGCCTTGATGGATCATGGCTTGCATGTGCCGGAAGACATTTCCGTGGTGGGCTTCGACGACATTCAGAGCGCGGCCTACCATAATCCCAGTTTGACCACCATTCGCCAGCCGTTGCAACACATGGGAACAGTGGCGGCGCGCATCCTGCTGCAGCGAATTCGTGGCCAGGCGACCTTCCCGGATGTGATGCCGATCCTTCCGGAACTGATCATACGCGAGTCAACCTGTCCACCAAATCCACGGCGCTCCCGCTTGAAGCGGAGCTGAAGGCTCCAAGTACAGTGAACCGCCGCCTTTGCCACGGTCGTGGAGTTCCTCAGCTTCGCGATACCATATTCTGTCCTGGTTGCGATCTCACCTTTAGAGCATTTTTGCTTTAGCTGTAGACTTCCGTGCCCCATCCTTTCCGCTTTTTTCTGCGGAAAGGGTGGGATACCAATGAAATTTGGGTCTACACCATTTCCGAAAGATGAATATCATGTTTGCTCAGGCAATTCTGCAAAAGGAATCGAAGCGTTGTGGCTTTGTAACAGGGCACGACCGGGGTGCCCTCTGGGTTGCGTGCCATAAAGGCCGCCAAATAAAGGTGGGCTTTTACAGGCTGCGGAAAAACTCATTTGCGGGCGCAAGAAGCGTCAGGGCACGACTTCAGTCGTGCCGCAAAATGCCTCAAAATGAAGATGGGCTTCAGCCCCTGCGGGATCTTTCCTTTCCACAACCGTTTTTTGTTTGCATCATGCCCTATGCCGGAGCAAGCTTGATATTCATCTTCCGAAAATGCTCTAGTTCAAGGAAAGTTAGCACCTCCACTTATACCCATGTCCGAATTTGCTCAGCCAGCTCTCTCGTTCTGGACTGGCATCGTTCTTTGAGTTTTGCTTGATGAAGCTGATAGCTTCTATATATGGATCCGGCGCAACTTGTTCCTGTTCTGACTCCGCACGGTCATCTCTTACTGGCTGAGGAGGAGGACGCGACCGCATTGGACGCAGAGGTCGCGCAACGGCTGCGGGAGTCTTTCGCGCGCGGCTCCGGCCATGGACTTCTGCAACTGGGAGCCGGTGAGGTCGGAACGGCTCTGCCCGCCGTGTTTTCCTATTGGCGGGAGTTCGCCGCTCGTTACGTGACTGCGCTTTGCACACATCGAGACGCGTACTCCGACACCACTGCGGACTTTCGCCTCACGCAGCCGGTAGCGCCTCCAGCGGATGCGGAGTTGGAGTGGCTGGCAATGGCCGCGCCGCTGATGACCGGGGCCGAGTATCTGACCGCGGCTGTCTTGCGCGCGCTGTGGCTGGAGACGGACAAGGCCTTGCGAGCTGAGTTGTCCGAGGCGCGTTGCGGGGTGCAGGAGTTTCTTCGGCAGCGCAACCCAGCCTGGAATCTGGTGGGCCGGGTCTGCTTCAACCTTGCCGAAAATCGCGGCGATGATGAGTCGCCTTTTGCCTTTCTCGCCACTTACACCGTACGACTCTCGGCGCACGCCAAGGCGCAGCATCTGCCGCTAGGGCAGGCTTTGCGCGAGTATGAAGGTCCGGCCAACCGGGACCGGCTTTTGTCGCTGCTGCTGCCGGTGCAGCGAGCCGCGGAAGGCTGCGCGTGGCTGAAGGAGATGGTCGATACAGGCGAGATCTTTCATCCATTGCGCTGGACGCCTGCGGAGGCTACGCAGTTTTTACGCGACTGCCCGCAACTGGAGCAGGCGGGCATCGTGGTTCGTATGCCGGCGACGTGGTCAGCTCATCGCCCGCCGCATCCGAAGGTCTCGGCCAAAGTGGGCAGCGTAGCGCCGTCGCTGCTGGGCCAGGATGCACTGTTGGATTTTCGGATGGAAGTTACGCTCGACGGCGAATCGCTGACCGCCGCTGAGATTCGCAAGCTGCTTGCCGGAACTGAGGGGCTGGCGCTGGTGCGCGGGCGCTGGGTCGAGGTGGATCGCGAACAGCTCAGCCGCATGATCGACCGCTTCAGCGCGGCGGAACGCGCGGCGGCTCGCGATGGCCTCAACTTTGGCGAAGCCATGCGCCTGGTGGCTGGCACGCAGATTGAAGCTGCGGACGCTGCTGGCGAGGTGGAAGCCGATTGGGCGCAGGTGACTGCCGGCGACTGGCTTGCCGAGACCCTGAAGGCGCTGCGCAGTCAGGAAGGTCTGGAGGCGATCGATCCCGGCAAAGCGCTGAAGGGAACGCTGCGGCCTTACCAGCAGGTGGGAATGCGCTGGCTTTATCTGCTGGCGAAACTGGGGCTGGGCGCCTGCCTGGCCGATGATATGGGACTGGGCAAAACCATTCAGGTGCTTTCGCTGCTGCTGGTGCTGAAGAGGCAGTCCAGCGGCAAGCCAAGTTTGCTGGTGGCTCCGGCTTCGCTGCTGGCCAACTGGGCCTCGGAACTGGAGCGGTTTGCGCCCAGCTTGAAAGTGATGATCGCGCATTCCTCGGCGGCCTCCGGCGAAGAGTTGAAGAATATGCCGGCGGAAGCCCTGGCCGATGTGGATGTGGTGATTACAAGCTATGGCTCTTTGCTGCGTCTTCCCTGGTTCGCCGAAACCAGTTGGCGGTTGGTGGTGCTGGACGAAGCGCAGGCCATCAAGAATCCCAACGCCAAGCAGACCCGCGCCGTCAAAAAGCTGAAAGCTGGTTCGCGCTTTGCGCTGACCGGCACGCCGGTTGAAAACCGGCTGGGCGATTTATGGTCCATCTTTGACTTCATCAATCCCGGCCTGCTGGGATCGCCCAAGGAGTTCACCCGGTACACCAAGCGCCTTGCCGAGCGGACTCACAATCCCTATGGACCGCTGCGCGAGCTGGTGCACCCGTACATTCTGCGGCGGCTGAAGACCGACAGAGCGGTGATCGCCGACCTGCCGGACAAGACCGAAGTGAAGGCCTTTTGTCAGCTCAGCCGCAAACAGGCAGCGCTCTATGAGCAGGCGGTGCAAGCTTTGGACGAGCAGCTTCACTCCGCCGAGGGGATTCGCCGCAAGGGGTTGGTGCTGTCGTTCCTGATGCGCTTCAAGCAGATTTGCAACCACCCCTCGCAATGGCTGGGCGACGGCGCTTGGAGCGAGGCCGACAGTGGAAAATGGACGCGGCTGCGCGACCTTGCCGAAGTGATTGCGGCCCGCCAGGAGAAAGTGCTGGTCTTCACGCAATTCCGCGAAGTGACAGCCCCGCTTGCATCCTTTCTGGGTTCCATTTTCGGGCGGCCGGGGCTGGTGCTTCATGGAGAGACGCCTGTGAAGAACCGCAAAGAACTCGTGCGGCGTTTTCAAGAAGATGAGTCGGTGGGGTTCTTTGTGCTTTCGCTCAAGGCGGGAGGCACGGGGCTCAATCTTACCGCTGCGTCACACGTGATTCACTTTGACCGCTGGTGGAATCCGGCGGTCGAGAACCAGGCCACCGACCGCGCCTTCCGCATTGGCCAGAAGAAGAACGTGCTGGTGCATAAGTTCGTCTGCAAGGGAACGGTCGAGGAGAAGATCGACCAGATGATCGAGTCCAAGCGGAAGGTCGCGCAGGATATGCTGGAAGGCGATGCCGGCCTGCTGCTGACAGAAATGAAGGACGACGAATTGCTCAAGATGGTGGCGCTCGACCTGAATACCGCACTCAAGGAGACATAGAGAATGTACGATGACTTCGGATGGCCGCCGTATGTGCCGGTGGCGGAGCGGCGGCGCAAGGCGCTGAAAAAGATGGAAAGCCTGCGCAAGAAAGGCCGGGCGATTTCCCCGGTAACCATTGAGGGACGCACCATCGTGAATACCTTTTGGGGAAAAGCCTGGTGCGACAATCTGGAGTCTTACAGCGATTACGAAAATCGCCTGCCGCGCGGACGGACCTATGTGCGCAACGGATCGGTTCTCGATCTTCAGGTGGCTCCTGGGCGGATCAAGGCGCTGGTAAGCGGATCGAGTATTTACACGGTAGAAGTCAAAGTCCATCCGGTTGCGCCGCCGCGCTGGCAGTCGATCTGCGCGGACTGCGCGGGTTCCATCGATTCGCTGGTCGAGCTGCTTCAGGGGCGGCTCTCCAAGGGCGTAATGGAGCGCATCTGCCAGCAGCAGTCCGGTCTGTTCCCGTCGCCCTCGGAGATCGAACTCTCCTGTAGCTGCCTGGACTCGGCGGAGATGTGCAAGCACGTCGCGGCCGTTCTGTATGGCATTGGAGCCCGTCTGGACCAGCATCCCGAGTTGCTCTTCCGGCTTCGCGCTGTGGACGAAAAGGAACTGATCGCCAGCGCGGGCAAATCGCTTCCGCGCGCGAAGAAAAGCCCGGCTGCCGCAAAGATTCTTGGTGGAGAAGATCTGTCCAAACTCTTCGGGCTGGACATGGCCGAGCCCGAATCCGCACCGCAGACCAAAGCCGTTCGTGCCAAAGGTGCGACCGCTGCGAAATCGAAGCTGGCAGGCGCAAAAACAAAGCCGCCGCAAAAAGCCGCAAAATCCAAGGGAACGAAACAATCCGCTGCGCGAAAGAAGACAACCGCGAAAAAGAAGCTGGCTGCCGCATCCGCGAAATCCAAATCGAATAAGACGGTTGCGCTTGAGAAGGCGGTCGGAAAGTCCACGGCAAAACGCGCAAGCGCTGCCAAACAGAGCGCCGTTGCCATAACGAAGAAAAAGATTGCGGTCGTCGCCGAAAAAGCAAAACCAACAAGGAAGACTGCCACCCAAACGTCAAGCGCCAAACGCGCTTCGCAAACAAAGCCGATTGCAATCCAGCGCAAAGGCTTCGGGAGAAGCCCCGCCAAGCCTTGATCCTTGCGCAAGGGAGAAGCTGAAGTCTTACTCGACTTCGTATTGCTTCGGCGAATAAATACCAACAATGTTCGGGTGCCCCATCCTCGCCACGTCCTTGTTTTTGTGGCTATTGATCCGGCACCAAACGATTGCATAACCAAAGAGCTGTCATCCTGAGCGACCGGAGCGTAGCGCAGGGAGTCGAAGGACCTGCGGTTGTTCTTTTATATCGCAATCCAATTGTGCCGGATCAATAGGATGGGGCAGCACGAAGGCGGTATTTATTTGCCGGATCTATAGTGAACGTATTCCCCGCGTTGTCCGGGCATAACAGGCTGCGGAAAAACTCGATTCGGAGGGAGGCGGGGGTTTCAACCCCCGCATAACACCAATAAAATCAACATGGCCTTCAGGCCCGGAGCGGTGTTTTCTGCCAATTACACTGAATTTCTGAGTTTTTCCGCAGCCTGATAAGGCGGAAGCGCACAAGATTGCCAAGCGCATCGACGAGCGCCAATATCTTTGTTGTCAGACCACCCCCGGCTTTTCCCGATGGCCTGATTTTTGGTCCCCCTTTTGCACCTTGTCCGTGGCGATGAACGCGAACAATCGTTCCATCCACCATCACGTATTCAAAATCGGAATCCTCAGAGAGCGCTTTGAAAATACGCTCAAAAGCGCCGCGCTTCACCCAGCGTCGAAACCGCTTGAAAACCGAATTCCACTGGCCATCCGTCAATACCATTCGATTCAGATACATGAAGCAAACCTAGCGCGCTGGCCTGTCTGAACGTCAACACGCCCCTAGATCTCTGGCAGCTTGATTTTGTACCACCGCCGGGTGCCCCAGGAGCTATTTGCGAAATTGCCTTCAGACTGAAGATATGCGTCAGGGCACGACTTCAGTCGTGCCGCAAATGGTCCATTCAGACTTTCCGGCTTTAGCCGCTGCGGAAAAACTCATTGGGGGTCGCAAGAAGCGTCAGGGCACGACTTCAGTCGTGCCTTAAGTACCGCAAAATCAACGAGGGCTTCAGCCCCTGCGGGATGTTTCTCGGACTCTTTGCTCGTTGTTCTCCCTTTTTCCGCAGCCTGTAAAGCCCAATATCTTTTTGGTAATCTTTTGGCACGACTGAAGTCGTGCCCTGACACTTCTTGCAATCTCCATGGAATTTTGCAAGTGGCTCCCAGGTCCCGAATTTGAGACCTGGGAAAGCACGAACTCAATGGAACTTCTTCATCCGGTCAAAGACTTGGAGCGTAGAAAATTTATTGCCACGGCTTGCCGCCATTTTTGGCAGCGATCAGAGCTGGAAATCTTCTCTTTTCGTGCCTTTTCCCTCCATGTGCCTTGAGTCACAAGACTGTAACAGTCCGGCTGTGATAGCATCCGCTTTCGCACGAAAGACGCTTGGCGGATGTCTCTCATGACTCCGCCTGCGCTGGCCCGAGACCCTCAAAGATGGACGAGGCAGACGGCAGACCGGGACAGGTGGCCCTCCAATCCGGCCACATGGACGCTCCCCGCGACGTCCCGGAGCAGATTCTGTGCTTCTTCAAACCCCATTCCAAGTTCTGCAACACCTCTCAAAATATCCCAAGGAGAAACCTATGAAAACATACCAGGGAAGTGAGATCCGCAACGTAGCTGTAATTGGGCATGCGCACAGCGGCAAGACCACGTTGATCGCCGCGCTGCTGCATGCCGCAAAGATGACTCCAACGCAGGGCCGCGTCGCAGACGGCACAGCCGTCACAGCCTATGACGAAGAGGAAGTTGCGCGCGGCGTAACGATGCAGAACGCCGTCGCCTTTGCGGAGTGGCAGGGCGTCAAGATCAACTTGGTCGATACCCCCGGCTTCCACATGTTCAACTACGAAGCCCGCGCCGCCCTGCTCCCGGTCGAGGCCGCCATCGTGCTGGTGAACGCACAGAACGGCGTGGAAGCCGTAACCGAGCGGGTTTGGAGATACGCCGAAGAGGCCAAGCTCCCCCGCATCGTGCTCGTCAACCAGATGGACCACTCCAAGGCCGGTGGCAAGGGCGGCTTAAGCGCCATGATGGACGACATTCGCGACCGCTGGGGCCGCAACTGTGTTCCCATCCAGTTGCCCATCTCCGACGCGCAGGGATTTCACGGTGTCGTCGACCTGGTGACCATGAAGGCCTATAGCTACACGCCCGGCGGTGACGGCCGCGGCAAGATTGTCGAGCTTCCCGCCGGCCTGAGCGCCGATGCCAAAACAGCGCATGAGGCGCTGGTCGAGTTGGTCGCCGAGGGCAAGGACGAGCTGATGGAAGAGTACTTCGACAAGGGCACCATCACCGAAGAGCACCTGACCGGCGCCCTGCATGAAGCCATTCGCGAAGACCGCATCTTCCCGGTGATGTTTTCGAGCGGCTTGGCCAACATGGCTTTGGATCATCTTCTGGATTTCGTAAAGAACTACTCTCCTGCGCCCACGGAGCGCGAGCCGTTCACCGGCCATGCGACGTCAGCCAAGCCCGGCGAAGGGGCCGAGGTCATCTCCCGCAAGGTGGCAGACAGCGAACCAACAGGCTTGTTGGTTTTCAAGACCATGAGCGATCCGTTCGCTGGCCGCATCAGCTTCTTCAAGGTCATCAGCGGCGTGGTGAAGAACGACGCCACGGTGGAGAACTACACACGGAGCGGACAGGAACGGCTGGCCCATCTGAGCATCATGCAGGGACGCAAGGCCGTGGAAGTGCAGGAGCTGCACGCCGGCGACCTGGGCGCCGTGGCCAAGCTGCGCGAAACCTTCACGGGCGACACGCTGGGCCAGAAGGGCGGCGATATTCAGGTGGATCTGGCTCCTCTGCCCGAGCCGGCGATGACTTACGCCATCGAGCCCAAGACCCGCGCCGACGAGGACAAGCTCGGCCCCGCCATCCACAAGCTGATGGAAGAGGACCTGCTCATCCGCTTCTTCCGCGACCCGCAGACCAACGAATTCCTCATCGCCGGAGCGGGCCAGCCGCACATTGAGGCCATCGTCAGCCGTCTCAAGAAGCGCTACCACGCCGAAGTTACGCTGAAAGCGCCCAAGGTGCCCTATCGCGAGACCATCCGCACCAAGGCCGAGGCGCAGGGACGGCACAAGAAACAGACCGGCGGCCACGGCCAGTTCGGCGACTGCAAAATTCGCATGGAACCGCTGCCCCGCGGCGGCGGCTTCCAGTTTGGCAACGAGGTCTTCGGCGGCGCAATTCCCAAAAACTTCATTCCGGCGGTGGAAAAGGGCATTGTCGAGTCGGCGGCCCGCGGTTACCTGGCCGGTTTCCCGGTGGTGGACTTCAAGGCCACGGTTTACGACGGCAGTTACCACGAGGTTGACTCCAACGAAATGTCATTCAAGATGGCCGGTCGCCTGGCCTTCCGCAAGTGCATGGAGTCCTGCAAGCCTTGTTTGCTGGAACCCGTCATGAAGGTGGAAATCGAGGCGCCGGACGAGTTTGCCGGAACCCTGATGGGCGACCTGAACTCGCGCCGCGGCCGTGTGCACGGCATGGACTCCAAGGGACGCACGACGGTCATCAACGCCGACGTTCCCATGGCCGAGATGCTGACTTACGGAACGCTGTTAACTTCCATGACTCAGGGCAAGGGAAGTTACCGCATGGAGATGAATCACTACGACATTGTTCCGCCGTTAGTAGCTGAGAAGATATTGGCCAACGCCAAGCGGCCCGTGGAGGAAGAGGAAGAGTAGCCACCTGCGGTGGGGCCAACTTATTCGTTAGCTACAACAATTTGGGTGCTCCAGATCCGGATTCTCGGACCGGGGCACCCAAATTTAGTTTATTTGCCGCCGTGGATGTGCCCCCGCAGATGAACACGCTATACCGATACAGAGGATCGTGCGATGAATAATGTTTCTATCTGGAATTCGCTAGAGATTGTCAAGCTGGTTGTTTCAGCTCTAACTCCCGTCCTCGTAGCAGTAATCGGGATATACATCCATCATCTTACAAAACGATTCGAATACAACCAATGGCAGAACCAGAAATTAATCGAAAAACGGCTTGCGATTTACGATGAATTGGCACCATTGATGAACGATAACTTATGCTATTTCACGTACGTTGGCGCTTGGAAAGAACGCAAACCAATTGATGTGATTATGTCCAAACGTTGTCTCGATAAGAAAATTCATCTTGCTGCGCCACTATTCTCACCTCAATTTTTTGTGGCCTGCATAAATTTCCAGAATCTATGCTTCGAGATTTATACAGGTTGGGGGGAAGATGCCAAGTTGAAGACTCAAATCAGGCGTCGACAACAAGCATTGGGTGCAAAATGGGATCACGCTTGGGATCATATGTTTAGCGACTCTATCGCTGATCCAAAACAGATTCGTGATGCATACATGGATGTGATGACATGCTTTTCCAAAGAGATTGGAATCAATAAAGAGTTATGCGTCCCTTTGCCTGGGAAAATTCCATGCAATATCCGGTAATAACTCTGCTTTTGGCAAGCATCGATGTTCCAGCACCTGTCAGCTGACCTAATCTGAGTAATGGGCACCTCACACTTGCGAGTTTTCTGCAGCAAAGATGGAAGGCACAGCCCTCCACCCTCCGTAAAATCAGCTAGAAGACTTCGCTGTGAGAACCTATCCGCACCAGCCGCAATGTAACATCATCCGGTTTCTTGTAGATAAGAAGCAGATCAGGCTTGATGTGGCACTCACGATGGCTGGTATATTCGCCCGTCAAAGGATGATCGTGAAAACTTTCCGGCAAGGCTCGATCCAACGCCAGCAATGAAATAGCTGCGAGAAGATCTGTATCCAACGTCGCCCGATACAGCCCCTTGGCTTCGCGCTTGTAGTCCTTCTTGAATTTGGCGGTGCGGCTAATCGTCCGCATGGAGATCGGCCATTAGCTCTTTGACGCTGTTGAACTTTACAACCTCGCCCCGATCTCCTGCTTTCATCGCCGCAACGGTCTGGGCGTTGGGGACGCGAAGCTCAAAGGGGAAGGCCTGGTCGGTCGCCGCACGCGTCAGAAAAACTCGCACCGCCTCGGAAAGGCTCAGCCCCATCGCGCCAAACGTCTTGGATGCCTGCGACTTGAGCTTTTGATCGATCCGGACATGAATCATCGCAGTTGCACTCTGCATGATGCCCACCTCATAGCTATTGTATACGAATTGAGATACAAAATGCGCGCGCCCTGCATCAGACGAATGAATACGAACCACCAGATCAGGATTTTCGAACTATAGCTGCATCTTGGCCAGCCAATAAACTTCTAGCTTCCTTCCCCGAGATGAGCCAGATACTCCGCTGGAGAAAGCACAGTGACACCGCGGCGGGCAGGCTCCGGGAAGTGCTTCAAATTGCCTGTCACCAGCCAAGCTCCTGCTGCGTGAGCCAGAGCCAGGAAAGGCGAGTCCTTTGGGTCAGGGGCTGGATGCGGCCACAGAGCGGGGTCGGGAAGACGCAGGCTCTCTTCAATCAGGAACTCCAGCCAAAGAGGCGGAAATCCGTAGCGGCTGAACTTTGCGCGCCGCACAACTTCCCGGTACTCCTCAACGATCCACGGACTGGTCACGGCCTGCACCTGGGCCTCCAGCACCCAGTCCATCACCAATCTGGCGGGAGCGCCGCCCGATTTGATGCCGGGGGGATGAATGCCGGCCGAGACAATCACGTTGGTGTCCAGGACGATCAGCCTCATTTGGCCTTTCGGCGCTGACGGGCAGTGCGAACCTGGGCAATCTCCCGGTCTATCTCCTCCTGATCCATCGGAACCGTTCCGGACGCTTCCGCCAACCGCCAACCCTTGAGCAGGCTGGATTTCGCCATGGCCCGCCGCAACTCACGATCTTGCTGAGTAACGTCTCCAAGAACTGGAATGAGGAAAAACGCCGGCCCCTGCTGGCCTGCCAGCAGCACGGCTTCCCCCTGTGGAACGGTCCCAAGGGCCTTCGATCCACGAGTTCGAAACTCCCGCAGCGAAACTTGACGCATGGGTTCCTCCTGCATCGAGTGTAGCCATTTTGGCTACACTCTGCAAGAAGAGGTCATCGTGCATTCCAGGATTGCACGCACAAACCCACTTGCCCATCACACGGTCGTGAGGGCCGGAAGCCGTTGAATCCTTTACTCCTTAGGCCGGGATATCCCTTAACGCGGCGGGGGAGTCCTGCTCAGTCAAAAGCGGGGCGCTGGGCCACGCGGGGTATTCCTGTCAGGTTGCGCATCAAGATCGTGGACGGCGCCCGGCACAACAACCGCGTCGTCACATTCAGAGTGGCCGCACAGGCACATGATCTCCATTCTGCTTCCGATGCCCTCGCAGTGGTCGCTACAGTACTTCTTTTTATCAAGAACGAGACAATTGCAGGCCATATTCGCGCATTTTCTGGGAGTGCTCATAAGTCTCCTTTGCCGGTCCGTCCAGTGCCATCCCATTCGGGGTGCACGTAATACGATGCCGAACCCGACGCAGAGATAGTAGCCCTGTTCTCTGTTCTTAAGCCACCAATAAAATGCGTGGCCCCATTTTTTTGTTTTTCCCTTGTCGAAGAGTGGAAAAACCGCGCATCTCCGCCCGCCTGCCGCCGCGCTCCGGCCTCCACAAGTCCCCGCCGGGCTTGAGAGGCAACCTCAACAGACAGAAAGCGATACGATAGAAAGAAATGGATACAGCACTTATAGAACAGGAACCGGCAGCCATTGCCGAATGCTTTGTACACTCCGCTGATGGGACACGCATCAGTTACCGCTGTCTGGGCAACGGCCCTGCCATTGTTTTTGTGCATGGCAGCGTCTCCACGCATACCGACTGGATGCGCGTGGCCAAGCTGCTGGCGGGCCGCTATACCTGTTATGTGATGGACCGGCGCGGACGGGCCCACAGCGGCGTCGGTGTGCTCCCCTACTCCATCGAGCGCGAGTACGAGGATATTTCCGCAGTGCTGGACACCGCCGGGCCGGGCGCGCTGCTGGCGGGCCACTCGTTTGGCGCCATCTGCTCGCTGGGCGCAGCCCTGCTCCATCCCGTTCCCCGGCTGATTTTGTATGAGCCAACCCTGCCGGTCGGCGGCCCGATTGCGGGCGCTCCCCTGGCAGACTATGCCAGCGCCATTGCGGAGGGAGACCTGGACAAGGCTCTGGAATTGGGACTGGCCAAGTTCACCCGGCTCCCCGCAGCGCCTATCTATGCCATGCGCGTGTCGAAGGCCTGGCCGCACCTGCGCGTACTGGCCAAAAGCTGGACGCGCGAACTGGAAGCGATGGATTCTTTGCCGCCAACGGCGGAGCACTACAGCGCGCTGGCCTGCCCGGTGCTGCTGCTGAGGGGAAGCGAAAGCCCGGAGCATCCCATGCAGGACGCCGCCCGCGCCTTGGCCCAGGTACTGCCCCGTGTGCGCGTTGAGACGCTTGCCGGACAGGATCACATGGGGCTGCGGGGCGCGCCGCGCATGATTGCCGACCTGATTCTGGACTTTCTGGCGCAATAAAAGGCCAGCGAGTTGACCAGCGTTTTGAAAGGGCGCGGTTTGCGGGAAAAGCTCCTTGGCCTGTTTTCGGGGGCATCCACGCTGGTTCCGCTCTAGAGCATTTTTGCATTTGCTGTAGACTTCCGTGCCCCATCCTTTCCGCTTTTTTCTGCGGAAAGGGTGGGATACCAATGAAATTTGGGTCTACACCATTTCCGAAAGATGAATATCAAGTTAGTTCAGGTTCCGCTGCCCAAGGGATGAACGGACAATGTTTTGTAACAGGGCACGACTTTAGTCGGGCCGCAAATGCAACAAAATAAAGGTGGGCTTCAGCCCCTGCGGGATATTTCCTTTCCACAACAACCGTCTTTTTATTTGCACCGTTCCCTATGCCGGAGCAAGCTTGATATTCATCTTCCGAAAATCCTCTAGACGTAGAAAGGCCCGCAACCATCATGGTTGCGGGCCTTTCTTGTAACGGCTTGTGATTCCTGCCGCTTGTTATTCGGTTGGGATTTCAGCGCCCTGAGCCTTGGCGTTCATACGGACGCGGTTGTGTTTCTTGTAATCGTTCCAGACACCGCTGACGAAGACGCTGAAGGCGTCGGAGCGGCGTTCCTCGATCATTTGCTCGCGCATCTGGTCGAAGTTCTTCGCGATCTCATCCGCGCTGGGCTCCTGCTTGTCCAGAATCTTGGCCACCACGCCGGTCCGCTGTGCGTTGATGGGGCCGCTGATGTTGCCCGGCGCCAACTCGAACAGTTGCGGCGCTACCTGGCCAACCTGACCGAAATCAGGCACCTGACCGGCCAATCCAACCAGGTCGCTGGTCTTCACGGTGGCGTTCATGGCCTTGGCGGCCTTGCGCAGATCGTTCATGGAGTGGGCCTTGCTGGCCAGTTCCGTGGTCTTCTGCGCCAGGAGGGAGGGAAGCCTTTCGTCGCGATAATCTTCGAGAATGCGGCTCTTCCCATCGGCAAAGCTCGGCGCGTGAGCCGCGGCGATTTCCGTGACCTGGAAGATGGCGAATCCCTCGCCCGTGGGTGCAGCTTGCGGCGGACCGCCCTGCGTGGCCTGGAAGGCCTTGGTGATGAGTTGTGTTCCGTCAGGCAGTGACGCAATCACGCCCTGGCTGCTGACCGGAGGCGTGGTGATCACCTCAAGGTGGTGAGCCGCCGCGGTCTTGACCAAGCCGTTCTTGGTGGCCTCGGCGGTAAGCGCCTTGGCATAGTTGTCTTCAGCCTGCGCGGACTTCTGGCGGGCCAAAGTAGCCTGAATGGTGGGCTGCACCTCGCTGAGCGGCTGTGCGTGCGCGGCCTGGCGCTCTTCCACCTGCACGACGTGATAGCCGAACTGAGTCTTGATGATCTTTGTCTCGCCGATCTTCTGGCCGAAGATGGCGCTGTCGAACTCAGGCACCATGCGGCCGCGCTGGGAGAAGCCCAGTTCGCCGCCGGAGTCCTTGCTGCCGGGGTCGTCAGAATTCTTTTTGGCGAGGGCGGCAAAGTTCCCGCCGCTCTGAACCTGCTTCAGAATTCCCTCAGCCTTGGCCTTGGCCGCGGCATCCGCCTTGGGGTCTGCGCCCTGCGCCACCTTGATGAGGATGTGGCGTGAACGGGCCTGCTCAGGCACCGAGTACTCGGACTGGTGAGCCTTGAAGTACTGCTGAATTTCCTGCTGGCTCGGCTGCGCAGCCCCG